>OWID01000011.1_pt1 | contig 136944 bp, 216 predicted proteins | sample 1732661 | NCBI WGS metagenome assembly OWID01 (sample SAMN05065739, study PRJEB22554) | human gut metagenome | biome: ENVO:2100002; feature: ENVO:00000062; material: ENVO:00002003 | host: Homo sapiens | place: USA
GCACCGGGGGGGCCCAGAGGGCCGCCCCCGACACGCGGCCCGACGGGCCCGGGGCCCCGGGGCGGCTCCATGCCAGCCCGGGTAACTGCCGGGCTCCCGTCAACCGGGAGGGGGCCGCAGGCCCTACTTGATATTAGGACATTATTCCGTCAGGGGGGGAGGGGCTGAACCATGGCAAAGCTTACGGGCACAGGGGTTTCCGGCTCCGATATCTTCTGTACGGCCCGCGTCAAATCCTATCCGGGGGGTCGCTGTGAGGCCCTGGTCTGCGATAAGGCCATCTTCGGCGGCTCCGGCTGGGAGGCCCGCCAGGGTGCCCGGGTCAAGGCGTCCAGGGCCAAGGACGGCGGCCACGACGTGGCTCGGGCCGTCCGCCGCGCCCGGGCCCAGGTGCGGGACATCGCCCTGTGCACCCCCTTCCGGTGGTTCGTCACCCTCACCCTCGACCCGGCCCGGGTGAACCGCTACGACATGAAGGCCATCACCCGGCACCTCAACCACTGGCTGGACAACCAGGTCAGGCGGAAGGGCCTGGCTTACGTCCTGGTGCCGGAGCGGCACAAGGACGGGGCTGTCCACTTCCACGGCTTCTTCAACGACGCGCTGGAGGCCAGGGACAGCGGAACCGTCTCTCTACCCGGCCAGAAGGCCCCCAGGAGGCCCAGGAGCGCCCGTCAGCGGGCTAAATGGCTGGAGGATGGGGGGAGACCTGTCTACAACCTTCCCGGCTGGTCTTGGGGCTTCACAACGGCCATAGAGCTGTACGGCGAGTACGACCGGGCCGTCAGCTACGTCTGCAAGTACATCGGCAAGGAGCTGGCCCCGTCACCAAATGGTGACGGCCTGGAGCCGCAGAAGATTGGGGGCCGCTGGTACTACTCCGGCGGGGCCCTGGGGCGGCCCCAAGTCACCTACGCCGAGCTGGACTTCCGCCAGGCCGAGCAGGAACCGGGGGCCTACCGCTTCGATCTGCCCCAGGCGGGTATCAGCTTCGTTCAGTTCCAATTCCAGGCGAAAGGGGGTGAAAACAGTGGAGAACCCGTCGGAAAAGTTACTGGAAGTCAATCTGAGGTGCCCCTGGTGGGAGCTGTGCGACAGCCGCCGTTGCTGGGCCTGCGTCCAGGCCTGCGCGGAGCGCAGGGCGGCGGCCCGTGAGGCGGCACTCGAACGTCTGTTCGATGCCATGGAAGAACAGTGGGAGCAGGAGGCCCTGGACTACTGGCTGTAAAGGAAAGGAGTTTTACAGGATGAAGTGGGAAGAGTTGGCATACAGCTTGCTGGAGGCCAGGCCCAACGATGCGGTCAAACTGGCCCTAGCCGTGGCGGAGGGGAAGCCCCCCAACCTGAAGGGGGCCGATCTCCGCGCCCTGGTGGAGCTGGAGGTCAAGCCCGGCGGCGGAGTCCGGGTGGAGCTCATGGACAAGGGCGCGGCCCTCGGGGCCATCCTCAAGGCGGGCCTCCCGCAGGACGGCGACCCGGAGGCCGTGGCAAGCTTCTTCGCCGCCCTCCAGGGGGCCGCCGGAGGGGAGCCTGCATCTGGAGACGATGGAAAAAACTAGTGCCCTCCAACAGGGGCACTAATTTCTGGAAATATCCAACCGTTTGGTTGGATTCCGGGCGCATTTTACAGATTCAGGAAAGTTCAATGGGCCCCAGGGGGCCCGCTCCGGCGGGCCTCCGGGGGCAGGCGGGGGGCCTTTACCCCCGCTGAAAGATAAGGGGTTGATTTACACTTGAAAACCGATTACCTGCTTCACCGCGAGGTGGGGCACGTCCTGGCCGCGCTCATGCCTCAAAACAGGCTCATTGCCCGGGTCTGTTTACACACCGGACTGCGGGTGGGGGATGTCGTATCCCTTCGGACACAAGATATTGGGCTCCAAATGATGGTCACCGAAGCCAAGACGAAGAAGCGCCGGAGGGTGGGCCTCACGGCCTCGCTCCTGGCCGCCATCCGGGCCCAGGCCGGGCCCGAATGGGCGTTCCCGGGCAAGCGCCCGGGCACCCACAAGACCCGGCAGGCCGTCTGGGCCGACGTGAAGCGCGCCGCCAGGGCGTTCCGGCTCCCGCAGAACGTCGCGCCCCACAGCCTCCGCAAGGTCTACGCCGTCGAACTCCTGGAGCGCTACGGCGACATCCAGCGCGTCCAGCGGGCCCTGAACCACAGCTCGATCGAAACCACCCTTATCTACGCCATGGCCGACAAGCTTCTCGATGCCAAGCTCAAGCAGGCCAAGCGCCGCAAACGGCCCGCTTGACCAGCCAACACAGGCGTGGTAAACTGGGGGGAGTTCTTCGAGAGGGGGGTATATCTCCAACTCAACAAAATAAAAATTTTGTTGAGTTGGAGGGGGGATTTGAATACAAATGACTACCGTCTGACTGCTCCGCCGGTTCTGCGGGACTTTCTCGTGTATCATGAGACCATTCAGGGTCACTCCAGAAAAACGGTGGATGAATACTACCTGGATCTGCGCAACTTCTTCCGCTATGTGAAAATCGAAAAAGGCAAAGCACCACGTACCGCCGAGCTGGATGAAATTCCGATTGACGACGTGGATCTGGACCTGGCCAGGTCTGTCACGCTGAGCGATGTCTACTCCTACATGAATTACCTGAGCCGTGACCGGGCCAAGCACGCCAACAGCCCCTCCACCGGCTATGGTTTGGAGGCTACCGCCCGGGCCCGAAAAATCGCCGCCATCCGCTCGTTCTATAAGTATCTCACCAGCAAGGCAAAATTAATCAGCGAAAATCCCATGCAGGACCTGGACTCCCCCCGGCTGAAAAAATCGCTGCCCCGCTACCTCAGCCTGGATGAGAGCATCCAGCTTCTGGAGGCCGTGGACGAGCCCAATCAGGCGCGGGACTACTGCATTTTGACTCTGTTTCTCAACTGTGGGTTGCGAATTTCGGAGTTAGTCTCCCTTAATATAACAGATGTTCGAGAGGAACAGCTCCGTGTTCTGGGCAAGGGCAGCAAGGAGCGCATGATCTTCCTCAACGATGCCTGCCGCGCGGCGCTGGATGACTGGCTGGAGGAGCGCAGCCATCAGGCTGCGGCCGACCCGAACGCCCTGTTCCTGACCCGCACCCATACCCGTATGACCAAGGATGCGGTGCACTATATGGTCAAACAGCGCCTCAAAAAAGCCGGTTTGGATGCCTCTCTCTATTCCAGCCATAAGCTGCGGCACACCGCGGCCACTCTTATGCTGCAGAACGGGGTGGATGTGCGCACGCTTCAGGAGGTGTTGGGACACGAAAACCTGAACACAACCCAGATCTATACTCATGTGGACAACGAAAATCTGCGCTCGGCGGCGAAGGCAAACCCGCTGGGACGAATGAAAAAGAAATCCATCCCCATTCCCCCTGGAAAATAGAAATAGGAGGCCGCTCTCTTTGAGAGCGGCCTCCTATTTCTATTCCTCACCTGTCCTCTTCCATGTCCCCTGTCCAAGCAGTAAAAGCATGGGTATCATCGAGTAGTGGTAGCGCCCCGCCACCTCGACCAGCATCTGTGCCAGGGTCAGCCCTAAGATATAGAGTGGTGCCAGCAATAGCAATCCTCTCTCTCTACTCCGCCACACCTGGACAGCACCACCGGTTGCCAGGAGAAATGCCGCATAATAGAAGCCATTGCAGAGCAGGGAGAAAAACTCCGTATGCCGCAGAACCGAGGCCGAATATCCCACGCAGGCATCGTCTGATCCCAGAAACGTGCGCAGTTTTTGCTTTAGGAGCTTTGAAAAGTCAATTTCTCCAGATAAAATTCGGGCCTCTGCATCGGCCAGAAGCTGTTCCTGTGTCCATTGAGCCGTTGCCCCAGGCTGGTCGCTGTATCCATACAGGCGGTCGCTGTCCTCCTGATTCCAGCGTCCTCCGGAGTCGGGATTGAAGCCAACCAATAGGCTGTACCCCGGCGTATGGGACGGCTCCTCCCCTATCCGTACCGAGAGCCGGGCATTCCAGACCGGCCCCAGAAGGACATATGCCCCCAGCACACCGGCCATGCAGAGCCCCCACCATCTTCTCCAGTTCCGGGCAGCCAGCCGGTTCAGGTTCAACAGAGAGAGCCACAGAAGGAGCGCGATCAGCAGTATGGCCGCAATGGGACGCACCCCGTTGACCCATCGCAGAAGAACGCCGCCCGCCGTGCCGGAGAGAACCCCCATCCAAAGCGGATACCCCTTTAGGGCGGCAGACCGCTCCGTCTCCGTCAAAAGGGACAGCACACCGAGAATAAGGGCAGTATAGAGAGGCTCCGATAGCACAAGGCTGTTATAGATGGTCTGAGATGGACACAGAGTCCAGAGCAGATAGGCCAGCGTAGCGGCCGGCAAGTGGAACCAGCGCAGGCACAGATGATACAAAAAACTGCCGGAGCAGACCGTCAGCAGTACATTAAGCACCGGAGCAAGCATGGGCTGTGGCCCCGACAGGCGAATAAACCAGCTCAGAAAATCGGTATATCCGAAAATATGGGGAAACAGGGCCATATACCGCCCGCCGTATACCGTTGTGCGCTCCGAAAGCGCATTGGCATATCCCCAAAAGACCGAGTAATCCCCCGCCAGGGGAACCCGTACCCTCCAGATCCAAAATACTTTGATTGCGACGCAAAGTATGGTGAGAAGCAGCCAAAGCCGCAACGGCCCCAAATGTTCCAATCGTTTCGCGGCAGGTACACACAGGGCAGTATACAGAAAAAGCCCCAGCAGCGCCAGGGCAAATGCCTGGAGATACCGTTCCCCCTGAGATATGCCAACTGCCAGCGCCGAGACTGCCAGTATAAAAAAGGCCGTCAGCAACAGCCTCTGCATGAGGTGTGCGGTACAGTTCAAGCGCAGGTTTTGTCCCATTCCAATCACGGTCCTTTCTGCCTGCTTACGATTTTTCATAGCACTTTGAAATAGTACAGGTTTTTAAATAGCCTTTTTTATTGCGTTTTCCAGGGGATATGATAGAATAGAGGATGAAATTCCCCGGATTCCGGTTGTTCAAAAACCTGTACTTTTTCAAACAAGCCCGAAAAACTCCCCTGTCCACAATTGGACAGGGGAGCGGCTTTTACATGCTTGGAAGAACCTCTTCTCCGCGAATCTCCCGGTAGGCCCCCTGTATGTGCAGGAAGCGGATCTCCTGAAAATAATAAGTGCTCAGCGGCCGCCAGTCGGCATCATAGGAGTGGGCGGCAATCAGGGTGTTCTGCAAAGTGGCTGGACGCCCGATCTCCACCACCACCGGAGTATGTCCAAATACATCCTTATTGAAGCGGAACTGGACAAAGTCTCCCGGCTCCAGCTCACTCAGCGTGGTAGAAATCCCAAAGGGTCCCGGGCTCGGCGTCTGACGGGTGATAAAGTCAAAAAAATACTCCACACCGGTCCAGGCCGGGGCCTTGTCGTTGGGATCCCGGTAAAACCAGCCGTAGACTGGGTCGAAGTTCATCACGCCCGTTCCGGCGTACAGGCACTGGGAGGCAAAATTGGTACAGTCGCCGCCGATCTCCTCATAGTCATAGAAATCCGGATTTCGTCCGTAGGCCCACTGATGGGCATAGGCCACAGCGGCACGGCGGTCATAGGGTATCCGTTCCAGCATAGCGCTCTCCCCTTTCCACGCATCCTATGCAGCAGAACACAAAAAGGGCACCGGCTCTCCTTGAGAACCGGTGCCCCTTTTTATAATTGATCCGAATCGAGCCTGCTGCCAAGCATGGTAAGGAATTCCTCCTCGGTGAGCACCGGGATGCCCAGCTCCTGGGCCTTGCGCAGCTTGGAGCCCGCCGCCTCTCCGGCCACCACATAGGAGGTCTTCTTGGAAACAGAGCCGGACACTTTGCCGCCCTGAGCCTCGATCATCGCTCCGGCCTCGTCCCGGGTAAATCGCTCCAGCGTACCTGTCAACACAAAGATCTTCCCCGCCAGTTGGTCGCCCACCGGCTCCTCATGGCTTTCCAGATTCACCCCTGCTTCCCGCAGCGTGTCAATGAGGTGAATGCTCTGGGGGCTCTGGAACCACTGGAGCAGGCTTCGGGCCGTGATTCCGCCGATGTCGGGTACCGCAGTCAGTTCCTCTTCCGAGGCCGCTATCAGCGCATCCAGTGTGCCAAAGCGGGCGGCCAGCACCTTCCCCGCCTTCTGCCCCACCTGGCGGATGCCGAAGGCAAACAGCAGCCGGGACAGGTCATTGCCCTTGGACCGTTCAATGGCTGCGACGAGGTTTTCCGCGCTCTTTTTGCCCATGTGCTCTAACTGGGCCACCTCCTCCGCATTGAGGTGGTACAGGTCGCCGGGCCCCTTGACCAGACCGGCGCCCACCAGATTCTCCACCACCGCGGGGCCCAGGCCCTCGATGTCCATGGCGTCCCGACTGGCGAAGTGGACCAAATGGCGCAGGAGCTGGGCAGGGCACTCTGCGCCGGTGCAGCGGATGTGGGCCCCATCCTCGTCGCGGGCCACCGGCGCGCCGCACACCGGGCACTGCTCCGGCAGGTGGTAGGGCTGCGCCCCCTCCGGGCGCTTCTCCTTCAGCACCTCCACAATCTCCGGAATGATCTCTCCCGCCTTCTGTACCAGCACAGTATCTCCGATGCGGATGTCCTTTTCCGCGATGAAATCCTGATTGTGAAGGGTGGCGCTTGTGACGGTGGTGCCGGCCAGACGCACCGGCTCCACTACGGCCTTCGGTGTCAGCACGCCGGTACGCCCCACTTGAACCACAATGTCCACCACCCGGGACGGCTTCTGTTCCGGCGGATATTTGTAGGCCGCCGCCCAGCGGGGAAATTTCGCCGTACTGCCCAGGGTTTCACGTTCTGCAAGGCTATTCACCTTTACAACCGCACCATCAATGTCAAAGGGGTAAGCCTCTCTGCCCTCCCCCATGGCCTGGATACGCTCTGCCGCCTCGGCAATCGTTTTACAGGTGTCATGTGGAATTACTTTAAAGTGCTGTTTCCGCAGGTATTCCAGGGTTTCTGAATGGGTCTGAAAGGTTTTTCCCTCTGCCCACTGGATGTTAAAAACCCGGATATCCAGTCCCCGGGAGGCCGCGATTTTAGGGTCTAGCTGCCGCAGGGAGCCGGCCGCGGCATTCCGAGGATTGGCGAACAGGCTCTCCCCTCTCAGTTCCCGCTCCTCGTTGAGCCGTTCAAAGCTCTTTTTGGGCATAAACACCTCGCCCCGCACAATCAGGGCGGGCAGGGCCTCCGGCAGGCGCAGAGGGATGGAAGGGATGGTCCTCAGATTCTCTGTCACATCCTCTCCCACCTGGCCATCGCCGCGGGTGGCGCCGCGCACAAAGAGGCCGTTTTCATACTCCAGCGCCACAGACAGGCCGTCCACCTTGGGCTCCACATCGTATTCAACGCCCTCCGGCAGGGCCTCCTGCATCCGCTGATCGAACTCCTCCAGCTCCTCCACGGAGAACACGTCCTGAAGGCTCTCCAGCGGTATCCGGTGGCGCACCTCCTGGAAGCCGTCGGCCACCTTGCCCCCCACCCGCTGAGTGGGAGAATCGGGGGTAACCAGCTCCGGGTGGGCCGCCTCCAGCTCCTCCAGGCGGCGGAGCTTGTGGTCAAAATCGTAGTCGGACATACTGGGGTTGTCCAGCACATAGTATTCATAGTTCGCCTGCTCCAGCTCCCGGCGCAGGCTCTGTATCTCCTGTTTCTCGTCCATATCGGACCTCCACTTGGAATCGTCGGGTGAATCGGGGGGCCAAATGGGCGAAAATCAGGCACAAAAGCCCGCCCAAGCATCCCCCCAAAGTATTAAGAATCAAATCATCGATGTCAGTGGCCCGCCCCACAAACAGTTGTAGGAACTCCACACAAAAGGACGTACAAAAGCCGGTGAGAAGGCCCCGCATACAGCGATTCCCCCTCCACAGCAAAGCCGAAAAAAAGCCGACCGGGCAAAAGATAAGCAGATTGGCGATGGCCATGTATCCGCCCCAGCCGCCTTCCCGCAGATTTTGAAGGACCGTAGGGGTCCACTGAATCTCCTGTATCGACTCAGAGAGCGGAGTCAGCGGAAAAAATACCTCATGCCCGGCCAGCGCTTCCTGCCAGTGGTACGCCGTCCAGAAATAAGCGGGAAAGACGGTCAGCGCGGCCAGTCCGGCGCAAAACATCACAAAGAACAGCAGCGCGGCCTCGCGGAGTCCCCCACTGGCCATACCTTGCCGGGCTAACCGTTTTTTTCGCCAAGGCCGCATAAGGAAAAATACAAGGGCGGCCAACAGCATGCAGGGCAGCATCTGGGCCACATAGTCCCAGGAGATCGCCCAGTACCACAGCAGTGTATCCATTTCGGTTCCCTCCTACTGGTATCGTCCCGATTCTACCATAGAGGGAATGCCGGTTTCGTTACAAATTCCTTACGGATTTCTTACAAACCTCCGGGCAGCTCCAGATAGGTATCTGGCACCTGCCCCACCAGCAGCGTCTCAGCCGCACACACTTGTGCCTCCACGACCGTGTCCACCGCGCCGCCGGGGATCAGCAGGGTACACTCCACCTGAACATTCAGCATGACCTGATGAAGGGTCTGGTTGATCCCGGATGAGGTAAATACATGTTCAAATGCAGCGGTCGGTGTGGCCGCAGTCAACACCCGTACCGGCAGTACCGGCCCCAAATCCGACGCGGTGGCAAAGCCGGTCAGGCTTCCCAGAGGGATCCCCAGCTCCTGGCTGTCAAGCTGTTCCACCTGCTCCAATATCCGGCCCAAAATCTCCGTGCGAAGTGCGTTCAACTGGGCTGTATTGGCGGCCAACACTGTCACCTGCCCAGCGGTGTCCTTCCCCAACGTCACCAGATCGCCGTAGGATATGGCTTCGCTGGACAGAGTCTCATTGACTGCGTCGTTTATGATGCTGGTTACGGCATTTTTTACCTTGGCCTTTGCCAGCTCTGTAACTGTGGGCCGGAGTGCGGCGTCGATCAAAACAATGACCGCCACCGCCAGACCGATCCCGATCAGCACGGGGAGCAGAATCCCCCCTTTTGGCCGCGCAGCGGCGGGCCGCCGCCGGCGAGGCACCCTCAGCCAGGGGCGTATCGGTCTGCGCACGGGCCTCACCTCCCGGATCAGCCTATGCGCGAACCGGCTTGCCCTATTCGCCCCGCAGCAGCTCTTCCACTGCCAGAAGGACACCGGCCTTGCCGCTCTCATAGGTCAGGCCGCCCTGGAGATAGGCCGTATAGGGCTCACGCATGGGGGCGTCGCAGGACAGCTCGATGGACGCCCCCTGAATAAAGGCCCCGGCGGCCATGATCACCGGGCAGTCATAACCCGGCATGTCCCAGGGCTCCGGCGTTACGAAGGAGTCCACCGGCGCGCCGAACTGGATGCCTTTGCAGAATTTTTTGAGGGGCTCCGGCGCGCCGAAGTGGATCATCTGAATGATGTCGTGGCGTACCGTATCGGAGGTGGGCTCCGTCCGGTAGCCCAGCAGCTCCATCATCCGGGCGGCAAACACCGCCGTCTTGACTGCCTGGGCCGTGGTATGGGGGGCAAGGAAAAGTCCTTGATAGAGGCTGCGGTTGGCCCCAAAGGTGGAGCCGCACTCCTTTCCGATACCGGGGGTGGTCAGCCGCATGGCGGCCCCCTCCACCAAATCCCGCCGTCCGGCAATATAGCCGCCGGTGGGAGCCAGTCCGCCGCCGGGGTTTTTGATCAGGGAACCCACCACCAGGTCGGCCCCGGCCTGGGTGGGCTCCAATGTCTCCACAAATTCGCCGTAGCAGTTGTCCACCAGAATGGCGGCCTCCGGGTTGTTGGCCCGCACCACCTGGCGCAGCGCCCCGATCTCCGCCACGGAGAGGGACGAACGGGTGGAGTAGCCCTTGGAGCGTTGGATCAGCACCGCCTTGACGCGGGGGTCCCGCACCGCCCGGGCCAGTCCCTCCGGGTCCGGCGCATCGTCAAGCAAATCTACTTGCCGATATTCGATTCCGTAACTTTTCAGGGAACCGGGGCCCTTGTCCACCACGCCGATCACCCCCAGCATGGTGTCGTAGGGGGCACCCACGGCGGACACCAGAATGTCGCCGGGCTTCAACGCGCCAAAGAGGGCGCAGGAGATGGCATGGGTGCCGTTGACAAACTGCACCCGTACTAGGGCATCCTCGGTGCCGAACAGCTCCGCGAAGATCCCATCCAGCTTGTCCCGGCCGAGATCGTCATAGCCGTAGCCGGTGGTCCCGGCAAAATAGGCCTCCGCCACCCGGTGCTTCTGAAAAGCGGCCAGGACCTTGCGGGTGTTCTCCTCCGCGATGGAATCAATGCGGTCGAATTGGTCCCGCAGCCCGGCCTGCGCCTGGGCTGCCAGGGCCATTACTTTTTCACTAATCTGTAAAGGCATTTCTTTTTACACATTCCGTTCTTTCTGTATTTGAGGACTCAGCAGGTCAGCTTCGCCTGGGCGAAGGCTGCCACCAGGGCTGCGCAGGCCTCCACGTCTCCCAGATCCGCCACCTCCAGCGGCGTGTGGACATAGCGGGTGGGAATGGAGATGCCGCCGGTATACACCCCGGCCCGGCTCTGGTGGATGGCCCCGGCGTCGGTGCCTCCAAAGCGCAGGATATCCTTCTGACAAGGGATGTTACCTGTCAGTGCAAGTTTCTCCAGCTTGGCCACCACAGAAGGGTGGCAGATCACCGAACTGTCCATCACCTTGATGGCGGCCCCCTTTCCGGCCACACTGCTGCACGCATGGGGGGCCGATGGGATGTCGTCTGAGTCCGTCACGTCCACGGCAATGCCGTAGTCCGGTGCCACCCCGTAAGCAGCGGTGCGGGCTCCGCGGAGCCCCACCTCCTCCTGTACCGTGAAGACGAAGTACAGGTCATTTTCCGTGTTCTCCAGGCGCTCCATCGCCATCAGCAGCACCGCGCAGGCGATCCGGTCGTCCAGATAGGGAGAGAAGATGCGCCCGCCGGAGCAAAAAGCGGGCGTGTCATAGACCGCGATATCTCCCACCTGCACCATGACCTTGGCCTCCGCCTCATTCCGGGCCCCAATGTCCAGGTACAGGTGTTCCAGCTTCATATCCTTGGGTTCCACCTTGCCCTCCAGGGCCACCACGCCGCGGGTACCGTTGGCGAAGCGGACGGGAGTGCCCAGCACCTCGTGGGCGGAGAGACCGCCCACCGGACCGAAGCGGAGGAAGCCCTTCTCGTCGATATGGGTGACCATCAGGCCGATGGAGTCCATATGGGCGGCAAACAGGATCTTGGGCCCACTCCCCTTTTTATGGCAGATCAGATTGCCCAGGGCGTCTGTGGTACAGGAATCCACGTAGGGGGCGGCCAGGGTGCGGAGCACCCCGGCGACAGCCCCCTCACTTCCGGAGGGGCCGTGGCAGGCGTTCAGGGCCTGCAAAATCTCAATCAGTTCCATGTCGGTTCACTCCTTTTCTGCCAAATGTCCAACAAAGGCCCGGATCAGGGCCAGGGCCGCCTCCGCGTCCCGCAGGCAGGTCACGCCGGACGGGGTGCGGGGGTAGCGCACGGGGATGGACACCGCCGCCGTCCGTACCCCCTCTTTGGTCCGCTGGATGGCGGCCGTATCGGTGCGTCCGGCCACCGAGCGCATGGTCTGCCAGGGGATGCCGCCGGCCTCCGCCAGGGAGCGCAACGCCTCAAAGAGCCCCCGGTCTGCAATAGCGCCCTGATCCATATAGGGCAGCACCACACCGCCGCCCAAGCTGCATCCCTGCTTGTGGGCGGGCACTCCGGCCAGATCCGCAGCATCCGCGCCGTCCACCACCAGCGCCACCTCCGGGGTGACGGAGAAGGCCGCGCCGAAGGCCCCGCGGGCCCCCACCTCCTTCTGGGCGGTAAAGACAAAGGTACAGTCCATGGGCAGTTCATCCCGCAGGAGGGTGAGCAGCACGGCGCAGCCCAACCGGCTCCCCAGCGCCTTTCCCTGGAACAGGCCCGCCCCGAAGTCTCCGGCGTCACTGTCAAAGGCCGCCGTATCTCCCAGAGCGACCTGCGCCTCCGCCCCGGCCCGGTCCCTGGCTCCGATGTCGATATAGAACTCGTCCAGCTTGGGGACGGACTTCTCCTCCTCCCGGCTGACCAGATGGTAGGCCTTGAGTCCCACCACCCCCGGCACCCGCTTGGGCCCTACCAGCACCGGCTTGCCCAGGAGCACCCGGCGGTCGATGGCGCCCACAGTGTCGAATTTCAGATAGCCGTCGTCGGTGATCTGGCGGATCATGAGCCCAACCTCGTCCATGTGGGCGGTGAGGAGAAGCTTGCTGCCGGTATGTTTCCGGCCCTTTTTCCAGGCAATCAGGTTGCCCAGAGCGTCCACCCGCAGCCTGTCTGCGTGTGGCTCCACCTCCGCCAGGAGTAAGGCGCGCACCTCGTCCTCCCAGCTGGACACGGCGTTAAGCGCACACAGGCGCTCCAGCAGTTCTCTCATCGCCGTGCCGCCTCCTTTCCCAGTCCCTCCGTGAAGGCGGCCAGCAGGGCCGCCACCTGTTCCATGTCCGCCAGGGAGAGCACCTCAATGGGGGAATGCATATACTTCAGCGGTAGGGACAGCACCGAGGTGGCTACCCCTTCCCGGCTGATCTGCATCTCCCAGCCGTTGGTGCCGGTGTGGCCGGACATGACCTCCAGTTGGTAGGGAATCTGCCTCTCCTTCGCCTTGGCGAGCATCCGGTTGGTCATCCAGCGGGTCATGTTGGGGCCCACGCCGATGGCGGGACCTCCGCCAATGGCGAAGGCCTTGTCCGCCGGGCCGTCGGGGGTTTTGCCGTGGGTCACGTCCACCGCCACGCAGAAGTCGGGCTGAACCGCCCAGGTGCCTACCGTGGCGCCCGCCCCGGAAACCTCCTCCCGTGTGGAGCCCAGGAGATAGAGGTCTACGTCCAGCTCCCTGTCCCGCAGCAGCTCCGCCGCCCGCAGCAGGGTGACGAAGCAGGAGCGGTCGTCCATGGACTTGCCGCACATCTGATCCTCTCCCAAGGCAAAGCAGCCGCCCCGATAGACCATGGGCGTCCCCACCGGTACGGCCCGCTCCGCCTCCGTCTGGGACAGGCCCACGTCCACGAACAGCTCGGACAGGGGTATGCTCTTGTCCGCTTCCCCCCCAGCCGGACAGGTCACGATGCCCCGCCGGGGCGGGTCGGTCAGCACCACCAGCTCCCGGCCGGGCAGCATCCTGGGATCCACGCCGCCGATGCTGCGGAAGCGCAGGAAGCCGTCCTCCACGCCAGTGACCAGCAGGCCGATCTCATCCAGATGGGCGTCCAGCAGGAGCCGGGGCGCTCCCTCCTTCCCGCATCGGCACACCCCCAGCACATTGCCCATGCGGTCCACGGACACCTCGTCCACCAGCGGCCGGAGCAGCTCCGCCGCCACCGCTGCCGCAGGGGCTTCAAAGCCGGAGGGTGCGGTGCAGGCGCACAGCCGCTCCAGGGCTTGTCTCATATCCAAATTGGGTTCACTCCTTTCCACGGATACCGAAGCAGGGCGCCGGAGGCCGTGTCCTCCGGCGTCCGCAGCCTTACTCCAGGCCGTAGATAATCCTCTTAAAAGCTGCGCCCCGCTCCATAAAATTCTTGAAGCGGTCGAAGGAGGCGCAAGCGGGCGACAGGAGCACCACGTCCCCCGGCTGGGCCAGCCCGCAGGCGGCCAGCACCGCCGCCTCAAAATCCTTGTATTCCACAATGGGCAGGGCCGCCGGATCGTAACCGGGTGCCCGCTCCACCGCCTGGCGCAGCTTGGGCGCGGTATCGCCGGTGAGCACCAATGCCTTGACGTGCTCCACCACTTTGGGGCCGAGCACATCAAAGGGAATGTGCTTGTCGTAACCGCCGGCAATCAGAACTACCTTCTGATGGAAGGAGCGCAGACCGGCGATGGTGCGGGAGGGGCTGGAGGCGATGGAGTCGTTGTAGTAGCGCACCCCGTTCCTCGTCCGCACCAGCTCAATGCGGTGCTCTACCCCCGCAAATTTGGCGGCGAAGTCCCGCGCCACCTGGTCGGGCACCAGCCCGTCCAGGGCGCCGATGGCCGCCATGTAATTCTCGATGTTGTGCTCGCCGGGCAGGAGGATGTTTTCCAGGTAGAGCACCGGGCGCTCGTGCATGGCGTTGCGCACCCAGATGGCCCCGTCTCTGACGAAGACGCCCTGCTCCAGCTCCTCCCGGCGGCTGAACCGGGTCACGCGGCCGCGGGCACTGACCGCAAAGCCGCGGGTGATCTCGTTATCCTGGTTCAGCACCAGCAGGCCGTCCGCCCCCTGGTGGGTGAAGATGTTCTCCTTGGCGGCGATGTACTCCTCCATAGATTTGTGTACGTCCAGGTGGTTGGGGGCCAGATTGGTGACCACCGCGATATCCGGGCTCTGCTCCATGGTCATCAACTGAAACGAAGACAGCTCCAGCACGGCCACGTCCTCTGGCACCATCCCGTCCACGTCGGGCAGCAACGGTTTGCCGATGTTGCCTCCCACATAGACGCTCTGCCCCGCCGCTTTCAGCAGCTCGGCAATGATCGTGGTGGTGGTGGTCTTTCCGTCGCTGCCGGTCACCGCGATGGTTTTGCAGGGGCAGACCTGGAAAAAAACCTCCATCTCCGAGGTGATGGTACTCCCCCGTTCCCGGGCCGCCAGCAACTGGGGCACGTCCGGACGCAGGCCGGGGGTACGGAAGATCACATCGTGGTCCAGCCCGTCCAGATAGTCCGGGCCCAGGCGCAGCTCGGCCCCCAGGCTCTCCAACTCCTCCGCCTGGCCGCCGAAGTCCTCCCTCTGCCTCTTGTCGCAGGCGGTCACCTCAACATCCGCCCGCAGCAGCATTTTGATGAGCGGTGTGTTGGACACGCCGATGCCCAGCACCGCCACCCGCTTGCCCCGCAGAGACGCCAAATACTCCTGTATGGTGGAACCCATGGCTCGTTCCTCCCTTTTTGTTTCGTCTATAACTAAGATATTATATCCGATTGAGGAGAAAATTTCAATCGAAAGGAGGGCGTTTCCTTGGGCGAGGTTGACTTGCCCTGGCCATTTTGATAAAATGTGGAAAAAAAGTCGGACTGGAGGGATTTTCTTGTCAAATGAGGCACGAAAAGACTTCAACGCCATGCTGAACGCCCGCAGGGACATGCCGAAGATACAGATAATTACCGATCCAAAGGCGATTGCAGCCTATGGAGGCGACCGCATGTACTTTGCCCCGCCCATCGATTACGACCGTACAATGCGGAGAGTGCCCTTCGGGAAGCTCCTGACTGTTGGCGACATCCGGAGCTATCTCGCCCGGCGGAGCGGCGCAGATTTTACTGAACCCCTGACGGCCGGGCTTTTTGTGTCCATCGCCGCCTGGGCCAGCCATCAGCGCGCCGAAGACAAGATCCCTTACTGGCGGACGCTGAAAACCGGCGGAGAGCTGAATGAAAAGTATCCGGGGGGCGCGGAGGCTCAGAAGGCGCTTCTGGAGGCTGAGGGACATACCGTGCTCTCCAGAGGGCGGAAGCACCTGCGGTATTATGTCCAGGACTATGAAAAGGCCCTGTTTTCGCTGGAGGAGTGCGATTCCCATTTGACAAGCGGCCCACAATACGGTACAATGTCCTGTGCAAGCAAGCTGGACAGCCGCGCGGACGGGGCGAAAGGCCTGTCTGTGAGGAAAGTCCGGGCTCCGCAGGGCAAGGATAACGGGTAACACCCGCCGGGGGCGACCCTAGGAAAAGTGCAACAGAAATAGTCTGCCGGCCTCTGGCCGGTCAAGGTGGAAAGGTGAGGTAAGAGCTCACCCGACGGCGTGCCAAGCGTCCGTCGCTGTAAACTCTATCCGGAGCAACGCCGTGGAGGGACATATGGTCGGCCCGACCGTCCCGGGGAGGCGGCTGGAGCGTACTGGCAACGGTGCGTCGAGATAGATGGCTGTCTTAAAGGACAGAACCCGGCTTACAGGCTTACTTGCAGATACGGCCGCCCAGAGCACAGCGCTCCGGGCGGCCGTTTTTTTCGGACAGGCAACACCTGAAACGCTTCTGGAACCTCTTGAAGTTGCATTGCGTCAGATGGCAGGTCGGATTTTCCTTGGTAAAGTTATGAATAAACAGGAGGTCTGGACAAAGCCAGACCTCCGTTTTGAATGTCTGAAGTTACTCCTGATCCCAATTGTGCCAGACGTTCTGTACGTCGTCGTTGTCCTCCAGCAGATCAATGAGCTTCTCCATGTTCTTGATGTCGTCCTCATTTTCCAGCTTGACATAGTTCTGAGGCACCATCTCCACGGCGGCCTGGACGAAGGTATAGCCCTTCTCCTCCAGGGCGGCCAGCACGGAGCCGAAAGCATCGGGGTCGGTGTAGACCTCAAAGGTCTCCTCCTCCACCTGCATATCGTCCGCGCCCGCATCCAGCGCGTCCATCATCACGGTGTCCTCGTCCAGATCCTCTTTCTCGATGATGATGACGCCCTTGCGGTCAAAGGACCAGGACACGCAGCCCGTAGCCCCCAGGCCCTTGCCGTACTTGTCCAGCAGGTGGCGCACCTCGGGAGCGGTGCGGTTGCGGTTATCGGTCAGCGCGTCCACGATTACGGCCACGCCGGAGGGTCCATAGCCCTCGTACACCACGTTCTCGTAGCTGTCGGCATTGCCGGAGCCAAGCGCCTTGTCAATGGTACGCTTGATATTGTCGTTGGGCATGTTGGCGGCCTTGGCCTTGGCAATGACGGTGGCCAGGCGGGAGTTGTTGTTGGGGTCGCCGCTGCCGCCGGTCTTGACCGCCACGATCATCTCACGGGCGATCTTGGTAAATATCTGAGAACGCTTGGCGTCCGCCGCGCCCTTGGTCTTTTGAATATTGTGCCACTTGGAATGTCCTGACATATTGATTCGTTCCCTTCCTGCAATCGAAAATCAGCGGAACTAGTTTATCACTATTTGCGCGTCTTTGCAAGCCCTTACAGGTATAAAAAGGCCTCCTTATGGCGGCTCGTAGAAAGAATCTCCACCTGTGGGAAGCCGGCGGCCAGCCATTTGACCAAAACGGGGCACACCACCTGCTCGGTCGGATAGTGCCCCGCGTCAATCAGATTGACCCCCAGGGCTTTGGCGTCCAGGAAGCCATTATACTTCACGTCGGCGGTGACAAAGGTGTCGCACCCCAGGGCCAGGGCATCCCGCAGCAGGTCGGCGCAGGCGCCGCCCCCCACGGCCACCCGGCGCACCGGGCAGCGGGCGTCCACGTAGCGCACGCCGTTGGCCCCCAGCGCCTCCTTGACAAAGGCAGCAAAGGCGGGGGCATACATGGGGGCGCCGGTGGTACTGCCCACCCGGCCGATGCCGTAGGGACGCCCGGAGCCATCCACCCCGTCCTGATGGAGCTGCTCAATCTGCACCAGTCCCAGCTTTTGGGCCAGGGCGTCATTGACGCCCCCCGCCACCGCGTCCAGGTTGGTATGGGCGCAGATGGCGGCGATCCTGTGCTCCGCCAGCGCCAGCAGAACCCGTCCGTCCGGATCGCCGTCCGTCACGGATTTGGCCGGGCGGAAGATCACCGGATGGTGGGATACGATCAGCTCCGCTCCCAGCTCGGCGGCTTCCTCCGCCACCTCCTCCGTGATATCCAGGGAGACCAGAATCTTTGACACGGCCCGTTCTCCCCGGCCTACCAGAAAACCCGCGTTGTCAAACTCCATTTGCAGAGAAAACGGGGCCAGTCCGTCCAGATATTGATAAATCTCTCTCACCGTTGCCATGACAGCCACTCCTCCTTCATGTCCAATAGTCCCTGATGTACCTGTTCCAGCTCTGCCAGGCGGGAGGCATCCTCCGGACGTTTGGACCGCTTCAGCCCTGCTATCGCGCGCTCCGTTTGCCGCAGCAGCCGGTCTAGGTAAGCCAACCGCAGGGGGGAACCCTCTCCCCTGGTCTGTCGCCCCGCCCACAGCTCCGCCGGGGTCAGCTCCGGCATGGGGCCAGCGTACACCTCAAAGGTTGTGTAAAGGGTGTCCCCCTCCCGGCTCAGCAGCTCCCGTCGGATGGTATAGCCGTGGGCCTGAAGCCAGCGGCGCAGGAAGGGCTGGGCGCTCATGGGCTGGAGCAGAAGCAGGCATTCCCGCTCCCAGGTCCACGGGGCCGCGGCCAGAATGGCCGCGATGGTCTCGCCGCCCATCCCCGCGATGGCAATGGTATTAACCTCATCCGGCTGTATCCCGGACAGCCCGTCGCACAAGCGGAAGTCCATCCGGCCGGTCAGGCCGTATTTCTCCGCCGTGCCCCTGGCCCGCTCCAGCGGCCCCGGCCGCAGATCCGAGGCCACTGCCCCGGTAATCCTCCCCTGCTGCAGCAGCCAGACCGGCAGATACGCGTGGTCGGTTCCTACATCGGCAAACCGCGCCCCCCGGGGCACCAGCTCGGCCACCGACCGCAGACGGGGGGTAAGTTCAACGGTTCTCATCGGTATCACCTCATGATAAAAAAGGAGCGGCCGGAGGGCCGCCCCTTTTTGGTTCCGGAGTCTTTTACTGCGCGGCGGCCACACTGGCATTGATCTTGGCCAGCAGCTCCTCCACCTCGACGCCGTGCACCATGCAGGCCTGCTCCACAGTCTCACCGCGGGAGGAGGGGCAGCCCAGGCAATGCATGCCGATGGACAGGAAGATGGGCGCGGTCTCAGGCGCAATATCCAGGATGTCGCCGATAATCGTATCTTTTGTAATCTGAGCCATAGGTGTAATACCTCCAAAATTCTAGGATATTAGTAGTATATCCTATTTTTCTGATTTTTTCAAGACACAGTTTTCTTTTCCCTAACATCAGCGGACAAAAAAAGGACGCCCCTGTGGGCGTCCTTTTCAAGTTGGCTGTTAGCCCTGCTCGCGCATACGGGCGAAGCAGTCGCTGCAGTACACGGGACGGTCGGACTTGGGCTCGAAGGGCACCTTGGCCTCGCCGCCGCAGGCAGCGCAGGTAGCGGTGAAATACTCGCGGGGGCCACGGGAAGCGGCCTTGCGGGCATCACGGCAGGCCTTGCAGCGCTGGGGCTCGTTCTGGAAGCCGCGCTCGGCGTAGAACTCCTGCTCACCGGCGGTGAACACGAACTCCTGGCCACATTCCTTACATACCAGAGTCTTGTCTTCGTACATGATTTTACCCTCTCTTTGCTTTGTTGCCCAGGTCCGGATGATCCGATTGTGCTGGGTCAGTAATATTGCGTTCAGCTTACGCTGACATCGCCAGATGAAGATTGCTGTGCCAACTTGCGCCGAATGCGCTGGACAGCGTTGTCCACCGATTTCGGGGACTTATTTACCTCGGCTGCGATTTCAGAATAGGACAGACCGTTCAGATACAACCGAAGTACGCTTGCTTCGAAACCGGACAATTGGCCCATCAGTGTTTCCATCCGCTCCCGGAAGGACTCCCGGCTGAGGAATATCTCCTCCGGGTCTTCCACCTGCCGGCCTGGCGCATGGTAGGCAAACCGATCTCCGTTCCCGCTAAAAAGAGGGGTTTCGAACGAGACTGAGTTGTTCAGCGGTGTGTGCTTATCTCTCGCTGCTGCTTTTATCACAGAGAACAGGCGGTTCTTGATACAGACCTCCGCATAAGTGCGAAATACAGCCGCTTTGGAGGAGTCATACTCTCGGATCGCGGCTAACAGGCCGACCATACCCTCCTGAATCAGATCCTCACTGTCGCCGCCCGCCAGAAAATAGGGGCGTGCGCACATCCGCACCAAGCGGTTATAGCGCATGACCAGACGCTCTTCCGCCACACGGTCGCCGGAGGCGGCCAAACGGCACAGCGTTTCGTCCGTGAGTTCCTGAAAAGGAATATGATCTGGTTTCATACCGGTTCTCCTTATACATTATACGCGGATAATTCTGGATTTGTCAAGCTTTTGCGCAAAAATTTCCCGTTAAGATCCATGATTTTTTATTACATTTGCCAAAAGCTCCGCTGTCTCCCGCGCTACAGGCTCGGTCTGAGCCTCCACCATCACGCGAATGAGAGCCTCAGTCCCGGAGGGGCGCACCAGAACACGACCGTTTCCGGCCAGCTTTTCCTCCTGCTCCGCCACGGCGCTTTGAAGCGCAGGGGCCGACAGGACGGCCTCCTTCTTTGCCTTATCGGCCACCGGCACATTGATGAGCACCTGGGGATAGCGTTTGCACTCCCCTACCAGCTCGGAGGCTTTCTTGCCGGAGCGGCAGAGCAGATCCAGGAATTGCAGCGCGGTGAGCTGGCCGTCTCCGGTGGTGGCGTAGCGCCGGAAAATCGTGTGCCCCGACTGCTCGCCCCCGATGACATAGCCGCACTCCTCCATCTTCTCCAGCACGTTGCGGTCGCCCACGCTGGTGCAGAACAGCCCAATGCCGTGCTCCTTGCAGAAACGGTGCAGGCCCAGATTGCTCATAACGGTGCCCACAATAGCTCCGCCGGCCAGTTCCCCCGCCTCTTTCAGCGCCAGCCCACAGGCGGCGATCACCTGGTCGCCGTCGATCTCCTCTCCTGTCTCGTCCACCATCAAGCAGCGGTCCGCGTCGCCGTCAAAGGCGATGCCCAGATCATACCCGCCCGCCTTCACCATGGCTTTCAACTGGTCCAGGTGGGTGGAGCCGCAGCCGTTATTGATGTTGACGCCGTCGGGATCGGCGTGAATCACGTCGGTGTGCAGGTCGGGGAACCGGTCAAACAGCCGGGCCGCAGTGGAAGAGGCCGCGCCGTTGGCACAGTCCACCAGAATATGCAGCCCCGCCAGCTCGGAGCCAATGGTGGACACCAAGTGGTCGATATAATCCTGGGACTCCTTCTCATCGGCGTAAATCACCCGACCGATCTCCCCGCCGGTCTTGAGGGGCACGGCGATATCGTTCAGCAAAATTTCCTCAATCTTCCCCTCCAGCTCGTCGGAGAGCTTGAAGCCCTGGCCGTTGAAAATTTTGATTCCGTTGTGCTCAAAGGGGTTGTGGGAGGCGGAAATCACGATGCCCGCATCCGCCTTGGTGTCCACGGTGATCCACGCCACGGCGGGTGTGGGAATCACGCCCAGGTGGAGCACATCTGCCCCCGCGGAGCACAGCCCCGCAATCAGCGCCCCCTCCAGCAGATCCGAGGAGATGCGTGTATCCTTTCCGATGGTGAAGCGGGGCTGTCCGCCTCCCTTCTCCCGGGTCATCACCTGCGCGGCGGCCATGCCCACTCGGAAGGCCAGCATGGCGTCCAGTCCGTCGTTGACGACACCGCGGATGCCGTCGGTTCCAAATAATTTACCCATATTCGATAGCCACCTCATTCTTATCAGTTCAGTCGATCGTCATTCGCTTGGTCATGCTCCCCCTCCAGCGGCGTTTTCTTCCGCCGCACCGCCTGTTTCACCGGCCTGGAGAACAGGGCGGACAACAGCCCCACCACCAAAACGGCGAGGAGGTTAGCCTCCACCGGCTCCATAAGCATATCGGCCACCCAAAAGGCAAAGACGGTGCACAAGGCGTCCAGCGGGATGTAGAGGAGATTGGCCAGACGGGGACTGGCCCAGCCGAGCTTGACCAGCGCCTTGGTCAGGCCAGCGGTGAACAGCTCCAGGGGCAGGCCGAGCACCGCCTCCACCAGAACATAGAGCACCAGCCAGCCGAAGGAGTCGCAGCGGACGCCCAGCAGATGCAGCAGCCCGGCATCCACCAGCACAATTACCGCCATAACGCCCAGAACGAGCGCCGCGATTACACCGCCGCCCAGGATGGGAACCAGGGGGTTCTTTTTCACCCAGCTCCCCCCTACAGCGAGAGCTGCTCCAGTCCACAGGCCCCGCCGGGCACGGTCAGGCCCAAGTGCTCGTAGGCCCGACGGGTGACACAGCGCCCGCGGGGGGTGCGGGTGAGAAAGCCCATCTGCATCAGATAGGGTTCATAGACGTCTTCGAGAGTAATTGCCTCCTCATTGATGGTAGCCGCCAGGGTCTCCAGGCCCACCGGGCCGCCGCCGTAGTGCTCAATGATGCTGGCGAGCATCCGCCGGTCGACGGCGTCCAGCCCCAGGTGGTCCACCTCCAGTGCCGTGAGCGCCTGGTCTGCCACCGGACGGGTAATCACCCCCCCAGCCTTCACCTGGGCAAAGTCCCGCACCCGGCGCAGCATCCGGTTGGCGATGCGGGGCGTGCCGCGGCTGCGGCGGGCGATCTCCATTGCGCCGTCCGCCTCTATGGGAACGTCCAGCAGGCCGGCCGACCGGGTGACAATCTGCGCCAGCTCCTCCGGTGTGTAGAGCTCCAGGCGCAGGGTCACGCCGAAGCGGTCCCGCAGGGGTGCGGAGAGCTGCCCTGCCCGGGTGGTAGCGCCGATCAGGGTGAAGCGGGGCAGATCCAGCCGGATGGAGTTGGCCGAGGGCCCCTTGCCGATGATGATGTCGATGGCGAAGTCCTCCATGGCCGGGTATAAAATCTCCTCCACCGAGCGGTTGAGCCGGTGAATCTCGTCTACAAAGAGGATGTCGTTCTCCGCCAGATTGGTGAGCAGCGCGGCCAGATCGCCGGGCTTCTCGATCGCCGGTCCGGAGGTGATGCGGATATTGACCCCCATCTCGTTGGCAATGATGCCGCTGAGGGTGGTCTTGCCCAGGCCGGGCGGGCCGTGGAGCAGAACGTGGTCCAGGGGCTCGCCCCGCATTTTGGCGGCCTGGATAAAGACCTCCAGGTTGCCCTTGGCCTTCTCCTGCCCAATATACTCCCGCAGGGTCTTGGGGCGCAGGGAACCCTCGTTCTCGTCATCCCGCGTCAGCGATGTGGTGACGAGCGGCTCCTGGGTCTCAAACCCGGTATCGGAAAAGTCAATGCTCAAGTATGTTCACTTCCTCATTCTGACGTAGATGCGTGCAATAAAAATGAACCGCTCCCCAAGCGCATTTTTAGCCCGACGTTAATTCTTGACCATCCTTTTCAGCGCCTGCTTGATGATCTCCTCCAGGGCAAGGCCGTCCACGTCAATGCCCTTGAGAGCTGCGGCAATCTCGCTCTGGCTGTAGCCCAGCACTGCCAGGGCGGCAGCGGCCTCGCTGGACTTGTTCTCCGGGATTACCGTGACGCCGGTGCCGCCATAGCTCTCGCCTCCAGGGGCGATCTGTCCCTTGGCCAGCTTGTCTTTCAGCTCCAGGATGATGCGCTGGGCGATTTTTTTCCCGATGCCCTGGGCCACCGTCAGGGCCTTTTCGTCCCCGGTGATGATGCTCATGGCCAGGGACTCGGGTGTGGCCGCAGACAGGATGGAGAGCGCAGCCTTGGGCCCCACACCGGACACCGAGGTGAGGAGCTGGAAGCAGTTGAGCTCATTCTCCGTGGAAAAGCCGAACAGCTCCATGGCGTCCTCACGGACATTCAGGTGGGTATAGAGCTTGGCCGGCTTCCCCTTTTGCAGATGGGACAGGGTGTTGTTGGTGGTGCGGCAGGCATAGCCCACCCCGCCGCAGTCGATGACCGCCAGAAAGGGGGCCATGTGAGCCACCACGCCGTTCAGATAATAAAACATTGTTTTTGCTTCTCCTAACGCACTTGTTTCCGCACCTCATAGCGCCCGCTGCCCGGGCGGGCCGCGTCGGGGCTCTGAAGGCGGGAGGTAAACGAGCGGGCGTGGCACAGGGCGATGGCCACCGCGTCGGCGGCGTCGTCCGGCTTAGGAACGGCGCTCAAATTCAGCAGACGGCGGGTCATATCCATGACCTGCCGCTTCTCCGCCTTTCCGTAGCCCACCACCGCCTGCTTGACCTGGCTGGGGGTATACTCAAAGATGGGCACCCCCCGGCGCTCCGCCGCCAGCAGGAGAACTCCCCTGGCCTGGGCCACGCCGATGCCCGTAGTGATATTGTTGTTGAAAAACAGCTCCTCCACCGCCATGGCCTGGGGCTGGAATTGGGCCAGCAACAGATCCATATCGTCGGCGATCTGCCGCAGACGTGCGGGCAGGGGCTCCCCTGCCGGTGTAGTAATTGCGCCGCACTGCACCAGGCGCTGACGGCCACGATCGGCCTCCACCAGCCCAAAGCCCACAATGGCAAAGCCGGGGTCTATGCCTAAAATCAGCATGGTATCCGTTCCCCTCCTGAGTCCATACGAAGTTTATTTTACCACGGCGGGCACGGCGGCGCAAGCCGAAAAACGGGCCGCGGCGCAGCGCGCCGCGGCCCGTCAGTCAGGCTCTCGGGTGGGCTTTGTTGTAGACATCCTTCAGCTTCTGGTTGACCAACTGGGCATAGATCTGGGTGGACGAAATGTCCGCGTGTCCCAGCATCTCCTGGATGGAGTGGAGATCCGCGCCGTTTTCCAGCAGATGGGCGGCAAAGGAGTGGCGCAGGGTGTGCGGGGTGATTTCTGTCTGAATTCCGGCCTTCTCCTGATAGTGCTTGATGATCTTCCAAAAGCCCTGGCGGCTCATGCGCTCCCCGCTCATATTCACGAACAGGGCGCGTTCCTGCGGGCGCTCCAGCATCTGGGGCCGCACGTGCTCTATGTAGTCCTGAAGCGCCCGGACAGCCGCCGGGTAGAGGGGGATCATCCGCTCCTTTCCCCGGCCGGAACAGCGGATAAAGCCGGCGGACAGGTTGACATTTTCCAGATCCAGACCAATCAGTTCAGAGACACGGATACCCGTGGCATAAAGCAGCTCCAGCATGGCCCGGTCGCGGCAGCCCTTGGCATCCGAGGCATCCGGCTGCTCCAGAAAGAGTTCCACCTCCTTGGAGGTAAGGATGTGGGGCAGCTTCCGCTCTACCTTCGCCGGGGCCAGCCCCCTGGCCGGATTGACGGACACCCTGCCCTCCGCGATCAGATAGCTGTAGAAAGACTTCAGAGAGGCCAGCGACCGGGTTACCGTGGCCGCCGACTTACCCTTGGCCGACAAAAATCTCGTATAAGACTCCACATCCTTCTGTGCGGCCTGCTCCGGCGGAACCCCCTCCCCTTCCAGCCAGTGGAGATACTGGGTCACATCCCGCAGATAGGAGCTCAACGTGTTGGCGGAGGCCCGCTTTTCCTCTGTCAAATAGTGCGCATAACCTGATTGATAATCCATCCGTCCAACACCTTCTCGCAGTATCTCTATAGGCTCAGGAACGTCCCCGCCAGGCTGGATACCAGGCCGGGCACTACAAAGCAGTCCAGCAGCAGACTCACACACAGCGCGACGGCACAGGCGCCGCAGCGGAAAAAATAGAGTTTCCCATAGGGCGGAGGGGTTTTCCCATCCCCCCAGACCCGTCCGGCCAGCACCCGGGCGGCCAGGAGGCCCTGCACCCCAAGCACAAACAGCACCGGCACCGAAAGCGCACCGCTCACCCCAAAGACCAAGAGGGCCAGCAGACAGCCCGCGCCGCCGAACAGGCGCACAAATGAGGCAATCGAAAAGGCCAGCAGGAATCCCCGCACCGCAAACAGCAGGGGCAGCCCCAGAAGTCCCAGCGCGGTGAAGCCCAGCAGCAGCGCCAGCAGCGGCCAGCGCACGGTGTCCCACACCAGTGAGGCCAGCGCAGGCGCTGTAATCTCCCCCGCCTGAGCGGCGCGAAGAAATCCCTCCACGTAGGCGGCCAGGCTCTCCTGACCCCCGCCTCCGATATGGGATGCCAGCAGGCATCCTACCAGCCCGCCCAGCAAAAAGCAGGCCGCAGTTACTGCCAGCACCGGAATAAGCCCATCCCCTGAAATTCTCCACGCTTCCGCCGCCCTGCGCATCGCCCTCACCTCCCATGGGAGCATATGCGGACAGGACCTCGATTAGACGCGTGCCAACGGTTTACATGCTAACTATAGCTTACCAGGCCGTCTTGTGCAAGGACGGAAAAGAAAAAACTTCATTTTTGTATATTATGCCAAGTTGTTATGTTTACTTAATTATGTAAACTATGTATACAAAAAGAGGAGCGCCACACTTTGTGGCGCTCCTCTTTACTAAAATTATAGTCACTGTTTTTGCCGATATCCGGCTCAATTCATCACTTTTTGTCTGTTTGTAGCAGAGATTACGATTTGTATAATTACGATCTGTATATGTCACTCCGCCATTCCGGCCGCGATCGCCCGCAGAGCGATGGCACACTCCAGCCGCTTTCGCTCCAACTCACAGCCCACACGGTGGGGCTTTTTTATGTCGCCATTGACAAGCAGGTTGGACGCGCTGCACCCACCCGAGCAGTAGAACCGCGCCCAGCAGTCCTTGCACTCCTCCCGGGTGTAGATGTTCAGCCCGGCGAAGCGGCCGGACAGCTCTTTGTCAAAGGTGCCGTCGTAGAGACTGCCCAGCTTGTAGTCCTCATTGCCCACAAACTGGTGGCAGGGGTAGATATCCCCCTCCGGGGTGATGGCCACGTATTCGCACCCCGCGCCGCAGCCCCGCAGGCGCTTGATCACGCAGGGGCCTTGGGCCAGATCCACATTGAAGTGGAAGAAGTTGGTTTCCGGGTGGTCCCTGAGATACTCCGCCAGGCGCTCGTACTCCGCCTTCAGGGCGGGCAGATCTGCCTCCTGGAGGGCATAGGGATCCTCCTCCTTCCCAACCACCGGCTCCACCGAGATATTCCGTCCGATGGAGGACAACGCCTTCACGTCCTCGGCAAAGTCCTGATGGAACCGTGTAAAGGTGCCCCGGAGGTAGTAGTCCTTCGTCCCACGGCCCTCAATGAGCTTCTGGAACTTGGGCACAATCACGTCATAGCTGCCCTTGCCGTTGACCGTGGGCCGGAGGTCATCGTTGACCTCCTTTCGCCCGTCGATGGAGAGAACTGCGTTGGACATCTCACGGTTGATGTACTCGATGTTCTCATCATTGAGGAGCACACCATTAGTTGTAATTGTAAAGCGGAAGCACTTGTTGTGCTCCTCCTCAATGGAACGGGCGTACTCCACCGTCTTCTTTACGGTATCCATGGCCATCAGCGGCTCGCCGCCGAAGAAGTCCACCTCGATGTTACGGCGGTGGCCCGACTTGGCGATGACGAAGTCGATGGCCCGTTTGGCGGTCTCGAAGTCCATGGTCATGCGGTGGCCGGTGCCGAAATCGCCGGTGGAGGCAAAGCAATACTTACACCGCAGGTTGCAGTCGTGGGAGACATGGAGGCACAGGGCCTTCACCAGGGCCTGCTGCTGCATGGAGGCAGCCTTCTCCCGGTCAATGTAGTCGTCCTCCTCAAAAAGCAGCCCCTCGGCCGCCAGACCGCGCAGCTCCTGCCAGGCCTCCTCCAGGGCGGCTGGGTCGTACTGGGGCAGCCTGGCGCAAAGCTCTGCCGGGCAGTGCTCTCCCATGGGGGGCTGCACCTGCTCCAGAAGGTGGTAGGTGAGCTCGTCCAGCACGTGGACGGCGCCGCTGTTGACATCCACGGCGATATTCACGCCAAGGCATTGAAAGGTATGTACCATATTTGTTCGTTCCTCACTTTATTACGGCATACAAAAAGGGTGGGATGCCCCACCCTTTTCGAGCCAAGTTCGTTTTTACTGGTTCTCGCACTTCTGGTTGGCAACGGTGCAAGAGGTCTTACAGGCGGACTGGCAGGAGGTCTGGCACTCGCCGCAGCCGCCGTGGGCGGCGCTCTTCTTCAGAGTCGCGCCGTTGAGCGTCTTCACATGCTTCATTCTGGTTTCCCTCCCATAACGATGGTTTGGAGCGATTATAACACATTCTCCGCCCGATTTCAATTATTTTCTGCGTTTTTTCCGGGCAGGCTTCTTCTTACCCCCGCCGCCCAGGATTCCGGCGGCAGCTCCGCCGCACAGGGAGCCGCACAGCAGGCCGATGCCCCCCGCCTCCAGAGAGACCGTTTCGAAGCAGAGCGCCCCGATGGTAAGCAGCAGCAGGAAGAGCACTCCGCCGGTGGTAAGGCCAACGATCAGCGCCCGGCTCCCACAGCGCCGCACTGCCAGCAGGCCGCCCGCAAAGGCCCCCAGCACACATCCCACGATGGTGAGCTGATACATCAGCTCCTCCCCTGCCAGTCCGCCGGAAATGGCCGCCGACGCCACCAGCAGAAAGACAAAGCAAACCGCCAGCGCGGCCACACCACCCAGCACCAGCCCCATTCCGCAGCGGATCAGCTTTGCGCTCTGCTCCTCCTCCTTTTTTTTCATAAAAACACCCTCCCTTGGCATGGATTCCTACTGAAACCTATGCAGGGAGGGCGTTCACTATTACTTCTTGTCCTTGGAATCCTTGGTGTCCGCAGGAGCGTTCTCCGTGGACTGGGTGCCCTTGGTGGAGATGGCCCACTTGGTGAACTCCATACGCACACGGTCGGCGCTGGTCTCGATGATGATGGTATCCTCCTTCACCTGGCAGATGGTGCCTACCACGCCGCCGATGGTGGTGATCTCATCGCCCACCGCCAGCTCAGAGCGCATCTTGGCCGCCGCCTTTTTCTTCTTGTTCTCCGGCCGGATGAGCAGGAAATAGAAGACCGCGATCAGGATCACGAACGGCAGAAGCATACTCAATAAGCTTGCACTACCATTCGTCCCTGAATTTGTCAGCAGAACGCCAGCAGTCTGTGTCAGCAAAATAATCCCCTCCGATTCATACTTTGACGTTAAAACGTCACCAATAGAACATTATAAAGCGAAAAGCAGATTTTGACAAGCCCTTTTCGCCTCATTCACAGAAACTTCACAGCCGCCCGGCCAATTTCTCGGAATACTCCGCCCGGAATGCCGCGAATTGGCCCGCGTCCAGTGCCTGGCGGATACGTTCGGCCAGTTTGTTGTAGAAATAGAGGTTGTGAAGCACCGCCAGACGCATGGCCAGCATCTCCTCCGCTGCAAAGAGGTGGCGCAGATAGGCCCGGGAGAAGGAGCGGCACACCGGGCAGTCGCAGTCCGGGTCGATGGGCCGCTCGTCCAGCTTGTACTTCTCATTGCGGATATTCAGCGCCCCCGACCAGGTGAAGAGCTTGGCGTGGCGGGCATTGCGGGCAGGCATCACGCAGTCGAAGAAGTCCACGCCCCGGGCCACACCCTCGATGATGTTGGAGGGGGTACCCACCCCCATGAGGTAGCGGGGCTTCTCCGCCGGCATATAGGGCTCCACCGCGTCGATGATGTCATACATCACCTGGGTGGGCTCCCCCACCGCCAGGCCGCCGATGGCGTAGCCCTCGCAGTCGATCTTGGCGGTCTCCTTCATGTGCCAGATGCGCAGCTCCGGGAAAGTGGCGCCCTGATTGATGCCGAAGAGCATCTGGCGGGGATTCACCGTATCAGGCAGGGCGTTGAGCCGGTCGTGCTCCGCCTTGCACCGGGCCAGCCAGCGCAGGGTGCGCTCGCAGGAGGCTTTGGCATACTCATAGGTCGCCGGGTTTTCCACGCACTCGTCGAAGGCCATGGCGATGTCAGAGCCCAGGTTGGACTGAATCTGCATGGACTCCTCCGGCCCCATAAAGATGCGGCGCCCGTCGATGTGGGAGGCGAAGGTGACCCCCTCCTCCTTGATCTTGCGCAGGCCCGACAGGGAGAACACCTGGAACCCGCCCGAGTCGGTCAGGATCGGGCCGTCCCACCGCATGAACCTGTGCAGGCCGCCCATCTGCCGCACCACTTGGTCGCCGGGGCGCAGGTGAAGGTGGTAGGTGTTGGACAGCTCTACCTGACAGCCGATCTCCTTCAGATCATGGGCCGACACCGCACCCTTGATGGCCCCCTGGGTGCCCACGTTCATGAACACCGGCGTCTGCACCGTGCCGTGGGCGCAGGTAAAGACACCCCGGCGGGCCTTTCCCTCTGTTTTCAGGACTTCAAACACGTCAAAACTCCTTTGTCAAAAACTTACCTTTCATAATACCAGAAGGACTGAGCTTTGACAAGAGTATCCCTCATGCCCCCGCCTCAACGCCGTCTATGGTCTGCTGGACAATGGACTCCATCATATCGCCGGTGAGAGCTCCCGGCACATAGCCGAACACATTCCCATCTGCGCCGATCATGAAGGTGGTGGGAAAGGCGGAAATGCCGTAGGAGTAGAATACCTCTCCTGTAACGTCCATCACCACCGGGAAGGTGTAGCCGCCGTCCTCCAGGAACTGCTCCACCTCCGGTTGAGTGACATCCTGATTATAGGGGTACTCCTCCAACTTTGGATTGGCCACGCCCAGAACGATCACATCTCCCTCGTTGTTCCCGTATTTCTCGTAGAGCGCCTGCACCTCCGGCATCTCGCGCTTGCAGGGACCGCACCAGGTCGCCCAGAAGTTGAGAAACACCGTCTTGCCCTCATAGTCGGAGAGGGTATGCTCCTCCCCGTACTGGTCCACCAGGGTGAAATCCGGCGCGGGAATCACCGGCCGCCCGCTGGCCGCCGGGCTCTCCTCCGGTCCGGCGGGCACGCTCCCCTCTGGTGTGGGGTCCGGAGTTCCGCTTGTCTGAGCCTGGGGCGTTTCGGCCGCTCCGCTGCCCGCCGCGCTGGACAGGTAACTGGTAATGCCGTTCATGAAGCCAGTCAGTGTCATGACGCCCATGAGCACCAGCAGGACCGCGCCCACCTTCACAGTGTAGCGTACCACCCTCTGGTGGCGCTTGAAAAAGCCCAGCACCGCCCCGGTAAACAGTCCCACGGCCAGGAAGGGGACCACAAAGCCGAGGGTGTATACCGCAATCAGCAGGAAGCCGCGGGCGGCGCTGCCCGCCGAAGAGGCCATCAGCAAAACGCTGCCCAGCGTGGGGCCCACGCAGGGCGTCCACGCAAAGCTGAAGGTAAAGCCAAGCACCAGGGCCACCAGCGGGTTCATAGCCCACCGGTCCAGCCGGAAGGGCAGCCGGTGCTCCCGCTCCAGGGCGCCCGAGCGCCCGAACACGCCGAATTGGTACAGGCCAAACAGGATCATAATGATGCCGCTGATGCGGGCAAACCAGGTCTGGTTGCTGCGGAAAAAGCTTCCCAGTGCTGTAAAGCCGAACCCCAGCAGGAAAAAGGTAAAGCTGATGCCCACCACAAAGAACAGGGTGTTGACCAGTACCCTTCCCCTGGGATAGCGGATATTGCCGTCGCTGTCCACGTCCCTGGCGCCTCCCGCCAGATAGCTGACGTAGAGGGGCACAAGGGGCAGCACACAGGGAGAGAAAAAGCTCAGCAGCCCCTGTAAAAACACCGTAAGTACCGGCACGCTCGTCTCCAGTGAAAGACCCATATTCATCTCCTTTGTTTCAAATAAAGTCTGCTGTCCAGCTCAGCCAGGCTGATCTCCGAAAGCCTGCTCCGGCAGCCCTGGTCCAGCTCCTCCAGCAGACCGTCCATGACCTCCGACATACCCGATGCCTCCAGGCAGGGCTGATCCACGCCCCCGCCGCGCCAGTTGGTCGACACGAACCGCACCTCCAGCGCCCGGGCTACCTGATCTAATGTAAGGGCGGCGGGATCGCCCACAAAGCGGTAGCCACCCTCATTCCCCTCCTTGGTTTCCACCAGTCCGGCCCGCTTCAGCCCCGCCATGATCTTCCGCACGCGGGCCGGATTGGTACAGATACTGCGGGCCAGCTCCTCACTGGAGAGCTGCTCCTGCCGCCGGTTCAGGCAGATCAGGGCGTGGACCGCCACACAAAACGCACTATTCATGACAGGTTTTTATCCTTTACAGCATCCTCCAACAGGAACTCCTCCGCATAGTGGGCCGCCACGGCCCCGTCTGCCACTGCGGTGACGATCTGGCGCACCGCCTTAGTGCGGGCATCGCCCACCGCAAAGACGCCGGGCACGCTGGTGCGGGTGGTTTCATCCGCCACGATATAGCCCGAGGGGTCCAGCTCCACCTGGCCGGCAAACAGGGCCGTATCCGGCACCCGGCCGATGGCCACAAACAGGCCGTCGCAGAACAGCTCCCGCCGTGCGCCGGTGCGAAGATCCTCCACCTCAACGCCTGTCAGGCGTTTCTCCTTGCGCAGAGCGGTAATGCGGCTGTTCCAAAGGATCTCAACGCCGTTTTCCCTCAGCGCGTCCCGATAGACCGCCGAGGCCCTCAGCTCGTCTCTCCGGTGGACCAGATAGACCTTTTTACAAAGCTTGGCCAGATAGAGCGCGTCGCCCACAGCGGTGTTTCCGCCTCCGTTGACCACTACCGTCTTGCCGCGGTAGAGCATGCCGTCGCAGGCGGCGCAGTACGCCACCCCGCGCCCGCGGAGCGCCTGCTCGTCCGGCAGGCCCAGCTCCCGAGGGAACGCCCCCGTGGCCAGGATCACCGCCTCGGCCTCAAAGCTGCCCTCGGTGCTCTCGATCCGCTTGGGCCGGCCCGCCAGCTCCACCGAGCGCACCTCGCCGTATACCGTGGACACGCCGAACCGCCAGGCCTGGCGCTCCATCCGCTCTCCCAGCTCGAAGCCGTCAATCCCCTCCTCAAAGCCGGGATAATTGTCAATCCGGTCCGTGGTCGCCATCTGGCCTCCGGCGGAGAGCTTTTCCAGCACCGCCACCGAGCGCCCGCTCCGGGCACAGTACAGGGCCGCCGTATAGCCGCCGGGTCCGCCGCCGATCACAACCACGTCATAGTGCTTTACACCCATCCGGCGCACCTCCTCTCTTACAGTCCGGCCCACTCTACAATCTGCGCCTTTGAGCCGGGGGCGATCAGCGGCTCTCCCGCCTGTCCATTCCGAAATACCAGCAGCGTGGGGATGGTCTCCACCCCAAACCGCTCTGCCAGCTCCGGCTGCTCGTCCACATTCACCTTGCCGACCACCATCTGCTCCCCATACTGTCCAGCCACCTGGTCCACCGCAGGGGCAATACGCCGGCAATAGGTGCACCAGGGCGCCCAGAAGTCCACCAGAACCGGCTTCTCCGCCCTCAGCACCTGCTCCTCAAAATTTTCTTTCGTGATGACGATCGCTTCCATTACATTCATCCTTTCTGTTTGCCCTTTTCTTTTCTACTGGAGATAGGGTTCCAAGCCTTTGCGGCTTCCACTCATACTTATTTGTAATTTTTTTAGTTACAGTTTGTACTGTAACTTTAGCAGATACAGAATGATCTGTCAAGCGAATTCTCCCTGCCTTAACAAATTCTTTATCTAAATCCGTCAATCCTTACTCCATTTCAATCCACTCCATACTACAATAGGGATCATTCAGAAAGGAGCTCCTTTGCTGTGATTGAATTGAAAAATCTCTACAAGTCATACCGCGGAAAATCGGTACTGATGAACATCAGTCTGACCATCCAGGACAACGAGTTTTTTGTCCTGATCGGTTCCAGCGGATGCGGGAAAACGACCCTGTTGAAAACGCTCAACAAGCTCAACCCCATTGACAAAGGCGAGATTCTCATCAATGGCACCCCCATCAACCGGATCAAGGTGACCCAGCTTCCCCGCCTGATGGGCTATGTCGTCCAGGAGGGCGGCCTGTTCCCCCACATGACGGTGGAGGACAACATCGCTCTGGCCATGCGTGTGGCCGGGTACCCCAAGGAAAAAATCTACGACCGGATCACCGAGCTGCTGGAGCTGGTCAACCTGGAGCCGGACCAATATCGCAGCCAGTACCCCTCCCAGCTCTCCGGCGGCCAGCGGCAGCGCATCGGCGTAGCCCGCGCCTTTGCCGCCGACCCGGAGATCATCCTCATGGATGAGCCCTTCTCCGCCCTGGACCCCATGACCCGCGCCGAGCTCCAGGACGAGGTGCACCGGCTCCAGCTCCGGTTCCACAAGACCATTGTTTTCGTCACTCACGACATGGATGAGGCCGTCAAGCTGGCCGACCGCATCTGCATCCTGCAAAACGGCCATGTGGTCCAGTGCGACAAGCCGGAGAACATCCTCAAGCATCCCGCCAACGAGTACATCAACTCCTTCATCGGCAAGAACCGCCTGTGGGAGAACCCCTCCTTTATCCGGGCTGAGGACATCATGCGCCCCCGCCCCATCACCATCTCCCAGAGCCGCACAGTGGTGCAGGCGGTACAGCTCATGCGGCACTATAACATCGACAGCCTGCTGGTCACCGGTGATGACAATAAGTTTGCCGGTATGGTGTGGCTCCAGGATCTGATCGGCATCGACCAATACAGCTCCCCGATCTCCTCGTTCCTCTCCGACGATTATCTGTCCGTCCGGGTGGACGACAGCCTGAGCACTGTACTGGAAAAGGTAGCGGACTATGGCGAGAAGGACTTCGGCATCCTGCCCGTCCTGGATGCGGAGGGAGCCATTCGCGGTTTCCTGAACCGGAGCAGCCTCCTCTCCACCCTGAGCCGCCGCTTCATCGACGAGCCGGTTGAGCGCGACGAACAGGAGGGTGCGTAATTATGGGCATTTCATTCTCTCTGTCCTCCTTCTGGGAGCTCCTGGTCTCCCGCTGGCCCGAACTGGTCACCGAGCTTTTCCGCCACATCAACATGACCACACTGGCCCTGCTCATCTCCCTGGCCATCGGTGTGCCGCTGGGCATCCTTATCACCCGCAACCAGACAGCGGCCAAAATCGTCATTGGCATCGCCAACGTCATGCAATCCATCCCCTCCATCGCCCTGCTGTCCCTGGCCGTCTGCTTTCTGGGCATCGGCACGGTGCCCGCCATCCTGATGGTCTTTGTGTATGCCTTCCTCCCCATTCTGAAGAATACCTATACCGGCATCATGAGCGTGGACCCCAAGAACCTGGAGGTAGCCCGGGGCATGGGCTTGACGCGCACGCGCTGCCTGTTCCTGGTGGAGCTGCCCATCGCCGCCCCCTTCATCATGGCCGGTATCCGCATCGCCGCCGTGGCCTCTGTGGGCACTATGACCATCGCCGCCTTCGCCGGCGCCAAGGGTCTGGGCTGGTTTATCAATCTGGGCCTCAACTCCCTGAATGTGGAGATGATCCTGCTGGGCGCCGTCCCGGTTTCCCTGCTGGCGCTGCTCTTTGATTTCATCTTCGCCAAGCTGGAGCAGGCGGTCACCAGTGAGGGCCTGCTTCCCAACGAGCAGATCCAGAATCTGCCCAAGAAGGTCATCCGCCGCCGGCAGGTGATCGCCGTGGGCGTGTGTGTCGCCCTGGTGGTGGTCGCCATTGGCGGAAACCTGGTCAACAAGAAGTCTGACAAGCACCTGACCGTCGGCGCCTCCAACTTCACCGAGGTCTACATCGTTGGCAACATCTACAAGGAGCTCATCGAGGCCAAGACCGGCATCCAGGTGGACACCACCTTCGGCCTGGCCAACACCTCCCTGGAGATGACCGCCATGGAGAACGGCGACATCGACATGGTGGTGGACTACTCCGGACAGGTGTACCTCTCTGTCCTGGGACTGCCTCTGAACACCAACACCGACGAAGTCTATGAGATCCTGTCGGAGAAAATGCGGGACGACTACAACATCTCCGTCTCCGCCCCCCTGGGTTACAACAACACTTATGCCATGAGCGTCCGGCCGGAGATCGCCGAGCAGTATCAGCTCGAAACCCTCACCGATCTGATGGCCGTAGCACCCGAACTCCGTCTGGGCTGTACCGCCGACTTCACCCAGCGGGAGGATGCCCTTCCCCGCCTGGAGTCCACCTTCCATACCAAGTTCGGCGAGGTCAACGCTTTGGACGTGGCGGTGCGCTATACCGCCATCGACAGCGGCCAGGTGGATGTTATCGACGCCTTCGCCACCGACGCCCTCCTCTCCAAGTTTGACCTGGTTCAGCTGGAGGATGACGCCAGCTTCTTCCCGCCCTACTACGCGGTCAACTTTATCCGTCAGGAGTGTCTGGACGAGTACCCCGAGCTGAAGGAGGTGCTCGCCCTGCTGGACGGTCGCATCTCCAATGAGGCAATGGCCGCCATGAACGCCGAGGTAGACCTCGAGGGCAGAAACGCCGCCGATGTCGCCCATGACTTTCTGGTGGAAGAGGGCCTTATCTGACCCATACAAAAACCGGGGTTCCCACAACTTGTGGGAACCCCGGTTTCTCTTTTTCGTTCTGACTCAGCCGATGAACATCGCATCACCGATGCTTACGGTATATGGGATATCCAGCCTTCTTCTCATATTATTCATCTTCACCGGTCCACAATGGCCTTCATCACATCGCCCGGACGGAGGGCCGTAACGGGGCTGCCTTTCGCCTTGATAAGCCCCTCGTCATTTGTGGCAATGTAATCTGCCCCCTCCCTAGCGGCGCATACCGCAAGGACGGCATCCTCGTAGTCGCTCATGTCCGTATTCAGCGCCATTGAGCAGGCATCCCCATCAACCGGAGCGATATCGAACAAAGCAAGCACGTTGTAGACAACCATCCTTGCCTTTTCGTCCCCGGCCCGTTTCTTCACGATGTAGTGGATATCCGTAATGCTGTTCGCCGTTACCGTGCCGGCAATCTCACCATCCACAACGGACTGGATGAGCTGCTGCGCCATCTCAGATCCATCGCGGCCCATAGCGGCGTTAAGGATGACGTTCGTATCAAATACTACCTTTTTCACCCTAGGATGCGCTCCTCTCTCGCCACTTCAATTTCGTCGTCGCTCATCTGCATCTCCGGTTCTCCGAAGATGCTTTTGATTTGCTCCCAAGCTGTCTTTTTATCAGGTTTCGCCGGCACGATTTTGGCGACGATTTTCCCGTTTCGCGTAATCATAATGTCCTGCTCCTGCGCCATGCTGACGTACTTTCCAGGGTTCACTTTCAGGTCGGACAGGGAAATCTGCGTCATATCCGTTCTCCTTTCAATGCATTGGATATCGAGTAGTTTCTTTATTTTTATCTTATAATACTAGTGCTATTTTGTCAATAGAACCGGTCTTATTATTTTCTAAAACCAGTCCTGTCTATTCAAGCGTCACGCAGAAAAGAGCCGAGGGTAACGCCCCCGGCTCTCTCTTTTTAGCTCACTCTTCGTTTTTCAAGGTGCATCTCTGCCGAATATCATTGACAGCGTAGATGGCATCAACGACCCGGCAATCCCCGGAAAGCAGCTCCAGCTCATCGGCCACCGCTCGGATCTCGTCCCACAGTGCATAGAACGCATAAGCTCCTCTATCCAACTTTTCCTGTTCCTCTGGCATGGCTTCAAAATCGAGATAAAGCTGTTCGATGGAGTGCATCAGCGCATCCACCTTCCCGATGTTGAAGATCGCCTTGTCAAGATGTTTGTTCATGGCCTTTTACTTCCTTTCGATGTATTGGACACCCATACACCGGAGTAAAAGGCTTCATAAAACTGGCGATGAAGGGTGGGGAGCTTTACGGTCCCGTGTGGGCATCCGGGCATCTGCCCTTTTGCTTCCCGTACCTACATCTTACAACTTTTTTTCATGTCGTTAAAGGCGTGACACCTTCATTCTGGATTTCCTAATGATTGACTCCGCCCCAACCCAATCTCCGCTCATGCACAGCTCCAGAACGTATAGGCTGTCTCTGTGGGTGAAGTTCCTGAGAGGGGCTGTATCATCATGGATCGTCGTGAGCAGTAATTCTTCTACATCATACTTTGAGGCACCGGCGGCCGCTTCGGCCTTTTGGATGGAGAATACAAGTTCCTGGTCAATGGCTGGAATTGTTTCCCCGCAATTCAGCATGACATAGAACTCCAAGAGAAGAACCTTCAGTTCATCGACATGGCGGCCTTCCAAATCCAGAATCTTGGACATCTGCCGGAGATCCAGCATATATTCGGCCATCAATCCCGCCCGCAAATGCCTCGCACTTGCCTTGGACAGTTCTGCAAAATCTCTGGTGCTCCCCTTCCCATCCATGACTGCTCCCCTCTTCTAATCTTCATCTCCAGCTTTGAAGTTATATACTGGCTTGATGATGCTCTCAACATCCGCTGTCGGACCGATGTTCTCCAGAATATCAGCCATGCCCTTGTAGGCCATCGGGCACTCATCCAAGGTGGCCTTGCTGACCGACGTGGTATAGATGCCGTCCATCTGCTTCTTGAATTCAGAGACCGTGAAGGATTCCTTCGCCTGTGCCCGGCTCATCAGCCGGCCAGCGCCGTGCGGAGCGGACCGGTTCCAATCATCATTTCCCTTCCCTATACAGACGAGGCTGCCATCTCTCATGTTGATCGGGATAAGCAGCTTCTCTCCCGCCTCGGCGGATACGGCGCCTTTCCGCAGGATCATGGCATCTGTATCAATGTAGTTGTGGATGGTCGTGAACTGCTCCTCTGAGTGGAGCTTCATGGCTTTCAGGATCTCATCCATCATTGCTTGCCGATTCAGCTCGGCGAACTTCTGGACCAGCTTCATGTCGTGGATATAGTCATCAAACAGGTTGCCCTCGACATAGGCGAGTGCCCGGGGAACAGTAGTTCGCACAGTCGCCTTCAGGCGTTTCAGCTCTTTCTGGATCTCCTTCTGGCGGCCTGCTGCTCTCATCTCCGCAATGAACCGGTCGATAGAGGCGTCGTCAGTCTTGTTGAGGGCTTTGTACCCGGCCTCCTGGTAATACTTCGCCACCTCCAGGCCGAGGTGGCGGCTGCCGGAATGTACCACGATATAGAGCCGCCCCTGGTCATCTTGGTCAACCTCGATGAAATGATTGCCGCCTCCCAGGGTCCCGACGCTCTTCTCCGCCCGTAGCAGGTCAACATATTTGGCGCACCGCAGTTCCCCCAGATCAATCCGGTTGGCATACCGGTGGGCATCTTTCCTGATTTCAAAGCCGGACGGTATCCGCTCATGGATCACCTTGTCCAGCTTCTGCATTTCCATGTGGTCCTCCCGGACCCGCACAGTTTCCATTCCGCACCCGATGTCAACGCCGACAAGGTTCGGAACGACCTTGTCAGTGATCGTCATGGTGGTCCCGATAGTACATCCGGCGCCGGCGTGGATGTCAGGCATCATCCTGATCCGGCTCCCGGCGGTGAATTCCTGATTCAGCAGTTCTATCACCTGGGATATGGCAGACTGGTCTACAACATCCGTGAACACCTTTGCTGTATTGTACTTTCCGTTCAGTTCTATCATATCATCACCTGCGTTTCATTATATCAGTTGTCCTCGCTTTCGCAAGCCTTTCTTAAATCGCATGGCCGCCTGGAGGAACGGGTTTCCGTCTCTCCTGGTGTTGTGGGATGGTCTATCGTTCTGGGCTTTTGTGCGGCCTCTGAGCGGCTTTCCTGGGATAACTCTGGGGCGAATCTCAGCGTGGCCGTTCTCGGGCTTCCAAAGCAAATTTCAAGGCTGCCGATCCTAGGCCAGTTGAAATCAAGGTAATCCTTGCGGTCACTCATCTCCATCCTCGAAGTAGTCCCGGACGAAATCTCCGGCACCGAAGTCCTTCAGCTCTTCGTAGGTGAAGATCTCCGCCAGGGCATCAATGATGTCGGCGTCGTTATGGCAATCCTCCAGGCCGAGTCTGATATATGCGTCAATGAGCCGGCTTACCTTATCGCGCAGGCAGGTGCCAACCTTCTCCTGGCTTGCCTCCCGTCCATCCTTTACCGCTCGAACATCATCCCGGAACCTGGCCCATTGCTCGCCATAGTCGTCAAGCCCATGTTCTCCCCCTTCAAGCCATTCCGAGATGTCCCGGTCGAAGCACCACAAAGTCTTGTCGCTGCAATTCTTCAGCATGGGCCGGATCTCGTCCATGACCAGGCCGGGCATATAGGACATCCGCCCCAGAGCGTACCGAACGGCGCAGTTCAGAACAGCGCCGCCGAAATCGTCTTCTCTTTCAATCTTCATATTTGCTCTCCCTCTTTTTGTACTGCTTCGGCGCAGTCATCACAAATAAATTGATTTTTTGCCCCTTTGATTAGTGCCAGATTGGGGAAATAGTCATCATCAAATTTCTTTCCGCAAACAAAGCATCTGTCCAGTCCGCTATTTTTTAGTCCTTTTTGCTCTCGTGCTGCAATGGTATCTTTTACAGTCATACCCCATCTTGCACAATCGTAAATATCATAGGTCTTCGTGATCGTTTTCTTAATTATCATTTATTATCCATCGCCTCCAGTTCATCTTCAAGCTCCCGACAGTATACCAGCTTCTCCCCACATCTACTGCACCAATCCTCTACAACTCCGCCGTGAGAGTACGGATACCGCACTCGGCTCCATCTGTTACAGCGGGGACATCTCCAGTCATCGCACAGTTCTCCGCCGTCCCTTGTTTCGATATGCCGATATCCTTTCCCGGTTATGTCCAAGACCACCTCTTTCAGGTGCTCGATGCGGGCCCTATGTTCAGCTTCTCGCTTCTCGGCTTTCTTCTGCTCGTACTCTTCCTGGAGCCACTTCAACTCTTCAGGAGAATAATCCCTTTCTCGGTACATCCCCTCGTAGATTTCTTCGTCCCCGTTCCAAGAGCAGCACGGCGGCTCAATGGGGCCATTCGGCCCTCCCGTCCATCCTCCTGGGCAGTCCATTTTATAGAGCGGGCAGTCATCACAATCTTCAATTTCGCTGGCTATTTTCAGTTCGTCCAACGGAGTTCACCTTCTTCGCTACTGAAAAATATAGGCTATGCCCTCGGAACCTCTTTTTCCTGTTTGGCCCCACCGGAACTGGTACTTTGATGCGTCGCCATTCAAATTCCAGTTCAGCGTTTCTTTCATGTCGTTCAGGTCGAGGAACCGTTCAATATTCCGCTCCTTGATCCTGGCCTCCGGCCAATACACCTGCGTTCTGTTGTCGAAAACAGAGACCGTCTTTATCTCTCCGGTTCGCCTGTTCCCTAGTACAGTGACGACGAGCTTTGCGCCGCCCAGAGCCTTTCTTCTCATTTCCTGTAATGCCTCCTAAAACCGCTGGAAATTGCCCGAGTGGAGTAAGTATTGCTACGATCCGCTGGAATCGCTTGATTCGGGTGCTTCCGGCTTTGCGCCGTCGAAAGCCTCTGCCAGCTCCCGATACTCCTCCAACGAGATATACCCACGCTTCCGTTGCTGCTTCCAGTAGTTCATTATCCTTTCGTACTGCTCTTTCAGGGCAACATACCTGGCGAAAACGGGGTTCAGCTCCCGGCAAACATCATCGAGCGCCTTCCGTTTCTCTTCAAAATTCGAGAGCAACTCAAAGCTCGGTGCCCTCCCGATGTTCTCGGAGCCGCAGGCGCAGCAGAACTTCGGCGCTTTCCCCTGGACGCTGAACTCACTCTTACAGTCCTTGCAGATCCATTTCTGCTGTCTACCCCTCGCCATTTACACCGCCTCCCTTCTATCTCTTTTTGGCGTTGCCTTCAAACCACCTGCATTTGATGCAGCGGCACCCGGGCGTCCCTTTCCTGGTCATCGTCCCGAGGCAGACACCTGGCCGGTACGCCTCATAGCATTTAGGTTTCTTCCTGCGGGTTTTCTCCTTCATGCTCTGCCTCTTTCATCTTTGCAAACTCCCGGTTTACCCACGGGGTTTTCAGAAGTTCTTCAAGCTCAAATGGCCGACCACATCTGGGACAAGTCGGCTCCAGATTGCGGCGGTCTTCTTTCACATATCGCTTCTCCAGATTCTTGATGACTACCCGCCTGGGCTGGTAACTCATAATCTGCCGGCGCTGGGACAAGATTTGATTCAATTCCGCATGAACTGTTGCCCGGTTCACGACTCTGCACTGGTGTACGGCCAGGATCAGGTCATCGAAGGTAATCCCGTCGAGAATGTTGTCCTCCGGGTACAGGTCCTTGCCAAGTTTCCATTCGCGCTCCATCTTCACCTCTCCAATCTCCCAATCTTTCTTCCGGTCAGCTCCTCGTGGAACCAAGCCCGCTCCACGCAGGTCATTGTCCCGTCGGTGATATTCCGCAGGACGATGTAGTGGCAGCCGGTTCCGCCGGAGCCGACACCAGCGTCCCCCAGGTCAATGCCAACGAACTCATATTCGTATTCATCTCCCAGCTTTGACTTTGCGGTAAATCTATCTCCGCTTTTCAAGATGTTCATTTCCAAAAGCAACCTTTCTATTACCAACTGGTAATTTTTGTGTAACTTTACGATACAATATCTACCGTCTAAGTCAATAGTCCCGACAAAGAATTTCGGAAATATTCGATTTCGTTGATTTCAGAAGGTGAATCCGCACAGTTCTTCGACCGTCATCAAGTCTGCCGAGTATATCTCGTAGCTGGTCCACCGTTTCCCACAGACAGTGTGTGTCTCATTCTGAGCTGTAAGCCATACCGTCTTTCCCAGATAGCTCAATTTGGTAATTTTCTCGACTGGTCCTCGTTCCACCTTGGCGTAGAGCCAGGTATCCTTCTCACCGTCGAACCCGATCTCTTCGGCGGATTTCAGGAGCCAATCCTTCCACTCATCGTAACTGCGCAAGCCGAGCTTTTGGGCCTGTTCGGCTGCCAGTGCCCTGATGATCTCCCAACTGAACAGAGCAATCTTTTCCGCTACGGTGTCAGAGTATCCCGGGGCTTTTACGATGGATTCCCGGAACAGCGGCGAGCCATCCTTTCCTACAATGCGGAGTTCCAGCCCCTCCCGCATGGGGCAACTGGCTTCATATCCTCCCCTCCACTTTTCGGAGGTGAACCAGCGCACATATTCCTCGTCACACTCCTGACGGATATATACTTTTCCGGTTTCCTTGCAACGGTATAGGTCTTCTCCAACGCCTCTCTGGTCGACCATGAACACCACAGTTCTGATGTTATCCATCTCTTCTCCGCCTCCTTAGTACCAGACCAGGTTGATGCCTCCAATGGCAGCCACCCGGTCCTGTATCTTATCTATATCGGCGCCGCGCTTCGGGAGCCTGTTGTCGCCGTTCCAGGTCAGGATCATCCGCTCAAGCTCGGGGTCCTTTACCGGAACACAGAAGGACCCGTCGAAGTTGTATATCGGCGCATCGGTGACCTCCTCAAAAATACTTTCTTCCCCCGCCAAGATCCGCTCCCTCTTTTGGTCGAAGTAGTTGACCTCCACCAGATAGGCCGTGCCGTAGATCTGCTTTACAGCAGCAATCTCTTCTCGGTTCAGGTCGTTGTTGACCGTGTCCGCTTCTCTCAGGGCCAGGTATCCTCCGCTGCCGGATATATGGAGGTACTGGAGCTTCTTGGCAAGTGCGAGGCGTACATGGCCCTCCAGCACATCCACCCAGCGGTTCGTGCGCAGATCCAGCTTCCCATAGTTGGCGAAGCTGTAATCCAGTATACCGTTCACGTCGCTGTTCTCGAAGCTCCAGAACGGGTCGCGCCAGATGTACCGATCCGGGATCTCGACCTGGCTGTACTTCTTTCGGTCATGCGCTTCGGATCTGGTGTAGTGGGTAGGCTCCCGATCCACCTTACGGTTATGCTCGGCATCATCTGGAAGATAGAATAGCACCGTGTTCTTGTCCCTATCCTTCCGGTGGTAATCTGGCCGATATGCCACCACTCCGAGCCTGGAAGCGATCTCGTCCAATGTCCGCTGCTGAAGGTTGTAACGCCAGTCTGTCGGTGCCTTCTGGCTCCAATTCATTCTCGATACCTCCTCAATTCCATTTCAATTTTCGCATAAACGGCAGGGCCTTTTTCAGCCGTTTTACTTCAAACTGCTTGCGCGGATTCTTTTCGTTCTTCTTGATGTACCGTTCCATCTGCTCGGGCGTTTCTGGTCCCCATCCGGCGGCCTCCAAAATCACCTGTGCTCCCTCACACTTGATTGCTTTCAGAGTATCAACCTCTATGTTACGCCCACCTGGGAATGGTTGCACCGCCGCAAGCCTGCAAAGTGGCAGATAGCCGTCGGCCATGTTCTTCCCGATGTTCCAGATCGAGTATCCGAGCGGTACATGATCCACCAGTTCAAAGGTATGAGTTACTCCATGGAGCGGGCCTTCCACGGTTATCCATTTCCCATCCTCGGAAATAGTCAGGATCGGCTTCTGTTCGCTCATGCTTCATCATCTCCTTCCTGCCGGATGCAGCGTCCGTTAAGGCAGCAGGTTTCACAATCATAGGTGCCGGCCTGGCAGTTGTCGTTCTCATCTTCCTCCTCATCATACGGAAGCTCTCCATCATATCCATTCACATGAATAAAGATGGGCTTTTCGCTGTCATCGTTATAGACGAGAGTTCTCAGGCCCTTCGGATCGTCATACTCAACGCTGCACAGAAGAGATTCACTTTCGTCCTTCCTAACGAGCGTTACATCAAGTGCGCTCCAGTCATCCGGCCCTGCCTCAGCCCCTTCTCTCCCAGTTCCGGTCGTCTCGACTTTGATATAGGAGCCGTACGGTAATGTAAAGACAATCGCCCTTTCAACCTTTAGCATTTCTGACTTCCACCTTCCTTTTCATTTCAAAGCACTCCTGGGTCAGCACGTTCGGCTGTCTGCCGGTATCTTCAAAGAGCCAGCAACACGGAAACGGATTGTATCCGTGCCCGCTCTGGTCAACCATCCGCCGGTAGAAGTGGCGGCACTTCGGGCACTTCATAGGCCGTACCCCACAAACGGGTCGAGCCACCCAGCCTGATAGCGTTCGATGTATGCGGAAAGCTCGTCGTCGGAAAGCTCCCCCAGCTTTTCCAACCAGGCTTCGGCCCGTATCTGGCAGAGGCCGCACATTGAGGCCGCCGTTTCGAGCCGTTCAAAATCCTTCAAAAACGCCCCGTATCCGGTGCATCTGGAATTCTCCAGTACCCTATTTTTCAGGGCCTTCATCACCGCTCCTCCTCATGGGCATCACTATCGGTTTTCAGCTCCAGTTCCTCTAGATAGCACTCACATCCGCAGCTAAGGCATTTGAAGTGGCAATCCGGCAACTTTTTCCACTCCGTTTCCCCACACGCAGGACAGGCCGCGAGGATTTTCATGTCTGCACTACCTCCTCAATACTCAAAGTGTCTGGGTGTTGCCTTTACAGCTTTGGTGTTCACTGGCAACCAGCCTGTAATTCTTCCAAAAAGAACGACTCCGGGCATCCATTGTCAATCATTTCTCTCGGAACGATCTCTTCTGGATAGGCTTCCAGCTCGAATCCGTCCTCAAATTGGATGATCCACATTGGAAGGCACTCCAGGTCTCCACCGTTCGGGTGCAGCTCGTCGTAAACAGGGACTCTCCCGATCACCCTGAAGGGTTTCCCGCGCCTTTCCGCATAGTCGTCCCCAATGCTCCAGAATCTCTTAGCGAACCCTTCACCTTCATAGCACTCGAAGCAGTCGCCAACAAACTCCTTCTCCTGATCTTCGGTCATTTCGTCCCGATAAAAGTCGCTTGGGTACTTGATTTTCATTTCATCCCAATTCATGCCGCTTGCGCCTCCATCAATATTCAAAATGCCTTGGTGTTGGCTTAACCGCCGTTATGGAGCCGGAGCGCCCAGCTTTTTTCATCCACCGCTTCCCATCCTTGACGGCTTCCTTCTCGGTCTGGAAGATATAGCCGCTCTGGCAGAAGCAGAATGAATAGAGCTGACCGGTAAACGGATCTACGCAGTAAGCAGGATCGTTTTTGTCTGGGGTAAACCTCCACTCGAAGCCGGATTTCTGGGAGCCAACACAGCCCCAGCCGGTGCTCCTCATGCTTCCTTCAAACATTGTCCACCGCTCCTCCTCAATCTCCGATGCTGAAGTAGTTCGAGTAGACTGTATCGTCTTCCTCGCAGTAGTAGTAGGTGCGGTCGCCATAGGCTTCCTGGTCGTAGAAGAGATACACCAGCTTCTTCCCGGCCTGTTCTGCCTTATAAGCCGATGTGGAGCTGTACCTATGCTGCTTCAGGAACTCCTGGAGGGCTTCCCGGTTGGGAAGCCCATCCTTCGGGATGATGACGCTCATGGTCACCCCTCCTTCCCGACTATCAAGTCATACAGCTTTGCCTTGAGACGAATTATCTCGGCCTCAGCTACCTCTGCCCTACACTCAGCATCATCTCTTAGACTGACCAGTTCGCTCTCCCTATCCAGTAGGTCGGCTACCTGACATTTGAGCGCATCTCGCTCAGATTCAATCATCTGAATGGTCGCGTTCTCCTGCTCCTGGGTCTTCTTGATTGCCTTCCCAAGTTCCTCACCGACTTCCTTCTCCTTCCGGAGATCGGCCTTCAGCCTATCGACCTCTTCCTGGAGGTCTTTGGCTCTTTTTCTCTCGGTCTCGTATCGGTCTTTCATGCAGAGGGCGAAGTCGTTCTCAATGTTCTCCCGGGCATCCTCGAAGCACCCGTCAAAGGCGGTGGCGATATAGCTGTCGGCTCCAAGGCTGTCCACGATCTTCTTGATCTGCTCCAGGGCCTTCCGCTCCTGTTCCTTCGTTACCATATCTGTTACTCCTTTTCTTATGGCCGGAGGGCTTTCCAGAACTGTTGCTCCGGCTACCTCCCGGCCGGTATTGATTTACCGTAACTTAACTATACATTACCATCTGGTAAAGTCAATATAAAATCGTGATATTTTCAAAAATTTTTCAAAATATTCGTATTCGTTTATAGTATGCCGTAGAAGACTGTTAAATCAGTTGTGGCGGGTTTTCCGTCCGGTGGTATAAGTATATCTGGGGTTTCTAAAATGCCCGTGGGAACATTTTGTAGATGCGGGCTTCCCATTTTTGTGCAGAGTGTAGAGCTTATAGAAAAAGCAAATCTCCCTCTCGGCCGTAGCCAAGAGGGAGTTCAGCAGATCATATTCAGTTCTGGCCGCTTTCTTCGGCAGCCTTCGGGCCACGGTGTAGATCGGTTCCGTACTTGTCGATGAAAACGGCCGCATCCCTGGCGGATACTGGCGTGATCCGATCCTTCACGCCTTCCCAATTCGTGTATTCGGCGAAGAAGTAACGGCCTTCATCGTCTACATACAGCTCCATAGCCTTCCCGTCGGTGTATTCGTTCATACCGTCGGCGTAGAAGTTGTTCGCAAGGGCACTGGCGGCCTCAGTGTCGTACTTCACCTTATCCACCATGGCACGAACACGGCGGCCCGCACCGGCGATATGGGTCTTCAGGGCCTCCCCGCTCTCTCTCACGGTAAAGGCTACGTCGATCCCGATGGCGTCCATAAAGTCGAGGAATTCATCGGCCCTCATGGAGTTCCGTATAAGACGACCGCTCAGTTGCTGCGCCGACCAGCCGAGCCTAGTGGCCGCTTCGGCCTGCGTGGTCCCCGTCGCCTTCAATCCGGCGATGATGGCTTCCTTTGATGTCATTGATACACCTCCGTTCGATGCTGCATTTTCTGTATCATACACCGAAACGGAAATAAAATCAACAATTTCCTCGACATTGCCCATCCGTTTATTCCTCTCCCCCGTTTCCTGCAATCTTCGGAATCATGCCTTTGTATAAGCCCATTATCTTGAGCTTTTTCAGAGTGGCGATCTGTCTCGCCGTCACCGCCGGGGCCTCGCATCCTCCGGTCCATACCGCAATGGCGCCGGACATCTTCAGTAGCCAGACCATGTAATCGAAGTAATACTCTCTCGGGCACATCGCCACAAGCTCATCCCGGGATAAGCCCTGCTTCTCGCAGGCCAAGGCGATGGCCTTCTCCTAGTGTGACGGAACGGCATATACAACCGTCCCATCCTCCAGAATCAGAACCTCCAGGTAGTTGATGTACTTGGCTTTATGCTTCTCAGCGTCGAACGGGCAGTAGATGTCATATTCATTCTCCGTTTTTAACGCCCCTCCCCCGCAATTATCGCTGCATCTGCGAGCTTTTCTACGACTATTTCGTACATTTTTCGGTATGTATCCCTCTCCACCCGGAGAGCTATCATTTCTTCATTTTCCTTCTGCCTGTTGCCCATCGGAGGAACATAGGCTGGATTCGGCTTCACGGTTTTATCCTCCTGAAGACCGAGAGATACCCGGATGCAGCGGTCGATTTCACACATTTCCTTTTCCGTGCAACGCCCGATATAGTTCCCGAGGCGGCTGATGTCCACGGTGGTCACCTGCTCGCAGAGGACCGTGCTCTCATACGGTGTGCTCAACACAGTCGTATGGGTCGGCAGGTTCGGCTTATACCGAGTGGTGCAGTACACGACCTCCACGGTCTCGCTATGAAGGTTGTTCTGGTCGTTCGATACGATGATGCCAGGCCGCCCAGCCCACTGCTCCCGGCCCGTAACGAACGTGGTCAAACCGACATAGAAGATGTCACCCCTCTCGATCCGCAGATCGCTCATTCTATCCGCTCCCCTCTCCAGATTGCGCTTCGCTCTTCAAGTTCCTCTTCACCGCTCGGCCAATTAGGGTCAAGGCCCCGGCGCCGGCGGCTTCTTTGCCACCCTTGGTAAACCTTCATGTCTCTCTCATCAATGCTGTACCCACATCCTCCAGATGTCCGGTCATATATGATGAGGGGCCGGGGATAGCCCTTCCGGCGTGCCCGCAGCACCTCATACTGCCCTATCGGCGTTTCCAGTATCCAACCGCTCTGCGTCAGGTATGCTTTCAGATCCCTGAGCATCCCATGGCGCACGGTGATTCTGTTCTTCATGCTTATCCCTCACCTTCGTCGAAGTAATCCTTGATGAAGTCGCCATATCCAAGATTCTCCAGATCTTTTCGGGTGAAGATGCCCGTCAAATCGCTGATAATCTCAACGTCATCATAGAAATTCTGCTGGGCCAACTCAATGTATGCAGAAATGAGACTCCTTACTTTTTTAGCGCATTTCTTCATCATCCTGGCCGCCCTTCAGGTCTAACGCATCGGTCACGCATTGCGCCCTTTACCATCGGCATATCAGTCGTCCTCCAAATACTTTCGGGCGAGGTCATCCTTGCCCCGGTCGGTGAAATAGCCAAACAGGAACTCATTCTGCGCCTTCGTGAGCCTCACGCCCTCCTCCGGGGTTATGAAGGCCACGCCCATGCCCGGGTTATGCAGAAGCACCCACCCCTTGCTTGCCAAGAAGTCCCCAGCGCCGTCAAATGGAACAGTCTTGCTCCAGGAACGGAAATCCTCAGCCCAATCTGGGCGGCTCTCTGTGATGTACCGGTGTGCCCATCCTTGATGTTCCGCAAATTCTACTGGATGAAATGTGCCATTCGGTTCCAACCATCCATAATTGTCTCGGTGCTCCCTTTCGATTTCTGCCTGGTCTAAGAAGCTCCTGAGCAGCGGGTTCATATCAGCTTCTGTCACGCGCCTTTCTTCAAGGAGCCATTCACAGTCTTCGTCAATGATCCGGTCCATCAGGTTCTCCATTCGGGTCTCCAGGTCCCGTCTCTCCGCCTTCTCGACCTCCAGCCTCTTCATCAGGTTTTCGGCCGCCACGATTGCATACTCCCCGTCATCCGCTACCATACAGTAGCTCCCGTCGGCGGTGTCCCCGGTGAATTTCGCCCTTCCAAGCACTACATCCCGGGCGAGCGTGACAAGCTCTTCCCGGCTCTTATCTGTTCCGCACATACAGGCCAAAAGGAATTCTTCGATCTTCTCCCAGGGCTTGCGCTCGTCCCAAAACCATTCCCTTGCGGTCTTGGTCACAAAGGCTCCAGTTACTGTGAAGGATAATCGCTTGCTATCCATTGAATCACCTCACTCATAATATCCGCACACCGAATCTTTACATTTGGCCGACCGGTCGTGCTTTTCGCACCAGCCATTTCCTTCGGTATCTTCATCAACGAACCTTTGGCATCCGCCGCAGTTCATGCACTCCGGGAACTCCAGGGCGTTCAAGGCCATCCAGATTGCCTCGATCTGCTCATCGGTCATGCTGTCACGGAAGCCGTATGTATCTTTCTCCAGGATCTCGTGGATGGCCTTTACTGCGTCATACCGTTTCATTCTGCTCACCCTCCCTAATTGCGTATCTGAAAGCCCCTCTCTGAATCTGTTGTGCTACCCACCAAAATCTCCAAGATCCAAACCAGCCGCGGTGGTATATCTTTCCGTAGAAGTAGATGTACTCCTGGCGGGCCACCTCATCGAGAGATACGATTTGGCCTCCCGGCTTAAACTTCCGCTTCCCCATCGTAATGGTCCTCCAGCACCCACTCCATCTGGTATTTTTTGATTTCCTGCTCTGTAAGGCCGATTTCCTTGCGTAAAGCACGGCGCAGCGTCGGCTTCGGCAGTTCATTGGTGAGATAGGTGAAGCAAGCGTTCAGCAACTCGTGCTCCCGGTCTGTCGCTCCAAGGTCAGCGGTCAGATCCTCAATCAGTCGAGCCGCCGAGTGATACCCGTCCCGGTACAGAATCTCGACGACCTTCTGCGGCGGGAGCGAGGCTCCGGTTCCCCACCCGGTCAGGTATCCGTCCATCCGCAGCAGAATATTCTTGGAGTCCTCCAACTTCTGGGCCAAGGGGGAATATGGATTAAGCGGTGCCCGCCGCTCGCTCAGGATGCAGGCCGCAAACTTCAGATCCGTGGTCTCACTCAGCTCCTTTATCGTCCACCGTTTCATTTTCTTCTTCCTCCTTCATCTGCTTTCTCAGCTCATCCATGTTGATGCCGATGCAATGCGTTCGGTTGTGGATAGTGTCAGCAAGGCTCTTCCTATGGTCGTCCAAGACCATGTAAATCGAATTTGCTGCGGTCCTCATGGCGGCTACTACAAACGGCAAGTCTGTGTAGTCATACCCATGTGCCACGTCCAGGAATTTTGTCACCATCTCTCCAATGCACTCAGCCGCAACTCGATCAACCGCATGGCGGTCCCCAGAAAGCATTGCAAGGGTCATTCTCAGGGAAAATGGTATTTTCGGCTTATTCTCCATCTTCATCGTCCTCCTTCGGATACCAATGGTAGTGGCAGTCCGGGTTCTCACACCGGCCATTCCACATCGTCTCCCCGCACAGCGGGCAGGTCTCTGCGTAGTACGGGCCGCCTCCTATGTAGCCCATTCAGTCGCCCTCCTGGTAGTCATAGTCAATACAGCCGTCGATGTCGTTGATGCGAGGCTTCCGCTCATGTATCAGAGCGAACCGGCACTCCCCGCTGTGGTTGAACTGGCAGGAGGACGATTCACACTCAAAGCAGAGCTGTTTCAGGTATAGAAGTTTCGCAGGCTCCGGGGTGCGATCAAAGCCATCACCGTACAGCAGGTAGGCAACGCCCTTGCTGTGCCTCTCATCAAACCAGCGCCAGATCTCCTCCCGGCGGATGCCAGATCCTCCCTCACCCGTACATCACCTCTCCGAACAGGGCGTACTGGATGATTTCATCAGCGCACCCGGCGTCGATGTTGCAGCAGTCAACCTCGGAGCCTTGGACAGCTCCATACTGGTCGCCTCCGCCTTCAATCCAGAGAGCAAACCCTTTCAGGAACTTCTCCAGATCCAGCCAATACTTTTCTCCGCCCTCGATGTCGTAGAGCTTCAGTGCTCCGCCCCGGCTGATCTGCTCGCTGGCGTACTCCCCCAGGTAGTCCCCGACTACCTCCGCTTTGAAACACCAGTAGTCAATTCCGCCTTCAAGGGCCGCTACCATGATGTCGTCGATATCCTGCTGGGTCAAATTCACTTTGATCTCCGCCTTCACGGAGAAAACCTTCTCATCCATGCCGCTGCACCTCCTTAATACGAAAACTCAATGTCTTCCTCAACCGGCCACTCCCTGTCGGAGCCCGGCCGGCTGGGGATGTAGGTTTCTCCGTCCAGGTAGAACTTCCCGATATTGACCTTGTCCTGGATGATACCGGCGCCGGCCCGGCTGCCGCTTTTTATTTCCGCTAGTTCATCATCTGATAACATGACGGAAACACCCAGGCGCATCCATACAGCTTTCTCCATGATACCCCTCCTATCTGAAGTCCATATTGGCGAGCGTTTCGTTTCCAAGCTCAACCATTATGTTCTTGAACGCCTGCTCGTTCCTCTTCCACCATTCGGCCGCCTGCTCTTCGGTCATTTTTACGCCGTTTTCGGCGGCCGCTGCGATGACATCTTCGGTGCTCCACCGGACAACTCCGTACCAGGTCTCCATTTTCAGCCTCCTATTGTTCAACTCATCCTTCTGATTTGTGTTGGTTCCTGTGATCTTATCTTACAACACCTACCTTCATGGTCAATAGGAAAATACACGTTTCCGTTTATTTTTCAAAGCTAAAACCCGTCTATGCTTTTTGACGTATTCTGAATGGGAAGTAGGTTGCTGCGGCCCGCTGGAAACGCTCCTATCTGGTCTCTCTGAAGTCCAGGGAAACGAGGTCGCCCGCTTTCACTCGGCGGTGCAGGTCGCTTCTTTCCTTTTCCAGTTCCTCGTACCTCTCGGTGTCACTGGTATCCATATCGAGTATGCAGACCTCTGCACCAGGACTCGTTGAGTAAACGCCTACCACCATGCCATACTCAATCTCGATCACCACTTCTGTTTTCTTATCGGCGTCGCTCATGCGGAATATCGTACCTCCCCAAACAGGGCGAACTGGACAATGCAGTCCGCATCAATCATGGTGACATCCTCTGGAACCAAGTGCCCGTCCTCTACCCGGACATGGCAGCCCTCCTCCAGATAGAGCCGAACTCCCTTTTCAAGTTTCTCCGGCGTGAGGCTGTGTGTTTCGCCACCGATCCGGTCGTGAATCAGCACCCTCCCGCCAAGGCCGACCTGCTCACATACCCGTTCGCCGAGTTTCCCACCGCAGGCCCAGATCTTATCGGCCCAAAGCGAGACCCCACCGGCATTGAAGGCGCTGAACAGGATGGAATCTATATCTTCCTTTCGGATGTTGACCTCAACCCTCACTACCAATTTCATCACACTCTCTTCCCTTTCTGATTGAAGCGGCAGCTATCAGTCTTTCGGTCATAGTCACATGGCAGCGCATCATCCGCGTGCTGGCACTCATCGCAGAGCATGAGCCGGTTCCCGCAGACCGGGCAGAACGCTTTGTATCCCCGGTCTTCAACGCTCCAGGTCATCTCGATCTCGCTTTCACAGTGCGGGCACCATTCAGTGACAACGTATTCTCCGTCCATGGTTTCCTCCTTCAAAATTCGTAGTAGGTGACCTGCCGGCACTGTGCGTGCCCTTCTTCATAAGCCTCGGTCTTGATGGCCTCCAGGAGCCCATACCCCACATTGTCGCAGATGCCGTTTTCAACTACATCGCTTCCGAAAAATCCCCAGCAGGAGTCCACCTCGTCCCACTTCGCACCATCGTTGCCGGGGTCTGCCTCATAGAGCGTGTACCCATACACATCTCCGGTGAGGAACTTATCATACAGCTCGACATCATCCCTCATAATCTCGACGGCCCGGGTTCGCCAGGTCTTGTCGGTAAGCGCCCTGGTGAGGTAGCTCCAGGTGGGCGGAGCACCTTCATGCTTGTGCTCAATGCGAATTCGCTCCCCCGCCTTATCCAGGACGAACTCGACCGTCTCCTGCATGACCGTCTTTTTCAGGGCAACAATCCATCCGACGCATCCAGAATCCCATTGGTCTGTATACTGGCCGACACGGGCACCGCAGGACATCGAGATACCAGAGTGGTCGTATAGCCAGAGCGGCATCCACTCCGCATACGGCTCCATGAGCGTCATGCAGTGCCCGACATTCAGGTCGTCCATCAGGTAGCAGACGACGTTGTCCTTGCTGATCCCCTCATACTCCAGGGACTCCTCCGCCTTGCTGCTCCCGAGCGCCGTCCTCCAGTAGCAGGTTTCATAGATGTCGTAGACGCCCTTCGACTTCCACTTCAGCCTGATACCCCGGAGCTTGCCGTCCCGGGCCGCCTTGAACACGTCTTCCTCCGGGATGTTCTCTCGGACAAGTCGCCTCCAGAAATCCTCCGGCTCCTTATCCTCGACCCTGTCTCCGAGCTGATAGTTTGAGTGCCAGCAGGCCATGATCGTGATGTTGTCGATATCCTCCCGGGGATTCATCGGCATTTCATCTCTTTGAGAGTGCAGGCAGTACCGCTTTCCATCGTGCTCCCACTTCACAGTATCATCGTCGTACAGGTTGAGGATAAACGCCTTTTCCTTTTTCAGCGCAAGCATATCGGCACCTCCTTCAGTTTTCCTTGATGACGGCCCCGAGGTTGTCGATAGCGTCGTTCAGGTTGTCTATCTCGGTTCTCAGGGCATCACAGGCTTCATCCGCTCTCTCATATACCACCGATCCTTGCAGATTCTCCGGGATGTTGTCCCGGTAGCTTTCTTCCTCTGCCAGAACTTCTTCAAGGCCGCTGGAGGCTTCCTCAAGCGTTTCGACGATAAGGCGGATACTTTTTCTACGCTCCTTGTTCATTCCTCATCCTCCTCATCCACAATCTCATCTACCGCTGACGACGGGTGCTGCTAGTCGCAGTACCAGAACAGGCGCTCGGCCAATTCAAGGTTCCCGCCGCATTCCTCGATGAAGTCGTTGCCGGTGTAGCAGTTCCCGACCACCTCTTCGATAGTTTCATCATCGGTGATACAGGTGCTGCGCGGGATCATATTCAGATACACGTCCGGGATATATATGATTTCATCTCCGGCCTGGAACTGATCCGCCTTAAAAATATCGCAATCCTGACCGGGGCTAAAGTCGAAGGCATCATCCATGAAATAGCCGGCCTTCAAATGGTCCCGCAGTTCCGCTTTTGTCATGCCGCATCACCTCTCAATTTCAGGCCATACACGGGGACCCGGTTCTTCACGGCTCCGATCTCCCACCAGGACCCGTCTCCGTAATAGTTCTCAGCGTAGACCGTCCGGCGGTCCGTGGTGACCAGGGCGCTGATCTGGCGCCCGGTGTAATCCCGGTATCTGAAGTTCTTCATGGCCGCCAGAATATCTACATCGTCGAGATCCGCACCCACGGCAGGCTCGACCTCCAGCGTCCCCAGGTAGAACCGCTCATTTTCCTGCCAGCCGCTTTCATCCAGGAACACGTCGAGCAGATACACCTCGAACTTCCGCTTCTTATCTTCGTTCATTGGCTCGCCTCCCTATCTCCGATAAGCCACTCCATACATTCCGTCCTGTCAGGGAACTCCTCCGTTCAGGCATCCCCGGTTTCGTTGTTGATCCCGATGACTTCAATGCCGGTGTCCAGCAGAAACAGTCCCCTCGGCTCCCGGGTATTGATGATGGCCTTTGCCTCCTCCTGGCTGATATTCCGATACCAGCTCCGGTCTTCATGGACTGCTCCGCACTTTTTGCAGGGCCAGAACGGGACACCCAACTCGTCGATCTGAATGTCCCGGATGGAGATCTCCCCGCAGTCTGGGCAGATAACCGCCTCCAGGATCATCCTGCTACCTCCTTCTGGTATTCCTCCTCTGCCTTTCGCAGTTCGGCGGCCAGCTCGAACACCATTTCCTTGATGGCATCCGCATCATCAATGAGGGTGCGGATACTATCCGGCACTCCCCTTTTCCCTCTGATTTCCACCCACATCTCAGCGTGCTCGTCTGGGTCGAAATCGTATGCGTATCCCCGGACCTGCTCTACCACACGGGCTTCATCGTTTCCCGTAATGGTGAAAAAGAAGTCCTCCCCGGCCGGACTGTACTTTTCAAACTCGATGCAGTCGTCGTTGATATGTACGGACCAGTCCAGCAATTCAGCGGCATCAACGAGCGCATCCATTAACTTCGGCATGAACCTCACCTCCCTCGGCCTTGTAGAATTCTGCGGCCATATTATCGGCGCACATCCGGTCAATGCCCACCCGCTCAAACCGGCGGTAGGCCCGTTCTTTCTCCGCCCGGTCCCCGGCGGTCAGCAGCTCCATTATCAAATCGAACAGCATTTCCGAAACGCTCCTTTCTGATACCAAATGGTAATCTAACTATATCTTTACTTTACGACACCGACCGCCTAAGTCAATAGACCGGACAAAAGTTTTCAAAAATATTCGGAATCGTTTATCTTGCTATTCAAGCGTAGTCGGAGGCGAACTGAGCGAGTTCTCCCAAGGAGCCAATCTCCTGACCAAACAGGTGATTCTTCGGCACCAGCTCCCACTCCCCGGTCTTCTTCTGGTGAAGGTAAACCGGAAACTCCTTCACAGCCCCCAGGATCTTCTCCATGCTTTTGGCGGAGAGGTCGGAAAATACCTCTTCAGGCAACTGGAAGCCCTCTGGCGTCCCATCTCCGAAGTAGCCGCTGCACTGCTGGCAGAACCGGTCTTTCCGATGGTTCTTGGTGTGACGCATAGCCTGTTCATAACTCATAGGCGGCCATCCTCCAGAGCATCCAGAATGGTCCCAAGCAGGCTTTCAAGTTCTTCTTCGTCAAGATGATTTGTTTCAAAGATGCGGCAATCTGACTCATCTACATCATTGATGATATGAAGCGCATATGCCTGCTCGCTTTTCGGAAGCCCCGATTTTTCTTCAATAAGAGCTGCCTTCACTGTTCGCCCCATCTTCTCTCCATATCCCTTTGCTATGTCGATATACCTGCTTGTTCGATCCCCGTTATGTGTCGGCTCCCCATTTCGCAGATCAGAAATCATCATATACGCCTCTGTCTGGGTCACTAGAATGATTTTTCTTTCCATCTTGCTCACCATTATTCCCACCGCCGAATCCACCGCTCCAGATCCTCTGGGTCCGCCGGAACGGGTCTCACCTGCACCAACTCGACATCCTGCCAGTTTCTCTTTTTATCCAGGCGGTTCCAGCCATTGAACATGAACAGCTTCCCGTCCTTCTCGAAAAACTTATGAGTCGCCGTGCTTACATCCGGGGTAATATCAACGAACCCCGCCTCTTTGATGACGGTGACCGCATCCACATGGGTCCCGCTTTCCAGGACAATCACGGTTCTCCCTCCTATTCAATCTCTCCGCAGGCCATCAGCCGGCGGGTCTCCTCATCGGCCAGATGGTAACGTAGCCACCAGTCCTCAAGCCGTTTCCGCTCTTTCTCCTGCTCCCTCTCGAAGCTCTCTCGGTCCTTTCGATCCATGGCATAGACGTAGCCCTCGAACTCTCCCTCAAAGCAGCACCAGTAGTTCGTCCAGATACCTTGGGTGTGCCAGAGCAGATTCAGGATAGCCGTCATCTCCTCGCGGCTTTCGCAGATGAACCGTGCCCGCCGGTATCCGAACTTAATGTCCTGCCAAGTCAAATGCAGACCGTGCTTTCTAGCAAACAGAGCCATCCTCTGTTCAAATTTTGAACTTTCCAAAACATCGTCTCCTTTTACCATCTGGTAACAACCAGGCATAGTAAACACGTAGGAGGCCGCAGGAAGCCCGGTATCTTCGGGTATGAAATTATACCACCCACGCCCTGTTCCTCTGTTCCCGGCCTTTTATTGGGATTTGGCGGCTATTATGCGAAGTGGATACCGTAGCCGAGCCGCATAAGCTCCCTCAGCTCCGTCAGGGCCTGATAGCTGATCCGGTCGTCGATGAGGCGGAAGCTCTTGGAGAGGCCGAACTCCTCCCCCTCGTCCTGTCTGGTTTCATAGATATAGCACTCGTCCCCATCTTGGTCCTTCTCGCAGTATCGGATGCGGCACTCAGGCTTTTCCATCTCATATACAGCGTCGTCAATCAGATCCTCCAGATAGCATCCAATGGTCTCGGATGCTATCCCGCTCATCTTTGCGAAGGCGCTGCTGAGGCCGGCAGCCTCGATCTTTGCGAAGAAATCATCAGTCTTTTTCATGTTGCTCATGTTAAACAACCTCCTTGTAGAAAACAATATACTCTCTGTTCAGGTCCCAATCGAGGAACGGCCCTTCAATGACACCCTTTACCGATTTTGCGAACTTCTTTGCCTCGCTCATGCAGTCAAAACTTTTGCTGGTATAACCATCCATATCAGATACCTCCTTAGCGCCTGTTTCAGCCGGCCAGTTCAATGTTGAAGCGGATACCCATTTCGCGGATCTTCTCCTCGCCGTTATAGGCAATGCAGTCGTTGATAAGGCCGTCCACTTCCTCCTGGGTGTGGGCAAATCCCACCAGAACCCGGCGGCCCGACGGGTAAACAGCTACTACTGCGAACATCTTCTTCAACTCCTTCAGGTAGTTTGGATTTCCTATAATCTTATCTTAACAGACCTACCTGCGGTGTCAATATGTTTTCGATGATTTTATAAAATATTTTCTTATATACACGTTTTCGATATTATAAGTTGCTCGCACCCGCCGCCAGGAACCGCTTAATTTCAAGAAGCTCAAGCAGGATGCTGTCGATCCTCCTGCTGATCTCCTCTTTCTTTTGGGCAGGGGCTTCCTTCTTTCCGGTAACAGGCTCCTCTTCTTGCGACGCCCGGCCGGTGGTCTTGGTGGCACGATATGTAAGCACTTCTTCCAGGAGCCATTTCTTTGTTTCTTCCGGGCAGGTCGTGTACTTCACCAGCCGCTTTCCAACGCCGCCGGTCACGAAGTTCAGCTTTACCCGCCGGTATCCCTGCGTGGTCTTGACCGGGTACTCAAACTTCGCTGTAACGATGTCCGGCCGGTCGCTCGTATTCCGCTCCATCCACTTTGTCGGAGCCTTGATACCGCAGGCTTTCAGGATGTCAACGGCGGAAAAGAGCGTCTTATCTCCATGTATAAGCGTCCGAATCGTATGGGCGGTGCTACTGATCTCCAGCGCATTGTCGTTGATGTCGCTTCTCTCGATCATTTTTGTCCCCTCCTTTTTGCTTCGTTGGCTGCGATTACTGCGTCACAGACCTCCATGCGGCCGCTCAGTTCATCCAGTTCGACGATGATCTTCTGGAGCATATCACGGAGGCCGTAGAAGGCCATCGTCCCCAGCTCTCGCTCCCGTTCATCCGGGGCTTCATCTCCTACATCTACAAGGTGGAGGAAGCTACGCTCAAAAGCCTCCAGGAGAGCATCTGCTTTTGCTGCATCATTTCTAATTTTATCCGGCGTTACCATATACCTGTCACCCTTTCAAAAGTTCAGGAAATCATCGGTTTCTACCGATATTCATTTGATTTCCTGTAATCTTATCGTAATATACCGGGCGTCTAAGTCAATAGAGCCGGAAAATGTTTCCTCTGTGGTAATTTGCAGTACCATTTGGTAACCATACGACAAACAGAGCCGCAGGTCATTTCCTGCGGCTCCGTCTGTTTCACTCTTCGGTTGCCCCAAGGGCGGCCTTAATCATGGCCGTCATCATGCGGATCTGGCTCGGGGTGGCATTTTTCAGCAGGTCGGTCAGTTCATCTAAATCGGTAGCGCCAGACCCCTCCAGCACATCGGCAAGCAGGTAGCTCGGCGATACCCGTAGCTCTTTGCAGATCGTCACAAACACCGGCAAGCTAAGTATCTTAGCCCCAGATTCTATCTGCCGCATATAAGTATCATTGATGTTGCACAGCTCAGACAGGCGTTCACTCGTTATGCCTCGATCCTTCCTTGCTGCGTTGATCCTCCGTCCAAGTAGCTTGTCGCCCACTCATAGCACCTCCTAACTGTAATCTAACAGTATATATTTCGTGCTCTTTTAGACTACAATCCGATTGACGGCCATAATAGCCACTGTTAGAATACGATATGTAAGCCTATGGACTACACAAACATGAACGGAGGTCAAATCTATGGGTTGGAGGTACAGAAAGAGCATCAACCTGGGAGGGGGTTTCCGGGTTAATCTGAGCAAGAACGGCATAGGGTATAGCTGGGGCGTTAAGGGCTACCGGGTGACCAAGACCGCAGATGGCCGGACGCGGCAAACCGTATCCATCCCAGGCACCGGCATCAGCTATGTCGAAGAGCACGGGAAGCGGTCGTCGGGCCAGCAGGCGGGGGCTGCACAGCAGCAGCGAGATCCGATGGCGGACTACACCGGCGCTCAGAGGGTTACTTCCGCTGACGCCAACGCACTCCGGTCTCCTGAGTATGACGAGCTGTTCAAGGAGGTCAAGCGGGTCAAACTCCTGCGGACTGTACTGATCGTGCTGGCAATCCTGACTGTGGCGGCTACTCCGGTGTGCGTTCTCTGCCTGGTGGCGCTGGCAGCCCTCTTCATCAAGGGCCGCCCATCCATCATCTACGAGTTCGAGGATGATGAGCAGGTGAAGTGGGACCGGTTCTCCGCTGCCTGGAGAGCCGTGGCTGCCAGCCAGTCCTTGCAGGAAATCACCCTCACCGCCACCAGCAAAAACTCCAGGAAGACCGCCGGCATCAAGAACGCAGTCGATACCGTGAAGATCTCCGCCGGCGGCAAGCTCCCCTGGTATCTGAAAACGAACATCTCTCCGGTGGTATTCAAGCTCCAGAATCAGCAGATGGCCGTCATGCCGGACCGGCTCCTCATCTTCGGCAAAAAGCAGTTCGGCGCTTTGGATTACAGCGAGATCAAGTTTGACATCTCCGCTTTCGGGTTCCTGGAGGGCGGCCAAGCTCCTACCGATTCCGAGGTGGTGAAGATGGTATGGGCCTATTCCAATAACGACGGCTCCCCGGACCGCCGCTACGCCAATAACAAGCAATATCCCGTTCTGAAGTACGGCAAGATCATCGTCACGTCCCAATCCGGCTTGAACATTCAAATCATCTGCTCAAACGAATCGGCATCCGACGCACTGAACACCATCATCAACAGCCCGGAGGAATGAGCGCATGGATATGAAACACAAGGTCCTGAGTGGCAGCGAGCTTTTCGAGTTTGGAGGCTCCCCGCTTCCGACATCCATCAAAGATTTCTGGGCGTGGTCGATGTCCAGGCTCATCGCAGACGGCCCCCGGGGCGACCTGGCTGAGTTCATCGTCAACACCGCTCTGGGCATGGACATGAGCGAACCGAAGCGTGGCTGGGGCGAGTGCGACATTCTGTATCCGCACGAAGGCAGAACTATTCGCATCGAGGTCAAATGCTCCACACTCCTTCAGGCATGGGAACGGCCCTCTCCCCCAAAGCCGGTGTTCTCCATCGCCAAAACGCTCAACTGCGACATCGAGGACACCGGAGACGGATACCGGTACATCGGCCGTGACGCTTCTCCGCCCATCCGGCGGTCCGACATCTATGTGTTCTGCCTTTTTTCCGAGCAGGACCGCAGCGTAGCAAATCCCATGGTGCTGGATCAGTGGCGCTTCTACATCGTCCCGACCCGGACCATCGACGAGCGGCTTGGCGACCAGCGCAAGATCTCCCTGCAAGGTCTGGCTCGCATTGGCGCCGTAGAGTGCGATTACGGCGGTATCAGGCCGGCGGTAGACCGTATTATCTGACAACATTAAGGCATAAAGAAAGAGCGCAGAGGCGATGCCCCTGCGCTCTCTTCATGTCTATGGCCCGCCTAAAACCGCTGGAATGAGGTCAAATGATGAAATGGTAGCTACGATCCGCTGGAATCGCTCCTATCTGGTCTGTTCCACTTCATCCAAAACCAATCCAAGATAATCTCGGCATACGCCAGACAGGTTAATGACGCGCACCTCTTGCCGGCCCGGCCTGCCGATCAGGTGCTTCCAGTGCTTTTCACAATCTTCAAACGGGCAGCTCTTTTCGGTACAAAACAGCTCATTCCCCATTTCTGTCGTCCTTCCCTGGTCGTAGTTCCCAATATGCTGACCGCTGTGCAATCGCCATATCAATCAGCCACAGGGTATCTCTCTCGTCCATAAGGATGTCAACCGACCACTGCCCGTTCAGGCCGTTCACCCGCTTCATGGCCGTATCAACCATTGCCTGAACGCGATCCCGGTTCTCCGAAAACGCTTTTTCAAGTCGATTCCGTTCATGTTCAAAGACAATCTTGTCGGTAGCGTCATACAAGTGCGGATACACATAGTTGAAGTCCCAATAATTTACCGTAAAGATCGTCTTTTGCTTCTCAAAGTCATAGAACACTCGGAACTCACTACGGAGCGGTAACCCGTTGTAGATACAAGGCGTCACCTTGCTATTGCTCTCTATGAACTCTCTGACCACGATTTCGTCGCAACCGTCAGCGTCCATGCACATCGCCTCATAGTTGATGTTTGCAATAGCTCGATCAAGGTCGGCAATTCCGTACAGGATGCAATTCCCTCTGGCATCAAACTTGTTGCTGAACCGCCCATTCTTCACAAACACATGGCCTGTCAGATTCTCCTTGACCAGCTCCGGGACGATCCTGTTGTCCAACCATTCCCGGATTACCTTAATGTCTTCCCTGGGGGCCTCCATATAGAACGCACCATATAACCGCCTGGCATATTCCGGTTCCTCCTCAACGGACGGCAACTTAGCGAAGTATGTCTTTGGAACAGGTATACCGCAGCACTTTACTTTCGGGAACCAGAAGCTAAAGTCATTTTCATTCTCGCGTATCTCCATTTTGAACCTCCTTTAATCATCTAACCATCGGTTCTCCAGATAGAAGAATCCGACCACAGCTCCCCCGGTCAGCAGCACCCATACCACCCAGAAGATGATAACAGGGATCTTCTGGCCGCTTACCTGATCCTCCACCACTTCCGCCGGGGTCAGCTCCTGGAACACCTCCACGCCCTGCCCAATATCTCCACCCCGCAGATCTGCATGGATCGTGGCGTCAAAGACCGCCGGCAGGCCCGTGAAGTAGTACCGCACATGGGAGGTTTCGTACAGATACCGGCTTCCATCCTTCAGTTCGAGGGTGTCCTGACCCGGCAAATTGAACTGGCTCGTTGCGAACTCTGCTCCCAGGAACTCCACGGTATCGCTCGCCCATTTCTCCTCACCGTCGTAGTCCCAGGTCCAATAGGTTTCTGTCTTGGTGTGGCTGCGCCCATTCGAGTCGGTGTAGGTGACCGTGCGGGTGTGCATGGTGTACCGCTCCTCCACCATCGAGATCTCCAGGTACTCCCCCTCCAACTCGGGGTATGTAACTGGCTGCCCAGCCTGGAGCGTTCCATAGACCAGGGCGTTTCCGAAGTCAGTGCTCATCCCGTAGGAGAACTGGCCGGCGTCTTCAATCCTGACCGCCGTGGTGTACTTCTCTGCCTTACTCTGAGCATACTCCTTGATGGCCCCGGAGATACCGAAGCCTATGGCAAGCATCACAAGCACGATGATAACACCGAACAGGATCTCTCTTTTCTTGATCTCCATGTCATTCTCCAAACAGGTCAGTGGGTGCGTCCTCCGGCGCATCGTAATCGGTGTACTGCGTCTCGATGGGGGCATAGCCCATAATCCCAAGGACAATGCTGTTCGGGAACTGCCGGACGAATTTATTGTACGCCTTCACCTGCTCATTGTAGTTGTTCCGGTATTGTGCGATGGAGTTCTCAGTCAAAGCCAGTTCCGTCATGAGTTGCTGGTAATTTTCGTTGGCCTTCAGCCCCGGGTACTGTTCCGACACAGCGTTCAGTGCGGTCATGGCCCCATCGGCGTCGCCGGCCTGGGCCGCAGCCCGAGCTTCTGTGACGGCAAGCATCGTCTCGCCTTCATACTCCTGATAGGCCGTCACGGTGTCCACCAGATTGTAGATGAGGTCCACCCGGCGCTTCTCAGCCACGTTGATCTGGGCCTCCGCACCACTGATCTGCTCCTCCAGGGAGATGGCCCGGTTATTGATGCCGGCCACCATTACCACAATCAGGAGGATGGCGGCGGCTACAATGCCGGCCGCGATAAAGGCGCTTTTCTTCATGGATTCGATCTCCTTTCAAACTTCGTCGCTTACGACTTATTCTCCGCTTCCCAGCGTTAAACGGCCTGACTGGAACGCATCGTATAGTGTCCGCTCATTCTGATCTACCAGTTTCGGTAGGAACAGCTCATCCATGGTGGCCTGCTCAGTCTCTACCAGAGCGATCTGCGCTGCAATCCAGTCTTTGACGTTTCTCCAGGCAATGCGCTCCGCCTGCTCTGGATCGCACTTTGTTCTTTCTTTCGCCATAACGGACATTACTCCATCCGGTTTTGCCTCCAGGCGAAATCCCCGCAGCATACCGCAGCAGTCAAGGGCGAAGGTGACGGCAAGAACCTTGCCGTCATCTCCATAATCCATCATCACCTTCCTGGCACCATGGGCTGCCAGGAGCCCCTGGATCTCTCCCACAGTCTGAACCGCCGGGACCTTTGTGGTGTAATTCTTTATGGGCACCTCACTCAACCTCCTCCTTGCACCAGGAGGCAAAAGAGGCCAGGGTCATGTTGTGCTGCTCTCCGGCGGTTCGGTTCTTCTTGCTTCCGTCGTTGATGACCTCGTACCTCATGTTCTCATCGCACCCCTGCCCATCGTAGAACTTGTACTGCGGCCCGATGTCAATGACCTTTCGGAGCCGCCCCTTCCCGTTGGAGTAGGTATGCCCGATCTTGATGTCAGACTTTTTCACTTAAACTACCCACTTTCTCAATTTTCTTTTGGCATTGGGTGCAGAGCCGGGCATCGCCCGGTACTTCCTCAGAAATGCCGGTGGGCGAAATCCACTTCTCGCAGAAAGTGAACCAGTATCCGCCCAAGCCGTTCCCGCTGCCTTCCATAATAACATGGGCGATTTTTTTCTTTGTGGTGCCGTATTTCATAGCGCCTTCTCCTTGTCCATTCTTGCGGTACACTCAGGGCAATGCTTGTAGAGGCTGGCTTCTGCCTCTTCCTCGCTTGAGGTGAGCGGTATTTCAAACCCGCATACGCTGCACCGCTGGTACGGCGCCCAATGCTCGAAGTGAATCTCCCAGCGACCGTGCCGCACCGGCTCTCCTACATCAGAGCCGGTGATCCTGAACGGCTCTATGTCGCCATTCCTGGGATTCAGACAGGCTCTCTCCGCTTCGTCCCGGCGGGCAAACAAGGCCCGGTGCCGATTGCTGGAAGCCCAATAGGTGTAGACCGGCTCCTTCGTATCAATCTTCCGAAGGCCCCAAAGCTCATGTCTCATGTTCCCGGTGCCTCCCTATCCAGAAACTGCACGGTTTCTGCCGGACAGCTTACGATCCTGCCATCCTCCAGTTCGATAATGGCGGTGGTGAAGACCCCGGGGCCGCTGTCAAATTCCTCATAGTTATTGCCCCAGCAGTGGTATCTGCCGACTACGTCCACCGCTTCTCCCTTCTCGTAGACAACCGCTTTACAGGGACGCAGCCCCTTCACCGGTTCGTCGTTTCTCACCGCCCCCTCCAGCCAGCTATGGAAATTCGTAACCTGATCCACCAGCTTTTCAGGGTGCCCATCAAATCGGATGGCTCGGTCGTCGATGTAGCAGATCGCCGGAGGCTTCTCCATCATCACGTCATCAACAATGATCCCGTTGTCCCGGAGAAAACGTCGGACAGCCCCCATTCCTTCGGCGGTTGAGCACCGGGTCGATACGACCACTACCCTATACCAGAGTTGGCGGAGTTTTGTAATTGCTTCCCCAATTCCGGGGACCGGCGGGTCGGGGATCTCTGCTGTACCTTTCCAGCCGGACGTGTAGCTGTGGATGACGCCGTCAAAATCAAATACAACAGTAGGCTTGTAGTCCATCTCTGATACCTCCCTCAATCCCAGCGGTCTAGCTTGTAGATGGTGGTGCCGATGTCCGTAGTCACCCGGAACTGGGCGTTCCAGTTTAGCCCCTTCTGGAGCCGGACGCCGCAGGCGGATGCCTCATCTGCACCGCCGAGCTTTTCACTTTTGGAGTACGCCTCGATGGTGGACCGTACCTCATGCAGCTCCGACTTCAACACCTCCGGGAACAGGGCGAGGCCGGTACTCCTACGGTCCCGGTCCTTTGCACCCTTCAGGATGAAGATGACGCTTGCGCCTCTGTACTCATATCCAGGCTGCCAGAGGTTCGGCTGCAAAGTGACTCCGGTGACCTCTACATAGCCAGGCAACAGGTTCCATCTGGACGGAGCGGAGCCGCCGGAGTACACATACCAGGAGAACGGATTCCGGTTCTCTTCCGCATCCCACAGGATGATAGGAGGCGCCTCCTGGTCCTCGGCGGTCAAGATTGCCGTGTAGCAGTCCTCCTTCCCGGGCACATAAAACTCGATCTTTCTGGCAGAGCCCAGAACCGTCCGCCGGAACTTCTCCCAGGTGATGGTCACGGTCGGCCCGCTCATTGCGTTCGGAGTCTCCCGCTGCTGCTCCTTGGTGGCTACCCGGGCGAATACGCCAGCGGATACCCCTCCCGCCTTCTTGGCAGGCATCGGTCTCCAAATCGTCCGGATCTCATCAAGGCGGGCGTACCGCCGCTTCAGGGAGTTGGCGATACCCAGCTTCTCAACGATCCTCTCTGCCTGGGCTACATTCCCGGCGGAAGGGGCGGCCTGCGGACGCTGGTACTGGAGCGGGTTCATTTTCTCGGCAAACTTCCGGCTTACGGTGTTGAAGTCATATCCGGCTGCGATGTCATCCAGCAGGGTCCCGATTACGTTGGAGGAGATATGGCAGAAGCCGACCGGTGCCGTGGCCGCCTTGTACCAGATGATGTTCCGGGTGGCCCTGTTCCGGGCGCCCCGCTTCTCCTTCACCAACTGGAGCACTTCTAAGAACCACTCAGCCATGCCCAGCACATTCTCGTTTCGGTACAGAGCCTCGGATCGCAGCAGGTTCACGGCGGTCTCCACGGTTTCGGTGCGGTACTTCCCGATTGCAGAGGCCAGGAGCCCATAGTCCTCAGCCTTCTCGGCGGCCTCCTGAAATGCGTTCTTCAGCCGCTTGCGGTGTACCATGGGCTCCGGGACCTTGACGGCCATGTGCTCCCAGCTTCCGGTCACCGGTGTTCCGAGCTGCCTTTCAGAAGTGATGAATACGCCGGTGACCGTAGCGGCACTCACCTTCCGCCGGATCTTTTTCACGGCTTCAGAGAAGAAGTCCGGGGCCTTTTCAGGCCACATCACGGGCGTCTGCTTTCCGGTCTTCTCGTCGATTTTGACCAGCCCACCATACCGGTTGACGAAATACCGGCAGGCATTGCAGTTGTAGTGCTGGCGGGCCTCCTCCGGGATGCCATCCAGCAGCAGGCCGTACAGGTCCCCAGCGTTCGTGGTGAAGAGCGGGGTACTCCCGTCCTTTGTACTCTTGTCGAACTCCTGGCGGATGCCGGCAAGCAGCTCTCCGTACCCGTCGTTCTCCCGCTGGGTGTCAACCTCATTCATTGAAATGATGTCTCTCATATCTAACCTCCATTTCCTCGGTGCATTGGCACCGGCTTTCACATTTCTTCTGGCGCCCAATCCCAAATGCCCTGCTTCCCTCTGGCGGGTATGGGCTTTTCAAACAGTATCGGGTTGGAGAGAATCCACCCGTATCGCCCCGGGGACCAGTTGCCAAACGCTCTTTCCCGGGGCGTATCCAGTGCATAGCCTGCCAGTTCCTCCAAGGGCAGGCAGTCCACCAGCGTTACCTTCCCAATCACTGCCCCATACGGCAGGTTCAGGATGTCGTTGTCTCCATGCAGGCCAGCTTCGGCGAATATGTCCATCTTCTTTCCGTTCATGCCCATAAAGAACATATCGGGGCGGAACTTACCGGCGTGAATCGCCAGGGGCCCTCGGTAGCCCGTCTTCCAACTCCGAGTTTCCACGCTCTTGAGCGGCCTTCCATTCTGATCCAAGGAGACAATCAGGCTGGCCCACGGTTGCCGAATCGTGATTGCCTTCATCGGCACTCTCCTCCTTCCATAACTCCTTTTTGACGCCGGTGGTCAGTCTCCCCAAGAAGGTTTCGTCAAGCCATCTTCGGCACGGGCTATCATGATACCGGTTTTCCCTGCCGGTCTTCCGAATCACAATGTCAGGGCCAACCAACCCATACTTTCCGCCCGGCAACTCGACAACCTGTGCCCCAGGCCAGAGCGAGTACGGGAGCTGCCCACTTGCTTCATACAGGCAGTTCATCCACGGCTTCCCTTCGGGCATCCCCTCCGTCAATATCTTTCGGCTGCGCCTGATGTCCTTGCAGCCCAGCCGTTCAAGAGAGACTATAAGCTGCTGGAGGAATATCAGGGTCCCATCACAGAGCGAGAACAGGTAGAGGCGCCCATTCTCGTCGATGTAGGGCTTGTACTCACTCATTCCTTTTAACCTCCAAGCGGACAGCAGCAATGATGTCATCAATCATTGCCGTCTGCCCGTACAGGACGGTCGGAAAAGCCTTGGTGTCCGGCGGAAGGACCGCAATCACTTTACTATCCTTGTCCCCGATGATGAGGTGGCCCTGGCAGCCTCTCTCGATGATGGCCGCTTTCGGATACATCCGCTTCAGAGCTACCGCATCCGTAAAATCATTGCTGTGGTGGCCTTTTTTGTCTCCCTTGTTCAATGGCTTCAATTTGATTTTCATACGCCTATCCCCTTTGCTCGTATCGGTAGTCGTGGTCATCCAAGCAGAACGGGTCCTTCACCCTCCCATTGCAGCGGGCCCAGATCGAGTTCTGGCTGATGAAGTTCTTCTGAGCCGCCTCCCTGGCCGAAGCGTAGATCGCTACCACCTGCCCGTTTCGGTCAACCTTCTCCACCGCCCGCCGCCTGGATCTGCATGAGAGAAGTCCACATTCCCGCAGCGGCATGAACTTCAAGTTTTCCAGTTCACAGTCGAGCTTGGCTCCATTCCGGTGTACGATCCCGTATCCGGGCCGCCGGCCGCCCATAAAAGCGTCGGCCATGAGCCAGACCAGCGGCACCTCGATTTTGCGGTTATCCTTGCTCCGCATCTTTACCATGGCCCTGGAGCGCCCGCCTCCAATGTACGGCTTCAGGGTGTACCAGCTCCCATCCTCAAGCTGCTTCTGGACGCATCCCTTCCGGTTTATGCGATACGGCCACCGGTATCCGCTGATGGCGACCCACTCATCCGTTCTTCCCATTCTGGTCCGCCTCATCGAGATAGGTAGCCTGAAGGTCGGCCATGTGGGTCAGGAGCGCCAAGGGGAACTTCTCGAAGGCGTTGCCCACCGAGAAGCCGCCGGCCTTGAAGTCGTTGTCGCTGAAGCCCATGTGCCAGCGGATCGCCATGGCCTCTTCCCGGGTCAGCTTCATAAAGCCAGAAATGATGTAGACCGATTTCTCGCCGTGGCCGTAGGGAAGCTGGTCGTTTATCACATAGAACGGGTACTTCTCCCACTGTCCCTGCTCATTCTTGCAGTTCCTCATCTCCACGCCGTAGAAGTTCACCTTGCAGATGTCGTGGAGCAATCCACATACGGCGATCTTCTCCTCATCCTCGTCAGAGAGAATGACCGGACCGTCGGTGTTGCGCTCCAGCTCATTGCTGAACATCTCCCGCAGCCGCTCATAGACATGGATGCTGTGCTTCACCAAGCCGCCCGGCTCCGAAAGATGGAAACGGGTCGAGGCCGGTGCCGTAAAGAAGTCGGACTTCTCCAGCCAGGCCAGAAGCGCATCTGCCCCAGGGCGCTTGATGTGGTCATTGAAAATCTCGATAAACTGCTCTTTCATTTTTCTGTGCCTCCTGTCTCAATCCTTTTCTGTTCCGCTTCGTCCAAGCGGTAAATCAAATCCTCCACGATACGCATAAACTGATCTCCTTGCTGCCATACCTTCGGGTTAACCTCCCAAGCCGAGATGTCATAGTTGATGGTGAAGATGCCCCTCCTTGCCCTGAGCACCACCCGGTCGCCTCCCTCGAAGCTCATTGTCAACTTAACGCCCGCCTTTGCCGCTTTCAGTACAATAGCTTTTAGGTTAATTCCAATCATTTCATCACCCCCTCAATCAGCTCTCTGGCCTGCTCTACGGTCGGCTGGTAGATGTCTCCATCAACCCTAAGCTGGTCAAAGTAGTCGTGCTCAAACAAACTGATCTGCCCTTCAGCGGCAACCTCCCTGCAATCTTCCTCGGCCCCGTAGATGTACCAGTCCATCACGTCAAACTTTGTCTTCCACTTGTCGAAGGACCTTCCCTCCAGCATTTTCTCGAACGCCCAGAGGTACGCCTTTTCAAATTGAGGCCACCTCTTGAACTCCGCCAGGATCTTGCTGGATGAAGCCAGCGGGCAGCCTACACAACCGATCCTGGTGATGCCCTCCTCGTCGTAGAGCTGACAGTACGGGATACGCTCCGCCCGGATGAAGTCCCAGACCTGCTCATCACTCCAACTCACGATGGGATGGTAGAAGTTGACCCCTCTGTCGGCCTGGCAAGTTTCGTACTTGGCCCGGCTTTTCCGCCTGGGGCTCTCTGCCTTCCGCACCCCAGTAACCGTCAGAAGCCCATCCCCTTTCCCGCAGACGTTTCGCTCCTTGAACTCCTGGCAGCAGTACCGGCACACCCTAGTCGGAGGGAACCCCTTCTTGATGATGAGCTGGAACATACTGATCCTTGGCTTCTCGACAATCACGTCCTGGTGCTCCCGGCGGATGAAGTCAAGCAGCTCCGGCGGGTCAACCGATGTCCTGCTGAATCTCGCCGTATAGGGGACTCCGGCCATATCAAGCAGCCGCTTGACGACGACGCTGTCCTTGCCGCCAGAAAATCTAAGACAGAGCCGACCGGTCTTTGCTGTGGCCTGGATCTCCTTTACGGCCTTCTCAACGATGTCCTCAGTTCCAAACAGCGTGTTCTCCACTAAGGAAGTTTTGGATCGGTCCATCATTCCTTGATGTACTCCCCTTCTTCGCTGAGGTCGGGAGCGGTCCCGCCTATGCAGACGGGGTATTCGCTTCCGTCGAGATCGACGCCCCGCAGCTCCACGCACAGGATCACGCCCCACAGATCGAAAAAGGTTTCCACGGCATGGGCAATGTCGGTCGTTCTCTCAATCTCCGGTTCCCCCTCCTCCCTTTGCCAGTCTTCTTCGTATGAGGCAATGATGTACTGGTCAAAACCAAGGCCATTGATCCGATCCAGGGCCTCCCTTTCATTTCCGATAGGTGCATATCTCATTCTTCTGACTCCTGTTCTCCGAACATTTCCTCAGCAATCCGGCCATACTCCTGGAAGATGGCCTCGAAGGCCGCCTCCCAGGCGGCCCCATGCTCATTTTCAATGCCCACGGCCACATGAGCCAGCTCATGCGCCAGAACCTCCACAGCATTTGATACCCGGAGGTTGGCATCTACCGCTACGAGGATAGAGCCGTCCTCACAAAATTCAGTGAATCCGTAGCCCTGCTCAGACAGCCCATCATCCTGAATCCCCGGTTGCCACTGTACCTCGCAGTCCTTCCCGGGATACAGGTTCTTAAATGCCTGCCACACCAACGCAAACGGATCATTTGCAAACGGATTTTCCATTTTCAATCACACCTTTCCTTGTTTTGATAACGGGAATGGCTCCCCGCAGATCATACAAAATTTCGCTCCGGGCAAGTGCTCCGTATTGTGGCAGACCGGGCACTCATAGGGAACACCCTTGTCCTCCGGGAGCTTGTACAACGCCCCGCCCTCAATTAAATCGTTTTGTATGACATCCATCACCTCAAACGCCTGTTTCTCTGTCGTGTACTCGCCAAGCCATGTGGATGCTCCTCCGCAATATGCGTAGAGCTTAAACGCCTTGTCCCCCACGATGGAGAAAGTGTCTATTGCATTTGCATTGACCATATCCCGGCCATCCTGCGATCTGAAAATCATTGGCCTCCCCCTTATTCAAAACTGATGTAATGGAATCCGGCAAACCGATCCCGCTCTCCACTTACCGCATCATCTGGCGGGTCGTAGAATCCAGTCTCAATTTCCACATTCGAGATCTCGCTGAATATATCTTCCAGAAAACTAGCGATAATTTCACATTCGGTTTCTGATGGACAAAAGATGCTCTCTCCATCGGTCCAGAATCCTGGGTCGTCATCAAGATCGTAGCTCCTTGGTTCCGGTGGTAATGCACTCAAAATAGCACCTAGTAGGATTTCACCCTGATTGTCCTCCGTCTTAGAAGGGCGATTCCCTCTGCGCTCGATACAGGCCGGGCACATACACTCTTCAGCTACGATGGCTTCGACCAGGTCTTCATCGTTTCAGACAAACCGGTCGATGTTGTAAATCCACCCGTGGCTCCTTGCAACTCGGTCGCTGGATCTCCACCGGCCCCGGGCCACCATACCCTCAACACTGCCGCTCTCGTCAATGTTCGGGTGTACGCTGACACTGAGGCCAGTCCTGTGGTCTTCGGCCCAGGCGATGCCGTTCACAGCATCCCGGAACAGCTCTACCCCGGGTTCAATTTCACGGATAAACTGGCTCATTTTCTCCCATTCCTTTCATTTCTCATCCATTCACGCCACTTCTCTGCTTTTCTGAGCCGGATGGTGGGGTCCGGCGTTTCACAGACGGTAAACAGGTCACGCAGGGCGTCGGCCATTTCAATGCTTTGCTTTACGACCATCCTTTGGAGCCGTTCAACTTCGCAGGTAAGCCCCTGCATGGTCCTCTCCCTGCAAGCAGTCCTGCTTCTGCTCGGACAATCGTTGCAGTCCTTCAGGTCGCAGCACTTCGCAGAGTAAATCAAATCCTGAACATTCATCGAATCATCCTCTCAAATCAAAAACCGTTCCAGATCTGCCTTCCGCAGTATTCAAAGCACTCAGCGTCGTTGCAATCCTCGTCGGTCAGATCCATGAGCCGCTTTCGACTTCTTGATATGAACAAGTCGGAATCCATAGGCGGCTTCGGATTTTTGTCCCGCAGCAGTTCATCGACGCCCACAACCTGGGCGTACTGCTCCGGCTCATTCTCCCGCAGGAATTTGAAGAAGTAGTTCTTGTGGAACGGGCAGAACGAGCAGGCCGAAGCCTTGGTCTCCAAGCCCCATACATCCTTGATGTAGGCGTAGTTGTCAGCCCGGGTGAGCCCCATATCGACCAGCGGGAAACGGTTCACGAACATCGGGTTCGGGCTTTCTTTGCACCGGCGGGCCTCCTCTGCGCTGAAGCCCATGTGCATCTCGTGGGCCTTCTTGTCTTCGTCCCGGAGCCGCTGCCCCTTTTTGTAGCCAAGCAGCTCCCACCGGACGTACTTGGAGATCAGTTCTACCTTGTAGTCGATGGTGCAGTTGCGAGGCATCTTGCTTTTGTGACCGTCATCCCGGATCGTCCACCACGGAACGCTGATTGTCCGCCTCTCCCCAAAATTCTCCATGAAGTCGGTGTAGAGCGGAGAATCCAGGATCACCAGGGGCACACCGCAGGAATGGCCGGCGTTTGCCAGAAACTCGACCTGCTTTTTCACCCAGGGTGGCTCGAGCCCGAGGTCACAGAAGATGGACACATCGTAAATCGGCACCAGGGGCCATACAGGCGGTTCTCCCCGCTTCTTTGCGAGGGCGTTTTCACAGCCCATCAGGTGCAGGGCCGACGATTGCATCCCGGCGCCGCATGACAGGATCTTCAATGGAAGGCGCCTCCATTCTGCATTGCCAAATCGACAATGCCCTTCTTGAGCTCATCCAGAGCGTCAAGCACCTGTTCCAGCGTTCCCTCGATGGTTCCGTACCCGCCTCCGTCAGAAGAACAGGCGATCCAGCATGGGTATGCCGGCGGGGTGTACTCATGGGCGCTGGAATCCGCATCGAAGACGGCCTCCCGGACGGCGGCCAGCTCCATATCGTTCGACACGAAGTACCAGTCCCACCAGTAGTCCGGGTCGATCCATGCAGGGGAAAACAAAAAGTGGGGCAGCCTTGAAACAATGGCCCTGGCGTTCCTCTCAATACAGTCCCGCTCATACTGCATACAATCCTGCGCCGTTTGAAACTCCGTCCCGTCATCAGCGACGAATATCCGCTTCTCGACCTCAATCTTTTCTACCCTTTCAGTCATTTCTACACCCCTTGATTTTCCTAAAGATTATCTTTTGTTACCGATTGGCAATTATTGAACAAATTAAAAGCTCCTGTCCTGCCGGAGATATTGCTGAATTGTCGGCATCCTGTTTTTCCATAGATTCAGGTATCCATCTCGCATCAGCGGAGAGGCCCCATAATGCTTCTCGAACAGGCCGACGACCGCATTGTACTTATCATTCAGCTCCCGCAGGACAGACACCGCCGCCCGATCTGTATTGATGTTTCTGGACTTGAGCATATCCTTGGACTCATCGTTCAGCTCCAAGACAAGTTGGTTGATGGCCGCCTGCACTCTTTTCTCGTCACCACAGGTCATCTCCTGCCGATGCTTTTCAAAATACTGTCTGGCTTTCATTTCATTTTCCCCTTTCGTCTTGCTCGGCGCCGTGCCCTCCGCTCCCGGCGCTCCTCTTCATACAGGCGGGCGATCTCCACATCATCTTCATACTCAGGCAGGCTTTCAAGCCATTTCTGGAGGAACGGGATGTGCGGAAACACGAAATCGGCAATCAGGCAACCGACGCCCAACACCAGCAGGAACACACACAGGATAGCTAGGTTGATGACCATGTCGGCCATGAATTCAGGACTCATGCGTTTCATGCCCCCCTCAAATCAGATACGGAAGTTCGTATTTAACGAAGTCGGATTCCATTTCCGCCGCCTCCGCATCCAGATCCACAATCCAAGCAGCCAAGTATTCATCGCGGGCGGCCTTGTTGTTCCAGTTGTCCTTGTGCAGCCCGACGGCATCCTTGACCATGTATCCATCGGCGTCGATTTCATAGATGCGGTAGTCGTGGGTCTTCTCCCACTCCTGTTCAAATGCGATGTCTTCGGCCTCGGCCTTGAATATGTACTCGACCATACTGTGGTCGAAATCGTAGCGGAACAGCTTCCCGTCCAGTTTGTAGGGCTTACTCTTCATCTTCATAGCCCTCCGCATATTCGTAATCGGTGTTGATTTCGACCATGTGCCCGTCAGGCAGAATCACGGTGAACAACCCGTCCTCGGCAATGAACTCAGCCTCTCCGGGCATCTTGAAGATTTCGCCGAGCCGGCCGCCCTGTGGCTCCTTCTCTTTTGATACCAGCTCCAGCGGCACCAATCCGATCACGCCCGCATCGACGGGGAACTCAGCTCCGTCGCTCCCGAGGTAGCAGCCGTCTCCGTATGCCGTTCCTGCGACGGCCACCTCAAGTCCCGTATCCGGGTCCTCGAATGTGCCGTCTGCAAATTCATGCTGGTCTCCCCATACTCCATGGTAGATGCGGTCATCCAGGACGTAGCAGATGTCACCGATGTAGAATCCAACGTCGGAGCGGATCTTTGCTGACACGTTCATCTTCGTATCCCCCTTCACCAAGTAAAATCAGCTTCACAGAGGCAGCCGATCCAGTAGGAAGGCCCGGGATTATACCGGTACACGCCGCTTTCAAGCCGCTGCTTCACTTCCTCGATCTTGGTCTCCCGTTCCTCCGGGTACTCCTTGAAGAACTTTCTGGCGTCCTGGCGGCCACGCTCATAGGCATCGCCGTCGAAAGCCTCTCCCATGATGGCCCGCAGGGCCACGGCGCTCATTTTAGCGGTCTGCATCTTGAACGCCTCTCTTATCATCTTGGTCGGACAGACCCAAAAAGTATTCCTGGATGCTTTTCCGAGCATCGAGAACCGCTTTTTCCGCACCCGGAATCTGACCGAGGAATTTCTGGGCGTATTCAGTCTGCTCTTTGACAAACCTATCGCCGTACCCCAGTCGCTCATACTCATCCTTGCGATCCTCGATGTCTTTCATGATAACGGTATAGTTGTCAACCAAACGATTGTACTCGCGGATTGCTGAATCCTCTCTTTCGAGAAGGGATTTCAAGCTGGTGTAAGCATTCATCTCTGCTCCTCCTATCGGGTCTTCGTGTATTGATTTACCGTAACTTAACTATACATTACCAACTGGTAAAGTCAAGATAATTTTCTGTATTTTCAGAAAAATTTTTACTTATAAACGGTTTGAGTGATTGTGCTCGTAGAAACCCTTAGAATCAGTTTTGGCGGGTTTTCCGCTCAAGGGTATAAGTATATCTGAAGTTTCTAAAAGTCCCGTGAGAACATTTTGTAAAATACGAACTTCGAGATTTGGACATTATGTGTATTGATTTCCCGCGCATAGTTGTTCCGCCTGTCTGCCCCCAAATTGGGCATTTCCCGGCCCTGTGCGCCATTCTGAGGCTGTGGTATGGAATTATATTCCCGCCTCCCTATTCCCATCCTCCCGGCCCTTTTGCGGGATTTCCCGGTCGTTTCCGGTTCACTCCCCGAAAAACAAAAAGCGCCCTCCCCGGTCAATACCGGAGAGGGCAGCACAATCTATATCTCGGTTTTTGATAGGTCATCCAGTTCCATGTAGTCATACTCTATGCTTTGGGTCCAACGCTTTTTGTTCAGCCTCTCACACACAGCCTTTGCGGTTTCTTCATCTCGAACAAATCCGGTGAGTTCCATTCCATCACCTTCGTATTCCCCGCTTGCATAAATCAAGAAAACAGTATCGCCCATTTTGAGTGCCCCCTTTTCCATAGACTCGATTATGCCCCACATTTCACGCAAAGTCAAGAACAGCAAAAAACACCCCCATCCCAGCCGCAAGGCCGAGATGGGGGTGTTCATTTATACCGTCATTCGGTTGTCAGAGGTCAAGCGAGGGGGCGCCGGCCTCCCCGGATGGCGGGCGTATCGGGCGGAGGTCAGGCCCGTTTACGCATAGTTTGTTTTTTCCGCCTTATTTCAAATTGCCGGGCTGTCTATGGAGCCCTCCACTTCTTGCGGATCATCTGCTTTCGGCACATTGAAATTTGCGGCTTTTGCGGCGTCGTAGGTAATTCCGCCTCTCCGATGGTCAGACTTGCACAGGTTCAGGTAGAAACTACATACCACTCCATGAGCCGTCCAGGGCAAGCCCACCATGGCAGAGATCCATGGCAAGGAGCCAGTATAGCCGGTGTGGATGCAGTAGGCTGCCAGCAGGAGCCCACCGATGGTCACGAGCCACAGCAGGGGCCGGACATCGGCCACCACCCACTTTGAGAACTGGCTGAGGTCAGGCTTTCCGCCGCTCCGTCCCCTTACTTCTCGCTTCCGGGGTGCCGTCCGTATGAACCCGGCCAGACCCATGCCCAGCAAGACCAGGAACAGACCGGCCACCAGCAGAAGCAACTTATCGGCGCCGCTCATCACACCTGTCCATTCTGCTGGGCAATCAGCTCTTTGACCTTCTGCATAATTAACTCATAGAGCCGCTTATCAACGGCCACGTTCTGCTCGCGGGTAAGGAAGTCCTCCCACATCATATTCGGCTCCCCATTGTCCAGGGTGCCATTCCCAGCGATCAGGTCCACAGATACGGCCCATTCCCTGGCTACCTGGCTCCAATCGCCGCTGTCGTTGTCCCGAAGTTTCTTCCGGTATTCGGCCATAGCGGTCGAAAACATTTCGTTGAACTTGGTCTGATCCATGTCTGTATCCTCCTCTGCCCTGCTGGCGTAGTTAGGGAGGCAGTACCCCCGGATGTAGCGGCCATTTACGGCCACAGTGCGCCGGGCTACTGCCTCCCCCTTGTTGCCTTCGATTACCGTGATGGTGTTACCTGCCACCTTCTCCACAATGCCCACATGGTTGGGGGCAGCGGTGCAGTCCGTGGTGGCGTAGTTGGAGCCGTCCTTCCAGTAGTACATGATGATGTCGCCGGGCTCCGGCCGGTAGGCATCGTTCTCCTCCCAGCGCCCGGCGCCCCGGAAGAGTTCGATCATCTTCGAGCAGGAACACTCACCGAAGATGATGTCGTGCAGTCCGGCGGCCATGCCAGCGGCGGTGACTGTGGTGGCACACCACTCATCGTCGTACTGGACGGCGTAGCCCCTGGGCAGGGGGTGCTGGGTGTTGTAGAGGTCGATGATGGCCTTGAACTTTCCGTTGGCCTCACTCCAGCCCAGCCAACCCCGCATGGCCTCTACGACTTTATTCCGCAGCTCCAGTTCTGTCGCCATGATTGGCACCTCCTTCGACCTCCGGGGTTGTGGTACTTCCCTCTGTGGGCTCCTCAATGGCCGGCGCGTTGACCACGTTAGTCATATCGCAGAGGGCATCAATCATTTTGGACAGCGCCTCGGTGTCCACAGGATAGTTAATATACTCTGCGCTGGTCTGGACCATCGCCATGACCCATTCCTTCCGGGTGGCGCCGTCGGCAAACTTGGTCTCAGCCTCTTCCATGAGGTCTACGACCAGACCCAGCAGATGGCCCCAGTTTTTCTCCTGGACGGCCTGCTTTACGGCCTGGTACAGCTTCACGGCCAGCGGGATACAGGTCACCAGACCGGTCAGAATCGCAACGATGATGTTTACAATTTGATCCGTCATGCAAAAAACTCCTTTCAGTCATCAAGCAGGGCGTCAATACCCTGCCGGTCTAAAAAATCTTTTTGGCGGTGTTTGATGTCTGTGGCATACTCCAAGGCGGCGTGCATATCGCCGTTACAATGGGCATCTGGGATGCGCTGTACCGCCCTGGCTGTGGCCTCACCGAGAGCTATCGACGCCCGGGTGCTCTGCACCAGGATCATGATTAGCTCCTTCTGGCCGTTATTCTTCTGGCTCTGCTCCTCTTCGGCTGCCTCGATGCGCTTCTTCAAGTGCCACGTCAGCAGCCCCATGATGGTCGAGGGGATGCCCAGCGCCGCGATAAAGGCCAGCACAAGGTCGCCGACGTTAATCGTAATCATCGGAATCACTCCCTTTCAGCGCCGACCAACGCCGCGATATGCCGCAGATCGCAGATGGGGGCATTGTAGAACTTGAACCCCCAGAGCCACCAATCCTCGTGTTCCGGCCGCCGGTACTGTTGACATAGAGCATCGCTCCACACCTTGTTCCAGCGGGCCTGGTAGTTGTTGTCCCGCCGCTCCAGGCGGGCCATGATGGAACCCACCAGGCGTCCCCGCGCCTCACCCTGGCCGTCGTCGTCCTGGCTGAAGAAGTCGTAAGCATTCTGGCTGGTGACCACGCACAGCGGCTCACCTTTCCACATCAAAAAACCACCCTGGGCTTCCAGGATGGAACCGTATGGAATATTCACCTGCTGGCCGTTGTAGCCCTTGAACCGCGCCCGACGCCGGGCGACATACCTCTTGTGGTTGACCTGTTCCATGTTTTACTCCTCCGTTTAGGTCTTGCTGGGCAGCAGACCAACCAGCTCGGTATACTGCTCCACAGATATCTTGTTGGCCGCCAGGAAGATGTCAAGTTTCTCCTCCATCCCATCGATCTGGCCGCGCTCAATCATGCGCTTCAAAGTCCGATACAACATTCTTTACACCTCCCCTCAAGCTGTCTCTTCGGTGACACCAAGCTCCAGGAGCGTCAAGTGATACTCCTGATTCACATTCATGGCGTCGGCATCCTGGACAGCGATATTGGTAGCCACCAGCTCCGCTCCCGCATCGGTAGCTTCCAGCATGACGGTTTCCACATCTTCCATGCCCTCGCGCCCCAGCAGATGATAGGGCGTTCCGGCAAAAGCAATGCCCGAAGCCTCCGGCTCCGGGCAAAGAACATAGCTTCCATTTTCGACCTGCTGAATGTAGTTGGGAGCCTCGGTCATGCCGAGGCTTTCCCCGCTGCTGGCTTTGATGATTTTGAACATAGAGCACCTCCAAAAATGCCGTAGGCCAGCCGCTCCAGGCGGAGCAGCCGCCCATGGTCGTCAAAGTTGCTGTAATAGGATCGCTGGGATTGCATGAAGTTGGCGACATCGGCCAGTGTGCGCCGGCCGGCGGCGATTAGACGGCAAAGCCGGGGGACAGCGCCCTTGAGACATCCGCGCTTGTGACGGAGGGCGAGCCGTTCGTTTCGACAAGGCAGAAATTATCGCCGTAGCCGGCATGGGCGGAACGGGTCCACGCAGAGACAGCCGATTCCGGGTTTTCAAATCGGTTGTGTACCTTGCTGTTCCCCGCCTTGTAATAGTCATACTGCTTTTGGTAGTTCTTCTCCGCGCTGTTGGCGTAGGCTCTGGCACCGTGATACTCGAACTCCGCCAGTAGGAAAAGATAATCCGTAGTGGCAGTCACATAGCTGGCATTGTCAGATTCTCCTGCTCCTGTGTTGTCCGTGTACTTTGTGACCGGCTTCATCACGGCCCGGAGGTCAGGTGGTAGGGCGGCCAGCATGGAATTGGCTGTCGGACTGGAGGGTGTGGTGTCGTTACCCAGCAGGGTGTTTCTCATATAGCAGCTTTTCCATCCGCCGAAATTGCTGCGGTAGGTGTTCATGGAGAAATACCCGGATCCGCTCACACTGCTTCCATAACTACCGTCGCACAATCCTACCAGCTTGTTGGAGATCTTTCCGATCTGGAAATGGATCTTGCTGTTCCCTTCAAGGCTGCTGTTGTGGTTGAAGCCAACGATGAACGTGTCGATGGACAGATTGCTGAAAGTGAAGTTCCCTACCTTGCCGTTAATCTTAATATTTTTGGTGTCGCCCACACTCCACACGCTGGCCGCGTTTCCGGTGTCGCTGGCGGCCTTGATGGCGTCCCAGGTGTTGGAGTTCAGGGTAGTGTTGAAGATATTCACCTTCACCGTACACGTCTTGTCAGCAGGGGCGTTGTGGTTGGTGCCCGCCGCTACCTTTACGGTGATGGTGGCCGTGCCAAATGCCACGCCTGTCACGGTGACGGTGTTGCCGCTCACGCTCACAGTGGCCACGCCGTTGGCGTTGGACTGTGCGGTGATGGCCCCGTCTCCGGCTCTTGTGACGATGATGGAGCCCGTCTTGATGGCGTTGGTGAGGGTCAGGCTCTGCGGGTTCAGCGACAAGCTGCCAGCGGCCTTCCCAATCACCCAGTTGACGTTCTTAGCCCCGGTGCCGCCTCCGCTCCAGCAGTAGTTGCTGGTAGGCGTAAAGGTGGCCTGGTAAGTACCGGCATTGGTTCCGCTGGTGGACCCGCCCAGGGTCATCTTTTCAGCATCATAGTTGCTCCAAGACGGGCTCTGGGCGCTGCCAGTGTATGTCAGCGTCCCGCTCTGTGCAGGAACCGCAGCGATGGTGGCACGGCCGATAGACCATGTGACCTCCTTCGCATTGGTGGTGGTGTCACTCCACTGGTAGTTCTTGGTCGGGGTGAAGGTAGCAACATGGTTCCCGGCGTCAGTGGCGCTCTGTTCACCACCAATGGTCATCTTGGCACTGTCATAGCCGTCCCAGGTGGGAGACTGTGCGGTGCCGGTATAGGTCAGGGTGTTGTTCTGGGACGGCACAGCGGCGATAGTAGCCCGGTTGATGCTCCATGTTACCTCCTTCTCCTCCGTTGTTCCGTCGTTCCACTGATACCCTTCCTTCGGCTTAAACGTGGCGATGTAGGAACCTGCATCGGTTCCCTGTACCACACCGCCAAGTTCCAGGGCTTCCGGGTTGAAGGCGTTCCACGTTGGACTTTGAACGCTGCCGTTATAGGTCAGGGTGCCATTCTGGGACGGAATGGTGTCAATGGTGAACGCCAGATTCGCAATTTTATCAAACACTTCGTCCAGTGCTTCCTGGACATTGGTGGCATCCGCCTTAGATTCCTTGTTGTCGTAGCTGATGTTGGCTGCGACACCGGTCGCCTCAGAGCCAGATCCGCCGCCGCCAACATTGACTGATCCAAAAGCCATTAGCTATTCTCCTTTCCGGCTTCAAGCCAGTATTCTGCTGAAATGGGGGTGGTCGGAGCACTTTTAGCCCTAATGCGGATAGCGCCCTCCACAGTCTCGCAGGTCGGACACATCTTACAGGCGATAGCTGCGGACATACTCTCGGGAGCGATCATAACTGATGCCCGGTCCTTGGCCGTTACGCTCTTGTCCGCTATATCATAGTAGGCCGGATAGGCGGCCACGCTTTCGCCACTCTGCCAACCGGCGGCCGGGATAGTCACCGTAACAGCGCCTGGTTTGTCCGCCTTGACCGTTTCAAACTCCTCCAGGGCTTCCGTTACCGTCTGGGCCAACTGCCCGACAAGGCCGTTGGTGAAGTTCTTGGCTGCCTCCGCACAGGCTTTCAGATGCTCCGCAAGTGTTACTTTACCCATGCGTAATTACCTCCGTGAGAATGAGTGAGGGCGGGGATGCTCCCCCGCCCTCCTGTATTCCGATTCCAGATCAGCCCTCGTCATCAGTGCCAGCAGCGAATACCTCGTTGAGCATTTCGGTCACCTCTTCATTGCCAGCAATCTGAACAACGGTAACCTCAGAGCCGTTGACCTTGATAGCGCCAGCGGTGCTGCTCGCTTCAACCTTAGTAGCCCCCTCAGCCACGCCATCCAGTTTGGTCTTGTCGGCGGCAGACATGGCACCGGCGGTGCTGGCGCTGGCAAGGTTCAACTTAAAGCCGGCGGCGGTAACCTCCAGGCCGTTAGCGTTGGCAGTGTCCACCTTGGCGGAAATCACGCTCTGAGGGCTGACCTCAATGCCGTTGCCGCCAGTATAGACATCCACCAGTTCATTGACAGGCAGATAGATGTGGGTTGCGGTGTCATCGGCGTTTTTGGAGTTCACCACAAAGTCGATATAGAGATCGCCAACCTCAGCGCCATCATAGGGCTGATCTGCCTCCTCCACCTCCAGAATTTCGGCGCTATTGACCAGAAAGTCCTTGGGAATATTGATCTTCTCGCCAACAGGGGCGCTATCCTTGGTGAGCTGATAGGTGGCGAGATAGCCGCTCTCAGCCGTTCCCAGCTTGGTAATGCTATACTCCGCAACCTTGATGGCCTTGAGTTCAGCCTTTGTGGCATAGTCACTCTTGATCTTCTCGGACAGGCTCTTCAGTGCGCCGAGCTTTACCAGCTTGTTCACATCGTAAGGCATATTCTTTTCCTCCTGATTATTCAAAAAATATTTGGCATTTAGGCTTCGACGCCAAACACCTCATCGAACATCTCGCCGACCTCTTCGTCGGTGGCAACGGAAAAAGCGGCGGCACCCAAGGGCTCCAGCTCACCAGTTTCATTCTTGATCTGATAGGCAGTGGAAGTTCCCGCCTCGACGACGGAGATGTGCTGCCCCACATAGGCCAGAGGGCTCGTCTCAGCATAGGTCTTCGCCTCATCCAGAGAGTAGAACACAGAACTCTTATCCAGAGGGAAGGCATCCTGCCGGGACATACTCAGGGGGAACTCCATGAAGGCAAAAGACTTGTCAGAACCATTGATAGCCATATTTCATTCCCTCCTCTCAGCCCAGAGTGACCTTCAGGGTAGCGGCGTTCTCATACGGCACAGCCGGCTCAAACACCCAAACCTTGTAATCCTGGGCAGTATAGCCATTGGCGCCCTCGACAGCCACGGTGGACTGGACGAAGGTGCTGGTCACATCGGCGTTCATGGCGGTCTCGTTGATAACCTTGGTTACGCCGGTCTTATCGGCCAGGCAGGCGATAGCCACACGCTGCGCCCCTGCGGGTACATTGATCGTGATGGTGCCGGCGGCATAAGCCTTATTGCTCTTGGTCAGGCCCCGGATGTAGGCGCTGTCGATCCCAGGCTTCCCCTCGGTGGCACCGTAGAAGTAGTTGCGGTACGGGGTGTAGGCGCCGGTGGTCTTCTCCTTCGTACCAGCAGCAATCTTCACAGCGGGTTCGGACTCGCCGCCCAGGTTGTCCTTGGCGGTCACGCCGGCTCCGTGAGTAGCAGTCACCTTGTACTTCAGGCTGGAAACGACATTCTCTCCGCCCTTGTCACCGATGATAAAGCCCGCTCCGCTATTGTCGTCGGAACCGGCGTTCAGAGATCCGGCATCCACGCTGGCAATCTGCTCCGTGCCCTGGTCGGTGATCCGCTCAATCTTCCAGTTGGAGGCGGCAACGCCGGTCTCCGGGCCGTACTGGTAAGAGCCAGGGGTCAGGGTGCCGGCGGTGTAGCTTTCGCTCTCCAGCTCAGTGCCCGCCTCCACAGCCTTTGCCCCAGACAGGTTGAAGCCGCTGATGCTGGGCTGCGCCGTGATGGTGGGCTGGAGCCGCTTGCTGAAGATGTCGGTCAGAATGTCGGCAACAGACATACCCTTCGTGGCAAACTCCGCAGTACCGTTCTGGTCCTTGGTCTTGTTGCCAACCTGCGTGTAGTTGCCGGCCATGGTGATGTTGTCCCGCATGATGACCTTATCGGCGTCAACATTGCCGGTGATGGCAACCCACTGCTCGCCATCGTACCAGTAGGAGGACATCTCATAGGTCACCCCGTCAACGAGGGTGGTAACGATGAATACATCGCCCTCCTTCGGAGTGGGAGCCTCCTCTTCGCCGAAGAAAGCGGAAATCACGTCAGAATCGGCAGTGGTGAGGTCGGTCTTGGTGCCGGCATACACGGTGCCAGCGCCCAGGTCTTCGAGGGCCTGAGCCAGTTCCTCCTCGGTGATATAGTCATCGAGGGCGACGGTCGTATCGTCAATCAGCTCCACAACGCCATCCACCAGGGCGTAGATGTCATAGTGCTGCGTCTCTGCGTTCTTGACCAGATACAGGACGTTCTCCTCCGCCGCAGCCGCTTCCGGCACGGCATCCGCCTTCTGGAACCGGGCGTGGCCCGCCTTGGAGATGGCAGCCAGGTACTCCGCCTTAATGCGGGTCGCCGTGTCCTTCAGGGCCTGGAGGTTTGCAAGTTTCGTAGAATCGTAGGCCATACTTTTTCCTCCTGATGATTTGTTCTTGCTCCGTTAGGGTTCCGGCGGGAACACCTCGTCGAGCATTTCCCCGGTCTCCACAGTCGATGCCATGTCCTCTTCGGAAACAGAGGCACCGGTTGCAGAGATCGTGCCGTCGGCGGTCACACTGATGTTATCGCCGATCTTCACGCCGCCGAGCCGGGTCTTGGTTGCTACTGGTAGCACATAGGCCCCACCCCCTCCGCTGCTCCCGCCGGAGCCGCTGGAGAGCAACGCAACCGTTGCGGCCATATCTGCGGCGGGTTCCTTCTTTGCCCAGAACCGCAGAACACCGGCGAGAGACTGAGCCGTAGGACAGAATCCCGCCTCGTTTGCGGTATGCAGGGCACTTTTATGCAGGGCAACGTCAGGGAAATGGTCGGCGGTCGCCTCGGCCATCGCTATCTCCACACGATAGCGATAGCTGTCCTCCCCTGCTTCGCCCGATCCATCAAGATCCGGGTCCAAGGCCCAGCCTGCGGCCGGGATCGTGATGTCCTTGATGATGGTGGTGCCGACACTGCCGACGATCTCGGTGATGGCCTCGCTCACCATGGCGCTGATAAGCTCCTCGGCCTCAGCAGCGGTAATGAAGGCCCCAGGGTTGTAGGTGACCTGGATGTCGGCGTCTACTTCCAGAGCAATCGTCACCGGATAGCGCCGGATGTCAATGCGGTTATCCTGGTAGGCGTTGACCGGCTGCGGGCTGTTTCCAAGGGTGGCGTAGTAGAGCAGGATTTCCTCGCTGTTGGCAGTCTTGGCATAGATACCGAACTCCCGCAGCCAGAAGCCGACCTTCAGACCGCCATTCATATCGTTTCGGTATTCAACCACTAGGGACAGGACGCCGTTCTCAACAGTTGGCACCGTCGAGGTCGCCTCGGCGACCGGGTTCACCAAGTCTTCCATGTCGATGGGCTCAACGCCCTCCGGCATAGCCCCGGAGCCGACGACGATGCGGGTGAACTCAATCGTTTCCCCGGCGATCAGGCTGGTGATGAGGTCACGGCCTTTTACTGTTACCGTTCCGCCGTAGTAACTCATTTGCGTAGTTCCTCCTTCTTATCGTTTTGGGGGCATTACTCCTGGATTGAAATGCCGTTGATGGGCGTCTCCATGATGCTGTGGACTGCGCTGCCGGAATCGAGCTTGGCGGCATAAGAAATCCCCCGCTCAAGGAGCGGGAGATCGTCCTGGCTCACACTTTGGAAGCTCGTTCCGAGCCTGATCTTGTGGTGCAGCTTATAATCACGCTCAATTCCAGGAAGCGTGTCCTCCGTAATGGTCTGGATACCGGAGCCGACCCGTACCCTGGCCCCGTAGTCAATCTGCCTCTCCAAAGTGGGCAGCGTGGTCACCGTCACGGCGTACCCGAGGCCGCTTCGGATGCGGAGCCATGCGGTCTCCATCTCCACCGTCGTCCGGGCAATCAGCCGCAGGGTAATACCGGCGGCCCGGATAAGCGGGGTCTTAAACAGCGGCGTGGTATCCACGTCCCCCGGGAGGTCCCCGGTGTCGAAGATCATGGTGGCCGGCTCATCCGGGTCCTCGGTGTAGTACAGGGGGCGGTCCCAGAACATTCGGAACGCCTTGATGATGTCGGGATAGGTGCAGTCGCAGGTGTTCTTCAGAATCTTGTAGATGAGGTACTGTCGGTAGGTATCATCGTCAATGACTTCAAAGGGGATTGGCTTCCCGGCAAGCTGCCCGGCTTCTTTTCGGGTCATCACAGCGATGTCGCCAACGCCGTCTAGCTGCTTGCCCACGGCAGTATATACGTCCCGCTCATTTCGGAGCTGTTCGTAGAAGTCGTAGACCGCCTGGAGCTGGATGCCGATAACTTCCACCAGGCCCTCGATGTTCTCTTTGCCCCGGAACTGTTCAACCAGGTCGGTCTTCAGGGCGGATACAAAGTCAGCCATCAATATCCACCTCGATCATATCTTCCGAAGTGTAGGCTCTCTGGCGGGCCGTAATCACGGCGCTTCGGACGGGATAGTCCGTAGGCTCCGCCCCGGCGTCCGCCGTCGTGAAGAGCTTGATGTCGATGTAACTGATGCCGGAGCAGGCTTTGTATAGTTCAGACATGAACTGCTGGGGAACCACATCTGCCCCGGCATCCAGCGCCGCCATATTCTCCAGAACAACCTTTCGCAGCAGATCCACATAGTTTGGCGGGATGGCCTCGGTCTTACTGAGCGTGATGCCCAGGTGGAACCAGGTGTAGATGGTCGTCGGCCGAGAGAACCGGATCGTGATGTCCTCATCGTAGGCCCCGGCCAGAACTACGGAGGTATCTCCGTAGGTGTTGATACCGCCAGCCTTTTTCTGGAGGATTTGCTGGGCGATTTCCGTGGAATCGCCCCCATCCACCACAATTTCGATGCTGTGCGGCGGCCGCCCGTACTCATCCCACTCATGGGTGGGGTTCTCATACGGGGCCACGCTGGTCACGCCCTGCACGTTGTTCAGGATAGCGGACCTGATACTTTCCAGCATCATGGAGGACCGGTTGAAAATCTTGTCGGCGTAGGACTGCCGGAACTCTGTATCGGTCTCCTCGTCCCGGCCGGCGATGTAGGTACACAGGTTCACCACGTTCAGGAGGCCGGCGTCTGCCTTCACGATATTCGTGATGACGCCCTCCGGGAGCAGGATGTCTCCGGTATCTACGGTGCCGAACGTGATGATAGTCGTGACGGTATCCGTAGTCAGGTTTTCCGACAGGACCAGCACATTGGTCGAGGTGATGTCCTTGGCCTCAATCCGCAGCAGTTCATTCTCCTCGTCCACGGCGACCGTGAAATCCTCATCTCTGATTGCCGCCGCCAGCCCTTTCAAGATCGCCGCAGCGCCTGGGTCCGTCGGAGCATAAGAATACACCGCCCCATTGATGGCGACGGTGTAGACATCCCCGGTGCCCAGGGAGGATATTTTGATGGTCGCCTTGTTGAAGGCGCTTCGGGTAATCTCCCGGGTATCGGTGATGGTGAGCTGCGTTGTGGGGTTCATGGTCGATGAGATCATGGTCCCGGCCGCCAGCTTCGTCCCATCTTGCCCGGTACAATGGATTGGGTAATAGGACTTCGCCGCCGATTCTCTGGTGGAGCCGCCGTACTGTGCTGCATTGTCGAGACTCCGCCCCTCTGCGGAGGATGGGTACTGAGAGTAGTACACGTCCTCCCCCAGCTCCCAGAGCTGGGCAATCTGGTCGGCCACATCGGTCAGCAAGTGATTGATGAAGGACTCCGGGTTCTGCCGGGTATTCACGCCCCACCGTTTCGACAGCTCCGTGTGCATCTCATCCAGGATCACGTCCAACCTCTTGATGTTCGGCCCGTTCGGGGTCAGCCCATATTCACTCATACAGCGTCACCTCCTCCCTGTATGTAGCTTCTCCAACCGAACAGGCAAAGACAAAGGTGGCCGCCCGCTTTGCCCGGTCATAGTTGACCGAAGTGACCTCGGCGGCGGTCACCCCTTCCACCTGCATGATTTCATCCCGGATGAGCGATCTGATCTTTACGGTGTTCGGGTTCTTCACGAACACCTCTTCAAACCAAGGGAAGCCAAGTTCAGGCCCGAGCCTCCATTCATCGTAGATCCAGCGTAGCCGAATCAGGACTGCTTGCCTCACGCTCTCCGTCAGGGAAATATCTCCGACGGCCGACACATCTATGTCGCCATCTCGATTGAGCTTGATGTCTACCAAATTGATACCTCCCCCCAAAAACTTGCCGTGAAATCAACTGAACGGCCGCAGGAAATGACCTTCCGGCCTTTGGATGTAGTTTTATCTCCGCCATGAAAGTTCCTGAGAAACGCTGTAAAGGGCCCTAGCGGCCTTATCCACCGATGTTCACATCTTCGCTTCCGGCACTGATCTGGCCGGACCCGCTGTGCGGAGCCAGGGCATCGCCCCGGCGGGCCGCAGGTTTCCCGTTGATGAACACGCTGCCGCTACCCACGGCCACACTACCCTGGGAGCTGCCGCAGCAGCCATCACGCTCGGTAGTCGTGCTCCCGGTGACAGCGGCTGGTATTCCGTTTGTGAATACATCGCCGGAGCACCCACCGCTGATTTCCCCAGAAAAGGTCTCCGGTGGGTGCGGCGGGACATGGCCGGAGTGCTCTCCAGCCGTTGTGCCGGTTACGGCATCTCCAAGCCTCGCAGCCTGGGCCATACTTCCTCATCCTCCTCATGTTGCGTAGTGAAGGCCGAGTCCAGAATACAGGTGCTTGCACAACTCTCTCTTGATCTGGTCCTTGTAAACGGTCACTGGTCTTCCATCCACCCGTATCTCCGTGGTCTCCCGTAAGACGGGGGCTTCCGCACCCGCAGCGGCCGACTGAACATCCTCCGCAGCAGAGAGATATGGTAAAAATCCGACGGCCTCCATTCGCTTGTGGTCACAGATCATAACGTGCGGGCACTTTCTGCATTTCTCAGACAGTTTTGACAATCCCATGGGTATTCCCCTCTCAGTTCAGATTGACCACGCCGCCCTGCGTGGTGAAGTTCCCATTCACGGTTACATTGCCGTTGAGCGTTATCGTTCCAGCGTCTACCTGGACGGAGCCGCCCTTGACGGTGACCTTCGTGCCCTTCACATCTACCACCACGGCGTTCCCGTTGCAGGCTTCCGCCATGACGGGGTTGGCCTTTGCGAATAGACCCGGGATGCAGATGGAGTTGGTCAGATCGAAGTCGAGGTCCGTATCGGTCTCCTGGCCGTAGAGCCAGTAGTCTATGCTCTGCTCCGCCACGATGATAAGACAGCCATCCCCGGCCTTCACCGGATAGGCGATGGTGGCCTGCTGACCCATGGATTGTGGGAACACCACTGGGACGCCGGTAATCTGGGGGAAATCGACCGTGGTGCCATCCGGTTTCTTGAACTTCATGGTGGGCAGCACCGTGGCGAGGCCGGTCCCAGGGTCGAACGATACAATGGAGCCAGGGATCGCCGTGTGGACGCCCTTCAGGGTATCCTTGACGGTTTCCGTGACCTCCTGGACAAATTCCTGCATCATTTTGCGGCCACCTCCCGGTGGGCCTTCCAGGTCTTGACCCGTTCCATCTTTACCTCGATCTCCCGCATATTGGGCGGCGGGGTGAAGGTGTATCTGGGGAGCGGCACCTGGGAGAGATATCCTCCGCACCGGGGGCACCGCTGCCCGAAATCGTGAAGCGGCTTCCTACGCCTGAACAGATATTCGACCAAGCAGTCTCGGCACGACAGAATATACATCAGCTCACCTCCAGCAGCCTCGCCTTGCAGATCCAGTCTCCAGATACGTTGTCGCCGGAGATCTCCAGCGAGTAGACCCGGAAGTAGCCGGTGACCGTTTCCGATTCCAGCTTCACATAGTCGTCGATGTTGATGGCCCCGTTCAGGAAATACTCAACGTCCCAACCGAGGGTGTTCTTCCCGGTGGCCTCATCCTGAGTGATTACCACCCGGGCCGGTATGCCCAGCAGACCGGTATCCGGCGAGAGCACATAGACCTCCCGGGACATCACATCTCCGGGCTTCTTGACCTGCATGACGCCGTTCTGGAGGCTCCAGGTCAGATTACAGCACTTGCAGCCCTTTGTCATAATATCCCGGGCCAGGCCCACGAAACTGAAGCCGTTGGAGATGTCCACGAACTCGGCGTTGTAGGAGTAGGACACGGCCACACCCATCTGGGCGGCCACATCATCGAAGATGGTCTTCCAGTTCACCGTGCCGTTGTAGGATACCGACACATAGGTATCCCGGATCTCGACCAGGTTGTCAATGACCTCGATCTCCGTCTTCCGGTCGGCACTGTCAATGGTGGTACTGACATAGCTGACGATGCCGGCGAAGATCAGCGCCAGCTTGCTCCCGTACCCGGCCTTCAGGGATACCACGCAGTCCTTTTCGTTCAGGACCGCAAGCTGGGACGGGTTCAGGTTCCATAAGGTCACCCGCCCCGTGTTCTGGGTCTCCAGATCACTCTTCTGGAGGGAGAAGTTGACATGGAGGGCTACGGGCTGCGCCTTCGAGGTCTCCCCCACCTCGAATCCGGTTCCCCCTGCCGGTCCCGCTGCCAAGCGATATTGCCTATCGAAATTGTCATACCCGGCCACAGGGCCTCACCTCCATGTGCTCAATATAGTCATCCGGCGGAGCCGGAGCTGCTTTCAAAATCAGAGGTCAAAACAGGCGGTCAAACTCGCTTTGACCAAATGTTTTTACGATAGTAAAAACATAATAATATGTATAGGGTTACGGTAACGGTTACGGTTACGGTATACCACTGGATTTTCCGCGGACTGTCCCAAGGATTGTCCGCAGGACCGTCCATGGGACAAGCTAAAATTGCGGGGATTTTGTAATCGTAAATTCGGATTGCAAATCACGATTTTCTGAAATCTTCATTTCCGAATGGTGGGTCAAAATTGGTGCAAGGGTGGTGCAAAACAGCGTTTTGAACCTGTTGTCCGAGGATTTTCCAACGGAAATTTTTTGGACTTTCCACGGACTGTCCCGGGGACTGTCCCTGGGACAATCCACAGACGCATCAAAAATGATGGTGAAAAGGCAGATGGGCGAGGACTATCCTTTGGGCTGTCCGCATTTTAAGCAGAGGACTATCCGCAGGAATGTCCACGGATTTTCCGCAGACATTCCGCAGGACAATCACTCGCCAAAATCGACCGGGCAGAAGATGAACTGGGCATTTCCATTCTTGAAGTCGTTCCTCCCAATCCGGTCCAGCTTGCTCATTGCTCCGAACACCCCGGCGGGTATCCGGGTCAAGCCGAGGAAAACATTCAGGGGGAACTGCGGCACGATCTTCACGCCCAGGACTATCGGCACATTCTGGGAATCGTACAGGCTGAACTTCCAGTAGTCCTTGCTGTCGTTGTAGGTAAATCGAATCAGGTAGGCGGTCCCGGATAGCACCACCCGAGATACGCTGTCGTTCATATCCGGGACCTCGATGATGGTATAGTCCATAAGCGCACTCCCTTCGTGTTGCCCTGCTCGCCTCATGCAGCCGCAGCGGAGCATAGAAGGCCCGCGCCGCCTACATGAGCACCCCACGCTTAAAGCGCAGGGCTTCGGCGGCCGCAGGCCCATTTGGAAATCAGATTAAGCCGATGGAGCTTGCAGCGTTATACAGGATGCTTGACTTGCTGTTCCCGTTGGAGCTGCTGCTTCCTCCCGTTCCGGAGCTGCTGCCGCCGGAGCCGGAGCCGGACCCAGACCCGGAACCAGACCCGCCGGAACTGCCGGTGGATGTACTGGCCGTCCCGGCAGATGCCGCCGTCGCTCCGCTCTTGCCATAGCTGTCGGGGATGGTGGTGGTCTTGGCCGTAGTGACCCGGATCTTCTTGAAGGAAATCGGGATCTGGCGGGCGTAGCCGGTTTCCAGACTCTTGCTGATGGTCAAACTCTCGATTGCCATGCTGGTGTAGGTGGCATCCGAGGTGACGATGGTGACCGGCTCCTTTGCGAAGTACAGCTCCTCAAGCTGTTTGACCACACTCTCCACTCGGGTCGGGCTGGCGCCGTGGCGGCGATACCAGGTGACCGGAGTGTTGGTGACGAACAGGGTCATACTGAGCTTTTCAGGACTGAGGATGATGGAATCACTCACCGAGAAGCCGGATTCAACGGAATACTCCGGGACTGTGGCCTCCAGGGTACGGCTCTCGTCAATGAGGGCGTCGAATTCAAGCCCGTTGATGGATACAGGCTGCATAGCTTTCCCCATTCATCCGCCCTCCTTACCGTGCGTATGCCAGGCCCCGGGCCAGCTCAGAGGTAACATCCCGGGCAGACCGATCCATGGTCCCAGCCGCCTTCTGTTGGATGGCCTGGTCACCGTTGAACGTGTTGTTGATGTTGGAGTTCAGGACCACATTCTTGCTGACCTGATTGGAGCCGGCGGCGGTAGCAGCGGTCCCGCTGCTGACCACGTTGGCGCTCGCCATGACCGACATATCGCCGGTGACGCCCTCCAGGGCCTTCTTGACCTTCTCCTTGCCGGCGGTGATACCCTTGCTCATCAGGTCGATCATGTCCGGCATATAGGTATGGAAGTCGCTCAGGGGGCCCTCATCCGGTTCGGAGAAGCCCAGGAACGACTTGATCTTGTTGGCTACCCCGGAGACGGCGTCGCCCACGGCGCCGATGGCGCCCTTGATGCCGTCCACGATCCCGTTGATGATGTCGGCGCCCCACTGGATGGCCTGGGCCGGCAGAGACTTGATCCAGTCAATGGCGGCCGTGAACCCGTTGACAATGGCGTCCTTGATGTTCGTGACCGTCGTGGTGATGCCGGTCAGGATATTGGTGAACGCCGTCGTGATGGTGTTCCAGATGTTCTGGGCCACCCCGGAGATGAAGTTCACGATCACCGAGAATATGCTGGAGATGACGTTCCACACCGCCGTCAAGATCGTGCTGACGATGTTGACGATGCCTCCGAATAGATCGGAGACGAGCTGCTTCACGTTCTCCCAGAGAGCGCCCCAATCGCCGGCGAACAGTGCGGCAAATACCGCAAAGAGGTCGGCGATCACGTTGAAGGCCGTGCTGAAGACGGCCTTGATGGTCTCCCAGACGCCCGAGATCGCCGTGAGGATGGTGTTGCCCCAGGTGTCCCAGAACGCCTTCAGGCCATTGAAGATGGTCCGCGCGATGGTGCTGATGATGTTCCAGATGGTCGTCAGGAGGTTTTTGATACCGTTCCAGACGTTGACCAGGGCCTCGGTAATCTGAGCACCGTGCTTCTCCCAGAAGGTCTTCAGGCCGTTGAAGATCGTGGTCGCCACGGTCCTGATTACGTTCCAGATACCCAAAAGGACGTTCTGGATCGTGTTCCAGGCCGTGACAAAGGCGTTCTTGATCTTCTCGCTGTTCTGCTGCCAAAACCGCTGCAAATCACCGAAAATGGCGAGGGCCACGGTCTTTATGACATTCCAGACCTCCGTGAGCACGCTCCTGATGATATTCCAGGCGGTCAGAAGGGCCGCCTTTATCTCATCTCCGTGCTCCTTGAAGAAGTCTTTGATACCGCCCCAGATGGCGGAGCAGGCTTTCTTTATGGCGTTCCATATCGAGAGCAGGAACGTCTTGATGGCGTTCCATGCGTTGATGATGGTCTGCCTTACGGCCTCCACGTCAACGCCGGCCTTTTCCAGCAGGGACCCGAGAAGCGAGTCGTTGCCCTGCATGAAGTTGAAGAAGTCCTCCACCACCAGGGCGAGCAGGAGGGCGACGGCGATGATCGCCAGGGTCTTGACGTTGATGCTGGTGAGCAGCTTCGATATGGACGACAGCCCGGCGGTGATCTTGCTGAAGTTGAGGACCGTAAAGGCTATGCCGGCCGTCATGGCTATCAGGCGGAACATCTTATCGACGCCGCCCAGCTTATCGGCCAGCCAGGTCACTCCGTTGCGGAGCCGGTTCAGGACGCTGATGACCTTGTTGAAGGCCGACACCATGAAGCGGCCGATACCGTCGGTGATGCCGAGCGTTTCATTCGTCTGGGCCAGCCATAGGCCCCACTTGCTGCGGATGACGGTCAAGGCGTCCGTGATGCTGTACTGCACATTCCCGAACTCCGCCTCGATCTCCGTGGCGCTGTCCAGGAAGGCCATCTTCAGGTCATTCACGCTCATGGCGCCGCTGGACGCCATTTCTTCGAGCTGGTCCGAGGTGGTGCCCAGTCGCTTGTTCAGGAGGGCCACCGCCTCCGGCGCCCGCTCCAGGAGCTGGCTGATGGTCTCGCTGTCAACGTACCCTTTCTGGAAGGATTTGTTGATGGCCTCCATCAGCGAGGCGATATCCTCATTGGTTTTGCCGGCGCTCTTGAACAACATCGTGGCGGCGTTGTTGAACTTCACTGCCTCCTCGACGTTGCCAAAAAGCTGGGAGTTGCCCTTGATGAGCATGGACACCACATTGGCCGTATCGGAGTACGAGGTCCTGGTGGCCTCCGCTGCGGCCATGATCTGCTCCTGGATTTCTCGCTGCTCACCCAGGGCAGAAGTTGCGTTGCGAATCTGGTTGTTGACACGGGTGAATTCTTCAACAAGCTCGTTTACGGAGGCGAGGCTGAGGCCAACGCCGATGGCGCCAAGGAGCCGTGTGGCGGTATCCTTGATGCCGGAGATCGTGTTGTTGACCTTATCGACATCCTGCTCTTTTACCTTGAAGCCGACCTTGTTGATAAATTCGGAGATCGTCAACCGCCATCACCTCTCTTTCGCTTATTTCTGCTGAGACTGCTGCTTCAGCTCCTCCGCATGGCCTCTTTCGATGTCGATGTCCATGCAGTAGAGGGCATACAGTTTCAGGGCTTCGTCGAGGGTGTAGACTGTTTCGAGCTCCAGTTTTGAGACAAGCCGTGCTTTGATGAGGATGTACATTCTCATCTCAAGCTCGCTGAATTGGGTCAGGTCGAGGTCTCCCCACTTCCGGTATTCGGAGCCTGGTTCTGAAGAAGTTCCTTTAGGCTTCCAAATTGGGCTCCGATTTTCTTGAAAAAACCCTTGAAGTTCAGCCGGATCACCTCAAAGCAGAGGATATACAGGTCCTGCACGTCACCACAGAACACCTCGTTTGCGAGGTCGTAATTCAGGAGCTTCACTTCTCCATCCGTGGCCTCACATACGACCGAGATGTTTTTGTGGTCGATCAGGAGCTTCTTTGTCAGGCGCTCGAACTTGTCGCCGGAGATGCTGGAAAATGCGGAGGTCAGCGCCGGAAGGGCGTCCTCCACATCGACATCCATGATGTTCTTCGGCTTTTCGGAGGAGCCTTCCTCATTGGAGCCTCCGCCAACCAGGGCAGCAACGCCGCCCAGCAGCGGGGACAGGATAGCGGCGAGCTCGCCGCTGATATTCACGGCCGTGAAGGCCGGGAACGGCTTGATGTAGAAGGTGCTCTCACCGATTTGCTTTTCAGTGACTTCCATCTGTTTCATAATTCAATACCCCCTTATTGAATCGAGAGGGGCCGCCCAGGCGGGCAGCCCCTGCTCAGTGCTTTACTCGGTCAGGTTGCCGGAGCCGGTGTGCAGCTCCCACTCACGGTTGGTGGACTCCTTTCCGAATCCACGGGACGCCGGCTTGATGGGCCAGGCGGCGTCGGTACTGAAGACCATGCCGCCCTTCAGGTCCTTAATCAGGATCGGGAACATACCGTCGCCGGTCTGCCGGTCCTCGGCGAACCGCTCCTGAAGGAAGGAGTTCGTGTCGGAGGTCTGCAACACCGTGATCTTCACGATGTAGGTGTCGTCCGGGCTGATGCTGCGGACGATCTCCCCGTCGCACCCGACCTTTTTGGTCACGCCGTCGCCGTTGGGGTCGATGGTGATAAACGAGTCGTCTGCGTAGCCGGTGACAATGTGGTTGCCAAGGGCCATGGTGACCTCTTTCGGGTTATAGGTCTTGATCTTTCCCATTGCTCACTCCTCCTTTCTTACAGCTCATAGGTCAGGCTGCCGGACAGCTCCGCAAAGTGGATGGCGCCGGCCAGTCTGGCCTTAAAGGTGCATTTGGTCAGCCGGCGGGAGGCCCGCTCGGAGGCGGACAGGCTTGCCGCCAGAGGCACAGAGGTCGTGTACCCGGGGATGGAGTTGCCATCCTCATCGAACTCCTCCTCGGCGATGCCGCCGACATCCTGCCCAGCCTTCAGGGAGGCGAGCATCTGGTTCTGCACCAGGCCGATACCGCTGTCGGTGTAGGGCACCTTCGGGCGGGTGACAAACAGGTTCACCACCCGGACCTGCATATCGTTCTTCAGCCAATCCCGGAACCGGATAACGTCGGCCCATTCGCCGGCGACAACCTTGCCGTTCATGGTGATGTTCTTGTTGCCTACGGTGATGAAGTAATCCAGATTGGCGTCTGCCAGGGCCTTCATCTCGGTACTGGTCAGAGTGGAGGGGTACACGGCGGCCAGGGTCTTGAAGGCCGAGGTCTCGCTGCCGGATTCATAGTTGAGCCACTTCGCCACGGCCGCCACGTTCATGTAGAGGTTGGCGGGCGGGATATCCTCATCGGCCTGGCCGGTGCTCTCCCGGCCATAGATACCCTTGGTGCGGTAATAGACCGCACCGACGCTGGGCTGGTTCGCACCGTCCTCGCCGGCGCCGAAAAAGCCCGTCTCGGTGTAGCAGAACATCTTCTCCTGGGTCTCGATGTAGGCGGCGATGTCCTCGTACAGCGCGGGGTCAACGCCGGCGGTGCAGAGCACATACCAGCCGCTCATATCCAGGGCCCGGGCAATCGTGGTGGCCGGGGTCTCCAGAACCTTGTCGGGGGTGTCGATGGGAGCGTCATCCTCGGAGGCAGCGGTGGCCTGGGCGGCCGCTCCCCTTTTCCTGGTGTCGGGGTAGCTGACGGTCACGCCGTAGCTGACCGGCAGAGCACCCTCACGGCCGACGGAGACAACGAGGTTGATGTCCGGGCTCCCCTTCTCCATCGCCGCGATCTCGGCGAAGATGGGGAGCTTGGACAGGTCCTCCAGGCCGGTGATGACCTCTCCGTCGATGGACACGGTGTAGCCCCTCGCGGTCAGCTCCTCGACGAGCTCCGTGTTGTTTATCCCGGAAATCGGCCCCTCCAGAACGATGTAGAGCCGCCGGGCGTTTTCATTGAAGGTAATCGTGCAGCCGGTGACGTTGCCGGCGGCGCCGATCTTGTCCTTGACGATCTCATTGGCTTCCTTGATCGTCTCAGCGGCCCCTTCCGCCTCCTTTGAGGGCTTCTGGACCGCAATATAGACCTGCGTGGGAGATGGACTCTGCGAGAAGGCCACGCGAGCGGCCACGCCGACCGGGTCTGCGCCATCTCCGCTGGTGACGAAGCCAGCGTCCTCCACCTCGGCGATGCTGGAGTAGACGCCCACATCCGGCGCCTGGCTCTCGCCCTTCGGAGCAGGTCCCATAATCAGCAGATTGTCAAAGCTGGTATCATCGACAATCGGGGTTGCGATGTCAATGTCAACGGTGGCAATCTGGTCATAGTTTTTGCTCATTGACTTTTATCCTCCTTGATCTCAACTTCGGTGAAGTAGCCGGTCTTCTGCTGCGCCAGCTCCTCAGACCCACCGCCGCTGGAGTTCTGCTCGAACTTTGGGACGATGATGTCATCGGCGTTTTGGCCGGCTCCGTTGAATTGACCGCTGGAGCTTTCGGTATCTTCCGGCTCCTTCTCCGTGTAGGTGGGCGCCCCGGTATCCGGGTCAACCTCACCGGTTGGGTACTGGATGCTGCCCTCATCAAGAACAGCAGCATGGCCGACCGCCTTTTGGGTGAAATAAAACAGGACCGGCAGCCTGGAACGAAACTCATAGTTGTTGTCGTTCACCAGGCCAGTCAGGTCCTGTGCATCACCGTCGAACGAGATCGCCACATCGTTGGAGTGGCACCACTCAATGGCGTATTGGGAATTCAGGAAGTCAGCAAAGGCGAGCATATCGTCCATGGCGGTGTTTTCGTATGCGACGGTCTGCCCTGTTTCCTCATCCACGACGGGCAAGCCGTGCGTGAACAGGTCCACCTGCATACTGATCCGGGACTGATAGTAGCCCACCATCTCCCCGCCGATCTCTTTGTAGACGGGGGCAAGCGGGCGCTTCACGTTCCCGGGGGTTATCGTTACGAGCGGGATCTTAGGCTTCGCCGCTCTGCTCTGCCGGGTGAAGGTGACCTCGGCCCCGGCAAAGTATTGGGCGGTCAGGGACCGGAACAACTCCTTCGCCTGGGATACTCTCATGGGGCGTCACCCCCCTCCTCCGGCGGTTCCTGCTCCCCTTCCCCGGGGTCCTGTTCAGGAAGAACGGGGTCCCCGACGGGTGGCTCCAGGTCAATGGAGCCGGAAGTGTCGTTTGGCACGAGCACAAACTGATAGTTCAGATGTGACAGGATCGTGTGCTCCCAGAGCTGCGAGGACACACATTCATACCAGTCGCCGTGGTAGTACAGCAGGTCCCCCTTCCGGTTCAGCTTTTCGTCGGCTACGACGAGGCCAGCCACGCCATGGGCTTCAAGCCGCTTTACCTTGCGCTGGCCTTCCGGGAGCGCCTGCATCTGGTCGGTACTGAGGGGATGGACATTCAGGCTGGCCCCGAAATCACTGTGCGTCGAAACAAGGTAGCCCTTGACATTCTTCTGCTCGCCGAATCTCCGAATCCAGTAGAGCTTGTTGAAAATCGCAATGTTCAAGGGTTATCCCCCTCTCCGCTTGATGACGAAATTGACCGACTGCCGCATGGTGCCGGTGTCAATCAGGGGCTGCTCGGAGCCTTTCTTCTGGATGGTGGATTCTGCGTTCGGGGCAAAATCGCCGTTGACGATCTCATCCTGGACCAGACCTTTTGCCATAGCCCCAAGCTGCTGAAGCGCCTGTTCGGCGCTGCCGCCGGAGTTGACGATGCGATTGGCTGCTTCACAGCCCGCCTTCAGTTCCGCTTCATGGTTCTCGAAGCTCTGCCGCATGAACGGCCGCTCCGGGGTATCCGAGGAGCCGAACTCGTTGTAGGCGGCCACTTCCGCTATGCTGGTGCCGTCCTCATACTTCTGGTCGCCCTGGAAGCCAACCTGGACCTCCAGGTCTTGCAGCTTCTTCAGTTCCCGGAAGAACTTCCGGCCGGCGGGGGTCAGATCTGAAAACTGTCTTGCCATGGGCTATTCAACCTCGCTTTCCCCGCTGCAATGGATCGGCACAATGACCGACCTGCGGAGCTGGAGGAACTGGACGCCATAAACAGTCAGGCCGAGTTCGGCATCCGCTGCGAGGTTGGAACTCTGATTGGCTCCAAAGCTGACGCTGCTGCCGCCCTCAGACACGCTTCCAACAGCGAAGCCGATGCCGATAGTCCCGAGTTTCCCCAACGGGTTTTCACCGAATCCGGCCATTTTCAGCTTGTGGCAGACGAGATAGGCAAGGCCCTGCTCGTACAGCTTGCCAAACTGCTTCCGGCTCACCATGGGGCGGACAATCTCCATCATCTTCTCGATAATGGCGTCATCCACGTTCTTGAACTCCCCGCCGGTAAGCCGGATGATCTCCATGGCCGTCATGGCACTCACCTCTTATCAGCCCTCCGCACCGCTCACGGGCGTAGTGCGCTTGAAGCTGCGCTTACCAGCCTTCGGTGCCTCGGTCTTATCACCGGAATCATCGCCCTTCTTCTCGTTGTCCACGATCTTGATGTACTTCTTCGCGGAAAATGCCTGAATGGCAGGCAGCGCGGCGACATCCTTGGACACGGTGATCTGGCTGTCAGGCATGAGGATTTCCGTTCCGATGTTGATAATCTTGCTGCCGATGTTCTTGATAATCATGGTGCAACCTCCTTAAAGTGAGGGCCGCCGGGTGCTCCCGACGGCCCTTTTTATTTTCGTAGTATCCCTTTGCAATACCAAACGGTAACAAAAGGGTATAATTACGCCACGCCCACAGCAATCAGGCAGGACAGCGGGTAATACACGATCACACCGGCGGTCCGAGCCTCACAGGGGATGACGGTTTCCAGGTTGCGGACCTGGAGGGGGTACTGGTAGAAGGGCATGGGGTTCTCCAGGGTCAGCTTGCGGACGTCGTTGGTAAACAGGAAAGCCACACCCTGTCCGCCGGTTGCCTTGGCGTAGGGGTTGGTGTCCACGCTGTCGGCATCCAGCTCGGGAGCAGAGATGATGTCCTTCAGATAGGGGGCGTGCTCCAGCAGGAACGCCTTGACGGTGGTGGAGGTATCGGGGATACGGCGGGTGCTGATGTCCATGTAGACATCGGCAGGGACACACAGGGTATCGGGACGCTCCACGTTCTTGGTCATCTTGGCGACCTGCTTCTGCATACCGTTCACGTCGTACAGGATCTCATCGGCGGTCTTCTCCAGCCAGGAGGTCTTGCTAGACTCGGAGCCAGTGCCGATAGTGTAGAGCGGGATGCTCTGACCCTCGGACAGAACGCCCATCAGGCCAGACTCCTCATCGCCGCACCAGGCAATCTTGTTGGTCAGGTGGTCGATGGAGTATCGGGCGGATTCAGCCTTGCGAACATCCAGGGACTTACCGGCCAGGCGGGAGGCCCGCATCTCCTGAGCGGAGTAGCCGTAGCTGTCGCCGATGGACTTCACCAGCGCAGTGGAGGGCTTGCCCTTCACATCGGCACGGGGCAGGTCAGTGCTGTAATTGTCGATGATCTTGGCGAGGCCGCTCTTGTCGTAGGTGTAGTAGGTGATGGTCTCAGCGCCGGGGTCAGCCTCAGAGCTGATGGGGAACAGGTTCAGGGCCGTGAATTCGGGGTACTGGACATCGTAGGACTGAGCCTTGACGTGATCCAGCTCACGGGCGAAGAACATAGAGGCGTCCTCGGCGCTGTCGAAGCGGGTGCCGGGGGACGCCATGATAGCCGCCGGAATGGCGGAGTTCTTCAGCGCCCGCATTTCGGTGCTGTCATAGTGAGTGTGCTTTTTCATCTCAGTGCTTCCTCCTTCTCGCCTTATGCTCCGGCACCGGTATTGTCAGCGCCGGGCTTCCACTTGCTGTCGGCATCGCTGTACTTCAGGACCTGCCCGTCAGTGGCGGGGGTGCTGAGGTCAACATCGCTCAGGTCACCCAGCTTGGTAGCGCCGGCAGCAGAGCCGCCAGAAGCATTGCCCCCAACGACGGGCTGACGCATCAGTTCAACAGGGGCGATGCCGTTGTCGATACCGCCGATGAAGCGACCGTTCACAGCAATGGTGGTGCCATCGTCCTCGGTGCTGGTGAAGCAGCCGGCCTCATCACCGTCGATGATGAGGTACAGGGGGTCACCATAGGCAGGCTCATCGCCGGTCTCAACACGGACATAGATCCGACCGTAGCGCATGACGCCGATGCCGACGCCCTTGCGAACCGCCAGGTGGCCGTCCATGTCATACTCGGTGGTACGATTGTTGGTGGTCACGCCCTCAAACTTGTCGGCGGTAGCGCCGGATTCAGGGAGAGCGATGTTGACGCCGGGCTTGGAGCCCTGCACCACACCCATGCCGAACTTCATCACGCCATTCTCCTCTTCGTTCAGGAAGGTGTCAACGGCATAGGGCGCCAGATCGACGATGCCGCCGGCGGCGCCAATGGGGGTTGCGTAACCGTAACGGGTCTGAGCACTCATCTTACTTGTCCTCCTTCTTCTGCTGACGGTCGATCATGCGCTGCCGGGCCTTGATGGAGGAATCACCATCGTCGGCGGGGGCAGGCTGCCGGCCGTCCTGGTTGAACATCTGCTTGATCTGGTACGAGGTGTCCTTCCGGTTCCGGGAGTTCACGTCCGCAACAGCGTAGTCATAGGCGGCGTTGATATACGCTGCACTCTTGCCATCCAGGCGCATACCGGGACGCACGGCACGGATGACAGCTTTCTTGGCGGCCATGATACCCATATCCTCCAGGCCATCCATGTTCAGAGCACGGCCAACGATGCCGAGCTGAATACGCTGCCGGACAATCTGGTCCACGGCATCCACGTTCAGGACGGACTTTCCGACCTCGGAGGCATTGGTGGCGGGGATGTCATCATCATCGCCGTCCGTGTTCTCCTCGGCGGGAGGCTCAACGGGGGTGCCCTCGTCATCACCGTCCTCCTTGGCCTTGGCAGGAACAGCGGCGGCAGGTGCGGGGGCGGTCCCTTCATCACCATCGCAGTTCTTCCCGTCAGTATCGCAGGCGGAATCAAAGTCCCGCTCCGCAAGCAGGGTGTCAATGATGTCGAACAGGATGTCCATATCGCCGTCCTGCTGGGCAATCACGCCCATAGCGGCCTCCTTGTCCGCAGGCTCATCTCCCTCATCCCGGCGGTCCCGGCGGTCTTTGACCATCTGAACCTGATCGGCGATGTCGTCGCCATCAGCCTGACCGGAGGCGGCAATGACGGTGTCATCATCACCATCGGCCACGGCGGCAACGCCCTCAGCGGGCTTGGGATCGGCCACGGGCACGGTGTCGCCCTCCTGGTCAGCCTGGGCCTTGGCGGCCAGGCGCTCGGCACGGCGGGCCTTGTAGGCCGCAATGGCCTGAGCCAGATCCTCGGGGCTCATAACACCATCAGCCCGGCGAGCCTTCTTCTTGGTCTTGGGGTTTGCACTCATACTCTTTGCTCCTTTCGTTTTTCGGTCACGGCTGTCAATATTCAGCCGTGCCTGCTCACCGGCCCTGGCCTCAAGGACAAGTGCCAAGTGATTGATAACGATGTTCCGCTGAACGGCATCATAGGGCTGCCCATTCCATTCTCCCGGGGTTTCGTCCAGATCCAGGTTGTAGCCGAGGGACAATTCCTTCAATCCGGCCGATTTCATCTCATCGGTGTCATGGATGATGATTTCAGCACGGACATCGTTACCGCTCCGATACCCTTCGGACAAAATAGTGCCGACCGCATTTTCATGGACATTGTCCTTCGTAATGAGGCCGGCGTCGTGGGTGATGATGATGGGCTTCCCCTTGTAGGATTGCAGGCTTTCCTCTTTGAAAACCTCTTCAGGAAGCCGCAGCTCCCGCCTGATTGTACCATCAGGATTGGTGTACTCGAAGATACCGATGGTGGTCAGGATGGGCCTGTCAACAACGTATCCCTCTTCCGTGAAGTAGGTCTGGTTCAGCGGAAGACTATCCAGACGGACAACACGGGTCAGCTTAGGGGTCACAGCGCCCCCACCCCCTTTCGGAGTATTTCTCTGGGGACTGGTCATGTCTCCTCTTCCCCGCCTTCCTCACCGGCTGCATCACCAGTCTTCGTGGCGTCGAGGTCGCCCGGGGCAAAGGCGCTGCCGTCACCTTCATCGGTGTTGGCGGTTTCCTCTCCCACGGCCTCAGAGACCAGTTCAGTCAGCTTGAGCGTGAGCATCTGGATATGCTCCAGCTCATCCAGAAGCAGATCCTGGTAGGTATCGCCCAGATCTCCAATTCCCTGCTCGGTGTCCTGGACGCCCATAGCGAGACTGTCAATCTGTTCGCAGACTTTGACCATCTGCCGACTCAAGCTGCTGATGGCGTAAGCGTTTTTCATGGATTTCATCCCCTTCTATCGAATTTTTCTGCCCGGGAGGCCCTGTCGCCCGGTCGGGAGGGTCCCGGCTGTTCTTCAGCACATTCACTCTCATAGGCCATGTACCTTTCCTGAGCATCGCGGCCTGCGGCTACTGCCCAAACCGATTGCGGCGAAAGGTACTCTTCCATCCAGCAAATTTGTCTCGCTCTACCACATCAGGCTCGCACTTTTTCCCGCAGCCCTTGTTGCTCCTCTTGCAGATGCAGATGGTCTTCCCATCCTGGATGTCGATATAGACCTTGATCTTTTCTTTCGTCTCCATTCCGGTCAGCCTTTCTTGTCTGATTTCTGCATAGGGACATTGACGGTGTCATAGTCAAACACCGGGATTGCGACACAGCGGCAAAGGTAGTCCTCCCCAGGGTGGCAATGGCGGCCGGTGTAGACCCGGCCCGACTTCGTTTCGTACCACATCTCCGGCGGATCATCCCAATCGAAGATTTTTCCGTCCAATGCCCGGTGGCAATCCCGCACCCGGCTATCCTTGGACGAGGACCAGCGGTACTTGGTGCAACCGGCATCTTTTTGCTGGAGCTTCGAGATCTGAGCGTTAAGGCTGCCCACCTGGTCCCGGGCCAACGCCTGGGCCTTTCGGCGGGTGACGCCGTACTCCTTCTGGATCGCCTTCGAGATGTCGGTAATGGTCCGGCCCTTCTTGAAGCCGTCCAGGATAATCTCGCGCATGGAACCGAGCGTTTCGTTCGGGATGCTCTTGATCTTGCTGATGTTCTCATCTACCCAGCGGCGGAGGGCTTCTTCGTAGAAGTCGCCGTTGTAGTAGTCGTCCATCAGGTCAATGCCGAGAGTATCCTTACAGACCCGCTTCCACTCCCGGAGCGAGTTGGTCTTGGTGAGCTTTGCAATCTTCTGGACAAGGCCATCCAGACCGAAGGCAGCCAGCTTTTGCTCCAGTTCTTCGGCCACCTTCTGAAGCTCCTGCCTCACCTTGTCCTCCAGATTACGGGAGGCGTCAAGGCGGGAATCATTCCGCTGCTCCCGCCGGTACTCATCCATGATGGCCGGCAGGTGCTCAACGAGGGATTTCTTCAGGAGACGGATATACCCATTCGTGATCCGCTTAAACTCCCGCTCCGCCGACTCCGGGTAGTGCGGGACAGACCTGCTCTTGACGGTCTTCCTGCCCTTAAATTTGGGCCTTACCGCCTCCTGGACGGCCAACTGGTGTTGTTTGTTGGTCACGGGCTTATCCCCCCTTTCCCAGTCCTTTATGGAGGTTTGGCGGGGTGTTCCGGCTTAGAGTGCCCCAGCCTCTTTCCAGGCGGCATAAATCCTCGGGCCAATCCGGGCAAACCAGTCCACCATGGCCTCGTTGGCAGCCCATGCCTCCGTCTCGCCGGAGCACTCATGCAGGCCGCACTCCAACAGGAAGGCGTGAACGATCTCGTGCCGCTTGACCTTCTTGATGTAGACCTCCATGTCGTGCAGGTTGCCGGTGCTCTCCCTCTCAATGACGATCTCTCGGGTCGTCCAGTCTGTGTAGCCGTCACAGCCCTTCAGCCTGGGGTCATCCATTTCGGATTGCTCCACCATTGTCCAGGTGACACCCATGATGTCGATTTTCATTTCTGGCCTCCTGTCTCACTCCGCAGAGGTGCCTAAAACCGCTGGGAGCCATTCTAATGGGGTAGGTATTGCTGCGGCCCGTGGGAATCGCTGTATTCAGGCCAAATGGCATAGAAAAAGCGGGGCAGCCGAAGCCGCTCCGCTCAATCCTGTTCAGTTGTACGGTGACGAGCATTACTCATCCATGTCTGGCTCATCATCAGGGCGGTACAGTTCATTCCCGATGACCGTCACGATGCCTTCAGCGGTTTTGCCCCGTTCCGTGAGGTCACGGCCGTCCCTGTCCGCATCCACGGTTTCATCGACCTCGATGTCGGCGATCTGGTCGTACAACTCGTCAACCTCGTCATCGCTCATGGAAGCGATGACCTCCCTGGTGTATCCAAACTCCTGCTCGATGAAGTCGAGCTGGGTCTGGCTGAGAACATCAAGTACAACTTCTGCATTACCGCTCACTTTTTGCGGCCTCCTCTCCACATCACGGTCATTACATTACCGCTTTCGGTATCAATGACCATCCGGCTACCGTCGATGTCATAGCATCTGGTATGAGGGCGGTTCCCGGGGCTTGGCACCCCTTCTGTCCTCATCCTGTCAATCCTGCCCACAGACATCTTTCGCCCCCCGATTCTGTCAAAGGCGTGGGACGATACAGACCGGATTGTAATACCGTCGTGGGTCTGCTGTCCAACGAGGCGCTTCGTGATCTTGGCCTTTTCTTTCGGGCCAAGGCTGTGCTCGCTTCCGCCTTTCTGGCCGGGGCGTCCTTTGTGCCCGTGATTGCCAGAGCCAGGCCCGCCATCCTCAATGGTGGCCTGGTACTTTATCGTATCTGTTTTTTCGGATTTGTCAATAGGATTTTCTGAAATAAACAAAACCGAGTCATTTTTATGCTCTCTTTCGGGTTCAACCTCTTCGAGAACGAACTTGACGGCGTTATACTTCCCAACCGAGTATTCGGGGTCAACGCTGGTCACCTTAAATTGAGCATCCTTTGAGTAAAGGACTTCATCCATATCCAGCTCTGCCATATTCTTTATGGATACACCGGTTTTGGATTTACACTCAAGAACCACATTCGAGATCTCTGGGTCATTCTCCGAGTTCCTGGAGTTGAACACCCGTTTCAGAGAATTGTCATCAGTTGTCCAGCTCGATAGGTGTCCAAGTGAGAACGGCTCTCCGGAGCCAGCAGCCTGTGCGAATTGATCAAAGGTGCCCTGATCCATGGTCATTGCTCGCTCAGTTTTTCCATCGTATTTATCAGACAGGGAGATCATCTTCTCGATTGCCGCTGCGCTCTTCTCCGCCTCAGCCTTCTCCTCATCGTCCATAATGGAGCCTCTGGAAGCATAGACACCTTTGTATCCGGCAGATGCCGCAACGACATCCTTGTAGTTGCGAGTGTAATCTGCTGTGGCGTCTACCATTTCCTTGACTTCATCATCGGAGAGCTGTCTTCCGGAATTTCTGCTCCATTCGGATTTCTTGGAGCTATATACACCGGCAGGGAGTCCGTGACTTGTTTCACCTTCATACGGTTCAGATTTTCCGGATCTCTCTTCGGAGCCTCCGATTTTTCCTACCCTACCGGTGTGCCCAAAATTTCCGGAGCCGGGCCCTCCGTCCTCTTTCTCCGGATCTCCGTTTACGGCCTTCCCGATACTGTTGACCAGGTCATCGTGCATCTCGCCATCTTCATCTCCGAAGAACAAGGCGGTGTCGATGCAGGTCTTCAGGATCTTCAGGCCGTCGGCAAACGGCTGGAACATGGAGGCCGCCAAATCGTCCAGCTCCTCCAAGGCGCGGAACTTTGCCCCGGTCATTTCCAGGTCGAGGCAGTTCGGTTCACCATCATAATCGGTGCAGAGGTACAGGTGCGGCCGCAGGCCGGTATCCGGCTCATAGGGGCCGAGGCCGAGCGGGATCAGCTCCTTCGGGCTGATGCCAAACTCCTCCTTAGTCTCACGGAAGGCCGCCTGGGTCGGGGTCTCCCCTGGCTCCACATGGCCGCCCGGGCCGCAGACCAGGCCGTAACCGAAGTCGTTGTGTCGGGTTCCGGATAGGACTTTGCCATCTGAGATCACCAAGACGCCCACGGATTCTTTGGGCCGGTTGATAATCCCATCCGCCCCATCGGCATTGCCTACGCCCTTCTCTGCCCTTTCGGCAAGCTCCTCGGCGCTCATGTCCTGGGGCAGCTTCGTAGCCGCAGGGGCCGCAGCGGGGGCGTTGCCTCCCGTCTCCGGGTCTGCATTATGCTCCTCAACGCTGACATCCTGGCCGTATTCGGCAAAGTCTCCCTCTTCAAAGATACTGGTGCCGGTTCCAGGCTGCACAGGCTGCTCCTGGGTATCGACAGGTGTTCCCCCTGCAATCTGGTCCGGGAACAGCTCACCATCATCGTATTCGTCCAGCATGGCCTCCACGTCGAACTCCTCGCTGTCGGCCAGCTTCTGGCGCACCTCGCTCGGGTCAACGGCCTGCATCTCAACATAGATCTGCGCGGTCTGTGCCCGGGTGAACTTGGTCTGTTCTCTCTTCTGCTCAAGATCCGCCTGCTCCACATCGCTCAGAGACCAGAGCGGGTTGAACTTAATTTTGATCTTCGGGACCTCATCCACTTCACCGGTGGCGAGGCCGGCCTGGAAGATGATGGACAGCAAATAACGCAGGTTGCTCTTGAGCATCCTGCGCTGAATTCGTTCGACATAGTTGTAGTAGTTCTCCATGCTGGTGTCATCGGTGGAACTCATGCCCCCGACGGCCTGGCCGAATAGGATCGTCTGCGGGATATTGGACAACGCAGACAGCATATTGCAGGACGCACTCACCACATCATTGATGCCGCTGAACTGGAAGGTCTTGAAGTCATAATCCTCGCCCTCTGCGTCGATTACAAGGCTGTTCAGAAGCCCACGGGCCATATCAATAACCTGGAGGCGCCGCAACACCTTGCTCTCCCCCTCTTCTGTGGCAAGCTCCGCAGCGAGGTTCTGCATCTTATAGATGGGCTGAACAGATCGGTCAAGCATTTTAGGGGCGCTCCTGTGGGCCACCTCAGCGTCCCGGATGGCCCGGTGCAGGCGAATGTATTCTGGTACGCCCCAGAGCTGGTAGATGGAATTCGTGGTGTTCTCGGGCAAGATACCGTTTTGAAAAACGAGGCACCTGCTGTCATGGACTGTAAAGCTCCCGTACTTGCTGAAGACCTGGTAATACTCCGGCAGGCCGAGGCGGCTGCCACGGGTGCTGAACGGGTCCCTTGGGTCGTAGTTAAACAGCGTCGTGTAGTCCGGCTGGATGACAGAGCGGTCGAATACCCGAATGTCGTCGATAGACTGGATATGCCTCCAGTCGAGCGGTTCATCCAGGCCACGGCCGTCATTGATGAGCATGACCGCCAGAGATCCACCGAAGAGACGTGCCCATTTGATGGCGGTCATGGCGGTCTCTTCCCAATCCAGCTCATCCAGGGCCTCAGTGTAAAAATCCTCTACTGTCTGATCCGATACATCTTTCAGCTCAAAGCCATGCTTTATGGCTTCCTCCGCCGGCGTGTCGATGATTTTAGCAAACAGACCGTTCCCCTCATAGTACATGGTCAGCAGCTCGTCGGGAACAGCGTCTTCCGGGACGAACTTGTACTGCTCAGACGCATCCTTCTGCGTACCATACCGGGTCATCATGTTCACATAGCCATCAGCACGGTACGGCCGCACCGCCTTGCCAGCCTGTTTCTGAATCAGATCGGCATATCTAGCAATGCGGTCAAGCTGCGTGATCTTGTGCTTTTCCAATGCGCTTGCACCTCTTTCCGGTATCGTAATCAAATCAGGCTGCTGACATCAAAGGCACTGGCCTCGATCTCCGCAAAGCCGTTGGCGGATGCGTCTACCATATCCTTGAACTTCCCATCCGGGAAATTCTCCAGTTGCAACAGGTACTCTTCATTCCAAGGGCCATAGACCAGGTCGAAATTGCCGGCCTGCCATTGGGCGGCCATAGGCTCCGCTCTGGCCTCCTTGCTGCCGGTTTCGGCCACAGTCTTCACATCGAAACCGGCCAGGTACTTAACGTAGGATTCCGCCTGTTCCTTGCCCGCTTGCCCGGGGTCCTTCGGGAGCCTGATGCGGACCCGCTTGTAGGCGGCCCGGTCGGCCTGGGCGGTGAGCTTGATGGTCTTTCGCACATCTGAGGCGGACATCTGCCGATTGATGACATCCGCTATTACATAGCGCCCATTCTTCCGCTTTCCAATGAGGACGCCGGCGGTATAGGCCGGGTCTCCATCCTCGGTCTTCTCCGTAGCTGCCAAGTCCCAGCAGCGTACCCATCTGATGACATCGCCCGGAACTTTGTCCAGGATTTCTCCAATTTGGGTTCGCTTGAAAAACAGGCCGGCGGCCGCCTTGATCTTCCAGTTGCCGTTCAAGAGCCGTTCTCGCTCAATGACTGACAAGGCTTTCAGGTTTGCAAGGTATCCGGGGTTCACCCGGAGCAATTCCTGATTGTCGCTCAGTTTCGAGGCGATGAACGTGACCGAGCGGGGTTCCTGCCGCTCTTCTTCAGTCTGGAGGTTGAACTGCTCCCACAGCTCTTGCCGGGTGTTTGCCCAATACAGGGTCTCATTCCGACGAATGAACCAGCGGATTTTCCCGCTGCGCTCCGGTATCGGGTATCCGGTGTTTGGGTCAATCCACCACTCGATGAACTTCGCCACCCAGCTATCCGCATCCGGGTTACAGGTGGCCCGGACAAACGGGGTCACGCCGCAGGTGGAGCGGTTACGGGAAAGCATATAGAAGAAGGTCTTTTCGGAGAAGTGGGTCAGCTCGTCAAAGCCAATCTCGCAGATCTGGGAGCCCTGCCACTTGTGGACATCTTCATCTCGCTCAATGTGGGCGAAGGTCACCTTGGAAACGATGTTCCCATTCTTGTCCCTGAACCACCACTGGCCCCTTGCAAACTTCGGGTCCGCTCCACGGACGCCCCGGTAAATCTGTATAGATTCATCCCAAAGGCCGCCCTGAGCAAAAATCTGATTGAAGTTGCGGCGGAAGATGGTACAACCGAAGCCGGAAACATTCTTGTAGCGGAGCGGTGACAGCAGCAGGCCGAATGATTTCCCGCCGCCGGCAGCCCCACCATATATGCAGATAGACGCCGGTGTCGCCATGAACATTGTCTGAGGGCCTTCCTGCGGCTTCAGGATCAGTGACATCCAATCACCGCCTTACTGCTCAGACGACGCTTTATCGGTCTCCCCGGTATCCGGTTTACCTTCCTCTTCCTTCAGTTCACAGCTCTCCTCTGGGGCAATCTGCGGCATATAGATGACAACATCGTTGTTGCCGTCCTCGTCGCTCATATTGACCGATGCACTCATACCCTCCGGGTTGGAACCCAGAGCGGATACCTTAGCATCCAGTTCAATCTCACGCCGACGGTCGGCGGCAATGCTCTCACGCTCCTTGCGGTTTTCCTCCGGCTCATACCCGGCCATCCTCATCAGCGTCGTGTAGGCATCAATGTTGCCGCCCATTGCCATAGTGAACAGCCGTGCCTGAAGGGCGGCCATGTTGGTCTGCTCATTGGCCGGAAAGCCAAGTTCCTTCAGGTTATCGGCAATCTTGCCTTTTGCGGCTAGATCAAGCAGGTATCTGACGGCCGATTTGGCGTCCCTTTTCGCTCGTCTGGACTCCCCTGACTTCACTCCGCCCGCCCGCCCGCGCTTCTTAGCTTCCTCACTGGTTATGTCTCCCTTTTTGTAGGGCTTCAAATTGGCGTCCTGTTTCGGGTTTCGAGCCATCAGATCTCACCTTCTTTCTGCATGAAAATAGCCCCTAGCACGAAGGCGTAGGGGCCATTTTACGGGCTTAGTTTTTCATGGGTGGAGTTATGTGCCGTACAGTCTTTGCACGGCCTCTACGCCCTTTTGAGCAATTTCCGAGGGGTTCTTTCCGATTGATTGATAAAACTCCGGGTGGATCATGCACTCATAGCCCCGGCGCATATCGTCCGAATCAGTCTTGGTGATCCCCAGCCGGAAATCCTTGGCGATACGGAGCGCAGCTTTGAAGTCGCCGGCAGCCACCAGGCGCCGGACCGTATCGCTCTTACGCTCCATACTTCTCCTCCGGTTTCCGCTTCCCGTCATCAAACGGGAGCTGGTAACGGTTCGGGTTGTGTTTCTGGAGGCAGATGTTGATGTCCCGGTTCCAGGTGCAGTCGTCGAACAGGTTCTCCTCCAGCGGGGTCAGGATCTTCTGGTCATTCTGGATGGCGTGGACCGCATCACGCCGGAGTTGGTACTTCCCGTATGAGGTGTGCCAGTTATACGCCCACTCCGGGAACAGACCATTCACCCGCTGGCACTCCTCCACCGGTTTCGGGACCGGGATTGTATCCGGGTCAAGCAGATGGAAGAAATCCATCCCCTCCCACCCCAGGACCCCCTCCCGGGGTTCCTTCTCCGTCCACATCAGAACGATTGCCTTTGCAACGAAGATGGTCTCCTCCGAAGGCTTACTGACCATGTCGTTCGCCCGGTTCAGGGCCACGACCTCGTCCAGCAGATGCGGGTAGAATACCTCTGCCGTCTGGGTCAGCATCTTCCAGAACTCCTTGCGGTTCTTTTTGAAAAGCTCCGCCGCCAGCCGGCCGGCCTTTACGACCTCCCGCTTGCGAATTGCCCGGTGTAGCTCTTTCGCCAGATCATCCTTTTCCATCCCGGTCGGTTCCGGGCAGAACATCAGATTGCAGACGAAGTAATCTGCGTCCCGGTTCTTTTTCGCCGCACACATCAGGGCGAGCGCCTGGGTCAGAGCCTTTTCGTCTCCAATCTCCGAGAGCGCCACGATCTCCTTTGTGATGACTCCAAAGCAATCCTCGGCAGAAATGACAAGGAACCGCTTCCGCAGGTACGGCGTGTACCTAGGGAGCAGTTCCCAGAGGCAATAGGCTGCCAATTCATATTCACCCTTGCGGATGGAGTTTTGCATGACGGACGTAACCTCATAGAAATTTCTTCCAGTCCTTGTGAGCATCTGATATGCCATTATCCAATCGCCGCCTTTCTAAATTTATACCCGCCGGTTGTTTTTCTGTTCCCCTTTATACAGGCGGTGATTTTCGTCCCATGTACTCCAAGGGCTCTTGCGGCATCGGCGATTGATTGAAAGCTCTGTTCCTCTCCAGTTCTGACATCAGTTGCAACAACGGGAATTTTCCATTCAGCATCAAGCCATTCACCCAGACTGCTCTTTGCATGGTCAAGGGCACCAATCCTGCTGGCGTGCCCCATATTTCCCTTTCTGTCTGTCCATTCAAGGTTTTCCGCGTTGTTGTTCTCCTTGTCTCCGTCGATGTGATTTACTTCCTCAAACCCGTTCGGGTTCGGGACAAATGCTTTTGCGACAAGTCTATGCACTTTCTGAGTTTTCTTTCCCTTGAACATGGCAATCGTAACGACCCTATACCCCTTTTCGTCCCTTCCGCCAATCATAATCTTCTCAACACCCTTTTGACCGCGGTAGTTGACAGATTTGACTCGGCCGAGATTGCTGACAAGGTAGGCTCCATTCGTGCCTTCGATTTCTTTCCAAATCTCGTCCAATTTCATCATCCTTTCAGCCTTTTTCAAGGCCAATCAATAACTTTTTTGGCCTTTACTATATCTTAACTGATACCGGCTAAAAGTCAATGAAAATGCAGATATTTGCGAAAATTTTTCAAAATCTACCGTTTCACGTTGATGTGGGGCACGTTTGTCTTCATGTTGTAGGAGAAATACTTGCCCCATTTGGACTTCATCAGATTGATGCTGGCGACCTGGTCTCCCCTTTTCTTCCCGGAGGCTCCGCCCTCATTGGTATCGGTCAGGCCCTTCGAGCAGAAGTATTTGGGCTTCAGGATCACCCGGTTCACAAGAAGCTCCTGGAGCACGAGGTCCAGGTCGTAGTTGTACTCCAGTTCCTTGTGGCATTTCGCTTTGAAAACCGGCCGGTTGACCCACCGGACCGCCCCGGCGCACCCCTTGAAGGAGAACTCACAGTCATAGTTCCAGGGGCGGATGGTGGCGTCTGTCGCCCCGAAGCCTATCTTCAGGTCAGACATGAGCTGCCCGATCCGCTCCAGCTCCGCCGTGACGACCTCGGGGTCCTCCAGGGACACCGTTTCGTACATCCGGTAGTAGAAGTGGTGAATATCGTCGTCCAGGATGGCGATGACATCCTCCGGGGCATTGTCGATGAGCCACTGATTCACTTCGGTCAGGCCGCAGATCAGCTCATCCTCCACGGCCCACACCTTGATATGGTCCTCTACATCCCGCAGGGCCTCCCGGTATTCCACTTCCTCGCTTGCCCGGACGATGTACGTTCCGTACTGGAGGAAGCGGTGAGCTGTGCAGGTATTTGCCCGCTTATAGCTGGGGATATAGATGCCGAAGGTCGGCTCGCTCACGCTCCCCCACCTCCGGCCTCATCCATCTCAAGCACCGTCATAATGGCATAGTTGGCGAGATCCAGCAGGGTATCCCGGATGGATTCATCCGTCACCCGCTGCTGGTCGCTATCTGAGCAATCGAGCCTGGACAGGGTCTTGAACCGGCTGAGTTTGTCGCTCAGTCTGATTCTCACCATTGCAAGCCCCTCCTCCATGAAGGTGGCGTGGAAGCTGTCACCGTAGTCGTGGTTCTTCCGCTCATAGAGGGCGTTCAGGCCCTTGCAGATCTCCATGTGCTTTGCAACCTTGTTCTCCATCAAATCCCCCCCTTGGAAGTTCATATCCGCAGTTGAAAATGTAGTCCAGCACAGACAGGTTCGGGATGAACTCCCCGTAGAGCTGCTGGTACTGGACCGGCTCATAGTCGGTGTAAATCAGGTCGATGCCTCGGAGCATATATTCCTCCGGCTGGTGGTAGTCCGCAGCACCCCGGCCGCTAAGGTAGGTATCCGCCCCGGTCTCCTCGCACATCTGGAAGATTCGTTCATCCTTGTGCCCCTGGATACCCAGGGCGGAGGCCCGCAGGATCGCCAGAGGCTTGATACCGAACCTGCCCAAGATATGGAGGATGAGATTTTCGTTCATCTCAGTGAGCCAGGAGTTTCCGGGGCCGGAGAAGAACTGCATGATCTCCAGCAACTCCGCCCCTTCCCCGTAGTGGGGGGCCTTGCGGTAGTGCTGCTCAATCGTCTTCACCGCCCGCCCGATGCCATGGCTGGGGTCTGCAATCTTGATCTGGCAGAGTGGCGTGTCGTGGTGGGCATGGACCGGGATGGTCAGCTTCTGGGCGCCCGCCGGGGTCTTAATCCGGTTCCAGTTGTGCATACCGCTTTTGGAGAACCGGACATCATCGGACAGGACCAGCACATCGCTGCGGGCCGCCTTGTAAAAGAAGCCCATGTAGGGCAGGAAGTCGGGCTGGTGCGAGGTCAGGATCATAGGTCTCCCCTCCTGAACACGCACTCGAACGCCTCGGCCAGCGGATACCCCGCCTGTGCGCCCCGGAGAACAGGGAGCGCATACAGTGCCTTTGTGGACCTGGGGTGCGGGACCGGTCGGATTACATTCTCATAGGCCGCCAGGGCGTCAACCTTAGCGTCTACCGCCTCCGGGGATACCTCAACGAAGGTATTCGGCTTGAACCTCTCCTCAGACGGGTTCAAGGCCCAATCCGTGGAGGACTGGACCTCCATCAGATACAGAGCCTCGACCGGATGGTACTCACCCCTACCCCGCTGCCACAGCCGGAACGCCTCCATGCAGGATGCCACCGTCCAGTAGTGGTCGGTGTTGATGTCCCCGGGGTGCTGCGTAAAGATGATGTCCGGTTGAAAATCGCGGATGACGCCCTCGATGTCCTGTACCATCTGCCGGTGATCTGCGTTATGGAAGTTGCTGTCGGTGTAGTAGAACAGGTCCCGGCGGATGCCACCCCCCAAGGCGGCATGGCTTCTCTCCAGATCCTTCACGATCTTGGTTTCATCATCCCGATACCTGGTGGTGTCGCAGTTGTTCAGGACGGCCACGGCCACCTTGTCTCCTCGCCGAATGGCATCGTAGATAAAGGCACCGGCGCCCAGAACTTCATCGTCAGGGTGGGCCACCACAAACAGATGTTTCTTCATGTCAGCTCACCCCTCCCTCAAAAACGCTCTCAATCAGCCGGAGCACCGCCAGTTCATCCATTCGCTCGGCCAAATCGGACCGATACGGTACATCCAGCTTTTTGACGTCCTTCCGGTCTCGGGACACTACCACATAGTCCCCCTTGACCGTAGCGATCTCTGCCTCCTCCTCGGTAAGCAGAGCTTCGTGCATTTTCTCCCCGGGGCGAATCCCGATCTGCACGACCGGGTAGTCCGCCGACAGGTGCATATATTCGCAGACTGCCTTCGCCAGATCCCCGGTCGTACAGGCGGCTGACCGCTTCACCAGAAGCTCACCGTTCCGTCCAACAGCAAATGCCTGCCGGACCAGAGCCACGGCCTCCTTCACTGTCATCATAAACCGGGTCATAGCCGGGTCTGTAATGGTGATGGGCATACCGTTCTGCACCTGTTCAATGAACAGTGGCACAGCGGAGCCCCGGGAGGCTACCAGATTACCGAACCGAGTCACGCAGATTTCCGTGCCGCTCTGCTGCTCGGCCTTCTGGAAAGCCAGCTTCTCCATGTAGGCTTTCGTCATGCCCATGGCCGAGGTGGGGTACACCGCTTTGTCAGTTGATAAACAGACCACCTTCTGCACTCGCTTCTGGATGGCCGCCAGCAGCAGGTTCTCGCTGCCGTTGATGTTGGTCTTCACCGCTTCCATGGGGAAGTTCTCGCAGGACGGGACCTGCTTCATAGCAGCAGCGTGAAAAACGAAATCGACCCCATACATGGCGGCGTCGATAGATCTCTTGTCCCGGATGTCCCCCAGGAAGAACCGGACATTGCGGTTCTCCCGGTATCTCTGGGCCATATCATACTGCTTTTTCTCATCCCTGCTGAAGATGCGGATCTCATCCGCCCCGGCAGCCAGGCACTCATCCAAGAAAGCGTTCCCGAAGGTCCCTGTCCCGCCGGTAATCAGAACGGTGGCTCCCTGCAAGGTCGTGATATTCATAGGGCCTTCACCGCCCTCTCGACCGCAGCGCAGATCAGCTCCACGTCATCCACAGTCATGTGCGTGTGGTACGGAAGCGTAATCAGGTTCTTGTAGGTGTCGTAGGCAGCCGGGTAGTCCTGAATGTCAAATCCCTCCCGGATATAGGCGGTGAACATGGGAAGCGGCTTGTAGTGGACGTTGCAGGCAATACCATCATCAAGCAGGCTCGCAAACACCCGGTTCCGCTCATTCTCGCCTGCCCCGGGAATACGGATCGGGAACAGGTGCATGGAACTGGTGTAGTCCTTCCCGAAGTGCTGAAGGGCTGCCTCCACACTGCCGGGCAGATTCAAATAATAGAGCTTTGTCAGGGCCTCCCTGGCGGAGTAAAGCTCCTTCATTCGGTCAAGCTGTCCAAGGCCGGCCGCAGCATCCACATCGGTCATAATGTGGTTATAGCCGAACAGGGCTATGTCGTACTCCCACTCCCGGCCGTGGATGCCGGAGATATTCTTTCCTGTCTGCCCGTGGTCCCCAAGGAGGGCCAGACGCCGCTCCAGCATGTCGTTGTCGATGTTATCAAAGTCACGCCAGACAACCGCTCCGCCCTCGCCTCCGGTGGTGATGGGCTTCAGGACATGGAAGCTGAAGCAGGTGAAGTCGGCCACGCCCCCAACGGAATAACCTTCGTAGCTGGCGCCGAAGCTATGGGCGGCGTCAGCCACAACGGCGACCCTGCCTATGCTTTTTTGCAGAGGCGTAGAGGGGTGATATAGGCTGGCTTTGCTGGAAATCGCTTGAAACAGGTCTGCATATCGGCACGGAACCCCGCCGTAGTCAACCGGCATGACCGCCTTGGTCCGCTCGGTGATGAGCCCCGGTAGCTTGCCGTAGTCCATCTCAAAGGTCCCGGGCTTCAGATCGCAGAACACAATCTTTGCGCCCACGTTCCGAATGACCTCAGCGGTGGCTGAGTAGGTATAGGGGGTAGTGATAATCTCATCCCCTGGACCGATGCCCAGCGCCCGCAGGCTCATCTCCATAGCGGCAGTGCAGCTATCATAGCAGACGGCATGGTCGGCGCCGCTTTGGTTGGCGACCTCCATGGCAAAGGCGGCCACCTTCGGCCCGCCGGTGAGCCAACCGCTTTTCAGCGTGGATTCCACCTTCAGGATCTCGGCGGAGGTAATATCAGGCTTTGCAAACTGAATCATTCCTCTGCCTCCCCGCTTCCGTCCAGTTCTTCCGATTCCTCTTTGCTAAGGATGCGGCCCTTGTAGTCATCGTACCAGATGGCCCGGCCCTTGATCTTCCGGCTCTTGGCTACCTTGACCTGGCCGCCTTCGATGCCGAGCTTCCGAACGAGGTCGTTGTAATCCAGCTCATTCCGGCAGGCGATCAGGACATAGTCGTACTGCTCGTAGTGGATAGCCTCCATCTCCTTGATGGTACGATCCTCCACGGGCTTCGGGGGCTTCTCCAGATCCAACTTGAAGCTGCCCATCAGATCTGCCGTCCAGTCGCCCAGCTCATCCAGATCCCACTCTCCGGCGTGGCTGTTCAGCTTGATATTGATATACTTCAGCTCTGCCACGGTATAGCCGACGAGCATTTTGCACTCGACGATCATGTCCGGGTTCTTTTTCTGGAAGATGGTCACTCGCTGATTACCGCCGATAACCTGGTCCTTATCGTTGATGACGATGATGTCGAAGTCGCCGTATTTGTCCAGGGACTCCTCCAAATCCTCCCGCTTCTGCTTTTTGATCTTGCGGGGGTTGCCGAAGTCCAGTTTCAGGTCGCCGACACGGCGCTGCACCATTTCGATGCGCTTTTCCATTTCCTGTACCTCCAGTCAGCAAATAAAAAAGCGCCACCAGTCGGTGACGCTTTCTGGATTTCCCGTCCCCTAACGGTTCATCCAAATTTTCTGTTATACAAGATAGCACAGGAAAATGGTGCGTTACAATGCCTTTTAGTGCCTTTTCATGCCCTTTTGTGCGCGGTACAAAACTAGGGCTCGTTCCACTTCTCTTTTCGCTCCCATGTTTTCCCGCCTGCTCCCCCGTCCATAGCGTAGATGGTCAGAACATTGTCAATTACAGAAAAGCTCTGTACGGTCATGTCCATGAGGACAATGGGGCGAAGATCCCTCACTTCATCCTGCTTGAGCTTGCTCAAGTCTCCGGCCGGTACGCTTTCGATGAATACCTCTGCGTTGCTGCACATCCAGTATTTCTTCAGGAAATCTCCAACTTTCATGTTTTTCCTCCAATTCAGAAGATGTCAAAGACTATGTGGAACGGGTCGATAGTCTCGGCTGTCCTGAAAAACCTTCCGGTAGCCTTGACAATTTCGCCATCCTGGCTCACCACGACCTCGCCGGGTTGAAGCTCCACAATCGGACAGCCCGATCCCATCACCACAATCGGGTCCGTTTCCGGTGGATCTATGACATATTGCTTTGACCGGTGCTTCTTTTGGCATCTCACGCCGACCCTATCCGCTGTTAGACGTTTGGTTATCATGGCTCCTCCTCAAACTCCCCGCCGCACTCCTCCGTGAGAATCGCCGATACCTGGATGCTCTGAATATACTTTCCGTGGTCGAACAGGCTCAGAGCTGAAATCCAGGCATCTCGGTCGCTCACAGCATTTATTACGGCCCCGGTGGACGTTCCGTTTATATAGGTCGCAATCACCGCATATTTCATTCCGGTTTCTCCTTTTTCTCACGAGTAGCCGCACATATCAATTCATTCATGCAGTCAAAGAACTTTTGTGAACACCTTCCTCCCTTGGAGCGCAAATATCGCAGTTGCTCACACCGCCCGTCTTTAATCTTGATGCTGGACAGCTTTTCGTTAATCCATCCCTGGGTACGGAGCGGGACATCCACCCCATACCTCCTCATCAGGTAGTTGATGATGGAGTAAGTATGGGAACGACCGTCTTCCTGATAGAACTTTACCCATTCATTTTCAAGAACTCCCTCACTCCGAAGGATGCCGATTGCATCAGTGACCATTTTCTCCGCCTTGCGGTTCTCCTCTTCGTAATGGGCCTGTTCCTCTGCTTTGATGCGGGCATACCGCTCCCGATCTTTTGCCTCTTTTTTGGATCGGTAAATGGCAGACAGTTTAACGCACTCATCAAGTTCTCCAAGGGCCAAGGCCCCTACGAAGTCCGGGAATGTGTCGCCGCCGCTCTCTTTGGAGGCCAGATATTTTTCAACCCTGCTATCCAGCATAGCCTTGATGCAATCAGCCTGCTTGGCGGGATCTTCTCCAAACCTTTTGATTTCCACCCTCTCTCGATCCAGTGCGGCTAATATAGCCCCGTCCCCGGTGTTTCCATTCTGGCGCAGGGTATCAAAATATCGCGCCCTCTCTTCTTGCCCGCCGTAAAGGCTTTCTGTGGCGGCGGAAAACCCACAATTATCTACCAAGTAGAAGTCAGTTACGCCTAGAGGAGCCAAGTAGCCGTTGATTTCTACATACAAGATATACTTATCGTTCTCTGCGCGAGGGTAATCAAGGTCCGGCTTTCCATCGCTCCTCCATAGGCGGTAGACAGCAGTGCCATTGGATACCTCACGTTCAAAAACAGACCTCATCTTGTGCCCTTCCCGGTTAAACATTCCGTTATAGAAGAGCAATTTTTTCAGTTTTACTTCACTCACGTCAATCCCTCCATCATTTCTTTTACTCTCTGGATTTCTCCATCGGAGTGCGGGGTTCCGCCGGCGTTCATTTGGATGTACCACCGCAAGACCTCCTTCTTGGTTTTCAGGTCATTGATGTTGATAACCATTCCATGCCGGATCAGATCCGTTGGGCCGTCGAAGTCGGAGTAACGGTGGCCGAACACCTGGATTTCATCATTCAGAAACCGGCGGATCGCCGTAATCCTCTGGAGCCCATCGACGCACACGAAATCGGTGTAACCGCTCTGGTGGCCTTTGCCCATCCAGTTCGGGTTATTCAGGTAGATCGCCCTGCCAGACCTGCCTCCCTGAAGGACGAACTCCACGAAGGCGATCTGCTGCTGCTCGGTCCACACATGACCACGCTGGAAGTCCGGGCAGAGCTGCAACCCGTCTTCTTCCACCATTCTGTCGATCCACTCAATCATGTACTCCAGGCCCACATCTACCCGGTATGATCCATCGCTGATGAACTGCGGAATATCCCGGAATCTCATCGCTCTATCTCATTCCTTTCAAATTCTTTTGTGGAGCGCATACACCATCACTCCCTTGAGGCGGGCTACCCTGTCAAACTCCTCCTCATCCATCGGCTGAAGGTAAAACCGCACTTCTTTCAAGTGCCCATCCTCGTAAAGCTTCATTCCGTATACCACATGGTCTGCGCCTGTCTCATCCAGCAGCTTCTTGGCCTCCCGCTCAAATTTCTGGAGGTTCAGTTGAATATCCCGCCATCTCATCTGCCCTCCCTCAATTCGGCCTATGCTGCCCCATCTGCTCCAACAAATCCACTCCATCACTGATCCTCCTTGAAGCTGAACCGGAGGGCTGCAAGCGTCTCAGGAAGATCGCTGCTACCCCACCGCTCAACGTCGGCGATGTAATCAGCATTGTCGATGAAGCCGATTCCGCGCAGCTTCAGACCAAAGGCGTCCATCACAGCCCACAAATCGAGTTGATTGCTAGACTGGCTGGTGATATACAGCTCATTGATGCCAGCCAGGGAAAGGTCCTGGGCGATGGCCGCCGCATCCTTGTCGGTGTGGATGGGATGGTCCAGGCAGATCCGTCCAAACTTCTGATAGGTCGGCTGCTTGTACGCCCAAGCCAGCTCCCGCTGGTTTCTTCCAACTTCCTCTCCGTTCTGAATACGGTCACAAATCTTCTCCAGATACTCGTTTTTCATATTCATCTACTCCTATCGGTTTCTTTTAGTATTGATTTATTGTAACTTTACTTTACAACACCGGCCGCCTAAGTCAATATGTTTTCGATTATTTTTCAAAATTATTTTCTAATATCAACGGAAACAAGCACAAGGCGAAGCAGTCCGATCAGACCGCTCCGCCCTGTTCAAATTGGCGCCTAAAGTCACTGGAAGGTTTCTGGATGATGGAATATAGGCTACATAGCCGCAGGAACCTCTGTATCCAGTTCTCCGTCCTCCATGATCTTCGCCATATTCAGGAGGGCGGAGCCATGGATTTTATGCACCCGCCGGATGTAGGTTCCCTCCCTGTCGAGGTAGTCCTCCACATTTCCGAAGATGACCTCGGCGACTGTAGACCAGTTCTCTCTGTCATGATACCGTATGCGGATTACTGCCCGCTCATCCGAGTGCTTGAGTTTAGACAAGATCGCTTCGATCTTACTCCACTCCTCTTTCTGATCCTGTTCGTCGCTTCGGATGCAAGACTCCAACTCCTCCTTTTCTGCAACGAGCTTCCCAATGCGGTCGCCATCCGCCCCCGGGGATCTGGGCATATCAGTGATGGTCTGGGCCCCGACGCTGCTCATCTTAGTGACCAGGCGCACCAAACGCTCGATCTGGTTGTCTATATCCCGCTCTTTCTCTCGGTATTCGTTCAGCCGCTCCTTCACCGCAGCTACATCGTATCGTTTCTCCTCCATGTCAGAAGCCCTCTCACCTCACTCTCCCCTGGCCGGTTAGTAGACCTGCCTCTTGAGCCAGGGATACCGGTCTGTAAAGGGCACCAGTTTTTCTTTGAAAATCCTCCCAAGCCTGGAGTCGAGCTTTTCCTGGAAGTAGTCGGCTTCCGGGATATTCTCCAATGCTCCGTGGAAGGTATCGAAGTTTCTACTGGCGGCCTCTGCCACGCGCCTTATCCTGGCCTCGCCAAGAACATCCTTGCCCATTACATCCGGGTCGTTCAAGGCAATCTGGAACATATCAGACATGAACTGGATGTAAGTCTCCTTCTCCGCCTGCCGGTAGACTCCAATCTCTACCTTCTTGCGCTTGAGATACCCGCTTTGCTTTGCCATAGTCCACCTCGCAGTCAGCTTTTCCCGGTGCTGCCCCATCCGCCGCGGTCGGGATTGCCGAGGTCATCGACCTGCTCAAACTCAATCAGCTCCGCCTGTTTGACCAACTGGAACTGGCAGATGCGGGTGCCTTTCGGAATCTTGGTGTGTCGGATGGCAACGGCTGGGAAGCCCAAGACATCGTTGTTTCCGCAGTAGCTATGCTCAATGATACCAATGCTGTTCGCCATGATGATGCCGTGGTTTTTGCAGGTGGAGGACCGGGGTACCACCTGGGCGTAGTAGCCTTCCGGTAGCTCCATAGCTACGCCGAGAGATATAATCTTGAAATCAAGTGGCCCCATCTCCACGTCTTCTGCGGTGTAGAGGTCCACCCACTCCCCATGGCTGACCGGCAGTTCATTCCCGTGTGTGTTGATTTTGATCTTCATGCGCTCAGTCCTCCCATGGAAACTCTGTCAATAGCTCTTGGCCCCATACGGGCTTCATGCTGTCCTTCATAAACACCGGCTTACCCCTGTCCTTGAACGCCTTCACGGCACCCTCAATCCAGTTCCGCTCTGGCACAACTATGTCCTTCCGGTTCCCGGTCTCAGCTCCGAAGATGGCCCAATCTATGGTATCTGCAATACCGCCGCTACCGGGGGCGTCGAAGGGCTTCAGGATCGGTTCAATGCTGGCGAAGGTTTTATATCCGCCGCCATAGAAGGCTGGGGCCTCCGGCCCTGTGACTGTGCTACCGTACCAGAAGTCATCCCGCTCCGGCAGGATGCCCGCCTCAGCGAGTTCAATATACCGAATCGGGTTCTTCGTCAGGAACAGGTAACGATGGCCCGGAGCGTCAAGGCAGGACTGGAACACCCGCTTAATCCACTCATCAGGGACCCATGGCCCGAACATATCCGCCATGGAGCACACGAAGACTGTCTTCCCAAACCCTTTCTTCTGCGGGTCATCAAGCCGGTATTCATGGAGCGTCGGCGTAAACCCGAAGGGGTAAGCAGCGGCTCTCTTTTTCCCGTCCTTGCTGGTGGCTTGGAGCCGGTGGGACAGCTCTATAATCCTGGACATCGAGGGATGAATTCCACTTGGGCAATTATCACAGCCCTTCAGGCGGTTGGCAATCCTGCGGGCGTAGCAGTACGGACAGTTGTTGTAGCACCCCGTCACTGGGTTCCAGGAGCTGTCGCACCATTCAATTTTCGTGTTTTCCATGTCTATCTCCTATCAAAACGGACATTCTCCGTCTCCTTCGTCGATTTCTCTCCAGTCATTTCCCGCTCCATATCCATCGGCATAAGACGGCGAATCGTTGTATGCGGACCCATCCCCATCGTTATCGCGCTTGCTGTCGCCGAAGTAGATGTTGTCCGCAACGATTTCCGCAACCCGCCGCTTTTGGCCGTCCTTATTGGTATAATCCCGGATCTGAAGCCGGCCCTCCACCACGGCCATTCGGCCCTTTGTGAAATGCTTGCTCACGAACTCGGCCGTCTGCCTCCAGGCAACAATGTCAATGAAGTCGGTTTCCCGCTCGCCGTCCTTGCCTTTGAAGTCCCGGTCAACGGCAATACTGAATGTAGCGACGGCCGTGCCGGATGGCGTTCTCCGCAGTTCCGGGTCTTTAGTGAGCCGCCCCATGCCCTCCCATTTATTGAGCATCGTCTTCCTCCTTTGCCTTCAGTCCATACAGCTTGCACATTTTCCGGTCAAGGATGATGCCGCCGCTGATATGGTACTTGTCGTTGAAGGTGAGCTGCCCGATCTGGTGAACCTCTGTGTGGTGCTCACGGCAGAGGGGCAGCACCTCCATTCCTTCGTGAATGATCTCCTCTCTATCCCGGCCGGCGCCAACATGGTCCAGATGGTGCAGGTCGGTGTGCTTTCCGCAGATACAGCACTTCTTCGCTACCAGGCAGGCATACAGGTAGTCCTGGACATCATCCACGAATTCGAGCAAGGGTATGCTGCATGGAATATCCCAATCCAGCATGAAATGGACCAGGAACCGCTGGAAGGCGCACACCAGGCTCATCGGAGCGTTGGACAGGGAGAACATCTGATCTGCCGTTTCCTGCAAATCTTCAGTCAGGAACTTGATCTTCAGGTACTCCTTTGTGGGGTCAAGTCCCATGCCAGTGAACTTGGAGATGTCTTTCAAAAGCACATAGCAGGTTCGGCGCTGCTTATCGGACAAGGGCCTCCCGTCAATGAGCTGGATGTTGCAGTCCCGGTACTCCCGCTTTGTCAGCATCATCCAGTCTGGATACCGGGCCTTGATGGTGACCTCGCTGGTTCTGGGGTCGTAATCAACGATCCGCCCCTTGATGATGTCGATTGGCGATTTCATATACAGCTCTCCCCTTGCTCTGTTGCTTACAGAAGGGTCTCAACAGCGATGGACGCCAAAAAGAGAACCCCAGATACCAGAAACGTGCTGACGTATTCCTTGCGGCCACCCGTGCCGTCTGCGACCGCACCAAGGCCGGTGACCGCAAGGACGATGAGCACGATGACTCTAAACGCAGTCATCATGGCCCCTACCCTCAATACTTCAGGATGGGCTGCCGGCTCCCCTTGTTCTGGCGCTTCTTCCCATAGAAGCCGGGGTAGGCCCCCTTCCCCAGAACCTCACGCCAATGACCATAAGCCATCCGCCGGTTCACCTTGGAGTATCCCATCCGCTCCATTTTGGCCTTCGCCATGCTCCGCAGCAGCTTTCTCATATCATTCAGCCTCCTTGTCGCTCTCGGGAGCCTCGTAATCGTAGTTCCCAGTGCCTTCCTCATTAACGGACGCAGCGATCTCCTCATCGGTCATCTCCACCACGCCCGGGGCGGTCAGCTCAAACAGAACCTCATTGCAGTCCTCGCACTCCACAGAGACATTGACGATTGCGCCGTTCTCGTCACCATAACCGACACAGGATACCTTGTGACCGACATGGGGAGCCAGTTTCTCGGCCGGGCAGTAGAACTGGGAGGTCTCACTGGTGGCAGAGGACAGCACGATCTTGTTCTCGGCGGTACGGACAGTATAGTTGCCCATCGCTTCGGTCACCCGCATATCCATGCCGGCGAACTGCTTCAGCCAGCCGAACGGCGTGGAGGTATCGTCGGGGGTGTTCACGGATTCGTTGGCGGAGTCAGGCTCGGTGTTTTCCGCCTCGTCTGTATCGGAGGTATCCCCCGCCTCTTCGTCGTTCTGAGAGGCTTCAGGAAGCCCACGCTGGCCTTCGGGGAGTGCGGTGTAATCGGCGTCGATCACGTCACCAGCGGTCTGAGCACTGTCGAAGATGCTCACCTGCCCGTTATCAATGCGGCGCATCACATACTTCCCCTCTGCGGCATCCCACACCAGTTCATAATCGCCAGTGAGAGCGCCGGATTTCTTGTCCTTCACCTGCATCACAGAGCTGATGTCGTGCTTGAAGGACGGCTTTGTGATCTCCTGAAGGCCGCTCGGGCTGTTCACGCTGCTCTTTTCCAGGGAAATGCCCAGCTTCAGGGTCACAGTGGCTTCCTCGGCCCCCTTCATCTCCATGTTCCCGATGGTCCGGGCCAGGATGCTGTCGAAATCCTCTTTCAGCGCAGAGAAGGTCTCGCTCTTCAGGCTTAAACTCAGGTCATTTGCAAACATTTTCTGTTCCTCCTATCAAATCGTCTGATTTCTGATATAACGGTTCCGGCAGTCCTCGGAGCAAAAATCCTTCCACTGGCCGTTTACCTGCGTTGTGATCCAGCCCTTCTTCTCCCGGAGTTCCTTTCGGTGGGCCTTGGAATCAATGTCTTCGCTGTCAAAACGAAAGCTCTCGGTTTTGTGGCAGCAGTCGCAGCTATAAACCGCTCTGCCCTCCCACCATCCATCAAATTCAAGTTCTCGGCTCATCGCAGCTTTCACCCTCAGTAGACCAGTCATACTCTTCTTCCAGCCACTCATCGAAGCTAAGGGGGGCAGCACCATAGCACTCGGAGCTGGAATGGTTATCCGCCCAATCGTTCAGGTACTCGATGTAGGCACCCCACCGCTTCCCCTTCTGGACTTCCTCGTCCGAGGTACCCTGGTTCTCCTCATCGTCCTGCCAAGAGACCAAGAGGCAAGAGCTGAAGTTCAAAACGGGGCGGACGCCATAGGAGAAGTTGGCGTCGCCGTTGTTGCAACCGCCGCCGGAGCCGACGAGCCACACGCGGTTGGCGTAGTTGGTGCTCGGGGAGCGGAGCCACCGAGTCCAGACCGGCGTAGCCAGCCACCACCAGTCATCCGCCTTCGGGATGATTTCTTTGTACCTCCCGTACTGCTCCAGTGTCAGCAGCGCCACGGTGCAGTCGAGGTAGCCATAAACCCGGGTGCCATCGGTGGCCTTCAGGTCGATGTGCTGGACTAGGCAGTCGCTATCCTTCATGCCTCTGGACTTCAGAAGCTCCGTGTACTCAGCCAGGGTGTCTCGCATATCGGCCTGGGTCAAATTGCTGTTGTCGTTCCGGTCAAAGACCGCCTTTTTCCAGATGCCCTTGCGGATGGACAGGACACCGCCGTCCACATGGTCCAGCACCACATACTCCTCACCGAAGACGGTGAAGGTCTCGCCACAGGGGACTTTTCTCAGCTCAATCCGCTTCATTCTATTTCCCTCCAATTTCTTAAATATCTCTTTTTGTTACCAATCGGCAACTCATAGACAGACAACATCCGGCGCCTCCTGGATTGTGACAACTACCCTGGGATTTTCGCTGTAAAATTTCCGTAGCTGGCAATCAACGACCTGCACATCATCGTGGTAGGCCACCAAGTTCAGGGCGTCCTGGACCACCTTTACGATATTGTCGTTGTCAGGCTTCTTCATCGGCCGGATCTTGAACTGCTCCATGAGGACCCGCTTCTTCTTGCTGGTGCTCTTCGGTATGGAGTAGTATGCTGTGATTCTAAGATCTAACGGAACCCCATCCTCAAACTTGAAGTCATTGCACTGCCGCCTGTACTCCAGCTTAACGAGGTTTTCGTAGCTTACCGTCTTCTCTGGGGTATAAGTCTTTACATAAGGGCCGACGCTTCTAAATCGGGGCCGCCCTTTCCCGGCTGGCTCCCCGAGAACAGTGAATTTAACCTTCATCGCCGCCAGCCTCCTCGTCCATGCTGTTCATCTGGTAGAACAGGAAGTATTCATAGCTCTTCCCGTTCTTTTTCCGTCGGACCGGCCTCACGGTGTAGCCGTTCTTATACAGGATAGAGGCTACGGCCACCCGGTCGGCCTCATTCCCGATTTTCAGGTATCCTCTTTCACCGACTTCCCCCATTGGGTATCAATCCTCCTCCAGTAGCTTCTCCATATCCTTGAATCTGCGACTCGCCTCGACCTTTCTCCAGCTCGGCCCGGTGAACTGCATCGGATAGCAGTTTTCAAAGATACGGTCGTAGATCCTGCTATACCGAACATCAACCTCCCGCTTCATCTCATCGAGGCTGAGGTTGGTTGTCAGGATCATGGGCAGCCCCTTGCGATACCGGCTGTCGATGATGTTGTAGACCTTCTCCAGAGCATAATCTGTACCCCGCTCGGCCCCCAGATCATCGAAGATAACGAGTCTGGCATATCCGAGTCTGGACAGGATCGCCGGTTCCTCCTCCCTGCTGGCCTGAATGACTTCCAGCAGTTTCACGAACGAGGTCATAATGACCGGGACCTTGCGGTCGAGCAGGTGGTTTGCAATGCAGGCCGCCGCGTAGCTCTTCCCGGTCCCTACGTCGCCCCAAAACAGAAGCCCCTGGTTCTTCTCCAGCATGAGGTCGAACTTCTCCGCATATCGCAGGCAGAGCTTCAGGTTCCTCTCGTTGTACTTGGTGGGCTTGAAGTGCTCAAAGGTGGCGTAGGAGAACTTTTCATCCATGAGGCTTGCCTTTTTCAGTTTTCGGATTCGCTCCATGTCCTCGGCCGCCTGCTCCTCTCTCTTCTGCTGCTCCTCAATCTCCCGTTCGCAGCGGCACATCGTAGCGACCTTGAGCTGTCTGGTGTGCTCCGGGTTCTCTGGTGTCGGATCAGCAAAATCCATGATCCGCTGTTTTGCTTCCCCACACTTCCCGCACATCAGCAGGCCATCCGGCCCTACATAATCCCCGGGGTTCCTGACCTGCTTGCTCAAGCCACAGGCTGCGATGTTCTTCATAAATTCATAAGTGTTGAGCATACCTTCTGCCATCAGGTATCTTCACCCCATTCTTCAAACGGATTTGTCTTCGCTGCTCCCGGGTCTACCTGTGGCTTCTCCCTTTTGGGGAGGTAGTCCAGAAACGGGAGGCTGTCACTCAGGAAAGTCTTTGGGTGCTTGATGTACTCCTTCTCCGTCTTCCTTCGCCGGCAGTCTATCGCATAGTTCTTAGCTGCCTCAAGCAACTCGGCATCGGAGTACCCGTCCTTCCGGCGGGCTTGGTACTTCTTGTATGCCTCGCCCTTCCCGATCTTCCGAGGGTATGCCTGCCAGAACTCCTCGAACGCCGGTGTATATCTCGGTTCCTCCGGCTGTGCTGGTGCCTCCGATCCCCCATCTCTGCCCCACAGAGCCTCCTGGTCGAGACCGTCATTCTTTTTGCCAGCGGCACCGGCCCGCGCCTTCTCAGACCGTTTGCCCTGCCGGTACTCAGCCTTTCGCTTCGCATCCTTTTCCCGGCGTTCAATGGCTTTATACCATTGTTCCTGCCATTGGTCCCAATCGTGGATATACAGGACGCCCGGCTCCGGCTCATCCATCCATCTGGTCTTGACGAGCGTGTCAACGATGTCAACTTTCAAGCCGCTGACCAGCTTGACGCTGAACGCCTCCAAAACATCCTCCCGGTCGGCGCTCATCAGCTTGCCGTCCTTGTCGGCGTTGTTGAGACCCCATATCCAAAGCGACACCAGGATTCCCAGGGCCTCCTCTTGTGTGCAGCCGATTTCTTTTGCCAGTTCCCGGAGCTTACCCCCTATCACGTTGTCGTGTACGCTGACCCATGCCATTTCATCACCTGCCTTCGTGGCGGCCGGGCCGCCAGTTCCCGATCCATTACTCGGCAGGCTCTTTCTGGCTGCCACCATCTTCCGGTACAGGCCCAGAGCTGGGCCGCTCCGCCCGCTTCTCCTCGGCCAAACACATGATTTCGCTAACCACCTGATTGTAGACAGACACAGGCATACCATTCGTGGATTCATACCCATGCTGCTCGACAATCTCCTTCAAGATCTTGTTCGCGTCGGCCCCCAGGTGTTCCTTTGCCATGCGGAACAAGGACTGCCGCTGCTCCTGGGAAATGGGCGGGTCTTCGGGCTCCGCATCCCCGGTGATGACCTCCCCGGTTTCCGGCACGACCTCGAAGTTGACGGGGATCGCGCCGGAGGCGATCATCTCCTCCTCGGAGTACAGGCCCTCGTAGTCCTTCGGGAACGCCTCTCTCACACACTGGCTGGTGGCTACCTTGCAGATCATGGTGGCAGGCTTAGACTTCCAGTTGGCCTGGCCCTTATCGTACTCGGAGAGCGAGACTTCTTTGAAGGCGGTTCTCTCCTTCCCGTTGCGGTTGAAGTGAACCCTGCACCAGCCTCCAATCAGCTCTTCGTCGGGGTACAGGCAGCACCCTTCCTTCTGGATGACCTCGCCTCCTTTGCGGATGACGACAATACCGTCTTCCTTACAGAGATAGTCCGGGTGCTCATACGCTCTACGCAGATACGCCCCCTTCCCGACCACCATCTGCGCCGGGTCATTCCCGAACTTGATGCAGTAGACCTCCCCGGCGACGAGAGGGTTCAGCTTCTGCATCTTGCAGGTGTTCATAAAGAAAACAATTTCCTGGTCGGTGATCTTATCGGGGTTTCCTCTGACTAGGTAACGCTTCACGAACTGGAGATCCAGTTCAACGTGGGTTCCAAGAACGTCGTAGCTCACGCAAAGGGCGTTCTGTTCGGCCTTGCTCAATGCCATTGTGGATGCCATCTTGGCTAACCTCCCATCTCAATTTTTTCGATTATGCTCGGACGCTGATGCTGACCGAATCTCGGTACTGAACGCCCGGAATCTGGACCGTTCCCTTGGACTCCTTGATGAGCCGCATGACTGCTTTGACATCGACCGGCCGGATCTCCACTCCTTCAAAGGAAACGGGGACCTTTGAGCTGTCGATGCTGACGATCTCCCAGGTCTTGCTCTGGCTCACGCCGGCCGCCTTTGGGGTCTGCGCTTGGATACTGCCGCTGATGGATACCCCTTCCATCACCTCGGCCTCCGCCATAGCGAACTCGGCGCCGGCGGTGTCTCCGGCAGCCTCCGCCCGGGCGGCCTCCTCCAGTTTGCGGTTCATTTCCTGCTCGGCCAGCTTCCGCATGGCCTCCTCCTGTGCCCGGCGTTTCCGCTCCTTCTCCATGGAGTAGTCCCCCATCTTGCCTTTCAGGATCTTCTCCGCAGCCTCCAGAGGGTCAAGCATCTCCTTCTTGTGGGCCAGGACCTCATCATAGGCCGCCTTGGCGTTCACGCGCATCGGCTCCCAATAGTCCTTCACTTTCTTCTGCATCTGCTTGACGGCCTTCGTGAGATCGCCGGCCGCAGCGTATTCGGCGTCATTGGTGACGACCACGCTGCTGGCCTGCTGTTCAATCAGGCTGGCCTCCCGGGTCAAGGTGTCCTCCGGCGAATCGAGGACAAGGGCGTTGCTGCCTACGGTTGCAAGGTTTTCGTTCATTTGCTGCACATCCTTTCTTAATAATCTGTAACTTTACGATACAATACCTACCGCCTAAGTCAATGAAATTGCGTATTTTAGCAATATTTTTTCGTAATCTTCATTTAGAGGATTCAATATAGTCGTAGACCGTCTTCAGCGCCCCAAAGACCCGCCACCGGTTTACATCGTTCGCCGGGTAATCTCGAAACGAATAGGTCCCGTCTTTCTTGAGGTGCAGGATCTTCTTCCTCTTGACCCTGATTCCCATATCGGCCAGGGCCTGGGCGTATGCTTCAAGCTGCACCCCGCAGGTCATATCGCTGATGACGTAGGTGCTCTTGTAGTCTACCAGCGTCAGTTCGTCGCTGATGTAGGCGACCAAGTCGGCAGTCCCGCCATATCGCATCAACCGGTGGCAAATCCTGACCTCGGAGCCGACCACCTCCGGCTGGAATTCATCCCACCAGGCCCGGAAGGCGTTGAAGTAGCCGATGTGCTCCGGCGGTATATCCTCAATCTCGAACTTGATCCAGTTCTCAATGCTGTTGTGGACCGCCGTTCCCTTGTCTGCCGCTCTGCCCAATGTTCTCTCGCTGATACCGGCGTATTTTGCCTTGCTCAGAGGCCCCAGGATCGCAGACACGCTCGGTATCACCAGGCCGTCGATCCTGTATGTATGCGTGGCGTCATCAAACTCCAGGCCCTCCACAGCCGGGATCTCCAGCACCTTATCCGTCGTATCCATCGTAGATGTCCTCCTTTCTCGCCATTTTCCAATCGTGGCCCGCCATGGTCACCAGTTCGCAGTACGGGAACTCATCAATGCACTCTTCACAGTAGATGCTCCCGTCCAAGGTCCCGAACTCCTCCCCCGGTTCAATCACTCTACCGCAGGCTCCGCATTTTACGATGTGGTCGGGCAGAACGGTATCCCATTCCCCGCCAAGCAGCGGAACCAGCTCGCAGTATGGAATATCTTCGATGCACTCAGGACAGTAGTCCAGACCGTCAATCCTGGCATATTCGTACCCGGGGGTAACAGGCTCCCCGCAGCGGGTGCAGGTGGTCACAGCCGACGGGTCCGGCGAATTTGGGCACCCGTTCAAACAGGGGTTGTGTCTACAAACCTGGCACATTCGTTCAACCTCCCTTTTGCATTGATGACGGATCTGGTCATGAAATCCCGAAGTTCATTCTCAAACAGAATCGGAACGTAGTCCTGCCCCTTCCCGTTCTGCCTTGCCTTTTGCTCCGTGTATTGAAGGATCTCGCAAACATCTTTGTAGCGGAAAGTCCACCCTGTTTTCGCTTCCACTCCGACAACGATGCGCCGGATTTCATCGGAACTCATTGCGGAATCACCTCCGCCCACTTTTCCTCCAATTCCATGACATGGCGGCTGTAACCGCTACTGGTGAGGCCCTGGCTAAAGTAGTGGTTGTAGGCTCCCGTCTCCCCACAGTTGTAGCAGACAAGGGCCTTGTGCCAATCACCGTATTTGCCATACAGATCTCCGAGCATATAGATGCCGGAGTGCAGATTCTGGAGTGGGTCTGCCAGGTCGGTCACCCCGATTTCCTGGAGCAGCCAAGATTTATTGATGCTGTTGATCTGCATATATCCGTAGCAGCTTCCGTTCTCGGCGTCCGGTCGGAATGAGCTTTCGGCCTCTATCACAGCCAGAGCCACGGAATAAGGCACCCCGTACTCCTTGCACCATCGTATCGTTCTCTCCTGAGTAATGTGGTCAAGAGGTACTTCATCTGTGATCGGCAAAGACCGCTCATCATCCTCATTTGGCTTCATTTCTCCATCTATCTTTTTTGCTGCGCAATCTTCCGAACTCATTACGGAAATTTCTTCTCCAAAGGCTTTCTCCCGTTTTGGCTTCTGCACCTCCACGCCTCCGCTCCCCTGCGCAGGAAGGCATATGCTTACAAACAGAAACATCATCGCAATGGCCGCCAAAAGAGCGCACAGCATCTTCAGATGTCCCCTCTTCCTCCTAAGTTCATTCCTCGTCAAGATATTTCTCCTTTCGATTTATGGGGGCGCAAAACGGAGACAGATCCAAAAATCCGAGCTTGGTAATGGCGTCATCTAAATCGGCCATGCTCCTGACGCCGTATTCTTCTTCGAGGATCTTTACAACATCATTCAGCTCGTCCATTTCCGTTTCCTCCATGTAACGCCCTGAGTCCAACGGTCTTGAGTTCACTGATTGTCTTTGAGAGGCTATCCAGATAATCCAGAATTTCCTTCAGCTCCGGTATTTCGTCTTCCGTGATTTTTCCATCTTCCGCAATGTCTAGCAACGAGTCCTTAATGCTGGCCAGCTCAGACACTCTCAGGCTTTTCAGAAGTTTTACTGTGATCCGGTCAATGTCCAACAACTCATCGGATAACGACTGCCGACATCCAATCGGGCACTCATGCAAACAGTAGTAGTTTAGGAGCTGAGGAGCATTGTACCGGTCTGCCATCAAAACCGCCTTATCCACTGGCATGCACTTCGTCAGACCCAACTCTGCATCTGCCAGGGCGGATACCGACATTCCGAGGCTTTCTGCTGCCCCTTCCCGGCTACTTAGCCTGTCGTCATATTCAGCAGCCCTTTTTCTGGCTTCATACCATGGGTTGCCGACCGCTTTTCTGGCTTCACGCCCCATTTTTTTCACCTCCTATTTGCCCTATAATTACCTTAGTAAGATGAACCGTTACCAATCGGAAACAACCGAGCATAAAAATGCTACTCCTTAATTTGCTACTTCAATTGGTAACTCTCCATCAAAGAGAAAGTCATTCATCTGAGCTGGCGTAAGTTCCAGCAACTTCGTAACCATGATTTTCTCCTTGTCGGTAAACCGAATGACGCCACTCTCCTTCTTCCGGTAGGTGGCGACCGATATTCCAAGGTTATCAGCCATATACTGCTGCTTATATCCAAGCCTTGCCCGGGCTCCTTTGATCTCAAGCGGTTTCATTTAGTTCACCTCCAATCCCTTCAATTTTGAGATATTTAATTACCGTAATCTTATTTTACGTTACCATATGGCAAATGTCAATATGTTTTAGGTCAATGTTAATATTTTTTGTTGCAGTATCGTCCAAAAGGATATAAAATGTAATTCAAAATCGGTAACAGAAAATCATATTACGGAAAGAGGTCTAATTATGGATTACAAAATTTTTAGGGAGCATATGCGTCAGCTTTGTGACTCTACGGGAAAGCCTCTCCGGGAAATTGCTGAAGGGCTGAAAATATCAGCCGCCACTCTTTCGCGCTACCTGACTGGTGATCGTCTCCCTGAAATCACCTATCTAGTCAAGGTCGCCGACCATTTTCATGTTTCTCTCGACTGGCTGGTCGGCCTGAGCGGTGACAAGTATGAACTCATGCCCCCAGAGCTTCAGGAAGTGGCCTCTCTCTATGGTGCTGCAAATGCCGATGACAAGCGTGTCGTACAGGCAGTTCTAAACAAATACAGATTGGAGGAAAAAGACGATGGAGAAAATCAATCAGGCTGCTAAGACCAAGGACAATAAAATCTTCGGTGCCGGACTCAGCCTTCTTTATCCTTCGGCACCTCCGAAGCAGACGGATTTCTCTCCTCTTGTTTGCATAGGGCAAGATCTGTCCGTCGAGGGTGAGTTCGGGCACATTGATATAGCCAGCTTATTCCTATCCCCCTCCGGGCAGGTATTTTTCGTATTATCTGACCCCGTCTCCTCTTCTCAAGTCAATTCGTTCGCTACCTCCGTCAGATCCTGGTCCTGTGATGACTTGGAGGCCATTGCATCCGAGTTCACTTACAGGACAAGAGGCCAGTCTTACCGCATCATTGATCTTATGGCTCAGCACGGACACTTGACGTTTTCTGACGGCCCAGTGTTATCCGCCGGCATTGAAGAATGTATGTCGGGCGGCGAGCTCATCCTGCTTTGCATCTCATATTCTCCGACGCCAAAATCTTGATAGACATACTGTGCGGGGTGGCGTTCTATGTCACCTCGCTTTTCTATTCAGTAGTACGAATATTTCTACGATTGCTTGGAGGTAGCTGTTATGACATCAATTTCTGAGCGTCTAAAAAAGTTCAGGGTCGCAATATACATCCGCGTATCGACCCGATACCAGGTAGATAAGGACTCTCTCCAGGTGCAGCGCCGGGAACTTATCACCTACTCCGAAATGGTCCTGGGCGTGTCAGACTATGTTATCTTTGAAGATGCTGGCTATTCGGCGAAGAACACGGATCGCCCCGATTACCTTCGGATGATGGACAGACTTCGGACCGGCGAATTCACCCATCTTCTTGTGTGGAAGATCGACCGTATCAGCAGAAATCTTTTGGACTTCGCCTCCATGTATCAGGAACTCAAGACTCTTGGCATCGCATTCGTTTCCAAAAACGAACAGTTCGACACAAGCAACGCCGTGGGCGAGGCCATGCTGAAAATCATCCTGGTTTTTGCCGAGCTTGAGCGCCAAATGACCTCAGAGCGTGTCACCGCCGTCATGCTTTCTCGGGCCGGGAATGGTCAGTGGAACGGAGGCCGCATCCCCTATGGCTACAGCTATGACCAAACAGAGAAGAAATTCTCGCTTGACCCGGCTGAGAATAGAGTCTACAACTTGATCTGCGATACCTACGAAGAATTCCAGTCGACCTTGTACGTCTCCAGGTATCTAAACAACAAGGGTCTCAGAACCAGGCAGGGCAAGGAGTGGTCTGCTACGGCTGTTCACAAAATATTGAGCAATGTGTTCTATGTTGGCGACTATCTTTATAACGTCCACGACGACGGCCGAGGTAGCTCCACTCGTGGGGAGGATGAATGGGTCAGAATCGAGCATCACCACGTCCCTTCCATATCCCGAGACCGCTTTGATCGTATTCAGTTCATCTTGAAACGGAACAAACGAGGAGGCAACGCCAGGGGTGAAACTCACATTCGGAAGAATATACATATTTTTTCCGGTCTGGTCCGTTGCGGTAAGTGCGGTTCAAACATGAGTGCGACTTTGGATCGGCGCCGTGCAAATGGCTGGCGGCCTTCGATATATGCCTGCTCCAAGCATAGGAACAACTCCTCCGTCTGCCAAAACAAATACATTTCCGATGTTACTCTAGGGCCTTTCGTAATCAACTACATCGCCAACATTATCAGGGCAAAGGGCAATGTGTCAGCGTCCACCTCCCTTGAAACGCTGGAGCGCAAGCTACTCCGTGGCGATACTTTCTTGAATGTGGAGCACATCGAGCACGACGGACTTGCAGATATGATGGACGTCCTTATTTCTGGAAAAACAGGCATGGAATATCGTCCTCTCGTCGTCTCCGGTGAACAGACAAGCCAGCTCAGTGAGCGCGAAATTCTGGAGGAGCGCCGCAGGAAGAAGGAAACTGCGTTGAGCCGCCTAAAGTCTCTCTATCTATACGGTGACGAGGAAACCCCGGAGAAAGACTTCATCATAGAGCGTGAGCGGATTATGGGAGAGCTGACGGAAATTGAGTCAAGGTTAGCTGAGATCCAGCAACAAGAGTCCATCCGCCCCGTAACCAGCGATGAGTTTATTCAAAAAGCAGCCTATTTCATCATGGTAGAAAAGCTCCTGGACGACCGGTACGTCGATTATGAGAAGTACATCCGCAAAATCGATCCCAGCATTCCTCGCAATTTCCTTAACAACGTCATCGACCAAATTGAGGTCAATGATGGCCTGATAACATCAATTTCTTTCAAAAACGGAATGACGCACAGGTTTATCTACAAGGCATAAAATAACCCAGGGCTCCATATAAGAGCCCTGGGTTTTATTCAGCAGTATTCGGTAATTCCTGTATAAAAAAATTGTCTTTTTTCATAAACATCGGATACTTAAATCTAGTAGTGATTGCCAATGCAGGCCAAATTCATCTCCGAATTTCCATTCCATTGGAGGCAAAAACCTTTGAAATCAGCGGTTTTCGGGGCTTCCTCCCGAAAACTGTATCCTTTATACTATGAACATCGCATCTCCAAAGGAGAAAAACCGATAGCGCTGCTCCACCGCCTCCTTATAGGCGGCCAGGACATGCTCCCGCCCTGCCAGGGCGGAAACCAGCATGATAAGCGTGGATTCGGGCAGGTGAAAATTGGTGATAAGACAGTCCAGCGCCTTGAAGCGGTAGCCGGGATAGATGAAGATATTCGTCCACCCCGCGCACTCCTTCAACGTGCCGTCCTCCGCCGCCCAGCTCTCGATGGTGCGGCAAGAGGTGGTACCCACACAGATGACCCGCCCCCCTTCCCGCTTGGTACGGTTGATGGTCTCGGCGGTCTCGGCGGAGATCATGCAGTATTCGCTGTGCATCTCGTGGTCGGTGATCTCCTCCTCCTTCACCGGACGGAAGGTGCCCAGG
>OWID01000016.1_pt1 | contig 116773 bp, 131 predicted proteins | sample 1732661 | NCBI WGS metagenome assembly OWID01 (sample SAMN05065739, study PRJEB22554) | human gut metagenome | biome: ENVO:2100002; feature: ENVO:00000062; material: ENVO:00002003 | host: Homo sapiens | place: USA
AGGAGGCGACCGCTCTATCCAACTGAGCTACGGGGGCTTATACAGAAATTATTCAATTTTGCAGGGCTCCAGGATTCGAACGATTCGATTTTTAGGAGGGGTTTATTATATCCATTTAACTAAGGGGGCCAATGGTGATAGAACGATACAAGTTTACTATTTCGGGAAAGATTTGTCAAGTTTGGCGAGCAAAGAAGGCCAAAAACAGACAAAAGTTTGACAGGGAACAGGGGAAAAAGAAAATCAGCCCCTTTTCTATTCGGTCAAAACGTGATATAGTAGTTGACATGCAGGAGCGTTTTACTAACAATCGAACAGGAGGGAAGCAATGAAGTTCGAGAAATCCTGCGGCGCAATCGTGTATCGAAAAAACAGAAGTCAGATAGAATTGTTGTTGATAAAAAACCGATATGGAGGACACTGGTCATTTCCAAAGGGACATGTGGAGGGCCAGGAAACAGAAATACAGACTGCGCTGCGAGAGGTCAAGGAAGAAACAGGACTTGACATCAATATTCAAAAGGGATTCCGGCAGATGGTGGAGTATTATCCCAAGCCGAATATCCGCAAACAGGTTGTTTATTTTCTTGGGGAGGCAAAGACCACCCAGTTTAAGCGGCAGGAAGAGGAAATCAGCCGCATTATCTGGACAGAAATCCACAAGGCTTATCACATGGTAACCTTTAAAAATGACAGGGATTTGATTTCCATTGCGATGCAGAATCTGCAAAAAGGATGTTCAGAGTAAAAAAAGGAGCGATCATATGACGAGGGTGAAAAAGAGGACGTCGAGCAATCCGGCCCGTATTATCTCGGGCAGCTTTGCAGCGGTTATTATCATTGGAGCCTTGCTGCTTTGGCTGCCGATTTCTTCAAAAAGCGGAGAGTTTACGCCGCTGCTCAGCTGTCTGTTTACATCGGCCAGTGCAACCTGTGTAACAGGACTGGTGTTGTACGATACCTATACCCATTGGAGCGGCTTTGGACAGGGCGTTCTGATGATGTTGATTCAGATTGGAGGTTTGGGTCTGGTGACCTTTACCTCATTTTTTAACCTGGTAGTTGGGCGCAAGCTCGGACTACGCGGCATGAAGCTGGCATCCGAGTCGATCAACTCCACCAGCTTTGGTGATGTACCGCATCTGCTGCGAATGATTATCACCTTTACCTTGTCGGTGGAAGCAATCGGTGCGATCCTGTTGTCGCTATATTTTGTGCCAAGATACGGCCTTCTGGGAGTATGGATCTCGATTTTTCTGGCAGTATCCGCTTTCTGCAATGCTGGATTTGATATTCTGGGATTCCTGGGAGAATATACCTCGCTGACTACGCTCAATGACAGCTATCTGGTGATGTTCACCATTATGATGCTGATTGTGGTCGGAGGTCTGGGTTTCATCGTCTGGAACGATTTGATGGCCTATCGAAAAACAAAAACCCTGCTCTTACACACAAAAATTGTTTTGATGGTGACCATCTTCCTGATTATCATGGGTGCAATCTGTATTATGATGTTCGAATGGGACAATCCGGCAACGTTAAAACAGCTGACGCTCAAGGAGAAAATCAGCGCCGGTTTTATGCAGTCAATCACTATGAGAACCGCTGGATTCAACTCGATTGATCTGTACTCGATGCATGACTCAACCAAGCTGTTCTCGATTGTATTGATGTTCATCGGTGCAGCGCCAGGTTCTACCGGCGGTGGTATCAAGGTTACGACCATTGCTGTCATCATCATGACCGCAGTTTCCAGTATTCGCGGCAAAGAGGAACCCTACATGCTGGGACGCCGTTTGGCGCCGAGCGTCATCTACCGTTCCATCGCCATTTTGTTTTTGGGTGTGGTTGTGGTCAGCACAACATCGATTGTTCTGATGACAACCTGTCCACTGGAAGAAAATGCACTGAGCGGCGTCGATGCTGTGTTTGAAGCGGTATCAGCCTTTGCAACGGTTGGCGTATCCAGCGGTGTGACCGCAGTTTCCTCTAAGTTTGCACAGGTTGTATTGATATTGAGCATGTTTATCGGGCGAGTGGGACCGGTATCCTTCGGCATGTCGCTGGCAGCGCAGAAGGGAGTCAGCCGAAAGCTGATTGCACCGGAAGGAAAGCTGATTGTCGGTTAGGCGGCTTGAAGCCGCAGACAGTTCGCGTTTTAGCTTTTCCAAAGAGGAAAGAAAGAGCCCGCGAACAAGCATAGTGCGCAACGTGCAGAGCGAAGATGTTGGGCTTAAAGCTGCGGACAGTTCGCGTTTTCGCTTTTCTAAAAAGGAAAGTAAGAGCTCGCGAAAAATTGAAAATAATTTTTGCATCGGGAGAGCCAAATGAGTTTGGCTCTCCCGATATTTTTTTCAGAGTATCTTGTGAGAAAAATAGTTTGCAAAAATGCAACCTTTTCCTTTGGAGCGACAATATAAAGGCAGAAGGTAATGAAGGAGGCGAGGAGATGGAAGCGGCGGTTGTGTCCGAACTGGTGGACCAGTATGGCGCAGATGTCATGCGATTTTGCAGGAAACTGACCTTGTGCAGCATTGATGCAGAGGACCTATATCAACAGACCTTCTTAAAATTGATGGAAATGAAAATCAATATCCGCAAGGAGGAAAATCCGCGTGCATTGTTATTTGCAGTGGCAAATGGTATCTGGAAAAATGAGTGTCGCAAGCTGCTGCGGAGGGCACATATTGCGCCCAGTGTCAGCATTTCACAAATGGAGGAGGAAGAACGGCAACCTTCGGATGAGGCGGATACGCAAAAGCAGGTATTGGGAAGGATGCAAAGAGAGGCGTTATTGGCGGCGGTGCAGAGATTGGAAATGAAATATCGGATACCAATTTTGCTGATGTACAGTTTTGGAATGAAGGTCGATGAAATTGCAAGAGTGGAACATCTGCCTAAAGGAACAGTAAAGAGTCGATTGAATCGTGCAAGAAAGCAGCTTCGCAGAGAAATGGAGGAACGAGGATATGGCACAGAGGAGTGAGCACGAGATGGAAGCTTTGCTGCGGGATGCACTGCAGCCGGAGGTTTTGGATGAACAGCAACTGATTCGTCAAAATAACCTTTTGAAGATCCAGCTGGTGAAGAAAGAACAGACCAGAGAGGTGAGTTTATGTTACCTGCCAGGCATCTTTCATGCAGTGGTGCTGTTTTTGCTGGCGGCAGCAATTTGTCTGCTGGTGAAGATGCCACTGGTACAAGGAGCGGCAATTTTGTTTGCAATCATCGGAAGTGCTGCGGGTGGAGTGCTTACCCGCGTAGGAATCCGTTATTTCGATCTGAAAAAGAGAATGACAGTTCAGATTCCAACGCTTCGATGAACAGAAAGGAAGGATTTTGATGGCAGCATTTGTGATCTTATTGGTTTTGTTGGTAATAACAGCCTTTGTTTTTACGGGAATCATCGCTCTTTGGGTTTATCGTGATGCTAAAGAACGGGGAGATCGGGGATGGATGTGGGTATCCATCATCCTTCTGTCCTCTCCTATTCTGGGTGGATTGTTATATCTGATTGCACGCAGAGAGGAGCGTTATCCCTGCCGCTTTTGTGGGTGGATGATCAACAAAACAGCCAACTACTGTGAACACTGCGGGAAACAATTTCCCGTCTGTGAGCTAGGCAGCGGTTATTTGGAGGACCTTCCGCTCAACGAAAGAAAGAATGACAGCAAGCGAAGGAACAGAAATCGTCGTTTTTTAATGGCGATGATCCTCAGTGCGGTTATGATGGTGGCAAGTTTGGTTGGGTTAATTGTCGTAGCGGTCAATAGCGGAGATGCAGACATCGGAATTGATTGGAACACAGGATGGGTTATGATGAAAACAGAGAGCACCTGGGACAATGTGTGGACCTTTCGCTATAACAAGGCAAGTGAAGGTTACCACGTCGACTCCCGACTGAAGGTAGAAAACCCGCAGACGCAGCAGCTGGCAGTTGATCTCAGCTTTGGTGAAGGTCAGGAAATGCTAATGAAAATCAGCCAGCAGCGAGAAGATGGACAGACCATAGAACAGGAAGTTTATCTGGACAGCAGCAGTCAAACCAGATATTTTGATCTCGATCAGTTTGAAGATGGTAAAATCAAGATTTCTATTTACAACAATGGAGTTTCCGATGTAAGCGGAAAGGTGACCATATTAGATAAATAAAACAGGAAAGATGAAAAAGAAGAAATCGTCAGAATTTTTCTGGCGCTTTCTTCTTTTTTTGAATTATACTATATTGACAATCTATATTATATAAAATATAATATAGACAAATCAATAATATAAAGGGGGGGAGGAAATGGGATTTCAGTTAGGCTCGGTGTTGCTGGACGCCTGCGTGTTGGCGGTTGTCATGAAGGAAGATACCTATGGTTACAAGCTGACACAGGAGGTTAAGCAGATTATGGATGTATCTGAATCCACCTTGTATCCGGTGCTGCGCAGGCTGCAGAAGGATGGGTTTTTGACTACCTATGACCAGCCCTTTCAGGGACGCAATCGAAGATACTATTCGGTGACTCCCCAGGGAAGAGAACAGTTTTTGCAGTTCTATGAGCAATGGAAGCATTTCCGAGAGAAGATTGATGATATCATGGATGGAGGGATCAACGGATGAGCAAAGAGGAATATATCAGCGAACTGCGGGCACGAATTGCCCATCTGCCGCGCGAAGAGAGAGAAGCGGCAATGAGCTATTATGTGGAATATCTGGAGGATGCGGGCGACAAGAGCATGGAGGAAATCATCGCAGAGCTGGGAACTCCACAGCAGGTAGCGGAGCGGATTATCGCTGACTATGTACAGAGCAGCCATGGCAGCGGAGAAGGACAGGTATCCAAAGGATGTCTGGTGGGCTTGGTAGCGGTGCTGTCCAGTCCGTTGTGGTTTCCGCTGTTGATTGCCGCGGGAGCGGTCGTTTTTGCTCTGTTGCTGACCGTTCTGGTCTTATTGATCGTATTTGGAGTTGTCGGCATCTTTCTGGTGGGACTTGGTATTTGGGCAATCTTTCTGCATGCAGCCACAGGACTGAATATGATCGGCGGAGGATTGATTCTGCTGGCACTGATGATGTTGATGGCGTTGCTGTTTGCAGCGATGGGAAGCGGTGCTCGGACACTGTGGAACATTCTGCGCCGTCGCCGCAGTGTATAGAAAGGAGGAAGCGTCATGAAAAGCTGGATGAAAGGAATGCTGGCTGCTTCAGGAGCTTTGCTGATGATGGGCGTTGCTTTAACTGTGACCGGTCAGCTGATGGGCGCCAAAAGTTTGGAATACCACAACGGAGAGTGGCATCTGAACGACAACAAGAACGCATCTTTGTTCTTGGAATGGAATAACGAGCAGGCTCCTCGCTCCAAGACGGAAAAGGAATTTTCGTTGGAAGGGGAGACGATTGAATCCATCAAAACAGAGGATGATATTACAGCAAATCTGGTGATCCAACAGGGCAATGTATGGGAAATCTCTTATGATCTGGATTATCCTGAGCAGTTTTCCTATCAGCTAAAGGGAAAGGAACTAAAGATTGACTATCAGCAGCCGTCCAATTCGTCACTGGATGGAGCGGAGGAACAGGTGATTACCATCACAGTTCCAAAGGATGCTCAGCTCAAGGAAATCGACGTTGCTTCGTCCATGGGAAATATAGAGATGGATGATCTTATCTGTCAAAAGGTGGAAGCAGAGTGTTCTTTGGGAAACAACACCGTCAACAATCTCCAGGCGGAAGAAATAGAACTGAGCAACAGTCTGGGAAACATTACCACCCAAAACCTGACAGTGGAGAAGGAAGCAAAGTTCAGCGCATCGACCGGAAATATTGATGCAGATGGAACCTTCCATGGAAATGTGGAGGTGTCGGTGGATTTGGGAAATGCCCGACTGATCGTGCGCGGAGCTTCACGGAATGACTACGAACTGGAAGCCAGCAGCGACATGGGAAATTTGGTGATTGACGGCGACAAAATGGACGGAGAGATGATGGGCGCCGATTTCCAGCTGGAAAATGGTCAGAATCGCAAAATTCAGATAGACAGCAGTGTGGGCGACGTAGAAATCACATTTGAACAGTAAAAAAACGAGGATGCTTTTTAGGAAAGCATCCTCATTTTGATGTATCGGGTTATTGTGGCGGAAGTGTGATCCGCACGCAGATCAAACGGCAGGGAGAGGTATCGAAGTTTTCCAGTGTCAGTATTCCCTCGCCGGAGATGACTGCCAGCGAACCGGTGCTCACCGACAGGGACTGTCCTTCGCCAAAGCATTGGCAGCTTCCCTCGGCAGCATAAAGCAGCAGCAGGCTGGCAGTGTTGCAGTAGGTATGGCTGCGGGAGGGCGCGAGATCGACCACAGACAGGCTGCCGTCGGTACCATGCTGGAGCATGAGGTTAAAGTCGGTGGCCTGTCCATCGCTGGAGGTGTTCCAGCCGCCGTCGAAGGTGTCCTGCTGATAGGGAAGCAGATGACATTCTCCATGTTCTCCGTAGTGCAGCTGGAGCTGACCTTTCAGCACCATGATGATCCGCTTGATATTTGGCAGCAAGGTAAAATCCGAGTGCTCACACTCGACGGTGGCACTGCTGACGCGGAACAGGAAGTCCCGCTTTCCATAGTCGGCAGTGGTTGGGTAGATATACAGCTGTGTGGTTATACCGCCGGCCCAGTGTGAAACAGAAAAATCCTTTGGAGAAATCAAAGCAAGTTCCAAAACTAATCACCCTTTCGTTTGATGTGCAGCGCTTTATGCAGCCTGGATACAGCTGTTCAGACAGCCACTGAGCAGAGAATAGTCCTCCTGCGGGAGAACGTACTGTGTGGAACCAATGCTGAAGGTCATATAGCTTTCTGGAATGCCTGGCAGATAGCCGCTGCTCATCACATTGAGGACAACTTCCTCGCCTTCGGTATAGCCGAAAGTGAGTGTAAGTGTGCGGGAGCCACTGGCTGCCAGCACCTGTGTAGAGGCAGATCCCTGCACCTCCTGGGCCTCTCCCAGCAGATCCAGCAGATATTCCAGTGCCGTGGTGCCTTCATATTCCTTTTGCAGATCAATCTGCCGCTGTGCTCCATCGGAGGAGAAGAGGAGGCGTTCCGGCGCTTCCAGCTGCGGAGATGTATCCTCGACCGGAAGATCGACCGATACGACCTGGTCACAGCTGTCGTTCAGGACACCGATCTGTCGGATACCATCCAAGGTCAGCTGGGTATCGCTGACCTTCTGGAAGGTGTAGCGGTAGACCGGTTCCCCAGCCAGCTCATCCTGATAGTTTTCAGCGGTCAGTTCGACACTGCTGCCGTCGGCGCGCAGATAGGTCAGCGGCTTTTCTGGATCGCTTCCCTCGGTGAGCAGAAGATCGACGGTGACGGTATCCTCACCATCGGTATAGTCGACCAACATTGGCCAGATATTGGAATCGGTCTTTTCTCCTTTATGGGCGAACACGCCTTCGCGTGCATAATAGTAATAGTTGGGACAGAGATCCTGGAAGGAAAGCAGACGACCGTCGCCAAACAAGCGGGCATAGACAGCGGTGACATCCTCCTGGTAGTAAAACTCGCGGAGGTCACGTCCTTCCTCCAGTTCGTTTTGCAGCAGACGGACTAGCGCATGGTTGGGATACTGTGAACTGATGGCGGTGAGGTTACCGTCCTCGTCACGCTCAAATTCGACCGATAATTCAATGGCCGGCGTATGCTCCAGCGCGATGCGCAGCAAAGCATTGGTGGGAGCGTGTTCGATGCCATCGAAGGTTGTGGGCACTGTAAGATCAGCCGTTACATTTTGGACCTGTTCGATGAGCATATAGGCGGTATCATCCATCTCCATCAGATACTGAGAAGGGAGGGATTCCAAATCCCAGTCCTGCCAGTGGGAGACAAACACACCCTCGCTTTCCAGCTCGGTAGGAATCAGCGAGGTATCGACAGTATTCTCTTGGTCATCTTTGGTGGAAGAACCGATGGTGACAGATGGTGTTTCAGCAGAGGATGATCCATCGGAAGAGCCGATGGTCAGTTGGCTGCACCCGCTCATCATCATCGACAAAGCAATGAGCGCAGCAGCAAAGCGTAGTTTTTTCATTTTCCAAACTCCTCTTTTATCAATGGAGACCCGATGTAAAAAAATAGGGGGTTCTGTTATCCTTTATCTTATCATTATTCGCAGATTCGTACAAGGCGAAAGCTGTAAATATTCGGCATGTGTCATGATTTTATCTGCTCTTTTTGCCGAAGATAGAAAGAAAAGAGTGGTTTTTGCAGTTTTTTGCTGCTATAAATATATAGGAAGATATTTGAATAAATCCGTTCAGAAAAAGCCATACTGTTGCTGGCAGAAAGGTGTATCTGGCGCTTGTTTTTCCTTGCTCTGGAGGTCTTTGTAAAAAGTGCACAGAAATGCGCCGCTTCATTCTTTAAAATGAACGAAATGTTAGAATCGAAGAATTCTGTAAAAAGATTGAAAAAACCTCTTGAAATTTAGGTACTTGTGTTGTATTATAATTAAGCGTGACTGCACAAGATATGCGTTGAAGCGGGAGGTTGCTATCCATAGAGATAGGGAATTTCCGCCGAGTATGTCCGATTTTAAACCGGGCGGCTTTATAACACGGAAGTGATTCCGATCGTGACGATGGTGTCAAAACCATGACTGTCTAAAGTCCCGGGTAAAGCTGCGTAATGCAGTTTGCCCGATTTTTTATTTGGAAAGTCAGGAAACACGCGGGAGCGTGTTCAACACGATTGAGAGAACAACAGGTGTTGGCAAGGGGGTTTTTCACCGAACCTTGTGGAAGGTCAGTGAGAAACGAAACTGCCGAAAGACGTCGTCCCACTCAAGAAAAAGCTTTAAGGAGGCGATGATGTGGCAGTCAAAGAAAAAATCAGAATCAGACTGAAGGGTTTCGATTATCAGTTGGTAGACTCTTCCGCAGCAAAAATCGTTGAGGTAGTAACAAGAACAGGTGCCAGAGTTTCCGGTCCTATTCCGCTCCCAACCGAGAAAGAAATCGTCACAATTCTGCGTGCTGTTCATAAGTACAAAGATTCCCGTGAGCAGTTTGAGATGAGAACCCACAAAAGACTCATTGACGTACTGAGACCTACACAGAAAACAGTAGAGGCTCTCAAAGGTCTTGAGCTCCCTGCAGGCGTAGAAATCGAAGTAAAACTTTAATCAAAAGTTTTCCACTGAAATTTAGGAAAACCGAAAATCCAGGTTTTCCGGCGACTTTGTGAAAGCAAAGAACGCTTGTCTGCAAAGGTAATGTTGACGGCAAAGCCGCCAACCAATAACCAATAGGAGGTATATACAATGCAAAAATGCATCGTAGGCAGAAAGCTGGGTATGACACAGCTTTTTGACGAGAATGGAAAATTCATTCCCGTAACAGTAATTGAAGCTGGTCCTTGTGTCGTCGTTCAGAAAAAGACAATCGAAAACGACGGTTACGAAGCCGTGCAGATCGGTTTTGGCGAGGTCACAAGCAAACACGTAAACAAACCTCTTCAGGGCCACTTCGCTAAGAGCGACGTTGCTATGAAGAAAGTGCTCAAAGAGTTCAGACTCGATGACTGCGCTGCACTGAATGTCGGCGACCTCATCAAAGCTGATGTCTTTGCAAACGGCGACAAAGTAGACGTTTGCGGCATTTCTAAAGGTAAAGGTTACGCCGGCACAATTAAACGTTACGGCAACCACAGACTCAAAGAGACCCACGGTAGCGGTCCTGTTGCAAGACATGCAGGTTCCAATGGTGCTTGTTCCGATCCATCCCGCGTATTCAAGGGCAAACGCCTGCCAGGTCACATGGGTGCTGAAAAGGTTACAGTTCAGAACCTCGAAATCGTTAAAGTTGACGTTGAGAACAATCTTATCGCAATCAAGGGTGCTATTCCAGGCGCTAAAAACGGCGTTGTATACATCACTGACAGCGTTAAGATGGCTTAAGGAAAGGAGGAAACACGATGCCACAGGTTACTGTATTTGATATGACCGGCAAGAGCGTTGGCGAAATGACCCTCTCCGATGCCATCTTCGGAATCGAACCAAACACATCTGTTATGCACGCTGCAGTAGTTAACTACCTTGCAAATCAGCGTCAGGGCACCCAGTCCACTCTGACCCGTTCTGAGGTTTCCGGCGGCGGCCGCAAACCATGGAAACAGAAGGGCACTGGCCGTGCAAGACAGGGTTCCACAAGAGCTCCACAGTGGACACACGGCGGTATCGCTCTCGGTCCGAAGCCAAGAGATTACAGCTACGTGCTGCCAAAGAAAGTTAAGAGACTTGCTCTGAAATCCGCATTCTCCGCAAAAGTTGCTGACAACAGCCTGATCGTTGTTGACAACATTGCAGTAGAGGATTACAAAACCAAGACTGTTGCACAGATGCTTTCCAATCTGGGCGCAGATAAAAAAGCACTGATCGTTATGCCAGAAGTTGATGCAAAACTCATCAAGAGCGCTGCAAACATCCCAGGTGTAAAAACCGCTCTGGTAAACACCATCAATGTATATGACATTCTTAACTGCGACAAATTCATCGTTGCTAAGAGCGCACTCGAAAAGATTGAGGAGGTGTACGCATAATGAAAACTGCACACGATATTATCCTGAAGCCGGTTATCACCGAGGCTAGCATGCAGGGCATCGCAGAGAAAAAGTACACCTTCAAGGTTGCAAAAGATGCAAACAAGATCGAAATCGCAAAAGCAGTTGCAGAACTGTTTGGCGTAAAAGTTGCCAAGGTTAACACCATGAACGTTAACGGCAGATACAGACGCCAGGGCGCAAGCGCAGGTTACACCGCTGACTGGAAGAAAGCAATCGTAACCCTGACCGAAGACTCCAAGACCATCGAGTTCTTCGATTCTATGATGTAATCGCCCGAAGGAACAAGTTCCTTCCAAGTATGGGATCTGACTCAGTCCCGCAAAAATTCATGAGGAGAGTGAAACCATGGCTATTAAAAAATATAAGCCAACGACAGCTGCAAGACGTCAGATGACTACAACTGACTATTCTGAACTGTCCAAGGTTGCTCCTGAAAGAAGCCTTCTGGCTCCACTGAAAAAGAATTCAGGACGTAACAGCTACGGTAGAATCACTGTTCGCCATCGTGGTGGCGGTAACAGAAGAAAATACCGTATCATCGACTTCAAACGTAATAAAGTAGATATGCCTGCAACCGTACTCACCCTGGAGTACGATCCAAACCGTTCCGCTCACATCGCTCTGGTTCAGTACGAGGACGGCGAGAAGAGATACATCCTCGCTCCTAACGGCCTGAAAGTTGGCGACGTAATTGAGTCCGGTGCACATGCAGACATCAAGACCGGCAACGCACTGCCTCTGGCAAACATTCCGGTTGGTACCTTCATCCACAACGTTGAGCTCTACCCAGGCAAAGGCGCACAGCTTGCTCGTGCAGCTGGTATCATGGCTCAGCTGATGGCTAAAGAAGGCAACCTCGCTCTGATCAGACTTCCATCCGGTGAGCTGAGAAACGTTCCAGTAAACTGCATGGCAACTGTTGGTCAGGTAGGTAACATCGATCACGAAAACGTATCTATCGGTAAAGCTGGCCGTAAACGCCACATGGGTTGGAGACCTACCGTTCGCGGTTCCGTTATGAACCCATGCGACCATCCACACGGTGGTGGTGAAGGTAAATCCCCAGTTGGCCGTCCAGGCCCTGTTACTCCTTGGGGCAAACCTGCTCTTGGCTATAAGACCAGAAAGAAGAGCAACCGCTCCGACAAGTACATTGTCAAACGCCGCAACGACAAGTAATGCAGGCTGAAAGGAGACGCACTAATGGGTAGAAGTATTAAAAAGGGACCTTTTGTACAGCCTGTACTGCTCAAAAGGGTAAAGGAAATGAACGCTGCTGGTGAAAAGAGAGTGCTCAAAACCTGGAGCCGTTCGTCCACTATTTTCCCTGATTTCGTTGGACACACATTTGCAGTTCATGACGGTCGCAAACATGTTCCGGTTTATGTAACCGAGGATATGGTTGGACACAAGCTGGGAGAATTCGCTCCTACAAGAACCTATAGAGGCCACGCTGGCGCTAAAAAGACTAAGTAAGCAAAGGCCGAGAGGAGGAAAACAAATGGAAGCAAGGGCTTACCTGAAATATGCCCGTATTGCACCACGTAAAGTGCAGATCGTGCTTGATCTGATCAGAAACAAGCCGACAAAATTGGCTTTGGCTATTCTGAAGCACACTCCAAAGGCCGCATGCGAGCCAGTTGAGAAGCTTCTGAAATCTGCAATCGCAAACGCTGAGCACAACCATGACATGGATGTCAACAACCTCTATGTTGCAGAGTGCTACGTTGGCGAAGGCCCGATCCTGAAGAGAGTTAGACCAAGAGCACAGGGCAGAGCATTTAGAGTATTCAAGAGAACTTCGAACATCACGATCGTTCTCAAAGAGAAGGAATAGCCAAAGGAGGAGGTAAACTATGGGACAAAAGGTTAATCCACACGGCCTTCGTGTCGGTGTCATCAAAGATTGGGATTCCCGCTGGTTTGCTAAGGACGACGCTTTTGGCGATATCCTGGTTGAGGACTACAAACTGCGTAAGTTCCTGAAAAACAGCCTGCAGCTGGCAGGCGTACCACGCATCGAAATCGAGCGTGACGCAACCAAAGTAAGAATCCACATCCACTGTGCAAAACCAGGTATGGTTATCGGTAAAGGCGGAGCTGAGATCGAAAAGCTGCGCGCACAGTGCGAAAAGATCATCAACAAAGACAAAGAGGTACCTGTTAAGGTATTTGTTAACATTGTTGAAGTTAAACAGCCAGATAAAGACGCACAGCTGGTTGCTGAGAACATCGCTTCTCAGTTGGAGAGACGTATCTCTTTCCGTCGTGCAATGAAACAGTGCATCGGCCGTACCATGAAGCTGGGTGCACAGGGTATCAAAGTTCAGGTTTCCGGCCGTCTGGGCGGAGCTGAAATCGCTAGAAGCGAGCATTACCATGAAGGAACCATTCCGCTGCAGACACTGCGTGCTGACATCGACTATGGTTTCGCAGAAGCAAACACCACTTACGGCAAAATCGGCGTTAAAGTCTGGATTTACGCTGGAGAAGTTCTCCAGGCAGTAAAGAGACAGCCTCGTAAGGAAGGAGGCAAAAACTAATGCTTCTCCCGAAAAGAGTTAAATACCGCAGACAGCACAGAGGCCGCATGAAAGGTGCTGCTCACAAGGGTAACTATGTTTCCTACGGTGATTTCGGCCTGCAGGCTCTGGAGCCATCCTGGATCACTTCCAACCAGATCGAGGCAGCTCGTATCGCAATGACCCGTTACATCAAACGTGGCGGTCAGGTTTGGATCAAGATCTTCCCACATAAACCAATCACAGAAAAACCTGCTGAAACTCGAATGGGTTCCGGTAAAGGTAGCCCAGAATACTGGGTTGCAGTTGTTAAGCCAGGCACAGTAATGTTTGAGATCGGAGGCGTATCCGAAGAGCTCGCTCGTGAAGCTATGCGTTTGGCAATGTACAAACTGCCAGTTAAGTGCAAATTCATCAAGAGAGAAGAAGCAAAGGAGTGTGAAAAGTAATGAAAGCTGTTGAGATCAGAAAAATGTCTGAAGAAGCTCTTTCTGCAAAGCTCGTAGATCTGAAAGCTGAGCTTTTCCACCTTCGCTTCCAGCACGCAATTAACCAGCTTGAGAATCCGAAGAGAATTAAGGCAGTCAAAAAAGACATTGCCAGAATTTCCACGATTATCAAGGAAAATGCAATGAAGAACGTGCAGTAATTCTTGGAAGGAGGACGCAAGGTGGACGAAAGAAACCTTAGAAAAACAAGGGTCGGCACCGTTGTCAGCAACAAAATGGACAAAACAGTCGTTGTTGCAATCAAAGATAACGTTAAACACCCTCTTTACAACAAGATCATGAAACGTACCGTTACATTCAAAGCACATGACGAAGAAAACGCATGCGGCATTGGCGACAAGGTACAGGTTATGGAGACACGCCCTCTGTCCAAAGACAAACATTGGAGAGTTGTCGAAATAATCGAGAAAGCAAAATAGTCTAGAGACTGTCTTGCAAGTGTTATCTGATAGAATATTTGATTCAGTACAACCGAAAGGAGGGGACGCACTGTGATACAGATGCAGACCTATCTGAAAGTTGCCGACAATACCGGAGCTAAAGAACTCATGTGCATCCGCGTTCTGGGTGGTTCCAGACGTAGATATGCAAACATCGGCGATGTCGTTGTTGCTTCCGTTAAAAAAGCTGCTCCAGGCGGTATGGTTAAAAAAGGCGACGTTGTTAAAGCAGTTATCGTTCGTTCCGTGAAAGGTGTAAGACGTGAAGACGGCACTTACATCCGCTTTGACGAGAACGCAGCTGTTATTGTTAAAGAAGATAAAAATCCAAGGGGCACACGTATTTTTGGCCCAGTGGCGAGAGAACTGAGAGATAAAGATTACCTCAAGATTCTCAGCCTCGCCCCAGAGGTTCTGTAGGAGGTGCTCAGAGAGATGAACGTACACGTTAAAACAGGTGATACCGTTGTTATCCTGTCCGGTAAAGACAAGGATAAAAAAGGTAAAGTTTTGGCGGTAAGCCCAAAAGAAGGCAAAGTCATCGTCGAAGGCTGCAACATGATCAAAAAGCATGTAAAACCTCGTCGTATGGGCGAGCAGGGCGGTATCGTTGACGCTGAAGGCGCAATGTATTCCTCCAAAGTAATGCTCGTTTGCCCGAAATGCGGCAAACCAACCAGAGTTGCTCACAAGATCCAGGCTGACGGTGCAAAGGCTCGCCTTTGCAAACATTGTGGCGAAACATTCTAATTAGGAGGAGAAAACATGGCAGAGCTTAAAGATACCTATGTTAAAGATATAGCCCCAGCTTTGTTCAAAAAGTTTGGCTATAAAAGCGTCATGCAGATTCCTAAGCTGGATAAGGTAGTCGTAAACGTTGGCTGTGGCGAGGCTAGAGACAACCATAAGATTATCGATGCAATCATGACAGACCTGGCTACCATCACTGGCCAGAAAGCTGTTCCTTGCGCAGCAAAGAAATCCGTTGCGAACTTCAAACTTCGTGAAGGCATGGTCATCGGCGCAAAAGTAACACTCAGAGGCGACATTATGTACGAGTTTGTTGACAGACTCTTCAACGTTGCTCTCCCTCGTGTAAGAGACTTCAGAGGAATCAATCCAAACGGTTTTGACGGCCGCGGCAACTACAGCCTGGGTCTGAAAGAACAGTTGATCTTCCCTGAGATCGAGTACGACAAAATCGATAAGGTTCGCGGTATGGACATTGCGTTCGTAACAACTGCGAAAACCGACGAGGAATCCCGTGAGCTGCTCAAGATGATGGGCGCTCCGTTCGCGAAGTAAGGAGGAAAAGGTTCAGTGGCTAAAACATCGAAAAAAGTAAGTCAGGCAAGAACACCTAAATTCTCTACTCGCGCGTATAATAGATGTAAAATCTGCGGCAGACCACACGCATATCTTCGCAAATTCGGCATTTGCAGAATTTGCTTCAGAGAGCTGGCATACAAAGGCCAGATCCCTGGCGTGAAAAAGGCGAGCTGGTAAGCACGAGCAAAGGAGGTTGACGTCATGCAAATTACAGATAAAATCGCTGATATGCTGACTCGTATCAGAAACGCAAACGCAGCGAAACATGACACGGTTGATGTACCATCTTCCAACATGAAAAAAGCAATTGCACAGATTCTCCTGGATGAAGGATACATCAAAAGCTTCCAGATTGTAGATGATGGTAAACAGGGTATCATTAGAATTACTCTTAAATACGGTCTGGGCAAAGAGCCTGTCATCACAGGCCTGCGTAGAGTATCCAAACCGGGACTGCGCATTTACACCAGCTGCAAGGAAATGCCTAAAGTTATGAATGGCATGGGTATCGCAATCATGTCCACACCAAAGGGCATCATGACCGACAGACAGGCTCGCGTTGAGAATGTCGGCGGCGAAGTCCTTGCATTTGTTTGGTAAGGAGGTGCACAAGAATGTCTCGAATTGGTAGAAAACCAGTGGTAATTCCTGCAGGTGTTGAGGTAACCCTCGACGGACACACCCTGACTGTAAAAGGTCCAAAGGGCACCCTGACAAGAACATTCCACAACAGAATGAGCATCGCAGTTGAGAACAACGAAATCGTTGTTACAAGACCAAGCGACGATAAAGAAGACAAGAGCATCCACGGCCTTACAAGAACACTGATCCACAACATGGTAGAAGGTGTTACAAACGGCTTCAAGAAAGAACTGGAAATCAACGGTGTTGGTTACAGAGCTTCCAAAGAAGGCAAAAACCTCGTTATGGTTCTTGGTTACTCCCATAAAGTAATTATGCCGGAGATCGAAGGTATCAGCATTGAGGTTCCAGGTCCTAACAAGATCATTGTTAGCGGTCCGGACAAACAGGTCGTAGGTCAGTTTGCAGCTAAAGTTCGTGAAAAACGTAAACCAGAGCCATACAAGGGCAAAGGTATCAAATATGTTGACGAAGTTATCATCCGCAAGGAAGGTAAAGCTGGTAAAGGTAAATAATTAAAGGGAGTGAATCGAAATGGTGAAAAAGCTTGATAGCAATGCTGCTCGACTCAAGAGACACAAAAGAGTCAGAGCAAAAATCAGTGGCACACCTGAGCGTCCACGCCTCAACGTATTCCGCTCCGCAAAACATATCTATGCCCAGATTATTGACGATGTTAGTGGTACCACTCTGGTAAGCGCATCTTCGATGGATAAAGGTTTTGAAGGTTTTGGCGGTAACAAGGAAGCAGCTAGCAAAGTTGGCAAAAACATTGCAAGCAAAGCTCTCGAGAAGGGTATTTCCGAGGTTGTTTTTGACCGCAGCGGTTACATCTATCATGGCCGTGTAAAAGAGCTGGCTGAAGCAGCCCGTGAGGGCGGCCTCAAATTCTAACGAGGAGGGATACTTTTGACTCGCATTGACGCTTCTACACTCGAACTGAGTGAAAGAGTAGTAGCTATCAACCGTGTTGCTAAGACGGTTAAAGGCGGCCGTGTCATGAAGTTTGCAGCGCTGGTAGTTGTCGGCGACGGCAACGGCATCGTTGGCTTTGGCACAGGCAAGTCTGCAGAGGTACCGGACGCTATCAGAAAAGGTATCGAAGACGCAAAGAAAAACCTGATCAAGGTTGCGCTCAAAGGCACAACCATTCCGCATGAGGTTATCGGAGAGTTCGGCGCAGGCCGCGTTCTGATGAAACCAGCACCAGAAGGTACCGGCGTTATCGCTGGCGGTCCTGTTCGTGCTGTACTTGAGACTGTTGGTATCAAAGACATCCGTACAAAATGTCTGCGTTCCAACAACCCAACCAACGTAGTAAATGCAACCGTTCAGGGACTTGCTTCTCTGAGAAACGCAGAAGAGGTTGCTGCTATCCGCGGTAAAACAGTAAAAGAAATTCTTGGATAAGGGAGGAAGCAACCATGGCAAACCTGAAAATCAAACTGGTTCGTGGCTTCCAGGGCCGCAAGGATGACCAGATTGCTACCGCTCGTTCCCTTGGACTGAGAAAGATCGGTAACGAGGTTATCCAGCCAGATAATGCAGCTACCAAAGGCAAAATCAACAAGATTTCCCACCTGGTAGAGGTAACCGAAGCTTAACAAAGAGGAGGTGCAGCGAACAATGAAATTGCACGAACTTTCTCCGGCTCCCGGCTCTACCAAAAAAGCTTACCGTGTAGGCAGAGGTGCGGGTTCCGGTAATGGTAAAACAGCAGGTAAAGGACACAAGGGCCAGAAGGCTCGTTCCGGCGGCGGCGTAAGACCAGGCTTTGAAGGCGGTCAGATGCCACTCCAGAGACGTATTCCTAAGAGAGGCTTCAACAACATCTTCGCAAAACAGTTTGCTATCGTAAACGTAGGCGATCTGGAAAACTTCGAAAACGATACTGTCGTTACCGAAGAACTCCTCGTTGAGACCGGCCTGGTTAAAAAAGCACTTGACGGTGTCAAGGTATTGGGCAACGGCGAGCTGAGCAAGAAGCTCACAGTGAATGTAACAGCATTCTCCGCTTCTGCCAAAGAAAAGATTGAAAAGGCAGGCGGAAAGGCCGAGGTGATCTAGGATGCTTGAAACCCTCAAAAATGCCTGGAAACTGCCTGACTTAAGAAAAAGAATCTCCTTTACACTGTTGATTCTTCTGATCTTCCGGTTTGGTGCGGCTCTGCCGGTACCATTCCTGGATGCATCTGTTATGCAGGGCTTTGGTGATGGAAACCTGTTGGGATTTGTCAACCTGCTGACCGGTGGTGCGTTCCAGAACGCAACCCTGTTTGCACTGTCCATCTCCCCATACATCACCTCCAGCATCGTAATTCAGCTGCTGGCTGTTGCGATTCCGGCACTTGAGCAGCTCTCCAAAGAGGGCGCAGAGGGCCGAAAGAGACTGAACAAGATCACAAGATATGTAACGATTGCGCTGGCTTTGCTCCAGTCTTTTGGATATTACAACATCCTGGGCAGCAACGGTGCGATCATGGACGGCGGCAACGCATTTGGCGATGCCATCATCTTTTTGACCATCATCTCCATGTTTACAGCAGGTTCGATGATCTGCGTATGGCTGGGTGAGCAGATTGATGATAAAGGAATCGGCAACGGTATTTCGATGATCCTGTTTGCAGGTATCGTTTCCCGCGGCGGTTCGGTCGTCGTAGTAATGTGGCAGTATCTGCTTCTTGGCTATGAATCCATCAAAGCTGGAAGCACCTTTACTGGTCTGCGTTACCTGATTGGTATCCCACTTCTGGTTGTAATTTTTGTAGTTCTGGTTGCATTCATCGTTCTGATGACCAAAGCAGAGCGCAGAATTCCGATTCAGTATGCAAAACGTGTTGTTGGCCGTAAAATGTACGGTGGCCAGTCCAGCTACATTCCGGTAAACGTAAACATGTCCGGCGTTATGCCAATCATCTTTGCAAGCTCCCTGATGGCAATCCCTGGTACGATTGCAGCGTTCATTCAGCCAGAGGAAGGTTCTTTCTGGGAGAGCTTCTTGAAGATCTTTAACTACAACAGTGGTTTTTACGCATTTTTGTATTTCATCCTGATCATTGCTTTTGCATATTTCTATGTTGCGATCCAGTACAACCCAGTTGAAATGGCGAACAACCTCAGAAAGAACAACGGCGCAATCCCAGGTATCCGTCCTGGTAAATCGACTTCAGACTTTATCGCACGAATCATTTCCAAAGTTACCCTGATGGGTGCTCTGTTCTGTGCGGTAGTCGCAATCCTTCCGATCGGTCTTGCAGCTCTGACCAACATTCAGGGCGTATCGCTCGGAGGTACCACCATCATCATTATCGTTGGTGTTGCACTGGATACAGTAAAACAGCTGGAATCCGAAATGATGATGCGTCACTATAAAGGTTTCCTGGAATAATTGTTTCCAGAAAGGAGATCTGTTTTTATGAACATTATACTTCTCGGAGCGCCAGGTGCCGGTAAAGGCACACAGGCAGAAAAAATCTGTGAGTATTGTCATATTCCTCAGATCAGCACCGGCAACATCATCCGTGCAGCGATGAAAAACGGAACAGAGGCCGGCAAAAAGGCACAGGAGTTTGTTCACGCAGGACAGCTGGTGCCAGACGCAGTAGTGATCGAAATGGTGAACGAACGTCTGAAACAGGATGATTGCAAAAACGGTTTTATTCTCGACGGTTTTCCAAGAACCGTGCCGCAGGCACAGGCGCTCAAGGAAATGGGAGTCGAGATTGATCATGTAATTGACATCGAAGTTCCTGATGAGACGATCATGCAGAGACTGACCGGCAGACGTGTGTGCAGCGAGTGCGGCGCAACCTATCACATGCTTTACAATCCACCAAAGGTGGAAGGTGTCTGTGATAAATGCGGCCACGAGCTGATCATCCGCAAGGATGACCATCCGGACACCGTCAAAGACAGACTGCAGGTTTACCACGAACAGACCGAACCACTCAAAGGCTTCTATGAAAAACTTGGTCTTTTGTATATGATCGAGGGCACCAAGCCAGTTGAGCAGGTAACCAAAGATACCCTCAATGCATTAGGAGTCAAGTCTGCTTTGGAGGGTTAAACCCAATGGTTGTACTCAAAACAAGCAAAGAATTATCCGATATGAAACTTTCCTGCAAGATCAGTGCTCAGGCTCTGAGGCTTGCGGGCGAGTTGATTAAACCGGGAGTGTCCACAGCTTATGTGGATCAGATGCTTCATGAGTTTATTGTTTCTCAGGGAGCGAAGCCAACCTTTCTGGGATACGGCGGTTTTCCGGCGTCATCCTGCATCTCGATAAACGACGAGGTAATCCACGGGATTCCTTCGGGCAGGATCATCCAGGAAGGCGATATTGTCAGCGTCGATGTCGGTGCTGCAATCAATGGCTATACCGGAGACAATGCGGCAACCTTTGCCGCAGGTACAGTTTCCGAAGAAGCACAGAAAATTATGGATGTGACAAAGGAGTGCCTGTACCGCGCCATCGAAGCCGCACAACCAGGAAACCGGCTGGGCGACATTGGATTCGCGGTAGAATCCTATGCCAAGAGCTTCGGCTTTGCAGTGGTTCGGGATTATGTGGGACACGGCGTCGGCAGAAAGCTGCATGAATCGCCGTCGATACCAAACTATGGCACACCAGGACGTGGACTGAAACTTCTGCCAGGCATGACGTTGGCTATTGAGCCGATGATCAATGCGAAGGGCAGCGCGGTTGTGGTTAAAAAAGATGGAACAGTGTTGACACGAAGCGGCAGCCTTTCGGCGCACTTTGAACACACCATTGCAATCACCGCTTCCGGACCGGTCATCATGACCGAATAGGAGGAACGATGATACAAAAGGGTTCCATTGTCCGGCCGATTGCCGGAAAAGACCAGGACCGATTTTTTGTGGTCATCCAAACCGAAGGGGAATGGGCTTATCTTTCCGACGGCAGAAAGCGAACGCTTTCCCACCTGAAGAAGAAAAAGCACCGGCACCTGGAGGTGACCGGCCAGGAATTGGATCTGTCTGCGGTCACTACAAACAAACAACTCAGAAAAGCTTTGACCAGTTTAGGATTTTGCCGGATCGTCCGGTAAGATATTCAGAAGGAGGTTTTTTACTTGTCCAAGGAAGACGTAATCGAAATTGAAGGCAAAGTATTGGAAGCTTTGCCAAACGCTCAATTTAAAGTTGAGTTGCCAAATGGCCATGTGATTCTGGCACACATTTCCGGCAAACTGAGAATGAACTTCATCAGAATTCTGCCAGGAGACAAGGTTACCGTGGAGATGTCTCCATACGACCTGCAGAAAGGCCGTATCACCTGGCGTTCCAAATAAATCCAAGTAAAAGTAAGGGTAGAAGCACTTTTGAAGAACAAAAGAGCTTCATGACAAGGAGGTAGTTTCAAATGAAAGTAAGACCTTCCGTTAAACCCATGTGCGAAAAATGCAAAATCATCAAACGCAAAGGACGCATTATGGTAATTTGCAGCAACCCGAAGCATAAACAGCGTCAGGGCTAATCAAAAAGAATTTTAGCTCTTTGGGATATGCAAGACCTATATAATGGAGGTGCAACAAAAGTATGGCTCGTATAGCTGGTGTAGACCTGCCTCGCGAGAAGCGGATCGAAATTGGACTTACCTATATCTATGGTATCGGCAGAAAGTCCGCAAACGACATCCTGGCAGCAACAGGCGTTAACCCTGATATCAGAGTTAAGGACATGGACGAGGATGACGTTACAAAGCTGAGAGATTACATTGATAAACATTTTGTTGTTGAGGGTGACCTTCGTCGTGACGTTGCACTCGACATCAAGAGATTGATCGAAATTGGATGCTACAGAGGCGTTCGTCATAGAAAAGGTCTGCCTGTAAGAGGACAGAGAACCAAGACCAACGCTCGTACAAGAAAAGGTCCAAAGAAGACAATCGCTAACAAGAAGAAATAAGGGGAGGGATATTGAGAAATGGCTAAAGCTAACAATGCAAAAAAAGCTGCCACACCAAGACGTCGTGAGCGTAAGAATATTGAACGCGGTGCTGCTCATATCCAGTCTACTTTTAACAATACCATTGTTACTATCACAGACACACAGGGCAACGCAATCTCCTGGGCAAGCGCAGGCGGTCTGGGCTTCAGAGGTTCCAGAAAATCCACCCCGTTTGCTGCACAGACAGCCGCTGAAACAGCTGCAAAAGCTGCTATGATTCACGGACTCAAATCTGTTGAAGTATTCGTTAAAGGACCAGGTTCCGGACGTGAGGCTGCGATCCGTGCACTGCAGGCAGCAGGTCTTGAAGTTAACATGATCAAAGATGTTACTCCAATTCCGCACAACGGTTGCCGTCCACCTAAGAGAAGACGCGTGTAATCTGATTAGGGAGGTACAAGAATATGGCAAGATATACAGGTGCGGTCTGCAAACTCTGCCGTCGTGAAGGACAGAAACTGTTCCTGAAAGGTGAGAGATGCTATTCTGACAAATGCGCTCTGTCCCGCAGAAGCTATGCTCCGGGCCAGCACGGTCAGAACCGCAAGAAAGTTTCCGAGTACGGAGTTCAGCTCCGCGCAAAACAGAAAACAAGACGTTTCTACGGTGTTCTTGAAGGTCAGTTTGCTAAATACTTCGAGATGGCTGAAAAACAGCAGGGCGTAGCTGGTGAAAACCTGCTCAGAATCCTGGAAAGCCGTCTGGACAACGTTGTATACAGAGCAGGCCTTGCATCTTCCAGAGCTGAAGCAAGACAGCTGGTTCGTCACGGTCACTTCACCGTTAACGGCCACAAAGCAAACATTCCTTCCATCCTGCTGAAAGCTGGCGACGTTGTTGCTCTGACCGAAGGCAGCAAAGCTTCTGACAAATTCAAAGCTATCATGGAAGTCAATGGTTCCCGTCCGGTTCCACAGTGGCTGGATATGGATAAAGACAACAGCGTGGTTAAAATTGTTAACCTTCCAAATCGCGAAGATATCGATCTCGATGTTGAAGAACATCTCATCGTTGAGTTGTACTCCAAATAATAGGTGCATCCTCTGTTTTTCAAACAGTGTGTCCTATTCTGGCGGTGTGTTTACGAACTGCCGGCAGACAGGGAGAACGATTTTATATCAGCATGGGAACGCGAAAAGAACGGCAGCTTAATGCTTGCCATTGAAGGAGGGTTATAATGGTAAAGATAATTGAACCAAAGATTGAGACCGCAGAACTTAAATCTGATGGAACATACGGCAGATTTGTGGTAGAACCGCTTGACAGAGGTTTTGGTACAACTTTAGGCAACAGCCTGAGACGTGTGTTGCTCTCCTCGCTTCCTGGTGTTGCAGTAACATCGATTAAAATTGATGGTGTGCAACACGAATTCTCAACTATTGAGGGCGTAAAAGAGGACGTCACCGAGATTGTCCTCAACATCAAAGGTTTAACTGCAAAACTTTACTGTGAGGGACCGAAGCTCGTCTACATTAATGCAGAGGGCGAAGGAGAAGTCACTGCAGGATCGATTCAGTGCGACTCTGATGTCGAGATCCTGGACCCAAGCATGCACATTGCAACACTGGGACCAAACGCAGTTCTTCGCATGGAAATTGTTCTGGACAAGGGTCAGGGTTATGTCTCTGCCGAAAAGAACAAACAGATTGCAAAGGACAAGAACAGTGACAAGTCGATGCAGGACAAAACCCAGCTCGACAAAATGTCTCTGAACAAGATCTACATCGACAGCATTTACACTCCAGTTTTGAAGGTAAACTACACTGTCGAGAACACACGTGTTGAGCAGATTACCGACTATGATAAACTGACGCTGGAAGTTTGGACAGACGGCACTATCTCTGCAAAAGAAGCTGTCAGCCTTTCGGCTAAGATCCTCAATAGACAACTCAATCACTTCGTCGATCTTTCCGAAGAAGTGAGCAACACGGAAATCATGGACACCCAGGAAGATACCGGCAAGGAAAAAGTCCTGGAAATGACCATCGAGGAACTCGACCTCTCCGTGCGTGCGTTTAACTGCCTCAAACGTGCAGGCGTAAACACTGTAAGCGATTTGATCAACAAATCACAGGATGAAATGATGAAGGTCAGAAACCTAGGTAAAAAGTCTCTGGAAGAAGTTCTTGCGAAACTCGATTCCCTTGGATTCAGCCTTACCAAAAACGACGAATAGTTGAGATACATTCCATAATCCATTAAAAAGGAGTGAATTTGGATGCCAGGCACCAGAAAACTCGGCAGAGCCACTGCTAGCAGAACGGCTATGCTCAGAGCGATGGTAACTTTCCTGCTGGAAAACGGCAAGATTGAGACCACAGTTACAAGAGCAAAAGAAGTCAAGGCAATGACTGAAAAGATCATCACTAAGGCAAAACAGAACGATCTGCATTCCAAGCGTCAGGTTTATTCTTACGTTACAAAGGAAACCGTCGCAAAGAAAGTCTTTGATGATATTGCTCCAAAATATGCAGAGAGAAACGGCGGTTACTGCCGTATCATCAAGATCGGTCCTCGCCGCGGTGACGCAGCTGAGATGGCAATCATCGAACTGATCTAAGTTCCTTTTAGCCTTATTAAAAAAGGTTATCACCGGATATATCGATATAACCGGTCCAGGGAAGAAGGGCAATTCTTTCCAGGATAAAGGGGTCTTGCCTGACGGCTGTCTGCATTGGACGCCTGAATTGAACCCCTTGACAACAGTCATTCATCTGTGCTATCATGTACAGGTAACAATACACCGCTCTTTTCGGGAAGAATCAGTTGTGATCAGACCGATTCGCGAGTGGACGCACTCACCTGGTAAAGGGTGGTGGGGAAAAGACCTTCGGGACGCCGAAGGTCTTTTCTTTTTGTATCACAAAAATCCCAGCACAGTTTTGTGCTGGGATTTTTTACTTAGTTTAGGATGTTTTATTTTTGAGGTACCTTTGGATTGAGCAGACGTCCATCCCAATGCTTCATAGCGACACGGGTGGAACGGGCCATCTCCTTGCTGAACACAGCGCCGGTTTTGCGCGCATAAAATGCCTGAGCAAAATTGTCGGCACCGTAGGGATTGTCCGGCTGGAAGGTGGCTGCCTGTTCGGCGTACATGGCACGGTATTCCTCGTCGGTGAGGTGTTTGTATTTTTCATCAAAGACGATGTACTGCCGGTCAAAACGCTTTCTGGGTTTGCGCAGGTGGTTTTCACGGTAGTATCCCAGACAGAGCATGCCGATCGGGAAAGCCCAATCCGGCAGGTCGAACAGCTCGCGGTGAACCTCGTAATTTTCGATGATATCCCCAATATAGCAGGAGCCTATGCCCAGCGACTCGGCAGCGATGACGGCATTTTGTGCAGCAATCATCGTGTCCTCAATGGCCAGCAGCAGATCGGACTCCTGTGGAGCTTCAAACGAAAGTCCTTTGCGGTCGCAGTATTCTCCGACGCCCTCCAGACGATAATAGTCAAACCAACGCTGGTGGTCTGCAAGGAAAACAAGGATGACAGGAGCGGTGGCGATAAAAGCCTGATGGTCACAGGTCTGAGAGAGAATCTTTTTGGTGTTCTCATCTCGTACAACAATGACCGAATAAAGCATCTGGTTGCCGGCGGTAGGAGCGCGCATCATCGCATGGAGGATGGTGTCCAGCACCTCCTGCGGGATAGGCCGATCATCATAAACGCGCAGCGATACGCGGTTGTTCATCAGTTCCAGGGTGGGATTGGTCATGGCAAAAGCCTCACTTTCGTAATGGAATACCTTCAGTATAGCTGTTTTATATCAGCATTGTAAAGTGACATTCTCAACAAGGAAAGGTTGACTTTTTGCAGCAATCAAAAAGGAAGGCGTCCGGTATTTACCGGATGCCTTCCTTTTGCTATTTTTTGCTTATTACCAACGGTTGTGCAAGGTCGATCATCAATGCGCCCAGCGGTGCAGTCAGCAGGATTGCAACGACCGCCACGCTGAGAACGATGTTGCCGCAGGCAAGACCTGCGCTCAACGGCAGAGAGCCGATCGCGGCCTGTACGGTGGCTTTGGGAGTATAGGCAAGCATACAGAACAAACGTTCCCGTCCTGTAAAGTGGGTGCCCAACAGGGACAGAAAGACGCCGAACATGCGAAATACCAGCACACCCAACAGCAGGACAATGGCTTTGACACCCACCTGTGCAGCATACTGAATGTCCACCGCTGCACCCACCAAAACAAAGAGGAGCAGCTCTGCAGCAACCCACAGCTTTGAATACTTGGAGGACAGTCGCACAGCGACTTCTCTGCGGCAGCGCTGCAGGCTGATTCCCATACTCATCACTGCCAGCAGGCCGGAAAAGCCGATGATGCCGGTCATTTGATCCTCCAAAGTGACCAGCAGGAAGGAGATGCTCAGGATGATGACCACCTTGGCACTGTCGCGGATGTGGAAGCGCTTGAAGAAGTTTGCCAATGCAACGCCGCACAGAATACCGCCTGCCAGTCCCAGTACCATAGAGGTAGGAATGCGCAGCAGGTCGACGGCGGCAAAGCTGCCGCTCTGAGCCAGTCCCAGCAGCGAGGTAAACAGAATGATGACATAGACATCGTCCGCCGATGCTCCCGCCATGATGAGCTGTGGGATGCCCTGTGCAGTACCGCGGCCGTTTTCCATCATTTGCAGCATTTTAGGAACAACGACCGCCGGCGATACCGCAGCAACTACGGTTCCAAGGATGCCGGCTTCCAGTAAACTCAGTCCCAACAGCGGCGGCGCCAGCAGCAACATTCCGATAATTTCCATTGACGCAGGAAGAAAGCACATCAAAAAGGCAGGACGTCCTACCTTTTTCAGGTCCTCCAGATTGAGGTTGAGGCCGGCGCGGGTCAAGATGATGATGAGTGCGATTTTGCGCAGATCCGCAGAGATGGACAGGATGGATGGGTCCAGCAGGTTGAGCACCGAAGGACCCAGCAGAATACCGGTAATGAGCATTCCCAATAGCGGCGGCAGATGCAGCCGCTGGAAGATAGATCCCAACAGCATGGCACACAGAAAGATAAGGGCAAGACTGAACAACATAAAGATATCTCCTTTGTTTTTAATTTTCGCAGAGGAGGGCAAACAAAAAAGGCTGACCCTTCTGCGATGTGTCATCACAGAAGTCATCAGCCTGTCGATAATGTTTCAACATTTGGCGGTTTGAAAGTGGAAAAACCACCTTCAGGGAGAACTTCATTCCCAACGGATGCTATCATACCACAGCTTTTAGTATTTTGCAAGAGCAATCAAGACCCAAAATATAAAGTATACACTTTTATATTTCGAATAAAAGACCGATTTTTGAAAGTGATCCAGTGGTAAAAAGGTCAAAAACGATGAGTGCAACAGATAAACGGAGCGGTTTTACAGCAAAAAGATATACTTTAAGGAAATTTATATAGGTGTTGCACGAAAAAATATACAGATATTTAAAATATATTACAAAAAACAGTGTAAAAACGGAAAAGATATAAAAAAATATAGCGGATACTTTGATTTTTGTGATAGAATAAAAATACTTAACAATGAACGACTGCATAAAGGATTCTGTTTCTATTTTCCGGCGGTCGAGCAAAAACAGTATCATAAGAGTGAAGGAGTGTTGTCTTGTGCTTTTAATCAAGCAGGCAGAGGTATATGCACCGGAATATCTGGGCGTGAAGGACGTATTGGTGTGCGGCAGTAAAATTGAGGCGATTGAAGATCATATTGACCTGAATCTGCCATCATGTAAGGTGATTGATGCCAATGGTAAAAAACTGACACCAGGAATCATTGATCCTCATGTACACATCACGGGAGGCGGCGGAGAAGGCAGCTTCCATACCCAGGTACCGGCAGTCAATCTGTCTGAGTTGATTAGCGGCGGTGTTACAACGGTGGTCGGTTTGCTCGGAACCGATGGAATTACCCGCAATGTCGAGAATCTGATTGCAAGAACCAAGGCACTGAAGGAGGAAGGAATCAGTGTATACGCCTGCACAGGTTCTTATGGTTATCCAAGTGTGACACTGACAGGCGATGTCAAAAAAGATATCATCTTTGTTGACGAGATTATCGGCGTCAAGCTGGCAATGTCTGACCATCGCGCACCAAATGTCACCGTCGATGAGCTGATTCGACTGGGAAGCGATGCGCGTGTTGCAGGTATGATCTCCGGCAAGTGCGGCATGGTGGTGCTGCACATGGGAGATGCACCACAGGCGCTGCGTCTGGTTCGTGAGGCACTGGATCGCACTGCTATTCCGATTAAAACATTCCACCCAACACACGTGACACGCTGCCACAAGCTGTTGGAGGAAGCGTTCGCCTTTGCAAATCAGGGTGGTTATATCGACATGACCTGCGGCACCAGAGGAGCTGGTTCACCGGCGATCTGTGTCATGGAGGCAAAACAGCGCGGTGTGGCGATGGATCGCATCACCTTCAGCTCGGATGGAATGGGCAGCTGGTCCAATTATGACCAGGAGGGCAATTTGGTGGAGATAGGCTATTCTTCCGTTGATACCGTCTACCGCGAATTTAAGGTGCTGGTAAAAACCTATCAGATGCCGATTGAAGAAGCGTTGCGTTTTGCGACCATCAACACAGCTCATTCGCTGGAGCTGTATCCGAAAAAAGGCTGCGTCCGTGTAGGCTCCGACGCAGACCTGCTCTTGATGGAGAACGACCTGTCGCTGCACAGCGTCATTGCAAACGGAAATCTGATGATGGAAAACCATCAGATTTTAAAGAAGGGAACATACGAAAAGTAATTTTTACAATATAAATTACAAATAGACAAAATTATCCCTGGGAGACAAGGAACTTTGCAAAGGATACGAAGAAATTGTCATAACCAGGGGTAATTTTTTGCACAGATTTTACTTAAAAAGAGCAGACAGATGACAGCGTGTGTGATAAAATAAAGGTGGAAGCAGAGAAAACAGAGAGCATCGACATTGCCTTGCTTAGGTGCAGCTTTTTCGGTTTGCTGTGCGCGATGTTTGTGATGTATTTCTCAGCCGATACCGTAGGTACAATCCAGTGACATAAAAGCGTTCGTCCCGTTTTTGGAAGCAAACGGAGAAGGGCGCTCTGTAATATCGAAAGGAGCGTTTTGATCATGATCCCATGCAGAAAAACCTGTGCCGATTATTGCGAAGGCTGCCACAAAACCTGTCCGAGATGGAAAGCATTTTTGGAAAAGAGCAGCATTGAGCGACGGGAGAAAAAAGCGTATCTTGCTTATTACAGCGAATTATGTGGAACGATTGCGCGCCAGTGCCGCGCATCCTCTCCTTTTGTACCGCACAGGATTTAAGCTGTACATAAAAATGACATACACCAAAAGCAAAGAGGCGGCAAGTGCCGCCTCTTTGCTTTTGGAAGTCTTGGGTGAATATGTTTGGTTTCAAAATGAAGGAGAATACATTAAAACAAGAACAGTTTTACGATGCCCAAAGCAACACCGACCGAGGCTAGAACCTGGGAATTAAACTTTGCGTTGACCGATTTTCCAACGACATGGACACAGATTGCGATGATGCTCAAGAATCCGATGCCCCAGGAGATGATCTGACCGGCAACCTGATTCATTGGGAGACTGGATGCATTCAGAAAGGCAATCAGCATGCCCAACAGGGAAACAACATAGAACAGAACTTCCTTAACCTTGGGACCTTTTGCCAGGAACAGGAAGGCGATCGAGAGACCGCTGATAACAGTGATAGCAATAAAACCAATCATTAAAACGCCTAATGCCATAAAAAATTCCTCTCTTTCGATATGTTTTCAATTCACACTTTTTGGTGGGGTGTTTGCTTTGTTGTCTTTATCTTATCGCAGGAATCTAAATATTTTCTGCAGAAGATTCTGAAGAATTCTGAAGATCGGTGGAAGATTCCAAAGTAACAGGAGGGTTTGGCATCAGGCGGACGGTGATGCAGAAGATTCCGTCTGCTTCTTCGGTGTGAATACCTCCATGGTAGCGGTGTGCCAGCAAAGCGATGCTGCGCAGTCCAATCCGGGTGCTGTCGACCTGACGGGAAGAGTCAGGAGGCAGGATATGATTTTGCTGACGGATCATCAATACCTGGTCATCAAACTGCGCCTGGATTTGCACAGGAAAGGCAGGGTCTGCATATTTGAGAATGTTGGAGGAGAGATTTTCAAAGATGCGCTGTACATCCTGTACGTTCATCTGAGCGGAAAATTCGGGGAGCTGTTGGGTGTCGATCTCCAGCTGAAAATGGTCCTCCAAATCGGCTTCCATCTCCTCCAGGAGCTGCTGCAGAAACAGGCGGCCATCGGGTAAAAACTGGGTGTCCTGCTGTGCAGGGGAGAGCAGCAGACCGATCAGCACACGAATCTGTTCTGATTTGTCGCGGATAATGTGCAGATAATCGTCGGTCTGTGTCCGATCCAGCCCAGGGTGCTCCAGCAAAAACTGGGTATAGGAGATGACCGAGGTCAGCGGATTTTTGATGTCATGGGACAGTCCGCGGATCAGCTCATCCTTTTCCTGCTGCATCTGCTCCTCCACCTGCCGGTGGTAGAGGATGGAGGCGGAAAGCTTGTTGATACTTTCGGCAAGCTCGGTCAGCTCATCATTTCCCTCGACGGGAATTTGTACCTCCAATCCATCCTCGCGAAGCTGCTGAACACCTCGAATGATGGTGATAATATAAATCAGCTTTTGTCCCACAAAGAAAAAGAACAGCGCCGAAAAAATGACCATCGAAGCAATCAGACACAGATTGCGCAGCCAGGTGTAGAAAATGGTGATATGCAGATCATTCAGCGAAACACCACGGGCAATCAGACGGGAATTTAAGATCGCGCAGGAGGTATAATAGAGGAATCCATAGCTGAATACAGCGATGAGAAAGGAGAGAAAAAACAGTCCCAGGATTTCCAGCGAGAGCTTTCGATGGGAGGAATTAGTCAACATAATACCCCTTTCCCCATGCGGTTTTGATATATTTAGGGTTTTTGGTGGAGTCTCCCAGTTTTTTGCGCAGATTTTTGATATGAACCATTACGGTGGAATCGCCGACGACATTGTCGTTCCAGATGCTGTGATAGATGTTTTCAATCGAGAAAATTTTCTTGCGGTGGGACAAGAACAGCTCCAGAATACAATACTCGGTGTGCGTCAAGACAATGACCTCTCCGTTGCGGGAGACGGTCTGACTGTCTGGATCGAGGATCAGATCGCCCAGCGTCATCACCGAGGAGGAAGGCTCCACCGTCTGCGGATGGTACTGCTGGCTGCGTCGAAGCAATGCTTTGACCCGCATCAACAGTTCTGCATTGGAGAACGGCTTGGTGATATAGTCGTCAGCGCCGGCAGCAAAGCCCATCGCCTTGTCCGACTCGCCGGCATAGGCGGTCAGAAAGATCATGGGAGCAAAGGAAAATTCCCGCAGCTTTGCGCCCAGCGAAAAACCGGACATTCCAGGCATATTGACATCGAGGATGAACAGATCAAAGCTGTTGTCTGCACATTCCAGTGCCTGATGTCCGTCCGAAGCAGTAACGACCTGGTAACCTTCGCCGCCGAGCAGCAATGTCAGAATATCACGAATTTCCTTTTCATCGTCTACCACTAAGATTTTGCTTTTTTTCTCAGCCATAACATACCCTCCTGCGATATACAAACAAGTTTCTGTAGACATTTTAACATATCTGGGAAGGGGATACCATGAAGAAAGCCAGATGTTTAAAAAAGAAACAGAAAAATAATACGGTCACAGAGAAAACATTCTCTGTGACCGTATTATTTAATGAGCAAATTGTTTTAGCTTCTGCAAAATTTCCACATCGGCAGGGCAGAATGGATACTGGTCGATTTCCTCGGTGGTAATCCACCGCAGGTCGTTGTGTTCCAGTTTCTGCACCGTTCCTTCGATGATGCGGGCATGAAACAGCATCAGATGGACCGTCAGGTCAGGGTAGACGTGGGTCAATTCGGTGAACAGTTCACCAACCTCGATGGTGATGCCAAGTTCCTCCTGACATTCGCGGACAAGTGCCTGCTGGGGTGTTTCTCCTGCTTCCACCTTGCCGCCGACAAACTCCCACAGAAGTCCGCGCGCCTTATGTGCCGGACGCTGACAGATTAAAAAGCGTTCGCCCTGCCAGATCAGGGCAGCGACGACCTGAGCAGTCATCACAGAACACCTCCTGTGAAGAAAAATTAGCCGATGTAGGTCATGATTTCGTCAACAGCTTTGCGGCGTTTCGGACGGAGCTGGTCGTTGGCAGCATAGCCCACTGCCAGCACCAGACGGATGTTTTTGTCTGCCGGCAGGCCGAGGGTTTCATGCAGCTTTTCCGAGTCGAAGGCGCCCATGATGCAGGTGGACAGTCCCTGCTGGGTAGCGGCAAAGCACAGGTGAGCGGTAGCAATGCCGATGTCCATCTGTGCATATTTCTGATTTGGCTCTGGACGGCCGATCAGATAAGCGGGTTCCTCGCAGATTACGATAAAAGCAGGGCATTTTTCGGTAAACTGGTTGATGCCGGAAGCCTGAATGCTGTGGGCGACCTCAGGAGATTTCTGTGGGTCGTTAATGACAATAAAGCTCCATGGCTGGGAGTTGCAGGCGGACGGAGCCAGTCCGGCAGCCTCAATGCAGTTGACCAGCTGTTCTTTGGTAGGACGCTTGTCAGGATTATAGTTGCGGCAGCTTTCACGCTGTTTTACAAGATCAAAAAAGTCAGACATAATCGAAAACTCCTTTCTGATAAGAAAAAATCTTTCCGACCTTATTTTAATACTTTCCAGACGGAATGTCCAATTTCTTTTTTGGATGGAAAACCAAAAGACTTCCATTTTCCATACTTGTCAAAGACCGGTTTTTCTTCTATAATAAAGCAATAAAGTATGTGAGCAAAGATGAGGAAGGATGTTTTGGGTATGAAGATTGATGATATTGATCGAGTAGGAAATCGCATCAAGGATATTCGAAAGAAAAAATCGCTGACGATTACCGAACTTTCCAAATATACAGGTTTGTCTGTCGGCTATCTGAGCAATATTGAAAGGAATCAGACAAGTCCGACGCTGCGCAACCTTGCGACCATCTGTAATGCGCTGGATATTTCGATGTCCGATATTATCACCGAAAGTGCGGATGAGCGGATCGTTGTGAGAAAAGAGGACTGGGTAGTTCGAGAGTATCCGGAGTATCAGCAGACGATCAACTTTATAGATTTTGGAAATGACAATGGAGAATTTCAGCTGGTACTGATGCAGCCTGGAAAAACACAGAAGGTATCCGAGGGAGTGCATCCCTATCCAGAGATGGGAATGGTTTTGAAAGGTGAACTGACAGTTATCATTGATGGTACAGAATATGTTCTGCACGAAGGTGACTCCATCCGTATCAAGCCGCATAACTTCCATACCATGCGCAATCATGGTAAAGAGGTGTGCGAGAGCCTGTGGTATATTCGCCATTCGGCGACCCGCGAAGGATAAACAGACAGCGAAAAGCTCTATCAAAACAGCCTGCAATATGCAGGCTGTTTTTGATAGAGCTTTATTTTGATTCCAGATAAAAATTGAAGCTGTCGATCACCCCATAGATCGGGTGTTTCATCGCTTTATGTGTGATACCTTCCTGTACAAACCCTAATTTTTCAAGCAGGTGAATCGACGGCTGATTATAAGGATAGGCGCTGGCAACAAGCATCTGTGTGCCATTTGCAAAGCAGTCCTCTATCACACAATGCAGAGCTTCGGTGGCGTAGCCCTGACAACGAAAATGCGGATTGATGACATATCCCAATTCTACGGCAGGAACGGCGCGTTCAGCCTCCATCAGGTGAATAGTGCCGATGACCTTGCCGCTGTCGCGCAAGACAATCATCCATCGACCCTCATCCTCTGCAAATTTATCCATCAGCTTTTGATATTTTTCGTCCATAGCTGCGAATGGTTCATAGCCGCCATCATCATAGCAGGTGTCTCGGTCAGAAAGAAATTCAAACAAATCGGTACTGTCCGCTGATGAAAATGGCCGCAAAAGCAGCCGTGGCGTTTGAAGGGTATATCGTGGCATCTGTTATACTTCCTTTCCGGATAAATTGAGGGAAGTATAGCACATCAGGATAAGAATGTCAAAAATTTATTTCTGATAAAAAGGATGGAAGGAACAATTTTAGTTCGATTAAAAATGAGATTATATTTTAGCAAGATGAAATATTTACAAGACAGGATTTTGATGTTACAATCAAATTGAAAAAACTTTCAAAACAATGAGGAGGACGCTGGATGAATCAGGCCAAGGCCATTGGGACCAAGATCAAAGAAGAACGACTGAGAAGAAAAATGACGCTGAAACAGCTCAGCGAAGAAGTAGGATTATCGATTGGCTACCTGTCACAGGTGGAGCGCGGCTACGGCACACTGAGTCTGAACGCGCTGGAAAAACTGTCCAAAGTGCTGGAAGTAGAGATGACCGACTTTTTTGAGGATGCCAGCAAAGAGAACAGCGGCTATGTTGTCTATGGATATCAGAGAGAAAAGATGCAAATTTCTCACCAGACGGTACACTATTCGATGAGCAACCAGATAGGTTCTCTTTCGATGCGACCGATGATGTATGAGCTGTATCCTGAGCAGGAGAATCAGGAAGAACAGATTTTCTGCCACGAGGAGGAAGAGGTGCTGTATATGGTGGAAGGAAGCTGCATCATCTGGGTATCGGGACAGGAATATTTTCTCAACCCAGGGGACTGTGTGCATATTCCTCCGCATGCACAGCATAAGTGGAGAAATAATACAACCAAAATTGCAAAATTACTGGGTGTTTATTGTTAAAGGGATGTTTCAATATTTTGAAAAACAGGCATACTAAAGTAGATGACAGCAGATTGTCTAAAAAAATCGATGCATAATAATGAATATTGAATTAATAAAACTTAACAATCGGAAAATTGACATAAAAAACATTGACGGCTACCAAATGTTTTGTTAAGATAAGGCTGAGGGATTTTTTACCTCAAAAATGATATATATATACCTGATGTGATAAAACTAAGGTAGTATAAATTTTCAAGGGAGGTTTTTCTTATGAAAATCTTGGTTACAGGTTTTGACCCATTTGGCGGAGAAAAAGTAAATCCTGCTTATGAGGCAGTCAAACTGCTGCCGGATACCATTGCTGGTGCGCAGATTATCAAAATTGAAATTCCAACCGTTTTTGCAAGAAGTGGCCCAACTGTAGAAGCAGCAATCAAAGAGCACAATCCTGACGTTGTTATCAACGTTGGACAGGCTGGCGGTCGCTCCTGCGTCACCATCGAGCGCGTTGCTATCAATCTGGCAGAAGCAAGAATTCCTGATAACGACGGCGAGTCTCCAATGAACCAGCCTCTGCAGGCTGACGGCGAGCCGGCATACTTTGCTACCATTCCGGTCAATGCCATCGTAGAAAATGTACGCAGCCATGGTCTGCCATGTTTTATGTCCTACACCGCAGGCACCTATGTATGCAACTGCGTTATGTACAATGTTCTGTACATGGCAGCGAAGAGATATCCAAATATCCGCGCTGGTTTTATCCATGTACCATATGCTTGCGAGCAGGTTGTTGGTAAACCAAACGGCACACCATCCATGTCTCTGGAAAACATCGCAAAGAGCCTGGAGTATGCGATCGAAGCAGTTGTCAACAACAAAGAGGACGTTGCAGGCGCTGGCGCAGGCACAACTCACTAAGTTTTATAACACTGATTATAAAAAAATCCCATCCGCAAATCGGATGGGATTTTTTTATGCTGTAAATAATTAGCAGACAACATTTTGTGGATGGCCTTCCTGGAAAGCACGGATGTTTTGTTCAACAATCTCCATGCAGCGTCTTCTGGCCTGCAGAGGAGCCCAAGCAATATGCGGAGTAACCAGACAATGCGATTGCTCGATCAACGGAGAACCATGTACCGGTGGTTCCTCCGAGAGGACGTCGATGGCGGCGTAAGCAACCTTGCCGCTTGCAAGCGCATTGGCAAGATCCATATCGTTGATGATCTTTCCGCGGGAGGTATTGATGATGATGACATTTTGCTTCATCTTGGCAATCGTTTTTTTGCAGATCAGATTTTCGGTTTCCTCGTTGAGCGGACAATGCAGGCTGATGACATCCGACTCAGCCAGCAGCTGTTCGAGGGAAAGCCCGTGGAGGTGTTCGCTTTCTAGTTCCGGATGCGGATGTTTGCTCCAATACAGCACATTCATTCCAAAGGCGTTGGCAACACGTGCCACGCTCTGACCGATGCGTCCCATGCCGATGATGCCCATGGTCAGGCCGGACAGCTCAAAGATAGGATATTTGCGGTAGGTAAAGTCTGCGGTCCGCTGCCATTCTCCGGCTTTGACCGACTGCGCATGCTCCGAAATGTGGTTTGCGATGGCAAGCAGCATTGCAAATACATGCTGTGTGACCGATTCGGTCGCATAGGATGGTACATTGCAGACAGTGATGCCTTTTTCGCGGGCAGCCTCAATATCAATCGTATTATAGCCGGTAGCGGTGACGCAGATCAGCTTCAAATTAGGACAGGCGTCCATCGTTTCACGGGAAATCGGGCATTTGTTGACCAGAACAATCTCTGCATCACCGATACGGTTGACAATCCGCGCCTGTTCAGTGCGGTCATAAACAACCAATGTTCCAAGCTCTTTGATTCCTTTCCAACTCAGGTCGCCTGGGTTGAGGGCAAATCCGTCCAAAACCAGAATCTTCATAGTTTCTCCTCCTCCTGAGATTGTATTTCCGCTTTTGCGGCATTGTCTTTCATGGAGGGAAGATCACCTATGAACAGACAATGCAGATTCGATTGCCGCAGATGGTTGAAGGGTGGGCGGAAATATCAACATTATTTACAAATATTACAAAGCTTCACAGATGTATTGTAACACAATTCAATAAGGCAGACAAGTGCAGGAGAGCGAAATTTTGGCTTCAATCAACAACATTCCAGCAGATCGACGATCAGGCTGTTGGAGATTAAAAAGCCCTGTGCTGTCAGGCAGAGCAAATCTCCGTCAAAGCATACCAAGCCTTGCTTTTGCAGGAAGGCAGCGCGCTTTTCCAGAGCGGAGGTATCGAGCTCAAACTGCTGGCGGAGCAAGGAAAGTCGGACACCCTCGCACAGACGCAGGCGAAGCATCAAGACTTCCTCCAGATCGCCGCCGCTGCCGTCTGGAACACACAGCGACCAGACGTTTGGTGCCGAAAGAAAGCCGGACAGGTCCCGCGGGAAGAAAAAGCGCTTTCCGTCCAGGAAAGAATGTGCCGCCGGACCGATGCCAAGGTATTGCTGGCAGCGCCAGTATTTCAGATTGTGGCGGCTTTCAAAGCCTGGCTTTGCAAAGTTGGAGATTTCGTACTGTGCGTATCCATGCTGGAGCATCTGATCGACGGTATGGAGGTAGAGGTCAGCGCTCTGGTCCTCATCTGGACAGATGTTTTGAATCTGCTGGCGGGCAAAGGGAGTGCCAGGTTCAATTTTGAGCAGATAGCCGGAGATATGCTGTACTCCCAAGGAGGCAAAGGTTTGGATAAAATGGTCAACCGATGCGCTTGTTTGCTGTGGAGTACCGAGCATCAGATCGACCGAAATATTCTCAAAGCCGGCGCTCTGTGCAAGCTGGACGCTCTCGACTGCCTGTGCGAAGTTGTGGCGGCGTCCGAGACGCTGCAGCTCACTGTCCGAGGCAGACTGTACGCCCATCGAAATGCGGTTAAATCCGCCTTGATGGAGTTTTCGCAGCGTTTCAAAGGTCATGGCAGCGGGATTGGCTTCCAGCGTGATTTCACAGTCGGAGGAAACATCGAAATGCTGATAGACTGCCTGCAAAACAGAAAGCAGGCGTTCTCCCAGCAGCACAGGAGTGCCGCCGCCAAAATAGATACTGTCCACCGGCTGTCCGCCGGCGGGAGCATCAGCGATCGCACGGGTCAGTTGGGAAACATATTGATTGACAAGATCCTCATCGTAGGGAAGGGAATAAAAATCACAGTAGGGACATTTGGAAAGGCAGAAGGGAATGTGAAGATAGATGCCGAGCGGATACATGTGAAAAAGCTCCTCCTTGCAGTGCTGTGTGAAAAAATCACCTCCCTATCCAGGGAGGTGATTTGGATGATTAGTCGTTGATGTGGACGGTGGAAATGCTGTTGACATCCTCTTTGATGAGGGTGCTGTCGTTCTTTCCATATTCCAGCAGCATCAGGTTGTACTGGGTCTGTGGCTCGCTGCTCTGTTCTTCACCGGATTCGCCGATGGTTGGCTCTGGAGTTACCTCCACCTTGACCAGATAGTACAGGCCATCGCTGGTTGCCTGTGCATCCACAACATCGGAGGAAATGCGTTTTGGATTGCTTCTGTTTTCCAGCGATTTGGAGTAGAGGCTTCCATCCTCCGAAATGAAGTAGATCAGATTACCGTCGTTGTTGATGCCAGCCAGCGTCAGGTCGCCGACATTTTCCAGTACGGTGATGTTGTCTTCATTTTCGAACTGTTTGAGGACCAGTGTCTGCTGGGTTTCCTCGACGATGTCTCCGCTGCCGGCAGTGATATATCCGACCTGAGAGTTTTCATCAGAAGCCTTATCCTCTACCGATTCATTCAGAGAGATGGTTTCTGGCTCTTCCATGCTGCCCAGGGTGTAGCGGTACAGCTCGGTTCCACGGCTCCAGTACAGATAATTGTTGGTAGCGGTGGCAAAGGTGATGTCGCTGTTGAAGGAGTAGTTGTTGACATCATAGAAGTTCTCGCAGATAACAGCGCCCTGCATGCCGCTGTCACCGATGGTAGCAGCCTCGGCAGAGGAAACACAGAGATTGCCCTGACCGTCGATGTAGTGAACCTGTCCGGCATACAGCGGCTGATCGTGTTCAAAATTGGAGGACATCTCGCTGGAAGTCATGTCGCGGCCATTTTCGTTCATCCAACCGGAGGAACGCAGCGAGGAGTCGATAAGCGAAACGACATTATCTGCCACCTTTTCGGCAGTATTGGTCTGTGGATCATACAGGTAAGCGCTGCCGATTGGATTGGTTGCGTTTGCTTCCAGGTCACAGTCGGCGAGGATTGCCATTGTGCCGTCGTCATACAGAACAGCCTCGGTGATCTTCGATGCCAGAGGTGTCAGCTCTGCGGTATCCAGGTCGGAAACACGGTAGAAGTTGACAAGGTGAGTGTCAGCATCTGCATCCATGACAAAAACATCCTGATCGGAGATGTTAAAGATGCTGTAGCTGCTGTCCAGCAGATGGAGGGTTCCATTATAGAAGTAGCCACCTGCGACAGTATTCATATCATCGTCAAGCTGAAGCACCTGAAGCAGGCTGTCATCCGAAGAAGCTTTGACTACGACGATGTTTTCTTCGCCTACAATCTCGGATACCGGTGTCAGTTCGCCGTCTTTGTAGCGGGTCTGTACCAGTTTGTCGTCCACCATTTTGTTGTAGTAGACCGAGTTATCACCATGGCAGTAGATCAGGCTGGCATTTTCGTCCAATACCTTTTCTTCGCCGGAAGCAGTCTTTAAGCAGAGCTTGCCTTCGGTATCCTGAACGGAGGTAACGTCCAGCGGAACGTAGACAAGATCTCCGTTTTCCAGCTCACAGTAGTTCTGGTAGCCGAAGTAGGAAGCGGAGGCGGAAATCATCTGGGAAACAGTGGCGCGATTTTCTTCACCCTGTGCAGCATTGATGTACAGATCGAGCGCTTCTCCGTTGCGGACGATGCCGACGCTGTCGTCGCTGGCATAGGAGATGGAGGTTGGATTGAAGTGATCCTCAGCGCTGACTGTTTGAGTCTGACCAAACTGGGTCATTGCATAGGCTGCAGCAGCAATGACAACGACAACAGCTGCGATGGTCCATGGCAGCCACTTGCGGGATTTTTTAGACTTATCAGCTGCAGCGCTGCTCTTTGGAGCTTTTGGCTTTTCAGGAGAGGAAACGGTTTTATCGGTCGGCTCGGATGCTTCGGAGGATGGCTCCACCGATGTTTGTGCATCAGCCTCCGACGGCTGCACCGGCTGTCCGCAGGAAGGGCAGACGCCTTTGCTTTCTTCTAATTCAGCGGCGGAAATCTCTTTGCCGCATAAGCTACATTTCATTGGTACAGGACACACCTTTCTTTATAATCCTTTTTGCAGGAAATCTGCATACCAAGCTATTATAGCGGATATTTGTGGAAAAGGCTAGACACAATCTATGAATTTTCTTTCAGAATAACTAAAATGTTTTGTAAAAAGAAAGCAGGGTTTCCACACGTAAACAAACAAGAATCAGCTTTTATTTTTGTGAATAATCATGAAAGAAAGACAAGCTCATTCACCTTGAGAAAAAGGTATGTTATAATAAATGTAAATAAATCGAAGAATTTGCGCCTTTTATAATGAGATGGGGCGTTGTCAAACAACAATCAGAGGTGAACAAAAGATGGATGCTCACAAAGAAACTGTCAGTGCAAGACAGCTGAAAATATTGAAGATGGATACACAGCGGCTCAATGAGTACCTCAATGAGGTGATGTTGGAAAATCCGGTCATCGAAATCGAAGAAAATCTGACCGGCTATACCGATGAGGACCTGCGCGCCCGCAAGGCAGCCTGGCTGGAGTCCAACGACTTTGAGGAAGGCTTGGGCTACTTTGACAAGGAGACCGAGCTGCCGGAGGTGGACGAGCCGGACTATGCGCTGCTCAACACCGGAGAGAGCAAGACACTGGGGGATCATCTGCGCGCTCAGCTGGCAGAACAGAAGCTGGACCTGCGGGTTCGCAGTGCGGCAGAGTATCTGATCGGCTGTCTGGATGAAAACGGCTACCTGCTGGCACAGGAACAGGATCTGATCGAACAGGGATACGGTGAATCCGAATTTGAAGAAGCGCTGGCAGTCATCCATTCGCTGGAGCCGCTGGGTGTTGGTGCATCCAGCCTGAAGGAATGTCTGTGTATGCAGCTGGACGAAGAGGACGAGCTGGCAAAGACACTGCTGGAGGAAATGGACCTGACCGGAAGTGTGGATGTTTTGCAGATGGTGCAGAAATCGGGCAAAACACAGCAGGAGATTGAACAGGCGATGCTGCGCATCCGTCAGCTCAATCCAAAGCCAGGTTCCCAGTATAGCAGCCACAGCCGTTCGCCTTATATCCTGCCCGATGTGGTGATGATTAAATTTGTCAACGAATATTACGTTGCACTCAACGATTTTTCCTTCCCTGAGATTAAAATTAACGAGGAATATCAGAACATGCTTCGTCGTGCCCAGGGACCGGATCACCGTGAGGAGCGGGAGTATCTGGAGGCAAAGATGGCCGATGCAAGAGCATTGCAGAAAGAAATAGATTTCCGCGGACATACACTGGTGGAGGTTACCAAGGCGCTGATTAAGATGCAGGAGCCATTCTTCCGCTATGGTCCTCGCTATATGAAGCTGCTGCCGATTCAGGAGCTGGCAGATGCGCTGGGAATGGAACAGGAGATCGTTTCGGCAACGCTGAAAAATAAATACCTTCAGTCTCCGTTCGGTGTCTACCCGATGAAGTTCTTCCTGGCAAGAGAACACAATCCACAGCAGGCGGGCATGGAAGCGATCCGCGAACAGCTTCAGCAGCTGATCAAAGAGGAGCATCCCGATGATCCATACAGCGATGAACAGCTGATGCAGATGATGGCGCAGGATGGCGTCTTTATGACCGAAGAGATGATTGAGCGTCTGCGCGAGGAAATGAGCATTCCAGACAGTGAGCATCGCATCTTCTACCGTCCAGGAGAAGAAGAGGACGAGTGTGACTGTGAGGATGAGGACTGCGGCTGTCACCACGACCACGAGGACTGCAGCTGCCACCACGATCACGAGGACTGCGGCTGTCACCACGACCACGAGGATTGCGGCTGCCACCACGACCACGAGGATTGCGGCTGTCATCATGACCATAACTGCGGTTGCCACCACGAATAAAGGAATAAGAAAAACCCCGACTTGTTCAAGTCGGGGTTTTTGTATGTGTACGGTTATTCCTGCACAACATCCGCATCCAGAACAACGTCGACCGGCAGGTCGAGCGGATGGTGCAGCAGCACCTCTCCGCGCTGCATCGGATGATCGATGGTCTGTTTTTTAATCAGCCGGATCAACCGGAACACCAGTTCCTTCGGGACGGTTCCGGTGGTTTTGACCGGCACCGACGGCATTGAGGCAAAGGTGGTGGCAGCGTGGTAGGTGACAACCTTGCGTTCACCGCGCAGCTCCTCTTTGGCGTGCAGTTCGCCGCGGGCACATTTGTTGCCCGAGACGGTGATTTGCTCTCCGTCCTGTTCGACGGTGAGCAGACAGTGATTTTTGCAGACAGGACAGGTGATTTCTACCATGGGTCCTCGCGCTCCTTTGATGTTGAGATATACTGTTATGAATTACAGATAGCGTCTTCGATTGATCTTGCGATATTTTTTGCGCCGTTTTGCACGGGAGATGGTCAGGAAAATATACATCAGCACGAACAGCAGCACAAACAGAAACAGGAATTTAAACCAGAAGCTGTGGAACATGTTGGAGATGTTGTCCATCATCACCAGCAGCGGACTTTCTTCGATATCCTCGCCGGCGATGAGGTCCACCTCTCCTAGCTCACTGCCGTATAGCATTAGCTTGAGGGTTCCTAGCTTGGTGCCCTTTTCCACCGGTGCGGTGATATAATCGTTCTCACCGATGCGCTCGCCGTCCAGATTATAGGCGATGCGGCGGACGTTGGAAACGTCAATGTTATCGGGCAGCAGTGCAGAAAAGGTCTGTCCGCTGACCAGCTGCAGGTGGTCCTTTCCATCTTTAGCAAGCCGCACGTTGTTGATGCTGCTGACCTTGTCTCCTTTTTCAACGATGGTTTTGGCTTTGTAGGTATCAAATACCCAGTCATAAAACTGAGCAGTCAGGGTAAACGCCTGGTTTGGGGAGATATAATCTCCATTTTCGTCGATATACGGCGCGCCCATCATGACCAGCAGATATTCATAACCGTCCTTTTCGGCGGTGGTAATCAGACAGCGTCCTGCCTCCTCCAGTGTACCGGTCTTTACGCCGGTGATTTCAGGGTAGTAGAAGCCGGAACCTTCGACGATCATCTTGTTGGTGCTGTCCCAGTGAAGATTGTCCTGTTTGTTGGTTGGGCCGGTGTCGTAGCTGGGAGTGGCAACAATCTCGCGGAATTTTTCGTATTGCAGCGCATACTTTGTAATTAAATACATATCGTATGCCGTTGAGTAATGGTTCTCATCAAACAAACCATTGGAGTTGACAAAATGAGTGTTGGTGCAGCCGATCTCAGCAGCCTTCTGGTTCATCATGTCGGCAAATTTTTCCAGGGAACCGTCGCCGATCTCATAGGCCAGCATGACGGCGGCTTCATTTGCCGATGGCAGCATGATGGCATACAGCAGCTGTTCGACGGTCAATGTTTCATTGAGGGTGATACCGCCGGTCGAAATACCGCCGCCGTAGGCGACGTTGATCTGGTAGACATAGTCCTGCAGTTCTGCGGTAAAGGTGATCTCTCTGTCCAGATCGGGAATATTTTCCAGTGTCAGGATGGCGGTCATGATCTTGGTCAGCGACGCAGGATATTTTTTAACGTCCGCATTGCGGGAATGAATCAGTGTATTGGTGGTCAGTTCCACCATGTAAACCGCCAGATTATCCATCAGCGGGTCATTTTCGTCGATAAACGGAACACTGCCTTGAGAGATATCCAGGTGCTGTGTGGTTGAATCCTGGGTCTGTTCGGTGTTTTCCGGTAGAATTGTTTGAGCTTCGGAGCTTTCTTCCTCTGTCGTCTGTTGGACGGTGGTTTCGGCTGAGAGCAGGTCGGGAGTCAGTGCGTAGGCATTCTGCCCTAAAAACGAGCCGAGCATCAGGCCGCAAAGCAATAGGGAGAGGAATCGTTTCATGCAGGACCTTCCTTTCAGTAATGATTCTATAACTGTAATATTAAAATCTACGATACCTTATTATTATAATATACCAAAAAAGATTTGTAAAATCATTTGGAGGAAAAAGCATTTTTTCGAGGTAACTTTTACCGTGAGTTCATATTCATGCTTGAAAAGAAGGGGGAATCTGCGGTAAGATAAGACAGGATGAATAGGAGGGAACAGTATGATCTATCTGACAGGCGATCTGCACGGGGACCTGGAGCGCTTCAAGTCGAAAGAAATGAAGAAGCTCAAAAAGGGAGACACCCTGATCGTATGCGGAGATTTTGGATTTTTATGGGATGGTTCCAAAAAGGAAACTTCCGTTCTGAAAAAGCTGAGCAAGCTGAAATATCAGATTTTATTCGTAGAGGGAACGCACGATAACCTGGATCTGATCGGACAATATCCGGTGGAGGAATGGAACGGCGGCAAGGTGCGCCGCATCGCGGAGAATGTGCTCAAGCTGGAAAGAGGCAGTGTGTTTACCATAGAAGGGAAAAAACTGTTTGCCTTTGGCGGCGGAGAGAGCACCGACATGGACATCCGTGTCAGCGATGGAACCTGGTGGCCGCAGGAGCTGCCGGAGATGAGCGAGATTGATGCAGCGTGGGCAGAGCTTGCGCGCCACGACAATCAGGTGGATGTCATCATCACCCACGAGTGCAGCTCGACGGTGCGCCGGTTTATCGACATGGATTCCGACCACACCAACCTGATGATCCACTTCTTCGATCAGCTCTGCGAAAAGGTGGAGTTTAAACGCTGGTATTTTGGCTGCTATCACACTGACAAGATAATTCCGCCGCGCTATTATGCAATGTTTGAAAAGGTTTTGCCTTTGGAATAGCAAAAGATAACAAGAAAAGGACTGCATCGTGCAGTCCTTTTCTTGTTATCTCAGAGGGTATAGGCGTCGATGGCCTGCTTTAAAAACAGGGTAGCTCCTGCGCCGAGCCGTTTGTCATAGTAGGCAGTAAAGCGCGGGTCTGCGATATATCCTTCGGCAAGTGCCCGATGTGCCTGTGCAGAGTAATTTTCAGCTGGCCAGAAATACAGCAACCACTGTCGGTGCAGATCAGCGGCCTGAATCGCCTGTTCACAACAGGGATCACCGATCTGCATGGCCTGTCTTAACAGGGAAAACATCTTTTGTTCCAGTGCCTGCTGTTCTTCCCATTGGGATTTGCTCATCGAGGCAAGTCGGCGGTTGGTATCTTCCAGCGCCTTGGCTCCGTATTTTTCGATGACTTCCTGTCCGTAGGTTTGGTTGTTTTCTTCGATGAGCTGCTTTAAGCCCTCAAATTTTTGATTGTCGCTCATGGGTATTTCCTCCTGAATCGCTCGAATGGTTTGTGTTACATTTTCAATCACTAGATCCAACTGCTCACGCTGCTTCTGCAAAACGGTCAAATGCTGCTCAAGTGTACGGGTTCGATCGTAGTCGGGAGCGTCGAGCAAAACAGCAATCTGCTCGAGGGACACTCCGAGTGCACGATAGAATAATATCTGCTGCAGACGATCCACCTGTGGTGCTTCATACAGACGGTAACCATTGTCAGCCGATCGCGCTGGACACAGCAATCCGATTTGATCGTAATATCGCAGGGTGCGGACGGTGATGCCGGAAAGTGCAGCAAGTTCATGGATTTTATACGGCACGATTTCACCTCCCGAGAACAGAATAGACCATGACGCAGCGTCAATGTCAAGGATGATTTGATAACCATGATTTTACATTATCATCGGTGAGGACAACAGGCAGAAAATAGCTTGGGACGACACTCCGTTTTTGCAAAGGATCAACAGTCCAGCACGATTTCGACGCTGCTGGAACCGTTTTTCTGCTTGGTGACCTGAATCTGGCGTCCGATGCGCTCCTTGAGCTCGGAAACATGGGAGATGATGCCAACCAGACGGGTGCCCTGTGTCAAACTCGACAGCGCCTGGACGGCCTGGCGCAGGGATTCTTCGTCCAGCGAGCCAAAGCCCTCATCCACAAACATGGTATCCAGTTGGATACCTCCCGCAGAAGATTGAATCTCGTCGGACAGTCCCAGCGCAAGCGACAGCGATGCCAGGAAAGATTCGCCGCCGGACAGCGTTTTGACGCTTCGTTCGGTGCCGTTGTAGTGGTCAATGACATCCAGCTCCAATCCGGTCTGGCTGCGGTTGTTGTTCGCTTCGCGGCGGCGCTTGAGCTCGTACTGTCCATCGGACATCACCATAAAGCGGGTATTGGCGCGGGCAATGATGCGGTCAAAGAAGGTCATCTGAACATAGGTTTCCAGCATGATTTTTTCCTTGCCCGCAATGTTGCCGTTGGCGGTGTTGGACAAGGCCTTGACCCACTGCCAGCGGCTTTCCAGTGCCTGTAGATTCTGACTGCCGTCATTCAGGTGCTGCAATGCCGAACGGTTGGTGACAAGGCGGCTGTGGACTTCCTTCTGCTGCTGGTGCAGCTGGTCAAGCTGTGCCGTGAGAAGCCGTTTTTTCTCCTGCTGTCCATCAGAGTCGATGTCGGGAGCGTCGGCAAGCTGCGATTGGAGCTGGTCGATCTTTCCGAGCAGGGCACTGTATTGCTGCTGTGCCTGTGTGTATTGCTGCTGTGCTGTTTCCAAAGCGGTTTGCAGCTTCTGCTTCTGGAGGGTAAACTGGGTCTGTTTTTGTTTTGCAGCAGCTCTGCTGGGATAGTGCAGCTGCTCGGACAGCTGGGACAGTTGTTTGCCGGTTTCGGAAAGGGTTGCCTGCGCGGCAGCAATCTGCTCCTTTAAGGAGGAGGACAGCCTCTGGGTTTCTGCCAGCGTTTGTTCAGCGGCTGGAAGCTGCTGTTCCAGTGCTGCTTTGCGCTGGCGCAGCTGTGCCTGTCTGTGCAGCTGTGTGTCGAGCTGTGCCATCTGCTGATGCAGGCTGTCAAGAGCAGAGGAGGCCTGTGCGGACAGATCGGGCAGCGAGTGTTCAAACAGCTGTGCAGCTAACTGTGCGACCGTTTCCTGCTGGGATGAAAAAGCACCGTTTACTTCGCCGGCGCGGATACTTGCCTGATTTGCTTCCTGCTGTGCCCGTTCACAGACCTGTTTTCCCTGTTCGAGCTGCTCCTGCGTGGGAGCCTTAGGTGGCATCTGTGCCGGATGCGGGTGATGCAGCGAGCCACAGACCGGACAAGGCTGACCATCGCACAGCGAGGAGGCAAGGATGCCGGCCTGTGCATCCAGAAACGCCTGATAACCCGCCTGATAGCGTTGGTTGAGGTCAGCGCTGCGTTTGGAGGCGTGCAGATAGCGCGCCTGTGCCTGCGAGAGCTGTTGGTGCAGCGCATCGCGCCGTTTGATCGCTTCCTGAAGGGAAAGCAGGGAGGCGCGTTGGTTTTCGAGCTGTTCTTTTTCCCGTGTCAGGCGCTGATAGGTTTCACCGGCATCGCCAAGTGTCTGCTGCTCGGCGCGCATCGAAGAGATCGAGCTTTCCAGCTTTTGTAGTTTTTGGTCGTTTTGGGTAAGCTGTGCAGTATGAAGCTTCAACTCGGATTGCAGCTGCAAAAGTTTTGCTTGCAGCTGGTCAGCCTGTTCATAGGAGGGAAGTTCCTGCTCGAGCAAGGTGAGCTGGCGGTCCAGCTGGTCGATCTGCGCCTGCTGTTCCTGCTGCTGGGAAAGCTGCTGCTGATACCGCTGCAGCAGTTGCTGCTGTGTCTGTTGCTGCTGCAAGGCAAGCTCGAGAGCGTGAGAAACCTTTACAAACTCCTGTGCTCTGCCAAGGTCGGCGTTGACCGCTGCCAGTTGCTGTTCCAGCGCTTGCAGCTGCTGCTCCTGCGTCTGCTGTTTCCGCTCATCCTCGGACAAAAGCTGCTGAAGCCACGAAAGACTTTCCGAAAGCGGGAGAGAATTATTCCGTACCGCTTCCAACGAGCAATACAGCGGGGATTCGGGTGCGCACAAAATCCCGCTGAGGTATTGGCGGATGCTGTTTTGCTGTGCCTGACACTGCTGCTCGAGCTTGCCCGATTCGCTCTTTAACCGGTCCTGCAGAGTGCGATAGTATCCGGTCTGAAAGATTTCACGGAAGATGTTCTGACGATCCTTGGTGTCGGCGAGCAGCAGCTTTAAAAAGTCGCCCTGTGAGATCATGGCGATCTGGGAAAACTGCTCGCGGTCGATGCCCAGAATGTTCTGAATGGCGGCGTTGACCTCCTTGACCTTGGTGACGAGCGTGCCATCGGGCAGCGTCAAAAGCGCGTCCGCTTTTTGCAGAGTGGTTTTGCTGCTGTCGCGCAGAGAGGATCTCAGGTACTCAGGGTTTCGTTTGACAGTATAGACCTTTTGTCCATAGCAAAAGGTCAGTTCCACTTCGGTGGGAGTCTGTGGGTCTGCATATTTCGAGCGCAGCATCGAGGGCTCACGGTTGTGACCACTTGCTTCTCCGTACAGCGCAAAGGTAATGGCGTCAAAGATAGTGGTCTTGCCTGCGCCGGTGTCGCCGGTAATCAGGTAAAGCCCGCTTTTACCAAGACGTTCCAGGTCCAGTTCGACCCGCTGGGCATACGGGCCGAAGGCGGAGATAATCAGTTTGATGGGTCTCATTGCTTCTCCTCCCATATCGTTTCCATCAGTTTCTGTGTGAAGGCAAGCTGCTCGTCGCTGAGTGGCTGATTGTTCTGCTTTTCGTAAAACTCACAGAAGAGCTGGAGCGGCGTTTTAGTTTCAATCTGCTGATCTGCTTCCAACGGGATACCGGCGCGGGTGCGGCGGTTGTCATAGTCGAGCTTCATCAGGTTGGGATAGATGACCCGCAGCTTGGCAATGGCGTCGTGAATGTCCTCCTCATCAGTGAGGGTGATATGCAGATAGTCGTCGGTTGCTGTACCCAGATAGGTTTCGCGGGCAGTAAGCTGCTGATAGCTCCCGCGCAATTCGCGCAGGTCATGCAGCGGAATGAGCGGGACAGTCCGCACCTCCAGTTCTCCCTTGGAAGGCAGAGAAACTACACTCACCGATTTGGTGTGAGAAGCCTCGGAGAAGGAATATTTCAGAGGCGTTCCGCAGTAGCGGATGGCAGGAGAACCGATGTTCTGCGGGTTATGAATGTGCCCGAGGGCGACATAGTCAAAGTCAGCAAAGACAGTGGCATCGACGTTGTCGCTTCCGCCGACCGAAATCTCCTCCGAATCGCAGCGCAGAGCGCCGGTGACAAACTGATGGGTTACCAGCAGATTGCGCTGGGTGGTATCGATGGACATTTGTTCCACAGCGACGCGCAGTGCATCGGTATAGGAAGCAATCTCCTTTTCAGGGAAGAAGCGGCGCAGATGTGCCGGTTTGACAAAGGGAAGAAGATAGATATTGACCGGACCGTTTTCGTCGGTCAGAGTGATGGGAGAAATGCTGCCGTCATAGACAGGGGAAAGATAGATGCCGCTGCGGTCCATCAGGTGCGCACCAAAGGCGATACGCTCAGGGGAATCGTGGTTGCCGCTGATGGCAAATACCAAAAGCTGACGGTCGGCAAGCTGGCACAAAAAGCGGTCAAACAGCTGGACGGCAGGCGCAGGGGGAATGGGCTTGTCATAGATGTCGCCGGCAATCAGCACTGCGTCGGGATGTTCTGAGTCGATGATCTGCAGAATTTGATCGAGGATGTATTCCTGATCCTCCAGCATGGAAAAGCCGTTGAGGCGTTTGCCGAGATGCAGATCGGAAAGATGGACAAATTTCATGGAGGGGTCCTCCTTTCTTATCTTAAATGGAGTATAGAGAAAAAGCCCTGTGCGCAGCCGAGGGCACAACAGGGCAAAAAAGAAAAAGGTCAGGGACAAAAGTTTGCCCCTGACGCAGACTGGCGGAGATGGTGGGATTCGAACCCACGTGCCTGTCTCCAGACAAAACGATTTCGAGTCGTTCTCGTTACGACCACTTCGATACATCTCCATATCAAATTGTAGCCCGAAAATATGGGGCAGAAGCGGACAATGCAGCCGCCGCTTTCAATGAAGCCTTTATAGTATAACAAATTTCTGTGCGATTTTCAAGAGTTGAAGTAAAAAATCTTTTCCGAATGGATTCTAATTGAAAACAGTATTCTGATTGCCTTTTGCAAACTGATTTGTGAGAAAAGGTGAGGAGACACCTGGCAAATAAAGAAAAGTAAAAGCAAATGTATAGCAAAAAAAGAACAAATTATGAATGTTGTTTAAAATTTCACTTTCACAAGTTAAAATCTTAGTGCAAACATACTATTGCTTTTTCATGGTCGAAGAATTATAATAAAGCCCATACCAAACGCTTTAGCACATTACAGTTATCAAGCAATGCATTGTGAAATTATTATGTAGATTCGTTTTGGGTAAGTTATAAATTTATTGGAGGACAAACTTATGAAAAAGATGTTAGCAGTTTTCTTGATGGCTGCAATGATCGTATCTTCGTTCAGCGGCTGTTCGGGAAATGAAACAAGCGATAGCACAAACGCTTCTAATGAAACAACCGAAGAAACTTCTGCAGAGGCTTCCGACGAGGAAACTTCCAGCGGTGACAGCGTCACCTTTGGCGTACTGGCTCCTCTGACCGGTGATGTTTCTGTTTATGGTATTTCCACCGCTAACGGCATCGAGATGGGTGCCAAGGATGTCAATGAGAACGGCGGCACAATGGAAAAGACCCTGAACCTGGAAGTTATGGATGAAAAGGGCGACATCGCAGAAGCAACCAACGCTTACAATGCGCTGAGAAGCAAAGATGTTGTAGCTGTCATCGGTGACGTTACCTCCAAACCGGCATTTGCAGTTGCAGAGATCGCAGCAGAAGAATATGCCGACGGCGACGGTGTACCGGTCATCACTCCTACCGGCACTTCGCTGGACATCACTCCATGTGGTGAAAATATCTTCCGTGCCTGCTACACCGACCCATTCCAGGGCCGTGCAATGGCTACCTTTGCAGCAGAAAACCTGGGTGCAACCAAGGTTGCTGTTATGTACAACACCTCGGATGACTACTCCACCGGTATTGCAAATGCATTTGTAGAGACTGCTGAAGAAAAAGGCATTGAAGTCGTAGCAAACGAAGGCTATGGTGCAGATGACAACGATTTCAAGACCCAGCTGACCAAGATTCAGGCACTGGAGCCGGATGCTATCATGGTTCCTGATTATTACAGCACAGTAGCTCTGATCGTTACCCAGGCAAGAGAGATCGGTTATGACGGCGTAATGCTCGGCGCTGATGGCTGGGACGGCGTGCTCAACGTACTGGACGATGCAAACAAGAGTGTTTTGGACAACTGTTACTTCTGCAACCACTTCTTCATCAACGATACCGATGAGAAGGTTGCTAACTTTGTAAATGAGTACAGAGAAACCTACGGCGAAGATCCAACTGCATTCTCCGCACTGGGTTATGACTCGGTACAGATCCTCGATCAGGCAATCGAAGCTGCCGGAACCACCGACGCAGAAGCAGTTGTAGCTGCAATGCAGGAAATCGAGTATGACGGTGTTACCGGTCACATCACCTTTGATGAAAACGGCGACCCAATCAAAGACGTTGCAATCCTCAAGCTGGAAGGCGGAGAGGTATCGCTGGAAACCAAACTGGCTGCAGAATAAACTTTTTTTGAAGGTTTCAGCCCTTCGGTGAAAAAATCTGGCAGATCAGAAAATTTTTACATCGGTTCAAACAGGGCAGAGCGTCGAGGTTCTGCCCTATTTGTTCATTATGGGTGGATGCCACAACAACAGGAAGGCAGGAGGAAAAATGGATCAGGTTATTATGTTTCTTAAACAGGTCATCAATGGTGTCCAAGTAGGAAGCATCTATGCACTGGTGGCTTTGGGATACACCATGGTATATGGTATCGTCAAGCTGCTGAACTTTGCACATGGTGATTTTATCATGGTGGGAGCATACATCTCCCTGTTTGCCATGACAGGAGCTGGCATGCCGATATGGCTGGCAGCGATTATTGCAGTGGCAGGATGTGCACTGCTGGGCGTTCTGACCGAGAAAATTGCATACAAACCGTTGAGAAATTCGCCAAAGCTTTCGGTGCTGATTACCGCGATTGCGGTCAGCCTGCTTTTGGAAAACCTGTTTTTGCTGCTGTTTTCCTCTTCTCCAAAGCCCTATCCGAATGCAATCAACTTCCCGTCGATTGACGTAGGTCCAATCCAGGTCAGCGGCGTCACCCTGATGACCATTCTGCTGTCCGCAGTTTCGATGATTGCGCTGCAGCTGTTTGTAAAGAAGACCAGAATGGGACGTGCAATGCGCGCAGTTTCCGAGGATGCACAGGCGGCAACGCTGATGGGTGTCAGCGTCAACAAAACCATTTCGCTGACCTTTGCTATCGGCTCCGGATTGTCGGCAATCGCTGCGGTGATGTACTGCTCGGCCTATCCGATGGTAGAGCCTTACATGGGCTCGATGCTGGGCTTAAAGGCCTTTATTGCAGCGGTACTTGGCGGCATTGGTATTATCCCGGGCGCAATGCTGGGCGGTTTTGTCATTGGTCTGATTGAAAGTCTGACAAAAGCTTATATTTCTTCGCAGTTGGCGGATGCAATGGTCTTTGGTATTCTGATCGTTGTGCTGTTGGTCAAACCGGCAGGTATTTTCGGCAAGAATGTCGGCGAAAAGGTGTAGGCAGGAATTTTTTCATAGAAAGGCATGGTCATCGAGATGAAACAGACAGTGAAAGTACCGTGGAAGGCCTACATCCTCAACGCGGTGTGCGCGGTTTTGATTTTTGTGGCTCTGTCGGGAATGATCTCGGCGGAGGTAATTGATAAATATATTCAGGGTATCATCATGCTGGTGTTTATTAACATCATCCTGGCGGTATCGCTCAATCTGACAACCGGATTTCTGGGACAGATTGCCCTGGGACATGCGGGCTTTATGTCGATCGGTGCATATTCCAGCGCTATCCTCACCAAATTTATCAAGGATTTGCCGGAAGGCTCCTTCCTTCAGTCGCTGCCTCCGCAGCTGATCTTCGCCGTAGCATTGCTGTTCGGTGGTCTGCTGGCAGCTGTCTTTGGTTTGCTGGTCGGTATTCCTGCTCTTCGCTTGAAGGGTGACTATCTTGCCATCATTACCCTTGGCTTTGGCGAGATTATCCGCGTTGTGATGGAAAACCTGGAAATCACCGGTGGTGCACAGGGCCTGCGCTCCATCCCAGGATATTCCACCAAATATTTTGGAATGTGCTATTGGATCACCATTCTGTCGGTGGTGTTTATGTATATGCTGGTTCGTTCCCGTCATGGCAGAGCGATTATGGCCATCCGTGAGGACGACATCGCCTCGGAGGCGGTGGGCATTCCAAATACCTATTACAAGGTAGCAGCCTTCAGCATCGCAGCATTTTTTGCAGGTGTTGCCGGCGGCATCTATGCGCATTATCTGCGCATTCTGGGCGCAAAAACCTTTAACTTTACCCGTTCGATTGAGATCATCGTCATCGTCGTGCTGGGCGGCATGGGTTCGATCACCGGTTCGATTGTGGCAGCGATCGTGCTGACCGTTCTGCCGGAGGCACTTCGCAGCTTCTCCGATTACCGCATGCTGGCTTACTCGGTTGCGCTGATTATTGTCATGATCTTTAAACCATCGGGTCTGTTCGGACGATATGAATTCTCGCTTGCAAACATCATTGCAAAAATCTTTGGAAAGAAAACTGGCAGCAAGAAAGAAGCAGTGGAAGGAGGAGTGAAATGATGGAAAATAATCCGGTATTGAGAGCGGAACACCTGGGCATCGTCTTTGGCGGTCTGAAGGCAGTTTCTGATTTTGATATTTCCATCGGTGAAAACGAGCTGGTTGGACTGATCGGTCCAAACGGCGCGGGCAAAACCACCATTTTTAACCTCCTGACTGGTGTTTACCAGCCGACCGAAGGAGTCATCTACCTCAACGGAAAGTCGATGGCGCACAAAAAGCCGCATCAGATGGTCAAGGAAGGAATCGCAAGAACCTTCCAGAATATCCGTCTGTTTAAAGAGCTGACCGTTCTGGACAATGTCAAGGTTGCCTTTAATCAGGGCATGAAATACTCGCTGCTCAAGGCGGTATTCCGTACACCTTCCTACTGGAAGGAGGAAGCGGAGATCGACCGCAAAGCCCGTGAATTGCTGGCTGTCTTTAAGATGGAGGACATGGCGGACAGTCTGGCGGAAAATCTGCCCTATGGTCAGCAGAGAAAGCTGGAGATTGCCCGTGCACTGGCAACCAATCCGAAGATTCTGCTGCTGGACGAGCCGGCAGCCGGTATGAATCCGACCGAAACAGCGGAGCTGATGGAGACAATCTCGACCATCCGCAAAAACTTCAACATCTCCATTTTGCTGATTGAACACGATATGAGCCTGGTCATGAGCATCTGTGAGCGCATCATTGTAATCGACTACGGACAGATCATCGCAAAGGGAACACCGCAGCAGATTGCAAAGAATGAAAAGGTCATCGGCGCATATCTGGGTGCATAGCAACGGCGCAGGAAAGGACGGGTAACCATGGGAAAAATGCTGGAGGTCCAGAATCTGAACGTGCATTACGGTTCGATTCATGCGATCAAGGACATCAGCCTGGAGGTAAATGAAGGAGAGATCGTGTCGCTCATCGGCGCCAACGGTGCAGGTAAAACCACCACGCTGCACACCATCACCGGAATCAAAAAGGCAACCTCCGGTTCGATCAAGCTGTACGACCAGGATTTGACGGCAATCGAGCCGCACAAAATTATTACACTGGGAATGGCACATGTTCCAGAAGGACGGCATATCTTTGCAGAGATGACCGTCGAAGAAAATCTGGAGATGGGCGCTTTCTGGCTCAAGGGAAAGACCAATGTCTCGCAGGAGATTGAAAAGGTATATGAGCGTTTCCCACGACTCAAGGAGCGCTATCGACAGCCGGCAGGAACACTGTCCGGCGGCGAACAGCAGATGCTGGCGATCGGCAGAGCGATCATGTCCAAACCGAAGATCATGCTGATGGATGAGCCTTCGATGGGTCTTTCGCCGCTGCTGGTTCGGGAAATTTTCAATATCATTCAGGAGCTCAACCGCAGCGGAATGACCATCCTGCTGGTAGAACAGAATGCAAAGATGGCGCTGTCCATTGCACATCGAGCTTATGTTCTGGAGACCGGAGAGATTGTCATGAAGGGCAAAGCGGAGGATATGCTGCAGGATGACAACGTCCGCAAAGCATATCTTGGTGCATAAACGGGACCTTAGATTGTATAAAAAGCAGCCGTCAGGCTGCTTTTTTTGCAATAGAGGACAGCTGGGTTGACAATCCAGAGGAGCTTTGCTATCATAACCAACAAAAATAGAAATTATATTTTGTCGCAATCAACTTTCCACATTTTCAAGGGCAGAATGTGGAAAGTTGACGGGTTGATGCAGGAGGCGGTACAGAGATGGAGAAGCGGAAAAAAATCTGGTTGCTGGACTCCACCTTGCGGGATGGAGCACAAGGGGAGGACATCTCCTTTTCGGTTCAGGACAAGCTGAACATCGTACAAATTTTGGATCGGCTGGGAATTGACTATATTGAGGCGGGAAACCCTGGTTCCAACCCAAAGGATCTGGAATTTTTTGAACGGGTGCAGGCGCTGCACCTGAATCACGCAAAGCTGGTTGCCTTTGGAAGCACCCGCCGGAAAAATGAGGCGGTGGAGGATGACCGCAACCTGCGTTCGCTGTTGGAGGCGCAGACGCCGGCAGTCAGCATCTTTGGCAAGAGCTGGGATTTCCACGTCACCGAAATCATCCACACTACCTTGGAGGAAAACCTGCGGATGATCGAGGAAACGGTCGCCTTTTTAAAGCGCAACGGCAGGGAAGTGATTTTTGATGCAGAGCATTTCTTCGACGGATACAAACATCATCCGGAGTATGCGATGCAGACTTTGTTTGCGGCAGAGCGCGGCGGTGCGGACAGCATCTGCCTGTGCGAAACAAACGGCGGTGCCTTTCCCGATGAGGTGTATCGCATCGTCAGTGAGGTGGTCAAACAGGTTTCGGTGCCGATAGGTATCCACACCCATGACGATGGAGGAATGGCAGTTGCCAGCAGCGTCATGGCGGTAGAAGCAGGAGCAGTCTTTGTACAAGGAACACTCATCGGCTTTGGAGAACGCTGCGGCAATGCAAATCTCTCCACCGTGCTGAGCAACTTACAGCTCAAGCGAAACTATGAATGTATTCCGCCGGAAAATCTGCACAAACTGATGCAGTCCTGTCACATGATCTCCGAGGTATCCAACGTGCAGATGAATAAAAACATGCCCTATGTCGGAAAGAGCGCCTTTGCCCACAAGGGCGGAATGCACATCGACGGAGTCAATAAGGCACCATCCTCTTTTGAACATATTAACCCTGAGAGTGTGGGAAATACCCGCCGCTTCCTGATGTCCGAAGTGGCTGGACGCAGCACCCTGATCGAAAAGATTCAGCGGGTAGATGCAAAAATCTGTCGCGAAGATCCGGTTACTGCGCAGATTATCGGTCAGATCAAGGAGATGGAGCACCAGGGATACCAGTTTGAAGGAGCGGATGCAACGCTGGAAATGCTCATCCGCAAACAGCTGGGCAACTATCATCCCTTCTTCAAGGTGGAGAAATTCAAAACGATGGGCGAACAACAGAACGGCGAGGAAAATCCATCCGCTTCCGCCATGGTCAAGGTGGTGGTCAATGGTCAGTCCGAGATGACCGCAGCGGAGGGAAACGGTCCGGTCAACGCACTGGACAGCGCGCTCAGAAAGGCGCTGGAGCGTTTTTATCCCATTTTGCAGACGGTACACCTGACCGACTACAAGGTGCGTGTACTTGACAGCAGGGACCGTACAGCATCGAAGGTCCGTGTATTGATCGAATCGACCGACGGCAAGGAGTTCTGGACCACCGTCGGTGTATCGGTGGACATCATCGAAGCAAGTTTGGATGCACTGGTTGCTTCGATCGAGTACAAGCTGATTCATTCCAGCTATTATAATGCAGACAGTTATCGGATGCAGCAGAAATATCGCGGAGATGCGGGTCGATATTGCTGACCTCAAATTACAAAGCTAATAACATAAGAGCCGCTGCAATTTGCAGCGGCTCTTATGTTGTTGTAAAGATATACGGGCAGCACTGGATGCATGGGCAAAGGAGTTACTGTCTGTGGAACTGGTTGTGTGTTTGAGCAGGAAAAGGCAAGTGTCAAACAAAATGTGGGAAGGTATACACAGAATTTGCGGAGGAGATTGACAAACAAAATGAGTTTGCATATAATTAACAATGTTAACTATATGGGAGGGATATTGATGGAGTGGACAGATATGATGTACTATCAACAGCAGATACAAAAGGTAATGCGTTCCCTGCTGCCTACAGGTAAGTCGGTATTGACTGTCAGCGAATGTGAACTTTTGGCTCATCTCTATTTTCAGCCCGAAGAAAATACACCTGTTTTGCTTGGAAAAAACAGCGGCATGAAAAAAGAAGCGGTCAGCCGCTGCTTGAAATCGCTGTATGAAAAAAATTGCATCCGCAAACAAAAACAAACAAAAGACGAGCGAAGCTACCAACTGTTTATCACAGAAACCGGCCTTGATGAATTGAGGAAGGGGTATGAAAGCATCTTACAGCCCTTCTATGATCTGTGGCGAAGCTCCGGCGAAGATTTTGAGGCGTTCATGTACTATGCGGATAAACTTGCTGCACATATCGAAAAAGGAAAGGAAAATACCCGTGATGAGATTTTATGATGCGTTACAGATGGACCCTGCTATCCTCAAGCGAAAAATTGCTGCTTGCGATACAAGACAAGAAAAAATGTACTATTGGACTGCCATAGCAGTGCGCTCCGTTTTGATTGTCGCTTTTGCCATTGTGTTTATCAGCTTGCTGTCTGGGGTGTTTGGTGCTGACAATACCCCTATGGCAGTGGCTTTATTTTGTATGATGCTGGGCATCCGTTTTGTCAATTTCGAGTACTGTATCGGGGATTCGCTCATGACCCTGGCAGCAGTGCTGGCAATCTTAGTGCTTGCACCCAGTGCAGCGGCGGTGCTCCCACAGGCCTTTTTAATACCGCTGCACTTTGTAGCTTTTTTGGCTGTACTTTATATGACGACTCAGCGGCCTGAAATGGGCAATGGAGGCTTATACAGCTTTGCTTATATCTATTTAACAGGCAATCCGGTGGCAGGAGAGGCCTTGGTTCGCCGTGGGCTTTTGGCTTTGGTGGGTTATTTGATCTGTGGAGCAATCCTGTTTGCTAAGCATCGGGATCAGCACAAAGCAACTCGTTTTCACAAAGTGGTTCGGAAAGCCAAGCTATCTGAACCCGTCGTTCTGTGGCAGCTGCGCATGGCGCTCGGTGTGAGTCTGGTGTTAACTGCTGGGCAGGTCTTTGGTGTGGAACGATTTATGTGGATGGGATTTGCCTGTGCATCGCTGCTGTCAGAATATCCGTATCGTGGCAATACCTTCACCCGCTTTTGGCAACGAATCGTGGGTGCGGTTGCAGGTTCCGGTGTGTTTTTTGTGATCTATCTTATCACGCCAGAAGCTCTGCATCCATTGATGGGACCGTTAGGAGGACTGTGCTTGGGCTTCTGTACGGACTACCGGTATAAGACGGCAATGAACTGTTTTGGTGCATTGATGCTGGGAACTGGAATTTATGGACTCAAGGGTGCGGTGATCCTGCGCATTGAGGATACCCTGCTGGGAGTGACATTTGGCTTAATATTCGCAGCGATCTTCCACCAACTGGCGGCGGTCAGACTTCTGCCTAAGCTACAAAATGAGTAAAAGAGAAAAGTCTCGCACACTGTCTAAACGGGAAAAGATGGGGATTTACAGAAGGTGTGCGCAAAAGAAAATGGCGGCTGCCTTAGGGAAAAAAGAATGACTCCAGGTAGCGGATCGAGATCATCTGAAAGACAAAAAAGGCCTTGTATCTTCATGATACAAGGCCTTTTTCACGATATCTGAGGGCTAGAGAATTTTGCCCTGAGATAATAAAATCTGTTTATCTAGGATATTTGATTGCAGCCTGAGCAGCAGCCAGACGAGCGATCGGAACGCGGAATGGCGAGCAGGATACATAGGTCAGACCTGCTTTGTGGCAGAATTCAACGGAGGACGGATCGCCGCCGTGCTCACCACAGATACCCAGTTTGATGTCAGGACGGGTCTGACGACCGAGGTCACAAGCCATCTTCACCAGTTTGCCAACACCGTTCTGGTCGAGTTTTGCAAATGGATCGAACTCGTAGATCTTCTTGTCATAGTAGTAGCCAAGGAACTTGCCAGCGTCGTCACGGCTGAAGCCGAAGGTCATCTGGGTCAGGTCGTTGGTACCGAAGGAGAAGAATTCAGCTTCTTTTGCAATCTCATCAGCGGTAACAGCTGCACGAGGAATCTCGATCATGGTACCAACTTTGTAATGGAGGTTGACACCTTCCTGAGCGATGATTTCGTCAGCAACCTTGCAGACGATGGATTTAACGTAAGCCAGCTCTTTTACTTCACCGACCAGTGGGATCATGATTTCTGGAACGATCTCCCAGTCAGGATGTTTCTTGCTGACATTGATAGCTGCACGGATAACAGCGGTGGTCTGCATCTCAGCAATTTCTGGATAGGAAACAGCCAGACGGCAGCCACGGTGACCCATCATTGGGTTAAACTCATGCAGGGAAGCGATAACGTTGTTGATCTCTTCAACGGAGATGTTCATCTCTTCGGACAGTTCTTTTACCTCAGCCTCAGTGTGTGGAACAAACTCGTGGAGCGGTGGGTCGAGGAAGCGGATGGTAACAGGAAGTCCCTGCATTGCCTCATAGATCGCCTCAAAGTCGCCCTGCTGCATTGGGAGCAGTTTTGCAAGAGCGGTTCTTCTCTGTTCCTCTGTCTTGGAGAGAATCATTTCACGAACTGCTTTGATTCTGACACCGTCAAAGAACATATGTTCGGTACGGCAAAGACCGATACCCTGAGCACCAAAAGCAAGAGCCTGTGCAGCATCCTTTGGAGTATCTGCATTGGTGCGAACCTGCAGCTGTCTTGCTTCATCAGCCCAGCCCATCAGACGGCCAAAGTCGCCGGAAACGGAAGCAGCAACGGTTGGAATTGCTTCTGCGTAGATCTTACCGGTGGAGCCATCCAGGGAGATGTAATCGCCGCGGCAGATCTTCTTGCCGCCCAGTTCGAAGTAACCGTCTTCATCGTGCATTACGATGTCGCCGCAGCCGGATACACAGCAGGTACCCATACCACGAGCAACAACTGCTGCGTGAGAGGTCATACCGCCGCGAACGGTCAGGATGCCCTGTGCATAGTTCATACCTTCGATATCTTCAGGAGAGGTCTCCAGACGAACCAGAACAACCTTCTCACCTTTCTTGCCTTCTTCGGTTGCTTCTTCAGCAGTAAATACAACTTTACCACAAGCAGCACCTGGGGAAGCAGCCAGACCGGTGCCGATCTCTTTGGCAGCTTTCAGAGCTTTTGCATCAAACTGTGGGTGCAGCAGAGCATCCAGCTGTTTTGGCTCTACCATGCAGACGGCTTCTTCTTTTGTAATCATGCCTTCGTCAACGAGGTCGCAGGCAATCTTGATAGCAGCGGTAGCAGTTCTCTTACCATTTCTGGTCTGGAGCATATAGAGTTTGCCGTTTTCGATGGTGAACTCCATATCCTGCATATCTCTGTAGTGGGTTTCCAGATTATGAGCAACCTCACAGAACTGGTTGTAAACTTCCGGCATGATGTCCTTGAGTTCATCAATGTGCTGTGGGGTACGTACGCCGGCAACAACGTCCTCGCCCTGTGCATTGACAAGGAACTCGCCGAACAGTTTGTTTTCGCCGGTTGCTGGGTCACGGGTGAAGGCTACGCCGGTACCGGAGGTATTGCCGGTATTGCCGAATACCATCATCTGTACGTTAACAGCGGTGCCCCAGGAGGATGGGATGTCGTTCATTCTTCTGTAGTAGATTGCACGTGGGTTGTCCCAGGAGCGGAATACAGCTTTGACAGCGCCCATCAGCTGTTCTTTTGGATCCTGTGGGAAGTCGGTGCCTTTCTGCTCTTTGTAGTAGGCTTTGAATCTGACAACCATCTCTTTGAGGTCGTCTGCATCCAGTTCGGTATCCAGTTTAACGCCTTTTGCAGCTTTCATCTCGTCGATGATTACCTCGAAGTTGTGTTTTGGAACTTCCATTACAACGTCGGAGTACATCTGGATGAAACGGCGGTAGGAATCGTAGGCAAAACGCTCGTTGTCTGTCAGTTTTGCAAAGCCCTCAACAACTTCGTCATTCAGGCCCAGGTTGAGGATGGTGTCCATCATACCAGGCATGGAAGCTCTTGCACCGGAACGAACCGATACCAGCAGAGGGTTGTTGACATCACCGAATTTTTTGCCGGCGATTTCTTCGAGTTTGCCCAGATATTCAAAGATCTGTTCTTCAATCTCAGGGTTGATCTGTTTGCCATCTTCATAATACTGGGTGCAAGCTTCGGTAGTGATAGTGAAGCCCTGTGGAACAGGCATTCCCAGAACGGTCATTTCTGCAAGGTTTGCACCTTTGCCGCCGAGCAGCTCACGCATTTTTGCGTTGCCTTCAGAGAAGGCATAAACAAATTTCTTATTCAATTCAGGCTACCTCCCAAAAATAAAGTACAGTTTTATGAACATACAGTTTTGTTGTATGAACAAAATGATCCGAAAAGACATACAACCTGCCTTTTCCAATATTATATCAAATAAAATTTCACAATACCAGACTTCTTTTATAAAATTTACATAAAAAAATTCGGATGTTTTTTTATACAAAAAGAACCTTCCTGATTGAAAACTTGGGATTCAGGACCAATATATTGACAAATTTTTATCAAAATAACTAAACCATCTGGAAATCACGTCGAAGTGGACAAAAGCGATGGAAAAATTTTATACAAAATTATAACAGCCTCTGGAATTCGCTGTTCAGCTTGAATTTTTTGACGGTGGATTTTATAATATAGAACAGGAGAAGAGCAGACCGTGTACAATATTGAAACCGGATGGGAGTGATTAACAATGCAAAAAAGTTGTGCAATTATTCTGGCAGCAGGACAGGGCACCAGAATGAAATCAAAATACCCCAAAGCAATGTGTGAAGTGCTGTTTAAGCCGATGATCTGCTGGGTGACCGACTGGTGCAAAAAGGCGGGCATCGAAAAGATCTGTGTCGTAATCGGCGAAGGCGGAGAGCATATTCAGAAGGTGCTGCCGGAGGGATGTATTACTGTTGAACAGGCACAGCGCAAGGGAACAGGCCATGCTGTCATGATGGCAAGTGATTTTATCGCGGAAAATATCGACTGTGATATCGCGGTGCTCAATGCGGATGCACCATTTGTCAGCGATGCAGTGCTCACCCAGTCTTTGGAGCAGCACCGCAGACAGCAGGCGGCGGTCACGGTGGTCACCGCGAGCCTGGATAAACCCGATGGCTACGGCAGAATTGTGCGTGAGGATGGACAGGTCGTCGGTATTGTGGAGGACAGAGATGCAGACTGTCAGCAGAAGAAGATCAGCGAGGTCAATTCCGGTGCATACTGGTTCTCGGCGGCATTTTTGCAGGATGCACTGACCAAAATCGACTGCAACAACAGCCAGCACGAATACTACCTGACCGATACCGTTAAAATTGCGTTTGAACAGGGTAAAAAGGTAGAGGCCTGCTGCTGTGAGGATCAAAATTTGGTGCTGGGAGCAAACGACAGAGCCGGATTGTTAAGATTAAATGAAATCGCCAACAAAATTGTGGTTGACAGACTTTTGGAAGATGGTGTAAACTTCTATTGTATGGATGGAATTGTGATCTCGCCGGATGCTGTAGTCGGCAGAGACACCACCATCGCTCCAGGAACCCAGCTCAAAGGTGCAGTCGTGATCGGAGAGGACTGTATGATCGGTCCGAACACCATCATCGAAAACAGCCAGATCGGGGACGGATGCCAGATCCATTCTTCGCTGATTGAACAGTCGAAGGTGGGCAACGGCGTGCGCATCGGTCCAAACAGCCATCTGCGCCCGAACAGTGTGCTGGCAGACGGAGTCAAGATTGGCAACTTTGTCGAAATTAAAAACTCCACATTGGGCGAAAAGACCAGTGTGGCACATCTGACCTATATCGGCGATTCCGACTTTGGTTCGCACATCAATGTCGGCTGCGGTGTGGTCACCGTCAACTATAACGGCTACCGCAAATTCAGAAGCACCGTCGACGATCACGCCTTTATCGGCTGCAACACAAACCTTGTTTCGCCGGTTCATGTGGGAGAAAATGCCTACATTGCCGCCGGCTCTACCATCACCGGCGATGTCGGTGCACAGGATCTGGCGATTGCACGCGCACGCCAGGTAAACAAACCAGGCTGGGCAGCTCAGTATCGTGAAAAACAGCTGGAAGAAAAGGCCAGAGAGAAAAAGTAAATTTATTTTGTATCGTACAGTCCCTGGTGTCGGTATTCCGATGCAGACGGACTGTTTAACGGCATAACGCCGGATATTCTTTAGAGAGTCTAAAGAGGATGAAAAGGTGGGCGGAGAATACTCTGCCGAGAAAAGTAAGGGGAGTCAAAAAAGAAATGAATTTGCATGGTAAGGATATCAAAATCTTCACTGCTAATTCCAATCCGAAAGTAGCGGCTGAAATTGCGGCTTGTCTGGGTCTTCCGGTAGGCAAAAGCGAAGTAAAAACATTTTCTGACGGCGAGATCGCTGTCTCCATCCAGGAATCCGTTCGTGGTTCGGATGTTTTCGTAGTACAGTCTACCTGCACACCAGTTAACGACAATCTGATGGAACTGCTCATCATGATTGATGCTTTCAAACGTGCATCCGCTGGTCGTGTTACCGCAGTTATGCCATACTTTGGTTATGCAAGACAGGACAGAAAAGCAAAGGCAAGAGATCCGATCTCTGCAAAGCTGGTTGCAGACCTGATCACTGCTGCCGGTGCTGACCGCGTTCTGACCATGGACCTGCATGCAGCACAGATCCAGGGCTTCTTCGACATTCCGGTTGACCACCTGCTGGGCGTGCCGATCATGATCCCACACTTCATCGAGAAGATCGGCGACGAGCATTCGATCTACACCGTTGTTTCTCCAGACCTTGGTTCTGTAACAAGAGCAAGAAAGTTTGCTGAACGCTGCGATGTTCCGCTGGCAATCATCGACAAGAGAAGACCAAAGGCAAATGTCTGCGAAGTTATGAATATCATCGGTGATGTTCGTGACAGAAAGGTCATCATCGTTGACGATATGATCGATACCGCAGGAACCCTGTGCAATGCAGCAAACGCACTGGTTGAGATCGGCGGTGCAAAAGAAGTTATCGCCTGTGCAACCCACGGTGTTCTGTCCGGTCCGGCACTGGAAAGAATCGAAAAGAGCGCACTCAAAGAGGTTGTTCTGCTGGATACTATTCCACTGCCAGAGAACTGCAACTGCAGCAAGATCACTCAGCTGCCGGTTGCTCCGGTCTTTGCAGAGGCAATCGAGAGAATCTATCAGGACAAACCAGTTTCTCCTCTGTTTGTTTAATCGTTTTATCGACGGCAAAAATAAAAGGGCAGGTAGCATTACCTGCCCTTTTTCCGGCGTAAAGGGGAAAATGCGACAAAAACAGCGGTTGCGGCGATTTTGCAGAAGGTGTATGATGAAGACGGCAGATCGCCAAGGATTGATGGGAAAAGGAACGAGAGAGTTTGAAAGAGTATATTTGCTATTGTGATGAGGTCACAAGGGAAGATATCCTGGAAGCGATTGCACAGGGAGCGCGCACACTGCGCGACGTCAAGCGGATGACAGGAGCGATGACCCACTGTGACTGCAAAAACAAAAATCCAAAGGGAACATGATGTTCGGCAGATATCATGCGGGTGCTGAAGGAAGGATTGTCCCAGCTCCCCAGATAGCTCTGTTTGGAAAACAGCATGTTGTGAGAGGAAAATAGAACAAGTGGGCAGGCCGGCCACAGGCCCCTATCAGCAGATGGGGGTCTGTGGTTGTCCTGCCCTGTTGCCGACCTCCGAAGAAAGAGGTCAGAACAGAGAAAGGAAGCGTTTGTATGTACGATATTTTTGAAAAGCTCAAAACATTAAACAGCAAACAGGCGGTGACCGGAACACCGGAATTTCTGGTGGTAGGACTGGGAAATCCAGAACCAAAGTATGATACCACCCGCCACAATGCCGGATTTATGGCAGTGGACCGCATCGCCGAAAAAACCGGCTGCCGAATCAACCAGCTGAAATTCAAATCGCTGTATGGCATGTGCGAAATCGAAGGCAAAAAGGTGATGCTGTTGAAGCCATCTACCTACATGAACAACTCCGGTGAAGCCGTTCGCGAAGCCAGCGCCTTTTATAAAATTCCGCCGGAAAAGATCATCGTCATCTTTGACGATGTGTCGCTGGATGTGGGCAAAATGCGCATCCGCCGCAAGGGAAGCGACGGCGGACACAACGGCATCAAGAGCATCATCTATTTAAACGGCAGCGACCAGTTCCCGCGCATCAAGATCGGCGTGGGCAAAAAGCCGCATCCCGACTACGATCTGGCAGCCTGGGTGCTGGGACATTTTTCCGAGGAGGACCTCAAGGTGCTCGACGGTGTGTTTGACAAAAGTTATGAGGCGGTCAGGGAGATTGTCAAGGGAAATATCGACCGCGCAATGAATCTCTTTAACTAACATTTGAAAAAATTGATAAAAAGGCGGGTGAAAAGAAATGAAACAGTTTTTATCTCTGATGAATGGGATGATGGAATATCGTCAGCTCTCCGATGCGCTGACCAATGGGCGCACGCCGGTTTCGGTGGTGGGAACAGCTGCGTCGCACAAAACGCACATGATTGCGTCGCTGGTCAGTGAACTGGACCGTCGGGCGCTGGTCATTGTTCCTGACGAGAGCACTGCCATCCGCTTTGCGGCGGACCTGTCCACTCTGTTGGGAGAAAAGGTGCTGCATTTTCCGGCAAGGGATTATGTACTGCTGGATGTGGACGGTGCTTCGGGTGAATTTGAGCATCAGCGTCTGGGCGTGCTCAGTGCATTGGTGCGCAAGGAGGCAAGGGTTGTTGTTGCGTCGGTGGAGTCGGCCTGTGAGCGCACGCTGCCGGAGGAAAAGCTCCGGCAGTCGATCCTGACCATCGACCAGGATGAATTGTACGATGCCGACCAGATCGTCAAGCAGCTGGTGGCGATGGGCTACCAGCGCCGCGACCAGGTCGAAGGTATCTGTCAGTTTGCACGCCGCGGCGGTATTCTGGATGTCTTTCCACCCGACCGCAGCGAACCGGTGCGCATCGAGTTTTGGGATGACAGCATCGACACGATGTCCACCTTCCAGGTGGATACCCAGCGCCGTCAGGATGCGATCGAGCGAGTCACCCTGCCTCCGGCAAGAGAGGTGCTGTTTGACAGCCCTGAACAGCTTGTAAAGCTGCTGAGAACAAAGGCGGAAGAACAGAAGGGCAAGGTGGGACTGAAGGTCAAGGAGCATCTGGAAAAGGACATTGAACGGCTGGAAGGCGGTTTAAGTCCGGTGAGCATCGACCGCTACCTGCCGATTTTGTATCAGCCGGCGACCATCTTCGACTATTTTGAGAAGGAAGCCATGACCTTTTTGTGCGAGCCGGTTTCGTGCAGAGAAAACTTTGGCAATGCGATGGCACAGCATCATGAGGACGTCAAACTGCTGTTGGAGGACGGCGTACTGTTTCGCGGATGCAGCGTGTTTTATGATGATTTTACCGACCTGTGCCGCGGATTGACCACCCATTCCGGTGTGTTGATGGATACCTTTACCCGCTCTCTGAGCGAGGTGCCGGTCAAGGAACTGGTACAGGTGACGGCATCGCAGCTTTCCACCTGGAGCGGTGAATATGCCATCCTCAAGGACGATGTCGAAGATTATATGAAAACAGGCTTTGCCTGTGTCATCTTTGCAGGAACGCCGAGAGGCGCACAGGCGCTGGTCTCCGATTTGCAGCACGACTTTTCGGCGCAGCTGGTGCAGGATGTGTCTGCCATCGTACCAGGAACGGTTTCGGTGGTGGAGGGCACGCTGTCGGCGGGAATGGAATATCCACAGCTGAAGCTTGCCGTCCTCAGCCATACCCGCACAGCCAGCGGAAAAAAGAAGCCGTCCAAGCAGAAAAAGGGCGTCAACATCAAGAATATCTCCGACTTGAATGTGGGAGATTATGTGGTTCATGTCTCCCACGGTATCGGTATCTTTGAGGGAATTGTCAAACGAGATATTCATGGCGTGGTCAAGGACTATATTAAAATCCGTTATGCCGGCAGCGATATGCTGTTTGTGCCGGTCAACCAGCTCGATTTGGTGACCCGCTATGTCGGTGCAAAAGAGGACAGCATCGTCAAACTGAATAAGCTCAACTCCGCCGAGTGGGCAAAGACCCGTGCCCGCGTCAAAAAGGCGGTCAAGGATATGGCTGACGAGCTCATCAAACTGTATGCGCAGCGTGCGGCCTCTAAAGGCTATGCCTTTGGACAGGACACCGACTGGCAGAACGACTTTGAACGCCGCTTCCCCTATGATGAAACCGACGACCAGCTGCGGTGTATTCAGGAGATCAAGGACGACATGGAAAAGCCGGTGCCGATGGACCGGTTATTGTGCGGAGACGTCGGCTTTGGCAAGACCGAGGTCGCGATTCGTGCAGCCTTCAAGTGTGTGATGGACGGCAAACAGTGTGCCGTCCTGGTGCCGACCACCATTCTGGCATGGCAGCACTATCAGACCTTCCGCAAGCGCATGGAAGGCTTCCCGATCAAGGTGGATATTCTGTCACGTTTCCGCACTCCAAGGGAGCAGGAGCAGGTGCTGGAGGAACTGCGCCGCGGAGAAATCGACATTGTGGTGGGCACCCATCGTCTGGTGCAGAAGGATGTCAAGTTTAAGGATCTGGGACTGTGCATCATCGACGAGGAACAGCGCTTCGGCGTCAAACACAAGGAGACCTTTAAGGAGATGCGCAGCAACGTCGATGTGCTGACCTTGTCGGCAACACCAATTCCAAGGACACTGAACATGGCGATGTCGGGCATCCGCGACATGTCCACCATCGAGGAGGCGCCGCAGGACCGTCAGCCGGTACAGACCTACGTCATGGAACATGACTGGGGAATCCTGACCCAGGCGATGAACAAGGAGCTTCGCCGCGGCGGACAGGTGTTCTATCTGCACAACCGCGTTGAAACTATCGACCGCTGTGCCGCTACCATCCAGCACTACCTCCCCGATGCAGTGGTCGTTGTTGCCCACGGCAAGATGAGCGAGGAGCAGCTCTCCAAGGTGTGGAAGCGGCTGATCGACCATGAGATCGACATTCTGGTCTGCACAACCATCATCGAAACCGGTGTGGACGTTTCCAACTGCAATACGCTCATTATCGAGGATGCCGACCGGCTAGGACTGTCCCAGCTGTATCAGATTCGCGGACGTGTGGGACGTTCCAGCCGACGCGCTTTTGCCTATCTGACGGTGACAAAAGGCAAGGCACTGACCGACGTTGCGACCAAGCGACTGGAGGCTATCCGCGAGTTTACCACCTTTGGCTCCGGTTTCCGCATTGCAATGCGCGACCTGGAGATCCGCGGCGCAGGCAACATTCTGGGAGCACAGCAGCACGGACACATGGAAGCGGTCGGTTATGAGATGTATCTGAAGATGCTCTCCGACGCCGTAGCGATTGCCAAGGGCGAGAAGCCGGATACCCAGACCACCGAATGTCTGGTGGATATCCGCATCGGTGCGCATATCCCTGAGGATTATATCGAGAGCTTGTCGCAGCGCATTGATATCTACAAGAAGATTGCTTCGATCGAGAACGAAGGAGATGCACTAGACATCACCGACGAGCTGATCGACCGCTTCGGCGATCCGCCGGAAGCAGTCAAGGGACTGATCGACGTTTCTCTGCTGAGAAACACCGCCGCTGCCCAGGGCATCAAGGAAATTTCGCAGCGGGCAGACAGCCTGCTGCTCTATCCTGAGGTGGTGGACATGGAGAAGGCCAGCCGTCTGGCATCGGCGCTCAAAGGCAGAGTAATGCTCAATGCCGGTGCCAAGCCTTATCTGACCGTCAAGGTGGCCAAGGGCGAAAAACCGCTGGACACCATGCGTCTGGCGCTGGGAATCATGGCCGGAGAAAATCTGACCGCCGGAAAATAGAACCAGAAGCTTGTTTTCAGTCCGTTCATGACTTTTGTAGCTTGTGGGTGTATAATAACAGGGAATTTGCGCAGAGAAGGAGTCTTGCGCAGAAACTGAAAATCTAGGGAGGAAAACCGGATGAATTTGTTAAAGAAATGTGCTGCTGTACTGCTGACGGGAGCGATGGTGCTTTCGCTGGCAGGATGCGGCTCTGATAGCGACTGGATCATGAAAAGCGGAGAGCTGACCATGCCGGTGGGTGTGTACGTCAACAGCCTGCTGGAAAACTATTATGTTGCCAGCGCAATGGTGGAGGACAAAGACGCAGATGTACTGTCCCAGACAGTGGAAGGCAAGGATGCATCGCAGTGGATCATCGACGAAAGCCTCAAGACCGTCTATGAAAACATGGGCATCTACGCAAAATTTGAGGAGATGGGTCTGGAGCTGTCCGAGCAGGAGCTGGCTACCTGTGAGTCCAAGGCAGCTTCCTACTATCAGCAGGCACAGGAAAATCTGAAGAAGAACAACATCACCCAGGAAGATCTGGAAATGATGTATCAGCTGACCTACATGAAGGTGGATCTGTTCAATGCACTGTACGGTGAAGGCGGAACCGAGGAGATTCCAGAGGAAGAGCTTCGCCAGTACTATGAGGACAACTACATCAAGATGGCGGTAGAAGGCTTCCAACTGCCGGATGAGCTGGCTTCCGATGCCTCCGAAGAAGAAAAACAGGAGTATCAGGAACAGCTGGAACAGACCAGAGCGGAAGCAGAGAAACTGTATCAGCAGGCTCAGCAGGGTGCAGCAGAAGGAAAGAGCTGGGACGAGGTGCTCAATGAGTACAAGAGCATCGACCCTGAGACCGGTGAAAAGGACGAGAGCTATGATATGAGCTCCTCCAATTACCGTCTGCTGGATACAGCAACCACCACCCTCAACAGCGAGGTCATCACTGCGCTGAAGAATGCAAAACAGGGAGAGGTCATCTTCATTGAAGCACAGACCATGCTGGCAGTTGGTGCAACTACCGACATCAATGCAGACCCGACCGATTATGAGTTTGTAGTCGATATGATTCGCCACGCCATCAAGGACGAGGAATTTTCTCAGGAGATGCAGCAGCTGGCACAGGGAGAAGGCTTTACCCTCAACGAGCAGGCACTGGAAACCTATTCTCCAGATAAGATCACAACGATGTAATAAAACACAGAAAAGGACCGCTTTCCAGAGAAATCGCGGTCCTTTTCTGTGTTTTCAACAAAGATGGGGAACAAATTTATATGAATGATTCTTTAAATTTTTTTGCCCCTTCTTCCACAAACGTACTTTTTTATGGTATAATAAGCGGGAATAGCTGTGCCGAATATGAACACAGCCAAAAACAAATCTTCTCAGATTGATAAACAGCTCAAAAAATAAAGATGTAAGGGATGAAGATGTATGAAAGATAGAATCGGACAATCCGGCAGCAACAAAACCAACGGCGGAGCATCGGGCGCTTCCTCCAAGCTCCCACTGATCATCGGCGGCGTTATCGTCGTTGCATTGATCGCAGGAGGTGCAATTTTCTTTTTGAAAGGTGGAGACCAGGGCGGAAACAAGGAACCGGTCGCTGCTTCGGGCATCTCCTATCCGGCAAACACCCAGCCGGTTTCGGAGGAAGAACAGGCGATGGAGGATGTTATCCTCAGCGCGAAAGGCCAGAAGGTACCGACAGTGACACAGCTGGTGGACCTGGTAGCGATCAATCAGCTGACCGGAACACTGGAATCCTCCGGTGATGGAAAAAATGCAAACGTAGTAGCAACACTGGAGACCGAGTCCCTTGCACAGAAGGCGGCAGATTTTAAGGCATCCACCAACGATGATACCATCGGCTGGATCAGAATTCCAAACACCAACGTCGATTATGCTGTTGTTTACAAAGCAGGCCGCGAAAACTATGCTTACTATGAAGCACTGGGTTACGACAAGAATTACAGCAAGGACGGCGTTATCTGGGCGGACTATGAGTGTACCTTCCCAGAGCTGTCTTCCAACACCATCCTGTACGGACATAACTGGTACAACATTTACACTCCTCGCACCATGGAGAACATGCAGAGCAACGACACCATGTTTGCGCAGGTGATGAGCTATCACTATACCGATTTTGCACAGGAAAATCCGTTCATCTACTTCTCCACCACCGAGAAGGACTACGTGTTCCAGGTATTTGCAGCGTTCTATACCGATCTGGCATTCGAGTATAACTATGCAAATATGAGCCAGGAGGACTTCCAGAAGGTCATTGCAGAGGCAAAGGCAAAGAGCCAGTCCAACTACAATGTACCGGTAACCACCGAGGACCACATCCTGACCCTGTCCACCTGTACCAGAATGTATGGCAATACTGAAAATCAGCGCTTTGTCGTCATGGCAAAACTGGTATCGGAGGGCACACCTTCGACCACGATCAGCACTCATTCCAATCCAATCGCATACAATGCAAGCGTTGAAGGCTAACAGCTGAAATAAAAAAACAAACAGCCCATTCCCAACAGGGAATGGGCTGTTTGTTTTGAGAGGAGGGGTGTTTATTCGACAAGGGAGGCCGGATCGACATATTCACCGTTTTGTTTGACGTCAAAATGCAGATGCGGCTCCAACGAGAGTTCACATGGAATTTCGCCGACCGAACCGATAGGCTGTCCGGCAGTGACGGTGGCCTGTTCTTCCACCAGAACGTCGTCTCCAAGACCAGCGTAGGTCAGCACATAATCGCCACAGCTTACCTCGACGACATTGCCCCACATCGGATCATTGCGGATGTCGGTGACCGTTCCGTCACAGGCTGACAGCACCGAGGTGCCCAATGCAGCGCTGATGTCCAGGCCGTTGTGGGTGCGCCAGTCGCCCAGCGTTTCGTTTTTGACCAGCATGTCACCGCTGAAAGGGGTAATCTCTGCGCCGCTGACCGGCAGGCTCAGAGCAAAATCGGCGGAGACAGACGGCTCTTCGGGCTGCGTGGAAGCTTCGGCGGAAGGCTGCTGCGTTTCGGACGATGCCGGCTGCGCAGAGGAAGGCTCGGCATCCGCAGAGGAAGGCTGCTGCTGCGAAGAAGTCTGAGAAGAGGCCTCTGGCTCTGGGTCGGAGGTTTCTGACTGGAAGGTTTCGTCCAGCTGATCGGCCAGCGAAGCCGAGGAGCTGTCCTCCTGCGGCACATTGTCCACCTTTTGCTCCGCAGGCTGGGTGTCGATTTCTTCCTGCTGTGCCTGTGGAGTTTGGTTTAAAGGGGTTGCTTCGATATTTTCAATGGTTTTGTCGACGGCGACCCAGGCTGCAGCGCCTGCGCCTGCCAGACAGACGGCCAGGGCAAGATAAAATCCCTTGCCGGAGATAAATTTCTGGAATCCGTTGCTCATGGTATTCAATCCTTTCCATAGGTAAGATGATTTCCTCTGACTGTATTTTGTACCGTCCATTGCCTTTTATGCCCGATGGCGAAATTTTTTATAAAGTGGTTTCATAGCTCCCATCAACTCACGAAGACCGATCAGCAGCAGAAAGACGCCGAAGGCTTTTTGAAGCAATGCAGGGTCCAGACGATTGGACAGCAGGCTGCCCAGGACGCCGCCGAGAACGCCGCCGGCAATGCAGCCAGGGAGCAGCGACAGCTCGACCAGTCCGTGCTTGCGATGCAGCCAGAGCGAAAGTGCCGCAGTGGGAACAAAGAGCAGAAGGTTGAGCGACTGCATCTGTGGCTGACTGAGCGTGGAGAAAAACGAAAGGTATAACAGAAGCACCGTTCCGCCGCCAAGGCCCATCGAGGCGACCACCGAGGTGGCAAAGACAGCTGCCAGGGAAAACAGAGAAACCGACATAACATTCCTCCTCAGCGAATCAGAATCCGCACAGCGCTGTACAAAATTACGAGCGAAAACAACAGCTTGAGTGCGGTGACAGGTATTTTTTGCAGGCACCAGGCGCCGCATACCGATCCAAGCAGAGCAGGAACAACGAAGGGAAGTGCCTGCCCGATCTGCAGGTTGCCGTGCAGTCCATAGACAACCAGGCTGACCAGTGACAGCGGGAGGATCAGTGCAAGGCTGGTTGCATGGGATTGACGGGAAGAAAGTCCCTTTTTTTCAAGCAATGCGACCGCCAGAATCCCGCCGCCGGAGCCAAAAAAGCCGTTGAGCAGCCCGATGAGCAGTCCAAACCAGAACAGCAGAAGATCACCTCCTATCAAAAAAAGAACCTTCTTTCAGGATATTAGCCGAAAGAAGGTTCTTTTATACAGTCGGGAGTGAACGATAAGTCAAGTCTTTCCTTGACCAACAGAAATGGATATGGTATGATCTATTTAAACAAATGTTAAAATAGGTGGGAGGAGATAGGATGGCATTACAGGAGACACTAAAAGCATTGTCCGACCCGACGCGCCGCGAAATTCTGGTTTATCTGCGGGAAGGAGAGCTTTCCGCAGGAGAGATTGCACAGCATCTGGAGATGAGTCCGCCGGCAACCTCTCATCATCTGCAGAAGCTGAAGGCGGCGGGACTGATCTTTGAGCGCAAAGAAAAAAATTTTATCTATTACGAGCTGAACACCTCCCTTTTTGAAGAGCTGCTGCTGTGGCTCAATCAGTTTGAGTGCAGAAAGGAGAAGGCAGATGAAAAAGCTGTTCTCGATGCTAACCTTCCTTCCGCTGGTCATTAGTATTTTTGCATTTTCACTTCTTCCCGAGCAGATTCCGGCACACTTTAATCTGGCGGGAGAGGTAGATCGCTGGGGAAGCCGGCTGGAAATTTTTGTTCTTCCAATTTTGGTAGCGGTAATCGGTTTGCTGTACCGACGCTGGGTGGAATGGACGCTTCGCAGGCAGACACAGAATTCTTCGCGGGCGCTGTATATCGCCGGATGTGCCATGCTGGCAATCTTTAACGGAATCTTTTTTGTGATGCTGTACACCTCCTTTGCTTCGGTGGACCGGATGGCTGTTCCAGGAGAAGCGATTGCGCGCATCACCAATCTTTTGATCGGACTGTCACTCATCCCATTGGGCAATGTCATGCCGAAAGTCAAACGAAACGGTGTGTTCGGATTGCGCACCAAATGGAGCATGGCAAACGACACCTGCTGGAATCTTTCCCAGCGATTTGGCGGGTTGAGCTTTATTATCACCGGCTGTTTGATTGTGTTGGGGAGCATCCTCATTTCCAATCCAACCTACCAAAGTATTTTAATGATTGTGCTGATTTTGTTGGATACTGTTTTCTGCGTGGTTTATTCCTACCAGGTCTATCAAAAGCATGGCAGAAATTGAAAAAAGTTTTATAAAAAAGCTCTGCCTCCGTTATATGGAGACAGAGCTAAATTAATTAAATTTATGGAGATTGTACGATGAAAAAACAGCGGTTACCTCAACTTGAAATTGTGGAGTGCAATGACTACCATAATCAGCGGTTACAACAGTGTTTTCGAGAATATTTTGAGGAGATTGGAGAACAGCTCAAAGAAAACACGAAAGTATTTGACAAAATGCAGCGTGCTGCAGACAGCGGCATGCACTGTTATGTGATCCGCAAAGAAGAGGATATTTTGGGGTTCATTCAGTTCCAGCAGGAAGTACTGACCCATGAAATGGGATTCTTTACAGAGAAGCTTGGGTTTATTAGAGAGCTGTGGGTCAGTCCGACGATTCGAAAACAAGGGTGTGGAGCATGGTTGGTATCCGCCACGGAAGCCTATTTTAAAAAGGCAGGAGTGGCAAAGCTGATCTTGACCTACGAAGAAGAGGCCCTTGGGTTTTATCAAAAATTGGGTTTTGTGGAGGACAAATCCTACCAGGCCGAAAATGAACAGGGTGTCGTTATCAAGATATTGTCGTGAGACGGAACGTTTAACGTTTAGATGGAGAAGACTGAGGAGAGGTCATCTTCCGAAAACCGACGCTTGCCATCAGATAGCCTGCTGCCGGTGGGACAAAGGCACAGCTGGCAGGACTGTGGCGTCCATGCTCTTCGCCGCCCTCGCAGATTGCCTTCGCGGGCATCTCTACCGAGTAGATGACCGTCTGTTTTTCTACGCCGCGCTTTTTTAATTCGCGGCGCATGACGCGGGCCAGCGGACAGCCGCAGCCGGTTGTATCCGAGATGTCTCCCCAGCGCAGCAGGGAAGGGTCGACACGGTTGCCGGTGCCAAGACAGGTTACCAGCGGAATGTGCAGTTCCTGACATTTCTGCGCCAGAAAGAGCTTTGCAGTGACGGTGTCGATGGCATCCAGGATCAGGTCGGGATGCTCGTCAAAGAGAAAATCGGCGTTGTCCGGCAGGAAGAAGCGTTCATGGCAGATGAGGTTTGCCTCGGGATTGATCGAGAGCAGACGCTGCTTGGCAGCCAGGCATTTGCTCTGCCCGACCATATCAGCAGTAGCAAAGAGCTGGCGATTAAGGTTGGTGATGTCTACGGTGTCGTTGTCGATGAGGATGAGCGTTCCCACACCCATCCGGCAGATTGCTTCAGCAGCGGCGCCGCCGACGCCGCCCAGTCCCAGAATGGCGACTTTTTTGTGGAAAAGGTCGTCGATGGTCTGTGTTCCAAACAGAGTTTCGGTGCGTTCCAGCCATTTTCTGCTCATAGCTTCTCCTCCAGTTTCCGGTTTTAGACATGAAAAAAGCGCACAACGGTTGTGCGCTTTTGATTTTTTATAGATACCCCGCCGTGCCGTCGCCATGGCAAGTTAAAACCCGTCGTATGGACAGGTGGGTTGCTGCCCAACACCTTCACGCTCCCTTCGTCCGCAAAAGCGGGAGGTCTGCAATCGTGTGCCGGAGCTTGGCGTCCCTTTTAAAAAGTGTTGGATTATAAAAACCATACTTTCTCGAACACGGCAGGAGTACAAGCAAGATTATTTGCAGCAGTCCTGATGATTATTCCTCATCATCGACAACATCGTAGTCCTCTTCCAGACGTTCCATAAAGATATCGGCGATTTCATCCATCTCGTCTTCGTCCTCGATGGTTTCCAGAAATTCCTCTCCATCCACTGTGACTACCTTGAGGATGACCAGCTCACCGCTGTCCTCCAGGCTTTCCTGTGGATCATCATAGACAGGGGAAAGTGCCATATAACGGTTTTCACCGTTGTCGATTGCGTCCAGTACCTCAAAGGTATGTTCTACCCCGTCGTCATCCTCCAGAGTCAGGATATCATTGCCAAATTCGTTGTCGATCATCGTGCTGCATCCTTTCTTTTTTTGCTACGACTATATTATAGCATTCTGGGGGCAAAGTCAATCATAATTCGAGATTTTATAGTTTGTTCAATAAAAAACTTTCAATTTGTTGAAAATATCTATTGAAAAAGCGCAAAGAATCAGCTATAATAAAGACACAACAAAGGTAATATTAAATATAAAACAGAAAGGGTGATTCCTATGAAAACAGGAGCAGAACCAGTTATGATCCTTTCTGAGGAATCAAAAGTTTCCTCAGGGAGATCCCAAAACAGATAATGAAACTCCATTGAATCAGCGATCAGAAACCTGATAAAAAGTAAAAGGAGCATCAAAAGATATTCCAAAGTGCTTTGAAATCGGGAGGAACAAAGATCGAAAGCAATGAAGCAAAATAAAAAATGGTATCCATTATCTGAAAAGTTTATATTTAATATCAAAAAGATTCTGATGGATGTAGTATCAGAAGAAAAGGAAAAAACCTTTTAAAAAAATAATCAAAACTGAATAAGAAAAAATGAAAGGAAGAAAAACCTTTTTAAAAATTGAGAAGAAAGAAAATCTTCTAAAAAAATCAAAGGAACAAAACCTTTTAAAAAAATTAAGACGCAAAAATCTGAAGAATCATGGTTCAGATTTTTCACAATCAATGATATTACCTTTTCACTGTTAATATAGATCTTGAAAAAAGAAACCTAGTTAACATTGATTCCTTAAAATATACTTGTAAGGTGAGTCCGATGAAATAGCAGATTAAGACAAGGGCATTCCTAATTCGAAGATAAGCGTAAAAGTAAGCAAGGCAAAAAGGAAATGTGATAAAAATGAAAGCATTCCCGAATAAACCGAATGTAGTACGTTATCTGAAAGAATATTAAGAAAATGAGGATACTACCCATGTACTAATCTAATTATCAAGAGAACTCCAAGCAAACGATAAAGCTTCCAAAAGGGCTGTGAGAAATCACAGCCCTTTTTTAATGGTATGAATAAGTTTCCATTTTTGGGTTTTGTCGGTGGAAGTTCACAGACTGTATGTAGAATCCCCAAATGGAATATGCTATAATGAACAACAGAGCATGTTTTTTGCAATTACCATCCGATGCAAAGATGACAAGATAGATATACAAATAGGAGATGAACACATGAATTATCCGTTGGCAAGGGAGTGCATCGCACCAGGCGTGCATTTTTCTTCGATTACCGACCGTAAATTTAAACATAACCGAATGTCAGTGAATCTGGTGGTCAATCTGGACCGCGACAAAGTTACCAATCGTGCGGTTGTTCCGTTTATTCTGCGTCAGGGTACAAAAAAATGTCCTGATTTTACCAAGCTCAATGAGCGTCTGTGCGACCTGTACGGTGCAAGTCTGGATGCAGGCGTCGATAAATTTGCAGAATATCAGATTATCACGCTGGGAATGTCTGGCATCGACAATCGCTATGCACTCCACGGGGAGGACATGGTGTCCGAGTGTGCCGGACTGCTGGCAGAAATTTTGTTTGAACCTAATATTACCGATGGCAAGTTTGATGCGCAGGAAACCGCTTTGGAAAAACAGTACCTGCTGGATACCATCAATGCAGAGATCAACGATAAGCGTTCCTATGCAATGACTCGCTGCAAAGATATTATGTGTGCCGACGAAGGCTGTTCGATCAAAAAATATGGCTATGCAGAAAAGGTGGAACAGATTACACCCGAATCGGCTGCAGAAGCTTATGAAGAATTGCTGCGCGTAGCACAGGTAGAAATCCTGTTCGAAGGCTGCGGCGATCCAACAGCAGCAAAAGAAATTTTCCGCAAAAAGTTTGAGGGCATCCAGCGCACACCGATTTCGGTGGCAAGCTACTGCGGCCGCAACCAGCAAGGCGAGGTCAAACAAACAGTCGAACGTATGGACGTCAAACAGGGCAAGCTGGTCATGGGCTTCCGTGTGGAAGGCGTCACCGAGTATAAAAAGATGAACGCAGAGAGAATCGCAGTTGCACTGTTTGGCGGCACTGCAAACTCGCTGCTCTTTAAAAACGTGCGCGAGAAAATGAGCCTGTGTTATTACTGTTCTGCTGGCTATGACCGCAATACCGGACTGATGATGGTACACAGCGGTGTGGAGGCAGAAAACATCGAAAAAACAAAGGAAGCGGTATTGCAGCAGCTTCAGATGATGCAGCGCGGAGAATTTGAGGACAAGGATATTACCGAAACAGTCATGTTTATGAAAACGGCGCTCAAGGCGACCACCGATTCGCTGGGTGCGATGGACAGCTGGTATCTGACCCAGATTCTGGGTGGCACTGAGGTTTCTCCGGATGGAGAGATCGAACTGAGCAGCCAGGTGACCAGGGAAGATGTCATCGAAGCGGTCAGCTGCATCAAGCTGGATACCGTGTATATGCTGCTGCCAAAGGAAAAGGAGGGTGAATAACATGAACAAACAGCTTGTAACCAACGGACGTCTGGGAGAAAGCTACCTGCGGGTGGAACATCCGTCCGGTCTGACCATGCTTTTGTACCCGATGCAGGGATATTCGACCTCCTATGCAATGTTCTCGACCAAGTACGGTTCGATTGACACCTGCTTTAAAACCGGTGAGGATACCGAGTTTGCCACCGTACCGGCGGGTATTGCCCACTATCTGGAGCACAAAATGTTCGAGAGTGAGGACGGAGATGCGTTTGAACGCTATGCCAAAACCGGCGCATCGGCAAACGCCTTCACCAGCTTTGACAAGACCTGCTATCTGTTTGCCTGCTCGGATCACTTTAAGGAGTCGATTGAGATTCTGCTGGACTTTGTGACCGATCCGTACTTTACCAAGGAAACGGTGGAGAAGGAGCAGGGCATCATCGGCCAGGAGATTCGGATGTATGACGATGATCCAGGCTGGCGCGTCATGTTTAATCTTCTGGAAAGTATGTACCAGAATAACACCGTCAAGGTGGATATCGCAGGTACCGTCGAGTCGATTGCACAGATTGATGCGGACCTTCTGTACTGCTGCTACAACACCTTCTATAACCTCAACAATATGGTGTTGACGGTAGCAGGTAACTTTGACCCGCAGGAGGTACTGGATGCAGCGGACAAAATCCTGAAAAAAGCGCCGGAGCTTCACATCGAGCGCAAGGTGGCCGAGGAGCCGGCGGCAGTTGCAAGAAAGCGGTTTGTACAGCATCTGCCGGTAGCGGTTCCGATGTTCTATATCGGATTCAAGAGCCCGAATGCGGGTGAAAAGCAGAATTTCTGCAATATGATTTATGATGAAATGATTCTGGACCTTGTCACAGGGGAAACCACCGAGCTGTACCGTCAGCTGTACAACGACGGACTGATCAACAGCGGCATTGTCGGCGAAACGATGCCAGGACGCGATTATCTGTGTTCGATGATTTCGGGCGAGTCCAAGGACCCTGACCAGGTGTATGAGAGGATTTGCAGAGCATTTGAAAAAGCGGCCGTCGAGGGAGTGGATGACGAAGCCTTTGAACGGGTGAAAAAGTCCACCTATGGACGGTATCTGGGTCTGTTTGCAAAGCCGGATGCGCTTGCAAGCGCGATGACCAACTGCTATTTTGCAGGGATCGACATGTATGACCTGGTGGAACTGGTTGCCAACAGCTCCAAAGAGGAGCTGGAAAAACGTTTGCGGGAGGACTTTTCTTCCGAGAACAGCAGCCTTTCCATTGTGATGGCATAAATCAGTTGTAAGGAGCAGATTTTTCATGGAACAGACATTGACGATCGTCTCTTTCCCAGGGTTGGGATTGGAGTTCGATGTAAACAGGGTGGCATTTGAGATTGGAAGCATACCGGTTTATTGGTACGGTATCCTGATTGCGCTGGGCTTTATGCTGGCAATTTTGTATACGAGCAAACGTGCCAAAGAATTTGGCGTGGATGCCGACCGTATGCTGGACGTCATCATGGGCGGCGCCATCGGCGGCATCATCGGTGCAAGGGCTTACTTTGTGCTGCTGCGCTGGGATTATTACGGACAGAATCTGGATCAGATCATCAACACCCGCAGCGGCGGTATGGCGATCTATGGCGGTATCATCGGCGGATTGCTGGTCGGCTTATTGATGTGCAAGATCCGCAAGGTAAAAGCACTGCCGATGGTAGATCTGGCAGCAGGCGGATTTTTGATCGGTCAGGCCGTTGGCCGCTGGGGCAACTTTGTCAACATCGAAGCCTTCGGAGGAAATACCAGCCTGCCGTGGGGAATGGCGTCCGAAACCATCACTTCCTATCTGACACAGCATGAAGAGGAGCTGGAAGCGCTGGGAATGAACATTGACCCGAACATGCCGGTTCATCCGACCTTCCTGTATGAGTCGATCTGGTGTCTGTTGGGCTTTTTATTCATTGCATGGTACACCAAACGCCGCAAATTTGACGGCGAACTGATTTTGATTTATATGATGTGGTACGGTGCAGGTCGTGCTGTCATTGAGGGACTGCGCACCGACAGCCTGATGATTCCAAACACCTCGCTGCGCGCTTCCCAGATACTGGCTATTGCAATGGTCGTAGTGGCAGCGGTCATCTGGGCGGTAAAAACTGCCAAAGTGAAAAAATCCGGCGGCAGACAGTTGTATGTGGACACCGAAGAAGGCCAGCTGGTAATCAAAGGGGAGTTCTATAAAAAGAAAAAGGATTCCTCCGAGGAGCAGCCGGCAGAACATCAGCTGTTCTCCCAGGAATCTGAGCAGGATCAGGCAGCTCAGCAGACGGAAGAATCTGAGCAGGATCAGGCAGCTCAGGAGATGCAGCAGGTAAACGATTCCTGTGAAGAAACAGCACAGATGCAGGCGGAAGCTGCCTGTGCAGAAATCGAAGCGGAAGAGATGCAGGAAGAAACAAAAAAAGCAGCCGAAGAGGCAGCAAAAACCGAGCTGGAAGCTGCCGAGATAGAGGCAGAAGCTGCTGCGATGGAGAGCACCGAAATGGAAGCAGAAGCAGCATGTGCGGCAGTAGAAGCAGATTTGGAGGAGGAAAAAACAGAGGAGAACAAATAGTTTTTCTCTGAGGGAAGATAGACACAGGTGTTATTGCGAAGGAGGAATTGCAATGGCCACAATTATTGATGGAAAGATGCTTTCACTGAAACTCAAGGAAGAGATGAAGGGTCGCATCGCACAGATGAAGGAGGAGGGCATTGTCCCGAAACTGGTGGTTGTACTGGTGGGCAACGACAGCGCTTCCCAGGTGTATGTGCGCAACAAGCACAAATCCTGCGGAGAGGTCGGCATCGAGTCCGAGGTCATCACCATGCCCGAGGAAACCACCCAGCAAGAGCTGCTGGAAGTGGTGGAACGCCTTAATCAGGACAACAGCGTCGATGGAATTCTGGTTCAGCTGCCGCTGCCAAAACAGATTGACGAAAAGACCGTCCTGCGTGCGATTCGTCCTGACAAGGATGTGGACGGATTCCATCCGGTCAATGTCGGCCTTCTGAGCATCGGTGATGAATGCTTTGCACCGGCCACTCCGAGCGGTATCGTTGTGATGCTTAAAGAGTATGGCATCGAAATCGCCGGCAAGCACTGTGTCATCGTCGGCAGAAGCAACATCGTCGGCAAGCCGATGGCTGCATTGATGCTCAAAGAGAATGCAACCGTTACTGTCTGCCACTCCAAAACAAACAACCTTGCCGAGATAACCCGTCAGGCAGACATCCTGATCGTTGCAACCGGACGCAGAAACACCGTCACAGCCGATATGGTCAAGGAAGGTGTGGTTGTCATCGACGTAGGTATGAACCGCAATGAGCTGGGCAAGCTGTGCGGCGACGTTGACTTTGAGAATGTCAAGGAAAAGGCATCATTTATTACACCGGTTCCTGGCGGCGTTGGTCCAATGACCATCACCGAGCTTTTGGAAAGCACCATTCTTGCGGCAAAACGTCACCACTAAGCGCTGGATAAAAATAAAATCACAAGATTTTGAAAGCGGGGCAATCTGCCCCGCTTTTTCCTTTTTGCAGAAAGAAACAGGGAAAAGGACTTCGGTCAAAAAGCACAGCAGAAAAACGGTGAAAAAGGGGAAGATTTGGCGTAAAAAAGGCATTTTTTTGCTTGACAAGGTGCGTGTGATATGGTAGGATAAATTGTACCGCATGTCACGGGCTTAAAAAGCGTGCGCCAAAACAGGCCACCGCCTGAAAAGACAGCGAGTTTATACAGAAAGAGGAATATGATTATGTACGCAATTATCAAAACCGGCGGCAAACAGTATCGCGTATCCGTAGGCGATGTAGTTTATGTTGAAAAGCTCAATGCTGAAGCAGATGCAAACGTTGAATTCGACGTTATCGCTGTTGGCAAAGAAGATGGTATGGTTGTAGGCACCCCAGTTGTTGAGGGCGCAAAAGTTGCCGGTAAAGTTATCAAAAACGGCAAAGGCAAAAAGATCACTGTATTTACCTACAGATCCAAAAAAGACAGCAAACGCAAAATGGGTCACAGACAGCCATATACCAAAGTTGAAATCACTGCAATCAACGCATAATGATTCAGGCAACATTTTTTGGGACACCCAAAAAGCTCAGCGGCTTTTCGCTTAGCGGACACGCAGGTTATGACGATTATGGACATGACATTGTGTGTGCCAGTGTCTCTTCGGCAGTGCAGATGACTGTCAACGGCGTCACCGAGGTATTAAAGCTTAATGCCAACGTGAATGTCGAAGAAAATTTAATTGAAATGAAACTCTCAGAACAAAATGCGCAGAAGGCACAGCCGTTTTTACAGGCGCTGCTGCTGCATTTGAATCTTCTGTCGGAAGATTATGAGGGAACGATCCAGGTAAATCTTACGGAGGTGTACAACAATGCTTAGACTTAGCATGCAATTCTTTGCTCATAAAAAAGGTGTTGGTTCCACAAAGAACGGCCGTGACTCTGAATCCAAACGTCTCGGCGCAAAACGTGCAGACGGTCAGTTCGTACTGGCTGGTAACATTCTGTACCGTCAGAGAGGAACTCACATTCATCCAGGAGAGAACGTAGGCATCGGCAGCGACGATACCCTGTTCGCTCTGAAAGATGGTAAAGTTAAATTTGAGCGCATGGGCCGCGATCGCAAGAAAGTAAGCGTTATTCCGGTTCAGTAATCATTTTTGATGACGAGAAAAATCCCGAGATGTTTGTCTCGGGATTTTTTTAGGTTTGAAGATAAGATGGTGTATTAGAGTGCTAAAACTAGAGAGGCTCTGGTGTCGTTCAATGACACTGGAGGATGCTAAACAGATGTGCTCCTGGAAGTATCCGGCGGAGTATCAGGTCTACAACAACAGCTGGAAAGAAGCAGCGGATAGAAATGTGAGCTACGCAAATGAGCAGGTGCGAACCAACGAGTTTTGGAGCCTGATGCAGGGTGACGAGATGGCAGGCTTTTTCCGGCTGCATCCTGAAAAGGATGGTGTGATGCTGGGACTTGGCCTGCGGCCGGACTTGTGTGGACAGGGAGACGGCAGATTGCTGCTCGAATACGCAATACACACCTTTCAAGAGAAATATTCCAACAATCGCCTGCGCCTGATGGTGAGGGAGTGGAACTGCCGCGCTATCAAGTGTTATCAATCGTGCGGATTTGATGAAATCGGACATTGTACCATGGACACACCGAGCGGAAAGGCAGATTTCCTCTGTATGGAATATCACGGCAAATAACGCAGAAAATAAATTGCAAGGCATCCACCGATGTAGTAAAATAAGGGCAGAATCACTTTTGGGAAAGAGAGGATCGGCTATGAAAACGATCAACCAAAGTTTGATGCTGTCCAGCTTTCCGGTATGGATGGCGTCCTTTTTGCTGCCAATCTATTGCACCAGCTTGGGACTGACACCGCTGGAAACAACGGGAATGTTTTCGGTTTGCTCCCTGTTTATCCTGCTGAGCAAATGGGTATCGGGAAGATGGTGCGACCGCATCGGAAGAAAAACGGTGTTTTTGCTGGGAGTTTTTCTGATGGCAGTATCCTATCTGCTGCTCAGCTTTGCACAGGGAATGTGGCTTCTCTACCTTTCACAGATGGTGGATGGTGTGGCGACGGCGCTGCTGTCGGTTTCGCTTTATGCGATGGTGGCAGATCGCGACAAAGAGATAGCAGTGGAGCGAGGAAGGCAGTCTGCGGCACAAAACCGTGGTGGCTTGATTGGTCTGATTCTCTATTTTGTGCTGCTGTCACAGACCGGTTTTCTGCAGAGCTGGAAGCTGTTTTTCCTCATCAGTGCAGCCGCTGCATTGGCTGCGGTCTGGATGGCAAAAACAAAGCTTCCCAAAGATGAAGGAAATGCGGAGGAAGAAAAGGTTCCTTTGCGAAAATTGCTCACCGCAAAGGTTACCCATCTGATTGCGGTGCGCTTCTGCTTTTCCCTGGCACTCAATGTCCTTGGAGCGGTATTTGTGCTGGTAATGATGCAGCGCTTTGAGAGCAACATGACCGAGATTGGACTGATTTGTCTGGTACCATCCTGTTTGCTCACCTGGTGGACGCCTTCCATCGGTGCCGCGGTCAAAAAGTTTGGAGAAAGACGCTCCTTTTTTGCGTCAAGTGTGCTGGCGCTGGTCTTTCTGATCTGGATGGCACAGAGCGACACGACGCTTTGGTTTGGACTGGGCTGGAGCGGATACAGCTTTGCAGTGTGTGCAATGGGACTTTCCTTTGACGCGATCTTTTCGTTTGAGATACAGGATGCTGCACGCGGCGCTATGAGCGGGTTATATTCGTGCAGCATCAACGCAGGAAGTATGATTGCTTCTGCACTGGGCGGATTTTTGCTGCAAACCTTGGGTGTGCAGGCACCGTTTTATGCTACGGCAGCTTTGCTGTTATTGACCCTTGCGGTTTTTGCAGCGCCGATAAACAGAATTCGACGGAGAAATACCGTTTGAGATAGATAACATCATGTCTTTGTACCGGAGAATTGCCGCACGGTGCAAAGAGAGGACTTGCGGCAAACATTGAAAAGAGGCGAAACGAATGTTTATTGATAAAGCGACCATCAAAGTACAGGCAGGTACCGGCGGTAACGGCGCTGTATCCTTCCATCGTGAAAAGTTTGTTGCAGCAGGAGGTCCTGACGGCGGCGACGGCGGACGCGGCGGCAACATTGTTTTGCAGGGCTGCGAGAGCATCAACACCCTGATCGACTTTAAGTACAAAAGAAAATTCATCGCACAGAACGGTCAGAACGGCGGAACCAACCGCTGCTTTGGCAAGAGTGCACCGGACCTTGTCATCAAGGTTCCGGTAGGAACGGTCGTCAAAAACGCAGAGAGCGGACAGGTCATGGCGGACATCGTCGATGAATCGCCGGTCATCATTGCACGCGGCGGCAAAGGCGGCTGGGGAAACAGCCATTTTGCGACACCAACCCGTCAGATTCCGCGCTATGCAAAACCAGGCATTCCAGGCGAAGGTTTTGATCTGATTCTGGAGCTTAAACTCCTGGCGGACGTTGGTCTGGTCGGCTATCCAAACGTCGGCAAATCCACCCTGATCTCGGTGGTCAGCGGTGCAAAACCGGTCATTGCAAACTATCACTTTACCACCCTGACTCCGGTTCTGGGTGTGGTCAAAGTTGCAGAGGAAAAATCCTTTGTTATGGCGGACATTCCTGGTCTGATTGAAGGTGCCAGCGATGGCGTTGGTTTGGGCCATGAATTTCTGCGCCATGTGGAGCGCTGCCGTCTGATCGTTCATGTGGTGGACGTTTCCGGCTGCGAGGGCAGAGATCCGAAGGAGGACTTCAAGACCATCAACCACGAGCTTGCAAACTTCAGCGAGGAGCTTGCGACCAGAGAGCAGATTGTAGTAGCAAACAAGAGCGATATTGCGACCGAGGAGCAGATTGAGGACTTCAGAAAGTTTGTGGAGGAGCAGGGTTGTCAGTTCTTCTGTATCTCCGCAGCAACCCGCAAGGGTGTCGAGCCGTTGATCCATGCGATCTCTCAGAAGCTGGATGAGCTGCCGCCGATCAAACGCTTTGAGGTCAACTATGTACCGACCATGCCGCAGCAGGGTGAGGACAAATGGAAATTTGACATCACCGTCGACGAGGATGGCGTTTATGTGGTCGAAGCAGACTGGCTGGTCAAGGTGCTGGGTATGGTCAACATCAACGACGAAGAGTCGCTGGGATACTTCCAGCGTGTTCTGCGCCAGAGCGGCATCATCGACCGTCTGGAGGAGATGGGCATTAACGAAGGGGATACCGTCAGCATCCTGAACTTTGAGTTTGATTATATCCGATAGACGGCACAGCCGGACAGAAGGGAATGTTTGAAAACGGAATCGTTAAACAATGAAAAAGTAGACATCAGACTGTACAGTCCGCAGGCACTGGCCTTTTTGGGCGACGCGGTATATGAGATTCTGGTGCGGGAACGGATCGTTCACCGCGCCAATATGCCGGTCAACAAGCTGCATCTGCAGGCGGTGGAACAGGTGCGGGCCTCCTATCAGAGCAAGGCGTATGCGGTCATCGAGCCGATGCTCACCGAGGAGGAGCTGGCTGCACTCAAACGCGGCAGAAACATCAGCTCGATCAAGCCTCCGAAAAATGGTTCGATGCAGGACTATCGGCGGGCAACCGGTCTGGAGTGTCTGTTTGGTTATCTATATTTGCAGGGGAAAATCGACAGAATCAATCAGCTGTTTCTGAGTATTGAGGAAAAGTTAGAGCAGGAGCTGGGGGAATAAACCATGACAAAAAATGCGATTGTTCAAAAACAGAATATGGCCAAAACCATTGCAATGGATCTGCTGGTTGACTTGATTGCGGGCATTGCATTCGGTATTTCGGTCAATGTATTTACCGCGCCAAACCACATTGCGCCTGGAGGCGTCACCGGTTTTGCGACGCTGATGAACTATATCTTCGGCGTGCCGATCGGCTTGATGTCCTTTTGCATCAATGTGCCGCTACTGCTGATCGGTGTGCGCGTGCTGGGAAAAGAGTTTTTCTTCCGCACCCTCAAGTCGGTAGTAATCATCAACTTCTCGGTCGACGTCATTGTACCGATGATGGTACAGGGCTACGTCTACACCGGTGAAAAGATCATGGCAGGTTTGATGGGCGGCGTGCTGATGGGTGTCTGTGTCGGTTCGGTGCTGCAGCGCGGTTCCACCAGCGGAGGCCTGGATATTGTCGGACGTGTTGTCCGCAAAAAAATGCCGCAGTTTTCCATCGGCAAAATTATGTTTGCCGGCGATTTTACCATTCTTGTTGTCTCGATGCTGGTCTATAAAAATATCGAGAGCGGTCTGAATGGTTTGATCTGTATCTTTGTTTCCTCCAAGGTGGTCGATTATCTGCTGTACGGCATGGAAAAAGGAATGATGCTGTATGTCATTTCGGACAAAGCGGAGGAAATTGCCAAGGAGATCATGTCAAGTATCGTCCGTGGAGCGACCATGATACAGGCAGAGGGCGCCTATTCGCGCGACCCTAAAAAGGTGGTTCTCTGTGCAATCAAGGAACACCAGTATCCTGAGGTAAAAAGGCTGATCAAACAGATTGACCCCAATGCATTTTTGATGGTCAACGATGCACATGATATTTTAGGTTCCGGTTTTAACGATATGAACGCCGACTGATCGGCTGGATACATCAAAAATCCCTGTACGGATTTCCGTACAGGGATTTTTGTGCCTTGTGCAGTTGGAAAAGATAAAGGGAGAATTAGTAGTTTTTGATCTCCGGTTTTTCTGGATGTGGAGTCTTTGTCTGCTGATATTCGTTTTTGCAGTTTTTGCTGGTCTGAATGGTAGTGTCGGTCATGTTGTTTTTACGGCAATTTTTCTCGTTCTTCTTAGCCATGTTTCATCCATCCTTCTTAAGGTAATGATCTGCGGATTTTTTCAAAGAAATCTCTCATCCGCACTCATAGTATGTGATTTTCGGGCAAAGATATACAATGTAAGATTTAAATCTCCAAGGATAAAAATGCCTTGTGAGAAGTTACAATTTGCTGGCCAATATTTTTTTCATATTATTTACAAAAACAGGCTTGCAAATAATATACCAATGTGGTATTATTTTTTAGGTAAAAGGAATACAAGACCTGCAGAGAGATTTTGTAGGTCATAAGATTAAAGGAGGAAGATTGATTATGAAAAAATGGGTTTGCAAAATTTGTGGCTATGTTTATACAGGTGAAACACCTCCGGAATTCTGCCCACAGTGTAAAGCTCCAGCTTCTAAATTTGAAGAGCAGGTTCAGGGCGAATTTGTATGGGCTGATGAGCACAGAATCGGCGTTGCAGAAGGCGTAGATGCAGAGATCCTCGAGGGTCTGCGCATGAACTTCCAGGGCGAGTGCACCGAAGTTGGTATGTACCTGGCAATGTCCCGTCAGGCAGCAAGAGAAGGTTACCCAGAGATCGCTGAGTACTACAAGACTGCTGCTTTTGAAGAGGCAGAACATGCTGCAAAATTTGCAGAGCTGCTGGGCGAAGTAGTTACTACCTCCACCAAGAAAAACCTGGAGCTGCGTGTTGCTGCTGAGGCAGGCGCTTGCGCTGGCAAGAAAGAGATCGCAACCAAAGCAAAACAGCTGGGACTGGATGCAATCCATGACACCGTTCATGAGATGGCAAAAGACGAAGCTCGTCACGGTTGCGCATTCCAGGGTCTGCTCAACAGATACTTTGGCAAATAATCGTAGAAACGATAAAAAGGGCAGAACCGAAAGGTTCTGCTTTTTTTATAGATCAGGGAGGAAGAACAGATGCTTTTGGTTTTGGAATATCCCAAGTGCAGCACCTGCAAAAAGGCACTGGGATGGTTAAAGGAAAATGGTGTGGAGTTTGAGGACCGCCATATTGTAGAGCAGAATCCAACGGTGGAAGAGCTGACCGAATGGTACCACAAAAGTGGGCTGGAGCTGAAAAAGTTTTTTAACACCAGCGGAAACCTCTATAAGGAGCTGGGACTCAAGGATAAATTGCCATCCATGAGCGATCAGGAAAAGCTGGAGCTGCTGGCAACCAACGGGATGCTGGTCAAGCGTCCACTGGTGGTTGGAGATGATTTTGTGCTGGTCGGTTTTAAACCGGAGCAGTGGGAAAAGTTAAAAGCATAATAAAAAAGACACTTCACGCTCAGTGAAGTGTCTTTTTTATTATGAGGAAATGTGAGAGTATAAAATAAGATTGTCGCCTTCACACAGGACCGTATCTCCATCGGGGATAAATTCGGAGCCATCCCTTTGGATGAGCACGACCAGTGCATTCTTTTTGATGTCAATTTCACGCAGCGGACGCCCGATACGGGGATCAAAGGAATCCACTTTACGCTCAATCAATTCGACAGAATCGTTGTCACTGTATTCCTTGGCGCCGATAATCAGGGTGTCTCCTTCCAAAAGGCAGGTATTTCCTTTGGGAAGAACCGCTTTTTTATCTCGAATAATGGCGGCGATCAAGGTGCCAGGGATGGTCTGGACATCCTTAATCAGCTGATTTTTCCAAGGATGGTTTCCATGGATTTCCACTTGGATAAAATGAATACTGGTTTCTTCGGAGTAGGTATTGAAGGTTTTCAGTACATTTTCCTGTGCGTCGATCATGTCTGCCTTTTGAGCGACCAGAGGCAGCAGCGTTCCCTGAAAGAGAATTGAGAGCAGGACGACACAGAAAACGATATGGAAGATATACTCCTGACCGTAGGAGGGCGAAACCGCAGCGACGATGGAAAACACAATCGAAGCAGCTCCGCGCAGGCCTGCCCAGGAAACCACAATCTGCTGTTTTAACGGAGCACGGAAGGGCGTCAGCAGGGCAGCGATGCTGGCAGGACGAGCCACCAATGTGAGGAACAGAGCAATCGCAATCGACGGCAGCAGCACCTGTGGAAGCTGTGAAGGGAATACCAGCAATCCCAGCAGGAAGAAGATGAACATCTGCATCATGCCGTTAAAGGCGTCGAAGAAGTTTGCCATGTTCTTTTTGCGAGGAAGATCCTGATTGCCCAGCAGGATACCGGCAATGTAGGCGCTGAGATAGCCATTGCCGCCAAGCAGGGAAGGAATGGCGTAGGAGGCGAGTGCAACGGCCACCAAAAAGATGGAGTCAAATCCATCCACTTCAAAAAGAAAATTGCGGAAGGCCCAGCCGGCAAGCAGAGCGATCGCAACGCCGGCAATCATACCATAGACGATCTGTGAAAAGATGACATAGGCAATCTGGGAAACAGAAACACTTCCTCCCATGGCAGAAAGCAGGATGACGGTAAGGGTGTAGGCACAGGGGTCGTTGCTTCCGCTTTCGATTTCCAGCATCGGTGCCGTACCATATTTCAGGTTTAGTTTTTGCGAGCGCAGGATGGAGAAAACCGAGGCGGCATCGGTGGAACCAAGAACAGCACCGATCAACATACCCTCCATAAGATCAAATCCCAAGAAAAAGTAACAGAAAAGGCCGGTCAGTCCGGCAGTGATGAGAACACCAAAGGTACTGAGCAGGACAGATTTGACAGCGACCGGACGGGCTGTATTCCACTTGGTTCCAAATCCACCATAAAACATGATAAAGACCAGTGCGGCGGAACAAAGCTGCTCTGATAGGGCATAATCGGAAAATTCGATTTTGAGCAGTCCATCCGATCCGAACAGCATACCCAGTGCGATGAAGAAAAACAGGGTGGGAATTCTGAGTAGATGGGACAGCTTACTTCCTATCAAACAGGCGATCAGTACAAGGGCTCCCAACAAGAGCAGTAAATTCATTTTTTTCCTCCTTAAATAAATTTGGTGACACCGTCGCTTTGTCGATGTAACCCACTAAAGAAAATTGTACCATAATTTTATGAACTTTTCTATTTTGAAATGTTCGAGATTTTCACCAAAAAAACAAAAGACCGGTTGGAATCTTTCCAACCGGTCTTTTGCCAGTATAGTATAGTGAAAAATAGGAGAAGGCCACTTTTACCAGCTCCATTATAGAAAACAAAGGTGATAAATGGATGAAAAAGTTTTGATTAGACCATGAAAGTTAGGACAAACGAGAATGAATGAAAGCAGCCATCTTTCTGTACAGAAGCAGGGTCAGGACGGAAAGAAGCAGACCTTTGATCAGGTTGAACGGAGCAGCGCCAAAGATGATGTAAGCGTCGAGGCTGTCGATCATTGGGTTGACTGCGTTGCAGGCGTCAATAATAGCTTCCAGAGGCATGATTTTGGAATAGAATGGGATCAGCATAAATTTGTTGGCCAGAGATCCTACGATGGTAATTGTAACAGAGCCTGCCAGTACCGACAGAACAACACCTTTGGTGGAAGGTTTTTTGCGGAAGATGGTCGAGGAAACCAACGCAAAGCAGCTGAGAATGATCATATCTGCCAGCTCACCAACGCAGCCGGTATGGCTGGAGAGCATCTGAATCAGGTCTTTGATGACGGTGACATAGATGGCAGGCAGTGGACCATAGATAAAGCCCATAATCAAAATCGGAACACCGCTGAGGTCAAACTTCAAAAACGGTGGCATGAATGGAATCTGAATCCCGAAGAACATCAGGATGGTGGAGATTGCAGCAAACATGCCGACGAGTGTGATCATCTGTGTTTTGGAGAGAGAACGCATGGTGTTGTTGGTAGAAATTGTGTTGGTCATAAAAACACATCCCTTTCTCGATAAAAATTTTGCTGGGAAGGTCTGTTGTCTTTGCCAAAAGCGATGGATACAAAAGAGCATAAAAAAAGCTCCCGGAACATCAATTCAGGGAGCGGATGCGCACAATGAATACACCGTTTCTTCATTCCGGACTATACCGTTGGTTTGGGAATCTGACCCAATCGACCAGAATGGTTCGCGGACTCGTAGCTTTTCGCTCATTACCGCCAGTGAGGACTTTCACCTCGCCCTGAAACAGACTTTCTTAGTAAATATGAACTTGTGAAAAAAGTGTGGCAAAACGTTTTCTCATTTCTTTTTTCCACACACATTATATACGACGAAATCATAGAAGTCAAGCATTTTTGCACAAATTCTTTGTGAAAATAGCAACAATATAACGTCTAATTGACTAAAATTTGTCAATGTGAATCGACATATTACACAGCTATTTCTTTAAAACAGAAAATAGAGGCAGGAAAAAATAACAGCCCAGGCGATACCGGCAAGTACATCGCGTACAAAATGAAGGCCGGCAACCAATCGGGAAAGACCGGTGAGCAGAGCAAAAATCAAAGAAAGCCAGGCAAGGGCTGACGGGAAGATTCCCATTCCTGAAAGCCAGAGGAGAGAGAGGGAAATCAAAAAGGCACAGGCGGTATGACGACTTGGAAAGGATTTTCCGGTATGATGGGAAAGCAGTGGAGTAAAAGAAAAACATTCATAGGGACGCGGTGCGTTGATGCGTTTGCGCAGGATACTGACCGATACAAAGCCAAAGCCAGGAACAATCCAGAACGCTAAAAGACGGGCGGAAAAATGACCGGAGAAAAAATAAAACAAAAGATACAGGGAGGATAGTCCATAGAGGACAAAGAGAGTGACAGGGAGAAGGCGGCATAGAGCAGTGATAAGTCGCAGGCGGGAAGGAGAGCGTCGAGCCCAGTCGGTGACGGCTCGATACTGTTGTTCGTTCATAAAAAAACCTCCTGAAGCATAAGTATTGATAAAATCATAGGAGAAGGGGGAGAATAGATGGAGGAATGGATCATCGAGACGATGCAGTCGATGGGAGAATGGGGATTTATCGGTATTCTGCTGTTGATGGCGGCAGAGAATATCTTTCCACCCATCCCATCCGAATTGGTGCTGACCTGCGCCGGTTTTCTGACCACCTGCAGTACATTGACCCGAGGACAGGCGATTGTATCGGCGACCTTGGGATCGCTGCTGGGAGCGGTGATTTTATATGGTTTGGGCAGAATGCTGCCGGTGGAGCGGTTGGAGCGGCTGGGGTTTTCACAGCAGGAAATTGAGCAGGCATCCAACTGGTTTAACCGAAAGGGAAAAATTGCTGTTCTGCTGTGCCGGTGTGTACCGGTGGTGCGCAGTCTGATTTCGATTCCAGCGGGAGCGGCGCGGATGCCGATGCTGCCATTTTTGCTGTTGACCACCGTGGGAACGGCGGTATGGGACACCGTTTTGATTATGTTGGGTGCAGCGGCAGGAGCATCGTGGCAGACGGCGGCAGGAAAATTCCACTACGACAGCGCCCTCATTCTGCTGGTAGTATTTTCCTTTGCGGTGACGCTGCTTCCGTTTTATCTTTTAAAAAAGCGAAAAAAGAGCTGAAAACAACAAAGTGCACCTCGACCCGTCAAAAGGTCGGGGTGCATTGTTTTACAGGAAAATTATCGAACATAAATATGTTCGATTTCAGCGACGTAAACGTCATGAAAATCCTTTAACGGGTAGGTTGCATTGCACAGCTCGGTATCCACAAAGCAATCTTCGCGCAGTGTCTGTACATACAGCTTGCGGCAGATCAACACGGTGGTCGCTTCCTCAAAGCAGGGAACACCGTCGAGGTGGGTCAATTTCAGACCGGATTTCTGAATCTTATCTTCATCTCGTCCCGAAACCCGTCCCAGATAGGTCATTTCCTGCATGCGATCTCCGCCAAAGAAGCAGAGGGAAAAACGATCGGAGGTGTCCACAAATTCCTTGGTGTAGCGCTGTGGACGGATAAACACAAAGGCAACCTCTTTGTTCCAGAGATGTCCCAAACCGCCCCAGCTGGCTGTCATGGTATTGGCTTCCATCCGTCCGCCAACTTCCTTTTCGGCGGTAATCAACATCCATTCTTTGCCGATTGTCTGAAAAACACTGTTCTGTAATTCACTGGGCTGAATCGAATGAAATTGGTTCATGCAAAGCTCCCCTTTCAAAATAAAATCCTTCCATTTTATGATACCTGATTTCAAGGGAATGTCAAGGGGATTTGTGGCGAGCAAAGAGCAGCGGTTACTCGCAGAAGGCGTCGCACAGCTCCCGCTGACAGTCGGCAGAAAGAGAGAGGGTAGCATCGACGTTGCGGGTAAATTCGGCAGGGATAACTCGTGCCGGCTGTGGACAGAGTTCTGCCAGAAAGTTGGCTGCCTGGCGGCGGGTGTCATAGTCGGAGAAGGTCAGGTTATTTTTTGTCAGATTGACAGCGGTGGAAAAGAGTGACTGGGAATTTTCCACCATCAACAGGTCGATATGTTGATTGATACACAGCGCCAGCCACTGACAGAGAAACTCACCCTGCTGCAGTGTCTCGGCGGGAAGCTGGTCACCCAGCCAGGCGCGCATCCGTGTGCCATCCAACAGCTGAAGCCCCTGCTGGAGGGTGAGCTGGATGCCGTCCACCACGAGAGAAAGTTCCTCTTGAAGTTCGATCTGGGTGGAACCGATGCTGTCCAGAATCAGCGGAAGATTGTCCCGTTTTACCATGAGGTATCCCTGAGTGGGAATATCAAACGTCTGCTGTAATCCTTGCTGGATACCTTCAATGCCAAAGGAGGAAAAAATGTTCCGTACAGGCTCACTCACTTGTTCCCGTGTGAGAACCAGAGTATCGGGAAAGGAGAAAATGAGGATCTCTCCACTGACAGGCTGAAACCGAAGGAGAAAAAACAGGTTGGGAGAGGCAGTATCCTCACAGAGAAGCAAGGTCATGCAGTCGGAAGCATCGGGAAGATACAGGCTGGCATCTGAATCGGGAGCGACAGTGGAGGAAGAGAGCGAGGTTTGAGGGCGTACAAACAGGATGGCTGCCATCCAAACGGTACAGAAGCAGAGAAAAGCGCTGGTAAATCCGATGAAAAAGGCACGGACGTTGAAGCTGCGGTGCATAGGGAAAGACCTCCTTTTGCAACAAGGGTGGACAAAAGAAGGGAACAATATGCATACAGAAACAGGATGCGGAAAAATCCGCACCCTGCTTCTGTGTTTTGTGTATTAGTGTGATTTGAAAGAGAAGATGTCAAAACAGAGCTACTGGGCATCAGCAGCGGTTTGTACCAGTTTGACGACGGTTGCATTGGTGGTATCCTCACCGTCGATGGTACCGGTGTAAGTAACTTCCAGCTGGTCGCCAGCCTGCAGTTCGGTGACGCCGGTCTGGTCTGCTTCAGCAGGGATGGAGAAGGTGAGCTTTGTACCGTCCTCCGTTTCAATGGTGACTGTATCATCAGCAGCTTCGGTGATGGTGCCGGTGATGGTCTGTTCTTCCGCAGTTTCTGCATCGGTTTCGGTGCCGGTTTCAGCGTCAGTGCTTTCGGTTGTTTCCGATGCTGCTTCTTCGGTTTCGCCTGTGGTTTCTTCCGAAGTTTCATCGGTGGTGTCATCCTCTGCCTGCTCGGTGGTGTCAGCATCCGTTTCTTCGTCGGTGGCAACTTCTTCGGTGGTTTCTGTCGATGTACTATTCGAAGTGGAGCTTTCTTTGCTGCTGGAAGAGCATGCAGTGACCGAAAGCATCATCATTGCCGCAAGCAAAACTGCAAAAAGATTTTTCATGGAAAAAACTCCTTTCAAATGGTGTGCAGCAGATAGACAATTACAAATTGTATATCTTGCTGCTCCTATAAGATAACGCACAAAGATGAACAGAGGATGTATAATATCAAAATAGACTGTTTTAAAAATGTAAATTCGATATTATAAAATAATTATATCAAAAACAGCCGAATAGATTAGTTTACAAAAATAAAAATATCAAATCAATGAAAATGCAATAGAATTACTATTTGTTATTTTCTAAAGGAAGCTGTTTGCCGGTGTGATCCACCAGACTGCTGTCGGGATAGATCAGCTCTCCTACGGGAACGGGAGTATAGCCGGCATCCTGGATGGTTTGCAGTAGTTGTGGCAGCGCCTGTGCAGTATGCTGTGCGCCTGCATGCAGCAAGAGAATCGCTCCTGGAGCGAGCTGTTGCTGCACCCGTGCGACCATCTGTTGTGCATCCAAACCCTGCCAGTCCAGCGTGTCGATGCTCCATTGAATCGGGATGCAACCGCATTGGTGGATGGTGTCGATGACCAGATCATTGTAAGAGCCGGAAGGCGGACGAAACAGGACAGGAGTCTGACCGCAGGCGGTGTAGATGTTGTTGCGGGAGTCGATGATCTCGCTGCGAATCTCCTCCGAGGAGAGGGTGTCCATATCTCGATGGGTATTGGAGTGGCTGCCGATTTCGTGGCCTGACAGGGCGATGAGTTTTGCGGTGTCGGGATATTTGCAAGCCCATTCTCCCAGCAGGAAAAAGGTCGCCTTGACATCACAGGTATCCAAGGTGGAGAGCAGAGAAGGGATATCCGCATCGTCCCAGGCACAGTTAAAGCCGAGGGCGATTTTCTTTTCCTCGGTCTGCACCGAATAGATCGGGAGAGAACGTCCATTGGAGGAAGAAAAGGCGGAAATCAGCTTTGGTGTGGCAGCAAAACAGAACAGGGACACCAAAATTGCCGCTATTGCGCCGCTAAACAGCAGGGGTTTCCATTTAAAAACGATGATCTTCATAGCGAAAATGACCTCCTTTTAGCTAAGGAGTATGCGCTGGGAAGCTGTTTTAGTCGCAGAAAAATGATAAGTATTCCCAAGGTTTTTATTCGATGGGGATAAGATGTTATTGATGCCATCCTTTTCATTATATTGTACAGCAAAGAGGGAAAAAGGAGCGTATTCAGCTAATTTTACAAATCTAAAAAGTTTACAAAATACTTATACTGTGGAAATTTCTGACAGGGAAAAGCTCCTTGAAATCAAGGGAGAAATCGGATATACTAAAAGAAGGAAAAAGTGGGAAACCAAGACAATTTGTTCAGGAGGAATGTCATGAATCAACGTGTAAAGATCGCAGCGATTGCCTGTCTGGCAGGTGTTGCAGTTTTGTCCACCGGTTTTTCCGCGATGACTTTGATCAGAGTCAAGCAACTGGAAGAAAATGTCAGTGCTGTCCACAATTCGGTGACCAACATTGACAGTGATATAAATTCGACGCTCAATTCGGCGGTGACTACCATCACCCAGACCGCAGAAAAAAGTGCGAGCATTGTCTCCGATTACAAGGTGATCTGGGGAGAGTGCAGCCAAAAGGATCAGACCATGCAGGTGAAGATCCGTATTCTGCCAAAGACCTACAATGATGACACGCAGGTGAGAATCCGTTACAGCGGTCATTCGGCCAAGGGGCAGGGATATGACATGGTATTTGACACCGAGGGCTTTGAGGAAAGAGTCAGCGAAGCACAGCGGGTAGAATCCGGCGTCTATGAGGCGGAGTTAACGATACCGTTGGTGGACTATATTAGCCTAAATGCAGAGGTACAAAACGGAGACTCTATCCAGCAGGAAAAACTGCAGGATCAGTATTCCGCATGGGGATTATATTTACTGCATCCTCAGATGAGCGGCGGATTTGAGCAGTACAGCATTTCTGCCAGCAACAAGACCTCGATTGAATACACCGGCTTTGCACAGGTGGATCTGATGACCAGCTATGATACAGGCGGCGTTTCCAATGAGCCGAAGATGGTGGGCGGAACAGTGAGCCTTTATCTCAACGGGGAAGAGCTGGAAACAAGGGATCTGGGTGCTCAGGAAGTCGAAGTGGAAGGTGAATCCACCGAAGCTGAAAAGACGATACTGGAGGATGGATCTGTTTACAAGGTATGGAACAGCAGCGATACAAGCCATCCGACCAGCTGGACTGGCAAGATCAGCAATCTGAAGGATGGAGACGTAGTGACCTTTGTTGTCCGCATTCAGGATGAAAACGGTTTTACCTACGAAAAAGAGGTACAGCGCACCGTTTTTTATGTCAAAGACGGATGGATCAAAGGCAGCGATGACAGCAATTCATCGCAGGAAATTGTTGTAAAATAAAAATAAAAAGTCCGGACAAATTTTTGTCCGGACTTTTTTGCTATTTTTGGTTTTTACGCAGACGCAGGGAAAGTCCAAGTTCATCCGCTGCCTGCTGGAGCAGAGAGGCTGCCAGAGCAGAACGCTCTTTCTGATTGGAAAATTCGGAGTTATCTAATGTGGCGATGATGGATTGCAGCCGTGTCAGTGGAAGCAGGTTGACTGCGGTGCAAAAGAGTGTTTTTTTGCGTCTGTCGTTGTAGTTTTGCAGAAGGTGCAGCAGGATCTGACGTTTTTGCAGCAGCTCCTGTGTATAGGGAACGATCCCAAGCTGTCGGGCTTTTTGCAGATCGGAAAGCTGATTTTTGTGGGTGATAAACGAATCAAATTCGGCAGGCTGCCGGTAGCGGGAACAGGGAAACTGGGCGCAGTCAAAGCAAAATTCCACTTTGTCGTTCTCAAGGCTGCATCGGGCGATGGCACAGGATTGGTTGCCTTCTCCGCCGCCGCAGCCAGGACAATAATTTCCAAGCTGCATCGGGCAAAGGGCGCAGTTGAGGCCACAGAGGGAAAACAGCAGGTTTTTACGGACAAATCCTTTCATGGAAAAACCTCCCTGGACAAGATCTTTTAAGGGGATTATACCATATTTTGTGCAGAACAAGCAGAGGTTGTACCCCAAAAGACAGGCAATTCCAACAAAGCGCAATTTCTAAACCAAAGAGACTTTACAAATGGAGAGGAGAGGGTTATAATAGCGTTGTATAAAGCAGAATATCAACAAAGCGCAGCGATGAAAAAGGTCATGTTTGCAGATCTTGCAGAGAGCCGGCGGCAGGTGAAAGCCGGCAGATCGGAAGATGATTTCCACTTTCGGAGCGTTCGGCGAAGAGCCGAGGGGTGGCGCCCCATAGCGCGCCGGTAAAGTGGCAGAAGCACTTGCTCCTGCAATTTGGGTGGCAACACGGAAAAGTTCCTTTCGTCCCATGGGTGGACGGGAGGTTTTTTTATTTTTCGGGCTGCGGCGCTCGAAACATCTGTCTATAAGGAGGATATTTTCATGTTAGACATTAAGCTGGTCAGAACAAATCCTGATCTGGTCAAAGAAAACATCAAAAAGAAATTCCAGGACGAAAAACTGGTTCTGGTGGATGAGGTGCTGGAGCTGGACAAACAGTTCCGCGATGCAAAATCGAGAGGCGACTATCTGCGCAGCCAGAGAAACAGCCTGTCCAAACAGATCGGCGGTCTGATGGCAAAAGGTCAGAAGGACGAGGCAGAGCAGGTAAAAGCACAGGTCAATGCAATGGCACAGGAGCTGGCTGACCTGGAGGTTAAGGAAGAACAGCTGACCGAAGAGATCAAAAAGCGCATGATGGTCATTCCAAATATCATCGACGAGTCGGTGCCGATCGGTAAAGACGACAGCGAAAACGTTGAGATTGAACGCTTTGGTGAGCCGGTTGTTCCGGATTATGAGATTCCATATCATGTGGACATCATGGAGCGTCTGCACGGCATTGATCTGGACAGCGCAAGAAAGACCAGCGGTACCGGTTTCTACTATCTGTGCGGCGACATTGCAAGACTGCAGTCGGCAATCCTGTCCTACGCAAGAGATTTCATGATCGACAGAGGTTTTACCTACTATATTCCACCATTCATGATTCGTTCCAGCGTAGTCAACGGCGTTATGAGCTTTGCTGAGATGGAGAACATGATGTACAAGATCGAGGGTGAGGATCTGTACCTGATCGGTACCAGCGAACACTCGATGATCGGCAAATTCATCGACACCATCCTCGACGAATCCCAGCTGCCACAGACACTGACCAGCTATTCCCCATGCTTCAGAAAGGAAGTTGGCGCACACGGCATCGAGGAGAGAGGCGTTTACCGCATCCATCAGTTCGAGAAGCAGGAAATGATCGTTGTCTGCAAACCGGAGGAGAGCATGGAGTGGTTCAAGAAACTGTGGACCAACACTGTTGACTTCTTCCGTTCTCTGGACATTCCGGTTCGTACTCTCGAATGCTGCTCGGGCGACCTTGCTGACCTGAAGGTCAAGAGCCTGGACGTAGAGGCATGGAGCCCACGTCAGCAGAAATACTTCGAGGTAGGAAGCTGTTCCAACCTGGGCGATGCACAGGCACGCAGACTGAGCATCCGCGTTAAGAACAAAGAAACCAAGCAGACCTATCTGCCGCACACCCTGAACAACACCGTTGTTGCACCTCCACGTATGCTGATCGCATTCCTGGAAAACAACCTCAACGACGACGGTTCGGTTCGCATTCCAGAGCCTCTGAGAATGTACATGGGCGGCAAAGACGTCATCCGCCCATAGTTACCTTTTCTTTGCTAAAAGAAAAGTGTTCGGCTTCGCCGCAAAGACGGGTAGCGTGAGAGCGAAACTGAAGTTTTCGTCCACCTTTTTCAAAAGGTGGTGGTGTCCAGAGGCAACGCCTTTGGCCGCCTTCCGCAGAAGGCGGAACACTTTTATCGTCAAGAGCATTTAGGAAAGTGTGAAAACCCTTTGCGATAAAAAGGGTTTTCACAAACTGCCAAATTGCACAGACGATCCCCGAAAAGTTCCCAGTGGGAAGTTTTCGGCTGGCTTAAAGGCGGGATTAGCCTTTGCAAAACAAGATCGAATCATCAAACAATAAAATCAGACAAAGAAAGGAGTTGCTTATTATGGAACTTGATTTACAGGTAATCAAACAGCAGGTGGAGCACGTTACTGAGGAGCTTTTGAAAGTGGCAAACTTAAAAGCAGGTGATGTTTTCGTGCTGGGATGCAGCTCCAGCGAAATCTGCGGCGGACATATCGGCAAGGCTTCCAGTGCGGAAGTCGGCGAAACCGTCATCGACGCTATCCTGCCAATCCTGAGAGAAAAGGGAATCTACCTTGCTGTTCAGGGCTGTGAGCACATCAATCGTGCGCTGGTCATTGAGCGGGAAGCAGCAGAAAAATACGGCTTTGAGATTGTCACCGTAAAACCGGCGCTTCATGCAGGCGGCGCTTGCTCGGTAGCAGCCTATGCCAAAGCAAAGGACCCTGTGATGGTAGAGCACGTTGTTGCCAAAGCAGGAATGGACATCGGCGATACCTTTATCGGACAGCACATCAAACATGTGCAGATTCCGGTCCGTCTGGACTTGAAGGAAATCGGCGGCGCTCATGTCACCTTTGTCCGCAGCCGTCCAAAGCTGATCGGTGGTCCGAGAGCAGAATATCCAGAGGCATAAGCCTTATGAAAAAAGCTGACCGGAAGGTCAGCTTTTTTCAACTTATTATCTTTGCGCAGAGAGCCAGACCGCACAGTGGAGAAAAGTGTGGGAAATAGAATTTCTGTCAGCAAAGTGTTTTTTGTGGGAATGAAAAATAGAAAATAAAAACCGGTTTTATTCCAAAGTACTGCTGAAAAATAGAGGATCATAAAAAGCAGTCAGAGGGAAAAACAGGTTTTTTCGGAAGACAATGGATAGGAGACATCATGGAAAAGAAACAGGTACTGAAAAAGGTCACATTGAGAATAAATAAAGAGCTGGGGAAACAGCTGGAGCAATTTGCAAAGGAGGAAGGAATCAGCCGGCAGGAGGCCGTCGGAATACTGGTGCAGTTTGCGATGGACCATCAGAAAAAACCGGACCCATCCGAGGAAACGCTTTCCTGACAGCGTGCCTTGCCTTTTAACAGGGGATGTAATATAATAAGAGGAAGCTTAAAGATCAAAAATTTACCCTATGGTTTTGATAAGAACAGGAGGACAATATGGCAGAATCCGAAAAAGAAAAAGCCCTTCAAACAGCACTGGCACAGATTGAAAAACAGTTTGGCAAAGGTGCTGTTATGAAGCTGGGACAGAATTCGTCCCTGAATGTAGAAGCAATCCCGACTGGTTCGCTTTCGCTGGATATTGCGCTGGGAATCGGCGGCGTTCCGCGCGGAAGAATCATCGAGATTTACGGTCCGGAAAGTTCCGGTAAAACCACCGTCGCTCTGCACATCGTTGCCGAAGCACAGAAGATGGGCGGTGAAGCCGTATTCATCGACGTTGAGCACGCGCTCGATCCTGTCTATGCGCAGGCACTGGGCGTAGACATTGACTCGCTGCTGGTTTCGCAGCCGGATACCGGTGAACAGGCACTGGAAATCTGCGAGGCGCTGGTGCGTTCCGGTGCGATCGACGTGGTTGTTGTCGACTCGGTAGCAGCGATGACCACCAAGGCAGAGATCGAAGGCGAGATGGGCGACTCGTTCGTCGGTTTGCAGGCAAGACTGATGTCCCAGGCACTGAGAAAGCTGACCGGCGCAATCTCCAAGTCCAATGCAGTCTGCATCTTTATCAACCAGCTGCGTGAGAAAATCGGCGTGATGTACGGCAATCCGGAAACTACTCCTGGTGGTCGTGCACTGAAGTTCTATTCCTCGGTACGTCTGGACATCCGCAAAAAGGACCCGATCAAGGAGGGCGGCGAGGTTATCGGCAACCTGACCAAGGTCAAGGTCGTCAAAAACAAGGTGGCTCCTCCGTTCAGAGAGGCAGAATTTGATATTATGTACGGCGAAGGCATCTCCCGTGAGGGCGAGGTCATCGACCTGGCAGTCAAGCTGGATATCATCAAGAAGTCCGGTTCCTGGTACAGCTATCAGGACAACCGCATTGGTCAGGGCCGCGACAAGGTAAAACAGTATCTGAAGGACAATCCGGAATTCTGTGAGCAGATTGCCAAAGAAGTTATGGCACAGAAGGATCGTCTGCTGGCCACCAACAAAGCAACCAAGAAGAAGGAAAAGGACGAGGAACCGGCAGCGGTTCAGGAGCCTGTCGAGGAGACACCGGTACCACAGGAAGCAGTGATCGCCGACATGGAGGATGATTTTGGCACACCGAAATCTTCGGCAAGCAAGCTGATCGACATTGAGGCGGACGATAAATAATGCTGCGCACCATCACAGCCCTGAAGGAAACAAAACAGGGGAGAATGGCGGTCTTTTTTGACGATGTGTTCGACTTTTCGGTGGACGAGGAAACGTTGGTCCGACATAAGCTCAAGGTCGGTCAGAAGTTTACTCCTGAGCAGTACGAACAGCTCAAAAGTGAAACGCAGTACCAAAAGGCAAAGGAAAAGGCGTTTTCGCTGCTGTCCTACAAATCCTTTCCGCGCAGACAGCTCAAGGAGCGGCTGGAGCGGGATTTTTCTGAGGATTGTGTGGAGGATGTACTCGACCGTTTGCAGGAGCTGGGTCTGTTAAATGACGCCGACTATGCGCTGCGCTGTGCAAGGGATTTGTTTGCGCTCAAACATTATGCGCCGTCGCGGGTTCGGCAGGAGCTGGCTGCACGAGGTATCGGGTCAAATGACATCGAGGACGTCATGGAAGAATTTTCAGATTTTGATGCATCTGCGGCGGTGCTTGGGCTTCTGGAGCGAAAGTACGGCGATTCCCTTCGGGAGGAAAAGGTGCGCCGCCGCGCCTTTGCAGCGCTGATGCGCTTAGGATACGAGCCGGACGACATCCGTGCCCAGATGGCACAGCTGCTTTCTAACCTTCCACCACAGGAAGAAGAACAGGAGGAAGCAAAGGAGCGGGACACGCTGGGAGAGATCCGTGCGCTGCTCTTAAAAAAGTACGGAAGTGTGCTGGGCAACCAGAAAGGCAACGATCGGGCGATCCGTGGACTGATGCGCAAAGGCTATCATTACGGGGAAATTCGACAGATATTAAACGAGATTTTGGAAGAGATGGAATAAACTACAAATTTTGGAAAGGAAAAAATTATGGCAGTAAAAGTTGGAATGGTATCTCTGGGCTGCTCGAAGAATCAGGTCGATGCAGAGATTCTGCTTGCGCTGATGGTCAACAACGGCTATGAGCTGTGTGCCGACGCGCAGCAGTGCGATGTGGTGATTATCAACACCTGCGGCTTTATCGAGGACGCAAAAAAAGAGTCGATCGAAACCATCTTTGAGTTTGCTCAGCTGAAAGCACAGGGCAAGGTCAAGGTTCTGGTTGTCACCGGCTGTCTGGCAGAACGTTACCGCGAGGAACTGGTCAATGAAATTCCAGAGGCGGATGTCGTCTTAGGCATCGGCAAGAACAGGGACATCGCAAAAGCGGTCAAAGAGGCACTGGATGGTCAGCGCGTGGCAGCATTTGGCGACAAGGCAGACCTGCCGCTCAACGGCGACAGAGTGCTGAGCACCGAAAAATATTCGGCTTACTTAAAGATTGCAGAGGGCTGCGACAACAAGTGCAGCTACTGTGCAATTCCGCTGATTCGCGGCGGCTTCCGTTCCAGAAAGATGGAGGACATCCTGGAGGAAGCAAGAGGACTGGCAGCAAGCGGCGTGAAGGAATTAAACCTTGTTGCACAGGATACCACCAAGTACGGACAGGATCTGTACGGAGAGTATTCGCTCGACAAGCTGCTGACCGAGCTGTGCAAGATTGACGGGTTCCACTGGATCCGTGTCCTCTACGGTTATCCGGACCGTGTGACCGATGGTCTGCTGGAAGTCATGGCAAAAGAGCCAAAGGTGGTTAAATACATCGACCTGCCGCTGCAGCACGCAAACGAAAAGGTTCTGCGTGAGATGAACCGCAACGGCAGCTATGAATCGTTACTGGCACTGATGCAGAAAATCCGTGACAAGGTTCCAGGCGTGGTACTGCGCACCACCTTTATCGCCGGTTTCCCAGGAGAGACCGAGGAGGAGTTTGCACAGCTGTGCGAATTTGTGCGTGCTGTCCGTTTTGAGCGCATGGGATGTTTTGCTTACTCCACCGAGGAGGATACACCGGCAGGCGAGCGTGAGGATCAGATCGACCCTGAGGTTCGCAGACACCGTGCAGACCTCATCATGGAGGAGCAGATGGACATCGCCTTTGAACTGGGCAAGTCTCTGGTCGGCAAAAAGCTGGAGGTTCTGGTTGAAGGTTACGACGACGAGCAGCAGATGTATGTCGGCCGCAGCTATATGGATGCGCCGGACATCGACACCAAAACCAGCTTTGTGACCGAGAGCGAGGATATTAAGCCAGGCGACTTTGTCTGGGTGGAAATCTTGGATTCGGTCGGATATGATCTGATCGGTCGACAGGTTTTATGATACAAAAAGGAAAATAATAATAGATTATTGCTGATTGTATCAAAAAAGTGAGTTAAAGAAGGTTTCAAAATGAATTTACCAAACAAATTGACCATGCTGCGAATCCTGATGATTCCGGTGTTTATGGTGTTTGTGGAGCTGGAAATGCTGCCAAACCATCTGCTGTGGGCATTTGTTGTATTTGTGGTGGCCTCGCTGACCGATATGCTGGACGGCAAGATCGCGAGAAAATATAACCTTGTCACCGATTTTGGAAAGTTTATGGACCCGCTGGCGGACAAAATTCTGGTGACGGCAGCGCTGGTCTACTTTATCCCGCTGGGACTGGCTCCGGCATGGGTGGTCATCCTGATTCTGGCAAGGGAATTTTTGGTGACCTCGCTGCGGCTGATTGCGTCGGGCAAGGGAATCGTCATTGCAGCGGACAAATGGGGCAAGTACAAAACTGCCACTACCATGGTGTGGATTGCATACTCCCTGCTGATGACAAACTTTATGCAGAATATGTCGCAGGGAATTTCGAGCGTCTGCTACGGCATCCATATCGCGCTGATGGTTTTGTCGCTGGCGCTGACCATGATCTCCGGTGCAAATTATCTGTGGAAAAACCGTGCGCTGATCGCGCAGGCAAAGTAAAAAAGTAAGGCTGTCGGCTGCTGCCGGCAGCCTTATGTTTTGCTGCGGGCGGAAAGGAGAAGGCATGAAGGAAAAACTGGTGCATCCAGCCTGGGAATACAGCGAACAATGTGCAGAACTGCTGCGGGAATGGAAGGCGTCCGGAGAGGAAATCCACCCAGGAGCGCTGCGGCGCTGTCCCTGCCTGCAAAATTCCAACCTTTCCCGAAGAAATTGGGAGAACTGGCTTGCGGAGGAAGAGCAGCAAGGTCAACAACTCTTTTTTCTGCTGCGGGAGGATGGCAGGCTGCTGGGTGCTGTCAGCATCCGTCCGCAGGAGCAGGGAGAGAGTCTTCGGATCAACGGACACTGCGGATATGGAATCCGGCCGTCGGAGCGAAGAAAGGGTTATGCAGTGGAAATGCTCAGTATGGCGGTAAAGCTGTTGCAGGAGCAGGGAGTGATGCCGGTGATTGTTACCTGTGACAAGGAAAATGTTGCTTCAGAAAAAACGATCAAGCGGTGTGGAGGTGTGCTGGTTGGTGAGATACCGGACCCTGACACCGGAGGAAGAAACCGGATTTTTGAGATTGGCATACCGAAGAATGAGGAATAGAAAAATATTTTTTGCAAAGGTGGTTTTTCCCCACTTGCAATCGCAGGGGAAATATGGTACGCTGATTAAACAATCAGGATCAAGTCAAAAGCGATGATGCAGGAGAAGTAGGAAAGAATTTTCCCCGACAGAGAGACCGGAACAGGTGAGAGCCGGTCAGGAAAGGATTCTTTTTGAATGCACCTGCGAGCTGTCCTCTGGAAAGCAGATACAAGTGAGTATAGAGGGACGTGGCCCCTGCGTTAAAGGGAAGAGCGATAAATTTGAAGTGGAACCGCGGAATTGTTACGCCGCCTTCATCTGCCAGCAGGCAGGTGAAGGCGGTTATTTTTATGTTCTGAAAAATCGGTCGAGAGAAGGGAGGAAGGAACGATGGGAACTTATATTCTGACTAGCCTGTTTCCAAACGGAATTGGAGAACGGTTAGCGGATGTGCTGCGGGAGCTGATTGTGAAGCGGGAGCATTTTGCATTTATAGCGTCGGATTTTCGCAAGGAAGCACAGGAGGAAACCGATCATCACGCACAGGGAATTGGCAGTCTGTTGGAGAGCATCAGTATCCGTTTTGAGCGGTACAGCATCATTGATGCGCGGATGAGCCCTGAACAGGCCAGAAAAGAAGTGAAGCATGCCGACGTCGTGTGGCTGGCCGGCGGAGATACGCCGACCGAGTATGCAGCGATGAAGGAGTACGGTTTATGCGAGGTGCTGCAGCAGCACACGGGAGTTATCATCGGAATGAGCGCGGGCAGCATCAACATGGGCAGGGAGGCGGTTTGCACGCTGACCTGTGGTCACGACCGGCAGCAGGTATATCCGGCGCTGGGACTGGTGGAGTGGTCGGTGGAACCGCACTTTCATCCCGACGGTCCTCTGGAGGAACTATTGGAGCTGTCCAAAAACTACTGCATCTACGGTTTATGTGATGAAGGAGCGATTCTCCGCGTAGATGGTGCATATCGTTTTTACGGAGAGATTTATCGGATGCAGGATGGAAAAATAGAACCGGTGAACAGTTTGCCGATATCCGAAAATTTGTCATTATAACCAGGTCTGAAAGGAGAGATTCTCTTATGAAAATATTCAACACCTTAACCAGAGAAAAAGAGGAGTTTGTACCGATTGAACCAGGCAAGGTCAAAATGTATGCCTGCGGACCGACGGTATACAACTTTATTCATATCGGAAATGCGCGCCCAATCTGCGTGTTTGATACCATGCGCAGATATTTGGAGTTCAAAGGCTACGACGTTACCTTTGTGCAGAACTTCACCGACATTGATGACAAGATCATCAAAAAGGCAAACGAAGAGGGTGTGACCGCAAAGGAAATCGCAGAGCGTTACATCAACGAATATCTGACCGATACCAAGGGACTGGGCATCCGTGAAGCAACCATCCATCCAAAGGCAACCGAAACCATCGACGAGATTAAGCACATTGTGGAAACGCTGGAGGACAAAGGATTTGCCTATGAGGCAAACGGCGACGTTCTGTTCCGCACCAAGAAGGACCCAGGTTATGGAAAGCTGTCCCATCAGCCATTGGAGGAGCTGGAGAGCGGTGCACGCATCAGCGTCGGCGAACACAAGGAAGACCCACTGGACTTTGTACTGTGGAAATCGGCAAAACCAGGGGAGCCGCATTGGTCTTCCCGCTGGGGTGAGGGCCGTCCAGGCTGGCACATTGAATGTACCGCGATGATTCACAAACATCTGGGCGAAACCATCGACATCCACTGCGGCGGTCAGGACCTGATCTTCCCACATCACGAAAACGAGATTGCACAGTCCGAGTGCTGCACCGGCAAGGAATACGCACACTACTGGATGCATAACGGCTACATCAATGTAGACAACAAAAAGATGAGCAAGTCGCTGGGCAACTTCTTTACCGTTCGTGAAGTAGCGGAGAAATACGGCTATGAGCCAATCAAATACATGATGCTGTCCGCACATTACAGAAGCCCGATCAACTACAATCTGACTATCATCGAGCAGTGCAAGGCAGCGCTGGAACGTCTGCACAACTGCCGCGACAATCTGGACTTTGCCATCAAAAATGCGCTGCCGGAAACAACCGATGCAGCTGCGGATGAGGCATTCAAACAGCAGGTGGATGCAAGAAAGGCACAGTTTATCGAAGCAATGGACGATGACCTCAACACCGCAGATGGTATTGCTGCAGTCTTTGACCTGGTTCGCGACATCAACACCTTCATCGCAGTGCCAAGAGCAAAAGAGGCGCTCTCTTATGCAAGCGAAATGTTCGACCATCTGGTCACCGATGTACTGGGTCTGCTGTACGACCGCAAGGAGGACAGTCTGGATGCAGAGATCGAGGCACTGATCGAACAGCGTCAGCAGGCAAGAAAAGAGAAAAACTTTGCACTGGCTGACAAGATCCGTGATGATCTGAAAGCACGCGGAATCGTTTTGCTGGATACTCCACAGGGCGTAAAATGGAAGATGGAACAGTAAGTATAAAAAAAACACATCCTGTTTATCAGGATGTGTTTTTTTGATGCAGAGGCAATCCTTGCAAAGAGGCGCGGTGATTTTTATTGAGGCTTACAAAAAGATTGACTTTTTTACTGATTTTAGCACAAGAAACCTTGCATTCGATACATTGCTGCGGTATACTGAAAACAAAAGCCGATGGTTTTGGTATATCTTTTTCTGGTGGGGAAAGAAGGAAAAGCGGCAGTGAAACAGATCGAAACGAGGCGATTGATATTAAGATCCCCCATGAGGGAGGATGCGGTATCGTTACTTCCCATTCGCAACAGTGAGTTTGTTCTTCAGTTTAATCCGACTATTCCTAAAAATCAGGAACAGTTGATGGAAGAACTGATGGAAGAACAGGATCGTACTCTGATCCTCGAGAAAAAGAAAGACGGCAAAGTCATTGGAGCGTGTTTCTTTGGTGGGGATGCGCTGCGTTATCGGGTCAATTCCCAGACTCTTTCCTACTATCTTGCACAGGAAGAAGCCGGAAAAGGATATATGACTGAAGCAGTGCAGGCACTGATGGAAATGCTATTTGAACAGGGAGTGCAGGTCCTTTCACTGCGATGTTATGCAGAAAATGCTGCTTCGGTAAAACTTGCTGAAAAGTTGGGATTTGTCAAGGAAGGCTGTATCCGTTATGCGGTTTCAGACCGCAATGGTGTAGTTCATGACGACTGTATCTATTCGCTGATAAGGGAAGATTATCTGACAGGAGGAAAGAATGATGTCCGAGAAAAAACTGGGCCGCAATGACCCATGCTGGTGCGGCAGCCAGAAAAAATACAAACATTGTCACATGGATTTTGATGAAAAAATCGACCATTTTCGCAGAGAGGGACATATTGTCCCCAATCATGAGATGATTAAAACACCGGAGCAGCTGGAAGGCATCCGTCAGAGCAGCAAGATCAACATTGCAGTGCTTGATCTGGTGGCGGAAAAGATTCATGCAGGCATGACCACCGAGGAAATCGACCAGATTGTTTACAACGAAACAACCCGTCTGGGCGGTATTCCGGCGCCGCTCAACTATGAGGGATTTCCAAAGAGCGTCTGCACTTCGATCAACGATCAGGTTTGCCACGGCATTCCTTCGGAAAAAATTGTACTTCGCGACGGAGACATTATCAACGTTGATGTTTCCACCATCTACAACGGTTATTTTTCCGATTCGTCCAGAATGTTCTGCATCGGAGAAGTATCCGATGCTGCTGCCCATCTGGTGAAGGTGGCAAAAGAATGTGTGGAGCTGGGACTGAAAGAAGTGAAGCCTTGGGGCTTTTTGGGAGACATCGCTCAGGCGGTTTCCGACCATGCGCACAAAAACGGATTTACTGTCGTTCGGGAGATCGGGGGTCACGGCATTGGACTGGAGTTTCATGAGGATCCATGGGTCGGCTATGTCGGCAAGCGCGGCACCGACATGCTGCTGGTGCCAGGAATGGTCTTTACCATTGAGCCGATGGTAAACGAAGGCAGCTACCACGTCAAGATGGACGAAAACGGTCAGGACTGGGTGGTAATCACCAGCGACGGCAAGCTGAGTGCACAGTGGGAGATTACCGTAGCGGTCACCGAGGACGGCTACGAGGTATTGACCTACTAGGTGCCAAGACAAAAAGAGGTAGAAGCGGTCAGCATTTGCTGGCCGCTTTTGCTGTCCGGCGTTATTTGGATGGGAAAGATACTTATTGCAAATCAGAAGTGGGTATGGTATCCTGAGGTACAGAAATTGACAGGGAAAGGCGGAAAAGTATGAAAATCATGTCGGTGGATTTTGGCGATTCCAGAACGGGAATTGCCATCTGTGATAAAAGTGAATTGCTGGCAAGTCCGGTGTGTGTGGTGGAGGAAAAGCACTTCCCGACGACCATCCAGAAGGTAGCAAAGCAGGCAGAAGAACAGGGCGCAGAGCTGGTTGTTGTGGGACATCCGCTCAACATGGACGGCTCCAAAGGGCCGCGTGCGCAGCTGTGCGAGGAATTTGCCGAGAAGCTCGAGGAGCTTGTTTCGGTGCCGGTGGTATTATGGGATGAACGTCAGACGACCGTCTCGGCGATTGGATTTTTAAACGAGACCAACACCCGCGGCAAAAAGCGCAAGCAGGTGATCGACGCGGTAGCAGCGACAATCATTCTGGAAAACTATCTGGCATACCGCAGAAATCATCGCGAGGAGGAATAGGATGGGTGCAATGCAGAAGCTGTGCGGATTGATGCGCAGAGCGATTGAAAAATACGAGATGATTCAGCCTGGAGACAGGATTGCCGTCGGTGTATCGGGCGGCAAAGATTCGGTGGCTCTGCTCTACGGGCTTGCAAAGCTGCGGGAATACATTGGGATTGATTATGAAGTGGTTGCCATCACGCTGGACCCCTGTTTTGGTGGAGTGGAGACCGACTATTCTCCGATCGCAAAGTTATGTGAGGAGCTGGGTGTGCCTTATGTACTCAAGCGAACCGAGATTGGACAGATCGTCTTTGATGTGCGCAACGAGAGCAATCCATGTTCCTTATGTGCGCGGATGCGCCGCGGTTGTTTACACGATGCAGCCAAGGAAAACGGCTGCAACAAGATTGCGCTGGGGCACCACTACGACGATGCGATCGAGACGTTTATTATGAATCTATTCCAGGAGGGACGGGTTGGATGTTTCCAGCCGGTGACCTATCTTTCGAGAAAAGATTTGACGATGATCCGTCCGATGGTGATGGCAGAGGAGAGCATGATCTCGGCGGCGGTACATCACGAAGGTTTACCGATTGTCAAGAGCAAGTGTCCGGCGGACGGCAACACCAACCGTGAACGCACCAAGGAATGGGTGCGGATGATGGACAAGGAGCACAAGGGATTTAAAAAGCGGATCTACGGTGCAATGGAACGAGGCCATATCTCCGGCTTTTAACCTTTTCTTTGCATAGAAAAGAGGACAAAATATGTTCCATATTTGTCCGACCAAAAGAAAAGTGTTTCGGAGAATGGAGCGAAGCAATATTCTCAGGGGTAAAGGTGACGGTTAGAGCAAACAGCTCAAATCAAAATAATTTGCTGTCACCACGAGAATTGAATTTGATTCGACTCTCCGAAAATGGAAAGTGAAACAGGGTTCATTCGCCTACGGCGTAAAGACATGTGTCTAATGTGAGCGATTGACGGGTGTGGAGCCTAAAGTGACACATCTTTATAGAGCAGTTAAACAAATCCAAAGTCGGAGGAAATACAGTGAAAAGATGCGAATGGTGTAATCTATCTGAAGAGGACAAGAAGTATTTATTGTCAGATACCAAGTATTGGACTGTTTATCTTGCGGATGAACAAGATTATATCGGACGGTGCATTATAGTATTAAAACGGCATTGTGCTTCTTTGTCGGAACTCAAAGATGATGAATGGATGGAACTTTTTCTGTTGATAAAGAAATATGAAAAATGTATAAAAGCAGTTTTCAATGCAGAGCACTTTAATTGGAGCTGTTTGATGAACAGTTTTTATAAGTCACCGGAGCCATGTCCACATATGCATATTCATGTCAGACCGAGATACAAAAATCCAGTTGTCATCAATGGTAATACTTATGTGGATAGTAATTTTGGACATCACTACTCAAGAGGAAGAACCGAACATATGTGCAGCAAAGAGGATGTTCAAACCATATATGGATTATTGAAAAAGTGGCTGAACTCGTAATTTCCAGTTTTAACGTGGTGAGAGAATCTGCCAGAGAACAGGAACAGACTTCGGACAGATGGTACGATTGAGCGCTGTGATAAGATGATGGAGAAAATAAAATAGTATCTACTATAACAAAAACCCCCGAGGAAAGTTTTCCTCGGGGGTTCTGTATACTATGAGTTTTTTTTAGTATAAAAGCGTGGTAGAATGAGGTTGGAGAGATATTGGAAAATAAGGAGGGAAGAAGAAATGATGAACAGGTACAAAAAGAGGATAGTCATAGTGGTTTTGCTGTTGATTGTATGCGTGGCGGGGATTTTTCTTGTATCTATCATCAGCAAAGAAGGCGGAACGCAAAGAATAACAGAACAGGTTAGCACGCAGACAGCAGATTCGAAGTATGGGATTGAAAACAGTGTTGAACTTCGTATTCCGTGTGAAGAATCCTCAATGATAGAATATCAGGATAATGAAGAAGCAAAACAGGGAAAAGAATGGTCAAACGTACTGGGAGAAGATTTAACAGCCGAAATAAAAAAAGTAAGTCCCAATTTTGAAAAAGAATATTATGTTCTGAATGCCTTTTATGATGATTCTTCACTATATCAAATTCTTCTGACAAGAACCATTCCAACGGAAGGTGGAAATGTTTATCTGGGTATTAAGTATTCTGTTTATGTAGAAGATGGTGTTGCCTTGGAATTAAGTTATAGAAACTATCCGTCTCATCAAACGCTGAAAAAGGAAGAAACAATTCCCGAAAGGGTTCAAGCTTTTGTGGAGAGTGGTGGAGAGAACGTTCAACTGCCAGATATTCCGAATGCGGTGGTGCAGGTAGATGAAGATCAGGTCTTTTACAGCTACGATGCCGAAACGGATGAGCTTACTTATACAGTGGGTTATGAAATAACCCATCTGGATGAAGATGGGGCATTATCAACTGGTGAGATTGTGGTGCAGGTTCCGTCAAATGAAGAGCGGTGGACAGATAAAATATTTCTGATGGTATCAGGAAGTATTGTTTTTGTTCTGATGGGCTTTCTCTGTCTGGGTAAATTTAAAATCAACAAGGAAAAATAAGAAAACCCCCGAGGAAATTGTTTCCTCGGGGGTTTGTGTTAGATACAGACTTTGAACCAATTATCCAGAACGGAAAGATCGTGCTTGGTATGAAAGTAATGTTCCGATTCTGGGGAGAGGGTAAGGCTACAATGATACTGCTCAACAAAGTTTTGGAGGGTTTGTGGGTTGCACAACGTATCTTTACCACCGGAAAGAATCCAGGTTGGAGTATTCCAGCGGGAAATGGGGTGCTCCTTTACATAACAGTAGTAATCCCAATAGAGCGTTTGTCCAATCGTAGTAGAAATGATCTGTTCCTGATACAGTTGTTCTTCACTGATGCCAAAGGCCGACATCATCCCCTGAATGATTTCCAACATATTCAGAACGGGAGAGAGGAACAGGGCGCGCTGAAGAGAAATATTCTGCAGTGCGGTCAGACTGAAGTATGCACCAATACTGTTAGCAAAGAGCGAGACGTTCTTCCAATGGACAGAAGTATAGTCGATAATTTGATGCAATTCCTGTACACAGGTCTGTACCTTACAGAGGGTTGCCTCTTCTTTGCGATCGCCATGTTCCGGCAGATCAAAGCTGAGGACCTGGTAACCTTTGGCAGAGGCAACTTTGGCTAAAATTTGAATTGGAACATCCGTCTTGGAAGACAGGTTTCCATGGACGGCGAGAATAATTTTATCGGACGGATTTCCCCATAAAACGCAGGGAATATGATGCAAATAAAAAGTGTTCATAAGCAAACTCCTTGATTTCAGATGATGTGGTTATAAATGGGAGTTTGATAGTTGTGCGTTCTTTGATAATTCCTTCTTTCCGTAGATGATACCAGTTTGGTTTATTTCCAGAGATGCAAACACTGATCCTCCACCGAGGCCTCACCGATGCGATAGAAGATGCCGTCGATTTCCTCCTGAAAGGTACCGTGGCAATCGCCGCCGCAGGTGATGAAAAGCTGATGCTGACGGCAGAAATCGACGCAGCGCCTGCGATATTCCGGCGAATGAGCCGGATAATAGCATTCCACGCCCTGTACGCCCGCTTGGACCGTTTTTGCAAGATTTTCCTCCAGCTTATCATCGAGTGCAAAGTAGTTTCCTGGATGGGCAAGGACGGCATAGCCGCCGGCCTCCCGAATGGTGCGGCAGGTATCCTGCATCGAAGGAAAGGAGCTCTTTTCATAGGTGACATGGTAGCGGGTATACAGCGCCATGACCTCGTCAAAGTCGCTGGCTAGTCCTCGGTCGATGAGGTAGTTTAGTCCCTTCCAGCCGCCGCGGGAAGGATCGTTCTGATAGGAGAGGTAGTCAGGGGTGGAAACCGGAAGCTGTGGGTCCTGTTGTTCGATCGCAGCGATGAGCCGGTCGCTCATCTGATCGAGCACCAGTCGTGCATCTTCCAACAGTTTCCGCAGTCCATTGTGGAAAATATCGACCTGATAGCCCAGCACGTGATAGCTTTTTCCATCGAGGATACAATCAATCTCAACGCCAGGGATACATTGCAGTCCATATTTTTGGGCAGCCTGCATCGCTTCGGGATAGGCGGAGAGCAGGTTGTGGTCGGTAATTGAAAAGCAGCCGATCTGTTTTTGCTTACACAAAGCGGCAATCTGTTCAGGGGACCAGGTTCCATCCGAATGCCAGGAGTGAATATGGAGGTCATACAGCATGGAAATGCTCCTTTCTATCGCTGCGGGTCCAGGCGCATTGAGCACAGGTCATACGGTGTGGACTGGTATACATAGTAGTTGAGCCAGTTGGAATAGAACAGATAAGCATGACTGCGCCAGGTGCGGATTGGTTTTTGGGTTGGGTCGTCATTGGGAAAATAATGATAGGGAAGTTCCACAGTATCAAGTTTGCCAAGATCGCGGAAGTATTCTTCTGCGAGGGTGTTTGCCTCGTATTCGGAATGGCCAAAGATAAAAATCTGGCGTCCATTATGGTTAGAAACAATATTTACGCCCGCAATAGGAGAGGAGGAGAGGATATACAAGCCCTCGACCGAACGGATCTCCGATTCGCGCACCTCAGTGTGGCGGGAATGAGGCATCCAGTAAACTTCGTCAAAGCCGCGCAGCAGAGGAACGGTCTTATCGTGCATGGTGTGAGGAAAAACACCAAACATTTTTTGGGGCAGCTGAACTTTGCGCAGGCCATAATGATAATGGAGTGCAGCCTGAGCACCCCAACAGATGTGCAGAGTGGAATGAACGTGCGATTTGGACCATTCCATGATGCGGCAAAGTTCCGGCCAGTATTCGACCTGCTCAAATTCCAGATGTTCAACCGGTGCACCGGTGATAATCATTCCATCGAAGTTTTGATCTTTCAATTCATCGAAGGTTTTATAAAATTTAAGCAGATGTTCCTGCGGTGTATTTTTTGGGAGGTGGGAGGAGGTTTGCATCAATTCGATGTTTACCTGAAGTGGAGTATTGCTGAGCATTCGGAGAAGCTGACGTTCGGTATCAATCTTTTTTGGCATTAAGTTTAAGATTAAAATATGCAGTGGACGGATATCCTGGGAGGCTGCGCGCTTTTCAGACATGATAAAGATGTTTTCTTTTTCAAGAGTCTGCCATGCGGGCAGGTCGTTTGGAATATTGATCGGCATAAAAGTTCCTTCTTTCTCAAGAGCAATTTTGTAACACAGGTTGTCCTCTATGGGGTTATTTTACAATAGAGAGGGAGCTTTTTCAATGATTTTACAGATTGTGGCTTTAAGAAGAGGGCTAAAAAACCGCATAAACAAGGGAAAAAGTGGGGGCGACCCCACTTTTTTCAAAAAAATGGCAATTTTTTTGAAAAAAGGTGTTGACAAATGATTTTGGGCGTGGTATTATATATGAGCTGTCAGCGAGACAGCAACACGCGAGGCTCT
>OWID01000018.1_pt1 | contig 113671 bp, 104 predicted proteins | sample 1732661 | NCBI WGS metagenome assembly OWID01 (sample SAMN05065739, study PRJEB22554) | human gut metagenome | biome: ENVO:2100002; feature: ENVO:00000062; material: ENVO:00002003 | host: Homo sapiens | place: USA
GAAGCGACCTGCGCGAGAGCGAGGCTTGCGATTTACACTTCACCGACAACGCGAACAGTGTCCAGCTTCAAGCTGGTTAGATGTGGTTCATCAGATAGATTTTGACGGCAAGCTCCATGCTCAGTTTTTCTTCGGTGCGGTCAAGGTCAAGTCCCGAAATTTCCTCGATCTTCTTGTATCGGTACTTGATGGTGTTGTAGTGCAGATACATTGTGTCCGATGCCATCTTCAGGTTCCAGCCGTTCTGCACGATGTTGATGAGCGTCTCCATAAAGTCGGTGTTGTGCAGCTCGTCATGACGGCAGATCTTGTCGATGTATTCCTTGTAAAATTCCTTGACGCTGTTGTTGTCCTTGATGCCGTCGAGGAATTTGTAGATGCCAAGCTCGGTGTACATCATCACGTTGTCGCGCTTGTAGATCAGACGGCTGATTTTGACCGCCTTCTGCGATTCCTGATAAGCGGTGTGACATTCCATGATGGTGTCCTTGGCTTCGGATACGCCGATGGTCACAGTGAAGTTATACTGCGCGCTGATTTCGGTGCGCAGTGTGTTGCAGCAGGAAACGATCCTCTGGCAGATTTCATCGTCTGGCTTGTCATGCTTGATGATGAAGGCAGTGCTGTCGGTAAATTTGGTGTACAGCACGCTCTTGAAGTACTTGCGGAAGAATTTGAGCGAGTAGTCGAAGATTTCCTCGTTGCGCTTCTCGATGTTTTCGCTGTCCTTCTTGCTGCGGATGTTCAGGTACTGAATCTTGAAGTCGTCGATGTCCACAATGATGGTGGTATAGAACTTTTCGCTCAGATCCCAACCGTAGATCTTACCGCGTTTGATGACCTCCTGCAGGCTCTTGATGTTGTTGAGTACGATGTCCTGTACAAATCCGTCGCGGTAGCGCGATTCGATCTCCATGTTGGAGATATATTTCTGCGCGATCAGCTTGAGCGCAGTGGAGGCATGGTTGAGGATCATCGTTTCGTAGCTGCTCATCTCCTGACGGCTGTCGTCGATGATGACGATGTAACCGTAGCTCTTGTCGTCCAGCGTCACATTCAGGTGCGGATAGCACGAGGTGCAAGTCTCTTTGAAGTCCTCCTTGAGCGAAGCGTTTTTGGACGGATAAATCTTGTTGAATGCAGTGTCGTAAAACGCAATGTTCTGGTTGAGCAGGGTAGAGATGGTATTGATGATGTCGGTAATGCCGCCGCCGTTGATGACGGTATTGATAAAGGAGGTGCTGATGTTTTCGGACAGACGGATGGCCGAAGCCTGTGCGTCGATCAGCTTTTTCAGCACCGGATTGATGATTTCGGCAACAGCGCACTCCTGCGGCATGTTGATGATAGGGAAGCCCAGGTCATTTGCAGTCTGAATGGTCTGCTCGTCCAATGCCTGTACATAGCTGCCCAGCTTGATGAACAGTGCAGAAGCTCCTGCCCGATCCAGACGGCGGACCAGCTCGGACATATCGCTGATGCCGGTGTGAATGATGTAACCCGAGGTGACCAGAATTTCGCCGCCGTGCAGCCATTGTTCTGCATCCGGTGTGTCCATGACCGTGACGGTGGATACTTCTCGGCCCAGTCCCTTTTTACCGCACAGAACGCGGTAGTCTCGAAGTTCTTCCATGTTCAGAATTTCGCCAACGGTTAACGCCATATAGAACACTCCTTTTTCGTGAAAAAAATAGCAGGAAGAAATTACACCCCTATTATACAATAAATTATCTGAAAAGTACATATCAAAAAGGAAAAAGCTGTTTTATTATACAAAATTTGGTGCAAATTCTGCCATAAGTGACAGGAAAGCAGCGATTGATTTTGCTGTGTTTTTGTCAAAAAGTGATTGACAGAAGGCAATGGACAAAAGTATAATAACAGACGGAGAAAAAAATAAGTGCTGTTTCCATAATTGTTTTATGCAGAGGAGCCTGCACCAGTTTTGTGTCCCTGTAATCAGGAAAGGGAGGTTTTATTAAATGTTAAGTGCTATTGTTGGTATCAACTGGGGTGACGAAGGCAAGGGAAGAATGGTCGACCTGCTTTCGGAAAGCTATGATGTGGTTGTCCGCTATCAGGGCGGCAACAATGCTGGTCACACCGTCATCAATCATCTGGGTAAATTTATCCTGAATCTGATGCCATCCGGTATCCTGCGTCCAGAGGTTGTCAACGTCATGGGCAACGGTATGGTCATCGACCTGGAGCATCTCCACAAAGAGATGGGCAAGCTGATCGCAGCTGGCGTCAAAATCACACCGGACAACCTGAAAATTTCTGACCGTGCTATCATCTGTCTGCCATACCATGTAATGCAGGACTGCCTGGAGGAGGAGCGTCTGGCTGATGCCAAGTACGGTTCCACCCGCCGCGGTATTGCTCCAGTCTATGGCGACAAATATATGAAGAAAGGCATCCGCGTTGGCGATCTGCTCCAGCCGGAAGCTCTGAAAAAACGCCTGAAAGGCATCGTTGAGTGGAAGAACCTGACCATCGAAAAGGTTTACGGTGCAAAACCAGTCAGCTATGAGGAAATCTGGAACTGGCTGGAAACCTACGGCAACCCAATCAAAGACTTTATCTGCGACACCAGCCTCTATCTGGATCAGGCTGAAAAAGCAGGCAAGAAGATCATGTTCGAAGCACAGCTGGGTGCTCTGCGCGACATCGATTTCGGTATCTATCCATTCACCTCTTCCTCCAACACCATCGCAGCCTATGCACCAATCGGTTCGGGCATTCCAAACCACAAGCTGCACAATGTTGTTGGTGTTATGAAGGCATACTCCACCTGCGTCGGAGAAGGTCCATTCACCTGCGAGCTGTTCGGCAAAGAAGCAGACGACCTGCGCGAAGCCGGCGGCGAGTACGGTGCAGCAACCGGCCGTCCAAGACGTGTTGGTCCGTTTGATGTTCCTGCTTCCCGCTATGGTGTTCGTGTACAGGGCGCTGACGAAATCGCTCTGACCAAGCTGGATGTCCTGTCCGGCTTCGAGAAGATTCCAGTTTGCGTCGCTTATGACGTTCACGGTAAACAGGTCAAAGAGTTCCCATTCGGTGCTGACCTCGACGATGCAAAACCAGTGATCGAATATGTTGATGGCTGGAACTGCGACGTCAGCAAGTGCAGAAAACCGGAAGACCTGCCAAAGGCAGCGATGGACTACATCAAGATGATCGAAGAAGCTGTCGGCTGCAAGATCAAGTACGTTTCGGTTGGTGCAGAGCGCGAGGAATACATCGAGTTCTAATTTAGACCGTTCTATTCTCTTTTTAGTCAGGAGATCATGCAAATGCTGCGTCTGATTTAAAAAAGAAAAACAGATCAACAAAGCAAGCCCTGCTCATGCAGGAGGGCTTGCTTTGCTTTACTTTATTTTCAATTTGATGTAAAGGGAGTTTTTCTTTTGAACAGACGCAATATTTATCTGATGTATCTCATCTCCTTTTTTCAGGGGATGGTCTTTTATGCGCCCATCGCCACCCTCTATCGGCAGGCACAGGGCGTTTCCGTCTTTGAAATCAGCCTGATTGAAACGGTGTTCATGCTGCTGTGCTTAGGACTGGAAATCCCGTGGGGCATCGTTGCCGACCGCATCGGCTACCGGCGGACCGTCGTGCTTTGCAGCATCGGCTACTTTGCCACCAAGGTGATCTTCTGGCAGGCGACCGACTTCTGGGGCTTTTTGCTCGAGCGTATCCTGCTGGCAGTTGTCATTGCAGGTCTGTCCGGCGTGGATACGACGCTGGTGTATCTGTCCTGTAAAGGACAGGACAGCCAAAAGGTGTTTGGCGTGCTGGACAGCTGCGGAACCGCCGGTCTGCTGCTGGCATCCGCTGTCTACTCGCTGTGGATTGGCCAGAACTATGCGCTGGCGGGCTTTTTGACGGTAGTTAGCTACGGGGCAGCGGCGGTGCTGTCGCTGGGACTGTGCGAAGTAGGACAGATGTCTTCACAGGAAAAGGACAGTCCGGTCCCAAAAGAATCCTTTCGGTCGACGCTGGTTTCGGCTTTCTCTCGCAGGGAACTGCTTGTCTTTCTGGCGGGCGTAGCTCTGTTGAGCGAATCCCACCAGATGATTACCGTCTTTCTCAATCAGCTGCAATATCAGCGGTGCGGGATGGATGACCGCGCCATCGGTTTTGCCTATCTGCTGGTGTCGGTAGTGGGACTGCTGGGCGGATGGTCGGCTTGGGTCAGCCGCCGAGGTGGCATCCATCGAACCGGCAGGTGGTTCTATCTGTCGGCGGCTGCACTGTGCCTGTTGTTGACCTTTACGGAAAGTGCAGTGCTGTCGGTAGCGGCAATCCTTTTACTGAAACTTGTATACACCCTCTTTGTCCCGATGCAGACACAGCTGCAAAACCAGATGATCACCGTCCAGAATCGAGCGACCGCCTTGAGCATCAATGCCATGCTCGTCGATCTGTTCAGCGGCGGTGCAAATCTGCTGTTTGGCGGCGCGGCACAGCGGGACCTTCGTCTGGCACTGCTGCTGGGAGCGTTGTTTTGTGCGGCAGGCTGCAGCTGCTTTGAATACTGGTGGCGCAAATCCGAACAGAAGTAAGATAAAAAAGAATCGGCTTCGACGTTCTGACAAGGAACGCCGAAGCCGATTTTGTATGCTCGCTTATCTTCTAGCAGGTGATTCGGATGTGAACAGTGGTGGCTCCAAAGGAACCTTCCTCCACCGATTCCACCTCGGTACGGGTCAGGTGGTGACCTTCCAGACGAGAGAGGACATAGTCGGTGTATTCCTGCGGCACATAGCCGAACACCTCGCCCTGTTCACTGGTGATGCCGATCTGGTCGTAGTTTTCTCCGAGGTAGGGACGCAGATAGAGCCGCTGACCGGCTGTCATCGGAGAAGTGACCTGTTCGAGCGGGAAGGTGAAGGTGTGGATGCCCTGGGGCTGACCGCTTTTTTCACGGGGCTTCAGCACCAGCAGCAGGAGTGCCACCACCAAACTGCCGCCCATCACCACAAAGTCAACCGTCTGCATCTGCGAAAAGTCAAATCCGCGATGCAGCAGGATGGAGCCGACGCCGAAGATGGCAATCAAGGCGGAAAGGATGATACGCATCAGCCATTCCTCCCTTAAGCGGCGCTCTGGGTAAAGCCCAGATTGTCAAACGATACCACGTTTGCGCTGCCGTCGCTGGACAGGTTGTAAGTCAGGCTGACCTTGTCGCCTGGCTCGGTCAGGGCAAGCTCCAGACCGGTGGTGGATTCGGCGATAAACAGAATGTTTGGCTCTTCTTCCAGCAGGAATTTATAGACGGTGTTGCCACCGCTGTATTCGCCGGCGATACGAAGGATGGTGCCTTCGACGGTCAGGCTTTCCTCACCTAAGTTGCCGATGGTGTTCACGCCGTCGCTGCGCAGCTTGTTGCCGTAGTCGCGCAGAGCTGCGCTGACCGATTCGCCGGTGCCGACGGTGGAGTAGTTGGTGACCGAAACAAAGGCGTACTGTTTAATCAGGCCGATGTCATCCTTGAGGGTCATGAAGTAGGTCGGCTGCGAGTCGATATTCAGGATAATCGGGAAGGTGGCGCGATAGCCAAGGTCCTGTACCCGTCCCTGTGCGGACAGCTGTGCTGCCTGCTCGGTGGCGCCGCTCATCTCGTACATGATTGGCTCTTTGGACACCATGTCCACCATAATAAAGCCGATGGCGCTGTCGTCGGCACCTACGCTGGTCAGACCGGTGAACAGGTAGCATTCGCCGTTGTTATAGACGATGTTGTGACCGTCGCTCGGGCGGTATTTGTCCTTGTTTGCAAAGTTGAAGATGCCGTGAACATAGCTGCCGCGGTTGGTGATCTGATTGATGACAAAGCTCTCAGGCTGGACGCGGTCGACCCATTCAGGGATTTCGTCCATGCCGTATTTTTGCATCTCACCGGTGGTGGCGTTGAGCAGGATAATGCCGTCGGCCTCCGGCAGAGCAAATCCGCGGGAGTTTTTGTAGGAGGATACGGCCCAGTACGGCTGACCGTTGTCGTCCAGCTCGAAGGAGTAGTCGGTGATGCCGGTCATCAGTCCAGGACCGAAGCGGACCTTGCGCGCTACGTCAAACAGCAGATAGCTGCTTGGATGGTACTTGATTTTGTAGCCCTCGACATAGCGCACGTCGTTGGTGTTGGTTGCCGAGACGACGACATAGCCAGGAGTTCCCGACATGTTGGTCAGCCACTTGAAGAAGCCGGAGTGGTACAGCGGTACCACCCACACCAGCTCGTCATTGACCATCTGGATGGTGGCGTCGTAGACGACTACCTGCGAACCGAGCGCCGGACGTTCACCCAGCTTTTTCTCAGCCAGTTTGAGCGCCAGATCCTCGTCGACGATTGGAATCTGGGAGACGTCGATGGCCTGTACCTCGCTGGTGAACTTTTTGACCTCCGGTTCACCCAGCTGGTCGCGGTAGGCCTTCCACTGGAACAGCACCGAGCTGAACACCAGTCCAACACCGATGAGCACCCAGGGAACCGCAATAATGATCATCGGAACCTTCGGGAATTTTGCTTTTGCCTGATAGGACAGCGGAATCTGTCCAGGCTGATCGTGCTGGATGGAAAATTCGCCGATCTTCATCAGCGTGCCGATACCGACATAGGCGGTGATGAGCACCGCCCAGAACAGTGCGCCGTCCAGATAGAGAGGACTGAGCGTCGGCGCCTCCGAAAAGACGTACAATCCTGCCAGCAGCGTGATAACCAGATAAACGATCATCCGTGATTTTTTCATGTTCTCACCCTTTTTTGATTGGTCTTTGCCCGCTGCCAAAGGCAGACAGGCTGTTTTTTTAGAACAAGTATACCATAAGCGAGGGTGATTTGAAAGTGGATTTTAACAAAAGAGATAAAAGTTTATTCTTCCACACTGTCCCGCACGCTGCCGTCCTCCAGCAGAGTGATGCGGTAGGGACAGTAGGGAGTGTTGGGCAGATACTCCTCAAACCATTCAAAGGACAGCGCAGACAACAGACCCAGATCCGCAAGCGGCATCAGAAAATAGGCGCCGGTGTGCGGGACGCCAAACAACAGCTGCCCGTTTTGCTGGGCAAGAACCGTCAGATATCCCATCAAAAATTCCTCCTTTGTCGAAGCTTGTATATGTATGGCTGCTTTTCTTAGGATAACAGAGTTTTTGCGAAAATGATGTTGAAACAGGTGTGAAAAATATGTAGAAAAGTGGAAAATATTGAAACAAACGGCATCATTATGCCGATTTTCAAAATGGCAGGCTGTGGAAAGGACATATTTACTTTAAAGTGATAAAATATTATGCAGTGACCCTATTGACAATTCAAAGCGGATGTTATATGATGAACACAAATCAAGACAAGGGAGGAAGAAGGATGTTCGGCATGCAGGCAACAAAACGATACTGCTATTATTACCAGGGCTATCAGGGCGTTGGCGTTTTGTGCTGTTTTCCGAATAACCGATAATTCTTCGCAGCCTCTCGGGGCTTGAAGGGCAGCTGTATCACAGGGTGCGGCTGTACAGAGAAAGCAAATGATTTTGCCGGTGCTTTTGGAGACAGAAAGCACCGGCTTTTTGTTTTACGAAAAAAGAAAAGGAGTTTCTACCATGATTGTGATTATGAAGCCAACTGCTCAGCCTGAGCAGATCGAAAGCCTGAAAAAAGAGCTGGAAGGTCTGGGACTGCAGATCCATTTTTCCCAGGGAATGAATACCACCCTGATGGGACTGGTGGGCGATACCACCCGCATCGACATCGGCAAGATCGCTTCGATGGACATCGTCGAGGAGGTAAAGCGTATCCAGGAGCCATACAAAAAGGCAAACCGCAAGTTCCATCCGGCGGACACTGTGATAAAGGTCGGTGAAGCGACCATCGGCGGCGGAGGCTTCTCGGTCATCGCCGGTCCATGTTCGGTGGAGACACCGGAGCAGATCTGTGCAGTGGCGCAGGCGGTGAAAGCATCGGGCGCATCGCTGCTGCGCGGCGGCGCATTTAAGCCGCGTACCTCGCCTTACTCCTTCCAGGGACTGCGCGGCGAGGGCATCCAGCTGCTGCTCGAAGCCAAAAAGCAGACCGGTCTGCCGATCGTCACCGAGATTATGAGCTACGAGGACATCGACCTGTTCGAGGATGTGGACGTCATCCAGATCGGCGCCCGCAACATGCAGAATTTTGAGCTGCTCAAACGGGTGGGCCGCTTAAACAAGCCGATTCTGCTCAAGCGCGGACTGTCCAGCACCATCGAGGAATTTTTGATGAGTGCGGAGTATATCATGGCGGAAGGCAACGAACAGGTCATCCTGTGCGAACGCGGCATCCGCACCTTTGAAACCAAGACCCGCAATACCCTCGACCTGTCGGCGGTGCCGCTGCTCAAAAAGCTCAGCCATCTGCCGGTCATCATCGACCCAAGCCATGCCACCGGTATTCCGTGGATGGTCGAGCCGCTGACACTGGCTGCCATTGCTGCCGGAGCGGACGGCGTGATGATCGAGGTGCACAACGACCCACCGAAGGCGCTGTGCGACGGCGCGCAGTCGCTGCGTCCGGAGCAGTTTGACGCACTGATGACCAAGGTCAAAAAGACCACGGCCTTCTTCCAGACACTGTAAACAAAGGGAGGCAGCAGGATGAAACAGAATATCGGCATCGTCGGACTGGGACTGATCGGCGCGTCGCTGGCCATGGCGATCAAACAGAACACCGAACACAACGTCTACGGACTGGACATCAATGAGCAGACGATGCACCGCGCCCTGGAGGAAGGCAGCATCGACGGCGTGCTGGAGGATTACGGCGCGCTGGATCTGCTGATCGTCGCGCTGTTTCCACAGGCGGCAGTCGAGCTGATTCTCGACAAGGTCGAACAGATGAAGCCTGGCAGCATCGTCATGGATATCTGCGGCGTCAAAAAGTCGGTGGTCACCCAGGTGGCACAGGTCTGCAAGAGCCACAAGGTGGAATTTATCGGCGGACACCCGATGGCGGGAAGAGAGCGCTGGGGCTATGAAAACGCCACCGCTACCCTGTTTAACGGCGCAAGCATGATTCTGACCCCAATCTTTACCGATTCGTGGGCGCTTGAGCGGGTACAGCAGCTGTGCAACGCCATCGGCTTTGGACGGATTGTCTTTACCGATCCCGAAAGTCACGACAAGATGATCGGCTACACCTCCCAGCTGGCACATATTCTGTCCAGCGCCTACATCAAAAATCCGCTGTGCATGAACTACAAAGGTTACACCGGCGGCAGCTTTCAGGATCTGACCCGTGTGGCACGGCTTAATCCGGTGATGTGGAGCGAGCTGTTTCTGCTCAACCGCCAGAACCTGCTGGACGATCTGGACATCCTCATCGCCAGCCTGCAGGAGTATCGCCACGCCATTGAGGAAAACGACGCCCAGCGTCTGACCCAGCTGCTGGCCGACGGCAGCCGCATCAAGGAAGCACTCAACGAAGAATAAACACCGACAATCAATGCAGGAGGAATGAACAATGGATTTAACACAGCTGCGGGAACGCATCGACCAAATTGACCGACAGGTAGCGGCACTGCTGACCGAACGCATGGGCATCAGTGAGGAGGTTGCCGCCTACAAAAAAGCAAACAACCTGCCGGTCTACCATCCCGAGCGGGAAAAGCAGGTGATTGAGAAGGTCTGCGGTCTGACCAAGGAGGAGTATCAGCCGTCGATGGCGGTTATCTATCAGTGCATCATGGATGAGAGCAAAAAACTGCAGGAAAAATAAAGTTTTCGTCCACCTGTTTCAAAAGGTGGTGGTGTCCAGAGGCAACGCCTTTGGTCGCCTTCCGCAGAAGGCGAAATATCTTTTTATCAGAAGCATTTGGAAAGTGTGATTTACAAGCTACTGATTTTTAAAGATTATCCTCATCAGCTTCAAACGGCAAGGAGCTTGCTCGTTGTGCAATGGCAGGTAGTTTGCAGCCGTATTTGCCCAATCTGTGCGCTTAAAACACTCTAATATCCGCACTGGAAAGACATCACATATTTATCACATTAAAGTGCTATCGAGATAGCACCAAAAAGAAAATTTTGCATAACCTATTGACAACCAAAACGGATTGTGCTTTAATAAGCACAACAAAGCAAAACCGTTGATAGGGAGATCAAACTGACGACGACCTCACAGAGAGCCGAAGGTGCTGCGATTTCGGCAGGAAACGAATCAGCAAATGGACCCTTGAGGGCAGGGCGAAAGAAATCCATCCGATTTCGAGTATCCTCTGACGCTGGGACCGGCGTTATCGGTCAGGAATGTGTTGGCATTCTGTTTGAGGTGGGCGTAGTCTACGCCAATCAAGGTGGTACCGCAGATTTTTTAGCATCTGTCCTTGCAATTTATGCAGGGATGGGTGCTTTTTTATTTCCCCTGATTCCATCTCACTGACAAACAAAAGCCGGCGCTCCAACAAATTTTAAAGGAGTTGTGGTTATGAAAAAGTTTATGAGCATCTTGATGGCAGGTTTACTGGCAGCAGCAATGAGCGGCTGCAGCGGCAGTGGTTCCGCTTCGTCCGACAGCGGCAAATTGCAGGTGGGCGTGGTACAGATTATGGAGCACACCTCGCTGGACACCATCCGCCAGTCCTTCCTCGATGAGATGGAATCGCTGGGCTACGGCGAGGACAAGGTGGAGTTTGACATCCAGAATGCGCAGGGAGAACAGAGCAACCTGAGCAGTATCTGCAAGAAGTTTGTCGGCGACGGCGTGGATCTGATCGTTGCCATCGCTACACCGACCGCACAGACGGCGGCAGCCAGCACCACCGACATTCCGGTCGTCTTTTCGGCGGTGACCGATCCGGTCGAAGCAAAACTGCTGACCGACCCTGAACATCCCGACGGCAACGTCACCGGCACCTCGGATGCCATTCCGGTCGATGAGGTCATGCAGTTGTGTAAGGAGCTGACTCCCGAGGTCAAGACCATCGGCTTTATGTACACCACCTCCGAGATTAACGCGCAGGTCACCGTCGAAAAGGCGATGGCAGAAGCTGAGGCGATGGGCTACCAGACCAAGCTGATGACCATCAGCGAAGTGTCCGAATTGCAGCAGGCGGCGCAGTCGCTGGCGGAGGATGTTGACGCCATCTATGTTCCGATCGACAACACCATCGCACAGGCGATGCAGACGCTGGCACAGGTGGGAATCGACAACCAGATTCCGATTTACACCGGCGCCGATTCGATGGTTGCCGACGGCGGATTTGCCACCGTGGGCATCGAGTACACCAAGCTCGGACAGGAAACAGCAAAGATGGCGGTGGAAGTTTTGGAAGGTACACCGGTCAGCGAGCTGCCAGTGGTCACCATGCAGGAGTTTGGCACCTTTGTAAACCCTGATACGGCAGCAGCCATCGGTGTGGAGATTCCGCAGGAAATCGCAGACAGTGCAACCATGCTTCCATAACAGAAAAGCGGATAGATTTGAGATAGAATTAAGGAGAGAGTTATCATGCAGAAGATTATTTTAACCGGTGACCGTCCGACCGGCCGCCTTCATGTTGGTCATTATGTAGGCTCTATCAAGGAGCGTGTCAAACTGCAAAATTCCGGTGAGTACGACGAAATCTACTTTATGATCGCAGATGCACAGGCGCTGACCGATAACGCCGAACACCCCGAAAAGGTACGGCAGAATATCCTTCAAGTGGCGCTGGACTATCTGGCATGTGGAATCGATCCGAGCAAATCCCACATCTTTATTCAGTCGATGGTTCCACAGCTGACCGAACTTAGCTTCTATTATATGAACCTGGTCACCGTCTCCCGCGTGCAGCGCAACCCGACGGTCAAATCGGAGATTCAGATGCGCGGCTTTGAGACCAGCATCCCGCTGGGATTCTTCTGTTACCCGATCAGTCAGGCGGCGGACATCACCGCATTTCGTGCGACGACGGTGCCGGCAGGAGAGGACCAGATGCCGATGATCGAGCAGTGTCGGGAGATCGTACACAAGTTTAACGCCGTCTATGGAGAAACGCTGGTCGAGCCAGACATCGTGCTGCCGGAGAATGCCGCCTGTCTGCGCCTGCCAGGCATCGACGGCAACGCCAAGATGAGCAAATCGCTGGGCAACTGCATCTATCTTTCGGAGGAGCCGGAGGAGATTCGCGGGAAGGTGATGTCGATGTACACCGACCCGAACCATTTGAGTGTCAACGACCCTGGTAAGGTGGAAGGCAATCCGGTGTTTACCTATCTGGATGCCTTCTGCAAGACGGAACACTTCGAGGAGTTCCTGCCGGAGTACAGTGGTCTGGAGGAACTGAAGGACCACTATCGCCGCGGAGGTCTTGGAGACGTCAAGGTCAAAAAGTTCCTCAATCAGGTGCTGCAAACCGAACTGGAACCAATTCGCCAGCGCCGCCAGGAATGGGAGCAGCGACTGCCGGAGGTCTGTGACATCCTGCGGGAGGGAAGCGACGCCGCCAGAAAGAAGGCAGAACAGACCCTTCAGGATGTGCGCCGCGCCATGAGAATCGACTATTTTGAGAATGACAATCTGTTAAAATAAAACGCAATCAGCAAAGGTGGTTGGAAAACGATGATGAGCTTATACTCGCTGCTCTCCGCAGTGGAACTGGGACTGATTTATGCACTGATGGTGCTGGGATTGTTTTTGTCCTACCGCATTTTGAATATCCCCGACCTGACAGTGGACGGCAGCTTCACGCTGGGAGCGGCGGTCGCCGTCGTCCTGACGCTGGACGGCCATCCCGTCCTTGGTATCCTGGCTGCCGCCGTCGCCGGTGCGCTGGCAGGACTGGTCACCGCCTTTTTACAGACCAAGATGAAGATTCAGCCGATTCTGGCGGGCATCATCACCATGACGGGACTATATTCAATCAACCTCATGGTGATGGACAACAAGGCAAACCTGCCGATCACTGCCCAGCAGAGTCTGTACACCGCCTTTGGTTCACTGGTCGGCAGCGGCGCACAGGGACTGGTGCTGTCGGGTATCGTTGCCGTCGCAGTGATGATGATAGTCGTCGCCTTTCTTAATACGCCGCTGGGACTGTCGGTGCGCGCCACCGGCGACAATGAGGAGATGGTTCGTTCCTCCTCGATCAATGCAAACGTCACTAAGGCAGTGGGCTTGGCAGCGGCAAACAGCTGCGTCGCACTGTCCGGCGCGATGATCGCCCACTACAACTGCTACGCCGAGGTCCGCATGGGCATCGGCATGGTGGTTATCGGGCTAGCGTCGCTGATTATCGGCGAAATCGTGGTGGAGCTGTTTGTCAAGCGCGCCTCGGTGCTGTCGGGTGCCATCGCTGCCATCGTTGGTTCGGTGATCTATCGCCTGATTATCGCACAGGCGCTGGAGCTGAATTTCTCTGCTTCCAGCTTAAAGCTTATCACCGCTGTTATCGTCGCGCTGGCAATGTCCTATCCGGCGATCAAGGAATCGCTCTCGATTGCAAAAATCAGAAAGGCAGGGAAACGGTAATGCTACAGATCAACAATCTCACCAAGACCTTTTATGCAGGGACAGCCAATGAAAAGCTGGCGATGGACCATCTGAGCCTGCAGGTGGAGAAAGGGGAGTTTGTCACCCTCATCGGCTCCAACGGCGCAGGAAAATCTACCTTATTTAATCTGATCGCAGGCAGTATCCTGCCGGACGGAGGCTCGGTCGTGCTCGACGGTGAGGACATCACCTTTCTGCCCGAGTATCGCCGCGCCAAAAAGATCGGACGCATCTTTCAGGACCCGATGAAGGGCACCGCTCCTTCGATGACGGTCGCAGAAAACATGGCGCTTTCCTATCAGCGCACCAGCGGACGTAAGCTGGGGTTTGGCATCTCCAAAAAGGAACGAAGCCTGTTTGCGGAAAAACTGCGGACGCTGGGACTGGGTCTGGAAGAGCGGCTGGATGCTCCCATCGGATTGCTGTCCGGCGGTCAGCGGCAGGCGGTCGCTCTGCTGATGTGCACCATGGCTGCACCAAAGCTGTTATTGTTGGATGAGCACACCGCCGCACTCGATCCCGCCACCGCCGAAAAGGTGCAGCAGCTCACCGAGGAGATCGTTCGTCAGGGACAGATCACCACCCTGATGATTACGCACAATATTTCGTCGGCGCTGCGGATGGGTACCCGCACTCTGATGCTCGATGCCGGACGCATCGTAATGGATCTGCAGGGCAGTCAGCGCGAACAGATGACCGTTCCAAAGCTGCTGGAACGCTTTGGTCAGGGACTGGACAACGACCGTTTTCTGCTGACCAGAGAGCAGCCGAACGTACCATCCAACGACCAAAACTGAGCCAAAATTCTCCCCTTTCCAACCGGTTGATCGACAAAAAAATCACGTGTCCGCCGATAGAAACAGTGGGTGCTTTCCTGCAAAAACAATCATTTAAAAAATATTTAAAAAATAACTAAAAACCGAAAGGGAAAATTGTGATATAGTCCAATTCTGACCAAATTTTAGGGAAAACGCCAAAATCACACGGGGAACAGATTGAATTTTTCGACTAAAACCGATATAATAAAGTTGCTACTGAAAAGTTTTTGCGATGAGGAATTGTGTTTGGAAGTCATCGCGGCTTTTGTTTCCAAAATAGAAGGAAGGGGATTAACAAATGAACTACGAAGCAATTACTTCGATCCTCAATGATGGCCTTGTTCTGGCAACTGGCTGCACAGAGCCAGGCGCTCTGGCGCTGACAGCTGCAGCAGCTGCCGCTCATCTGGGAGAAGAGGTAAAATCCATCCATACCTATGCAAGCGGTAATATTATCAAAAATGCTTATTCGGCAGGTATCCCAGGAACCAAGCTGGTCGGCATCGAATATGCGGTTGCCATCGGCGCAATCGTTGCCAAACCTGAAAAACAGCTGCAGGTTATCAACGGTCTGAGCGAGGAGCAGATCGCTGCTGCCAGCAAGATGGTCGCTGACAAACAGGTGAAGGTTGAGCTGGCAAAAGTTCCAGAGAAACTGTACATCGAGGTTGAGGTCAAGGGCGAAACCAAGACTGCCAAGGCAATCATTGCAAACGTACACACCAACATTATCTATATCGAAGAAAACGGAACAGCTGTTCTGGACAAACGTCATGAGCAGCAGAGCGCAGACAGCGGCTATTCCGATAAGGAGATCAAAGAGATCCTGTCGGTTGCAAAGATCTACGAGTACGCTACTACCGCAGATCTGGCACTGCTTGACAAAGTAAAACTGAGCATCGACGTCAACACTGCTATCAGCGACGAAGGTCTGCGCAACCCATATGGTCTGTGCATCGGCCGCGGCTTCCGTGAGGACATCGAAAAAGGCTACCGCGCTGACTCGCTGGTAACCTATGCGATGGAGCTTGCTTCTGCTGGCGCAGATGCCCGTATGGCTGGCGCTGACGCTCCGGTTGTTTCCAACTCCGGTTCCGGCAACCAGGGTATTGCCTGCACCATGCCGGTTGTCGCTGTTGCTAAGAAGCTCGGCGTATCCGATGAGAAGATGCTGCGCGCTGCTACCATCAGCCACCTGATGGGCATCTATATCAAATCCCAGTTCGGCAGACTGTCCGGTTTCTGCGGCGCTACCGTTGCTGGAACCGGTTCTGCCTGCGGTATCGTTTACCTGCTGGGCGGCGGTCTGAAAGAGATCGAGAACGCTGTATTCAACATGATCGGCAACGTTACCGGTATGCTGTGCGACGGCGCAAAAGCTGACTGTGCACTCAAGATTGCTACCTGCACCAACGCTGCAATGCAGGCTGCACTGATGGCACTCAAGGGCATCCGCGTTCTGTCCACCGACGGTATCGTTGAGGACGACGTTGAAAAGACCATTTCTAACTTTGCAGAGCTGGGCAACGAAGGCTCTGTACAGCTCGACCAGTTGATGCTGGAAATGATGCTGAAAAAAGAAAAGGCTGTAAAGTAAATTAACACTGTTGCTTAAAAGAGGACATCCTGTGATGTCCTCTTTTTTTGCGCAAAAACTGCCCGAGCGGTGCATTTTTTAAAGGGATAGGAAATTATGCCTTGTCCACAGCTTCATTTTATGCTATGATAAATTCCAGACAAAGCATGGGAGGAATGGTATGAGAATCAGAAGAAAACCATGGGCGCGGCCGGAGCTGGCTGCCTGCCCGTTTTGTATAGACAATCCGGAGGAGAACATCGGTCACTGGCAGGAGGCCTTCCCGAAACAGCAGCCGCTGCATCTGGAGCTGGGCTGCGGCAAAGGTGGATTTATTGCGCAGAGGGCAGTGTCCCATCCAGAGATAAACTTCCTGGCGGTGGATATCAAGAGCGATATCCTGGGACTGACCAAGCGCAACATCGAACAGGCCTACCAGCAGGCGGGCAAAGAGGTGGACAACGTGCGCATCTTTGCCTATGATATCGAGCGCATCTTGCAGGTGCTGGATGCAAACGACGCTGTCGACCGCATCTATATCAACTTCTGCAATCCGTGGCCCAAGAAAAAGCACAAGAAAAAAAGACTGACCTATCCAAGACAGCTGTTTTTCTATCAGGAGTTTTTGAAAAACGGCGGCGAGATCTGGTTTAAGACCGATGACGACGAGCTGTTTGAGGAGTCGCTGGGCTACTTTGAGATGTGCGGATTTACCCAGGAATATCTGACCCGCGATCTGGAAAACAGCGGATTTGCGGACAATATTCAGACAGAACATGAACGAATGTTCATGGAACAGGGCATCAAAATTAAGTTCCTGATCGCGAAAAATCACGGCCGCGTCAGTGCGCTGCCGCCTGTCGTCCCGAAGGAAAGCGACGAAGAAGGCAGCGATAAGGTGCAGTCGGAAGAATAAAAAGAGAAGTTCCAGTATTAGTATGAAAGGAATGATCGGTATGAAAGCAATTTGTGGCGGAAAGCTCGTCCTGCATGACCGCATCGCAGAGGGCATGGCAGTTTTGTTTGATGAAAAAATTATTGGCATTGTTCCAATGTCCGAGGTACCGGAGCAGGCAGAGCGCATCGACGTTTCGGGCGCATGGGTTACTCCGGGACTGTTCGATGTCCACATCCACGGCTCCGGCGGCTGCGACACAATGGACGGCACCGTCGAGGCACTGCACACCATCGCTTCGACCGTAGCTAAAAACGGTGTCACCCGTTTTCTGGCGACCTCGGTCACTCTGCCGCTCGATCGCACAGCACAGGTATTTGACATGGTGCGCACCGTCGTCGGCAAAAGCGGCGAGGGCTGGGATGCCGCCGTCATCGAGGGCATCAATATGGAGGGTCCGTTCATCCATCCGGCTTACAAGGGCGCTCACGAGGAAAACTACATCGCTGACTTTGATTTTGACTTTATGAAGCGGTATAGCGATGTCATCCGCGTTGTCACCGTTGCACCGGACAAAGAAGGCGGCATGGAATTTATCCGCAAGGTCACCACCGAGACACCAATCAAGGTTTCGATCGGTCACACCGCCGCTACCTATGAGCAGGCAATGGAGGCCATTGCCAACGGTGCCACCCAGGTGACCCACCTGTACAACGCCATGACTCCAATGCATCACCGTAAACCAGGCGTCGTCACTGCGGCGCTGCGCTCCGACGTCTACACCGAGATGATCTGCGACACCATCCACGTTCATCCGGCGATGTTCCAGTTTGTGATGGACTGCAAAGGCAAGGACCGATTTGTGCTGATTACCGACTGTATGCGTGCGGGCGGCATGCCGCAGGGCGAATATACACTGGGCGAGCTGAAGGTAGTTGTCAATGAAAACAGCGCCCGTCTGACCGACGGAACGCTGGCAGGCAGCATCCTCACCCTCAACAAGGCGATTGCAAACGTCCATGCAAACACCAACAAGCCGCTGTGGGAGATCGTCAATGCAGCGACCCTCAATCCGGCCAGAGCGATGGGGATGCAGGACCGCATCGGTTCGATTCGCACCGGCTGCAATGCGGATTTTGCAGTGTTTGACGAGGAGTTTAACACCCAGATGACCATTGTCGGCGGACGTGTGGTCTACAAAAAGTAAACAGGATTTTTCAATGCCCAGACATTTCTCGTCTGGGCATTGTTGTGTATTCGATAAAAGATGGATTCCTCAGGGAAAATAATCATCTATATAGCGAAGGGAGCGAAACACCATGAAAAAATATGAGTATGTAAGCCTTCATATCGGAAAGCTGTTTGGTGCAGAGCTGTCAGAACACCGGCACATCATCGACGAGTATGCTGCAAGGGGTTATTCCTACGAGTTCCTACTGCCGAAAACTTCCCACTGGGAACTTTTCGGGGAGAGTTTGTACACTTCGATAGTTCTTGAAAACTTTTTCTCTTGTAAAAAGTTTTCAAACTTTCAAAAATACGCCTGACGATAAAGGTGTTTCGCTCGTTGCGACGAGCGACCAGAGTTTCACTCTGGACTGGACAATTTTTTGAAAAAAATTGAGTAAAACTTTAGTTTGTCTCACCTGATACAAAACAGCCGCTACAAGATGTCCGCTGAAAATCAGCGGACTTTTTTTGTTTTGCAGTTCTATCTGTACACCGGCCTGCATAGCATATAGCAGACCAAAAACGAAAGGACTGACCTCGATGAACCCACCGACTCAAACCGAAATGTTGCTTGCAAGGCTCAGTCCGCGCATCGGACAGGCGCTGCGGGCACTGCCGCCTGACCTCTGGGCACAGGTGCAGGAGGTTCGTCTGTTGCAGGACAAGCCGATCATGCTGACTATCAACGGACGGTGCCGCACGCTGGACAGCGTTTATCCCGCGATAAGATCGACGCCGGTCAGCCTTCAGGAGATCGAGCAGAGCTTCGCCTCGCTGTGTGAGTATTCGGTACATACCTATCTGAGTCAGATCCAAAACGGTTATATTACGGTGCGCGGCGGTCACCGCGTCGGACTGGGTGGAACGGCGGTCATGCAGGGAGAGAAGGTTCATTCGATGCGGGACATCCGTTCGATGAACATTCGTCTGGCGCGGCAAGAGGAAGCGGACGTCGGACTGCTTGCGGACAGGCTGTACGGCGGCGGTCGATGTTCTGTGTTGGTAGCGGGAGAGCCTGGCAGTGGAAAGACGACGGTGCTGCGGGCACTGGTACTATGGCTGTCGGAACAATTTCGGGTGACGGTGGTGGACGAGCGCGGAGAGCTGATCGACCGGACTGCCCGCGGCGGCTGCATCGACGTGCTGCGCGGATTTCCTAAGGCAATCGGCATCCTGCAGGCGGTGCGCACGCTGTCGCCGCAGGTAGTCGTCTGCGATGAGGTCGGCAGCGGCGAAGAGGTACGGGGATTGCTCGAAGCGGTCAACTGCGGCGTGAGTCTGCTTGCCAGCATCCATGCCGGCAGCATGGAACAGCTGCTGCTGCGCCCACAGTTTCACGCCTTGCAGCAGAGCAGCACTTTTGAAAAGATCGTCCTGCTGCAAGGTGCGCATGCGCCGACGGCGGTGGAAACGGTGTATAAGGTTCAGGGAGAAAGGCTGGTGGAGATATGAGCGGGATGTTTGGCAGAGTGATCGTTTTTCTGTGCTGCACAGGCGTCGGATGGGAGCTTGCTGCCAAAAGCGGACGGCGGCGTCAGGAGCTTGCAGTTTCTGCCCAGCTGGTGCGGCGGCTGACAGGAGAACTGGGTTACAGCATGAAGCCGGCGGATGAGCTCATCGGGATGCTGTGCAACGAGGATGGATTTGCAAAGCTCTGGTATCTGCGCGCCTTCTCCGACTTGGAGGAGCTGCCCTTCCCTGAACGATGGCGCAGGTCGGTGATGAGTCGGACGGGCAATCTGGACGAGGACGAGCGTCAGCTGCTGCTGCGGGTGGGCGAGGTGCTGGGCTGCTACGACCTAGACACTCAGCTGCAGCAGTTGTTGCCGATTGCCGAGCAGCTGCAGCAGCGCGCGCAGGAGCTGGGTGAACAGGTGGCAAAGGACCGGCGGCTGTACACCAGCCTTGGACCACTGGCAGGACTTGCCGCCTGCATTCTGTTATAAAACGAAAAAGGATGGTTGGAAAGTATGGACGTGGATTTGATCTTTAAGATAGCAGCCATCGGCATCATCGTTTCGGTGCTCAATCAGGTGTTGATCCGCTCAGGGAGGGAGGAGCAGGCGACGATGACCACGCTGGCAGGACTGATCGTGGTGTTGATGATGATGATTGAGCAAATCAGCATTTTGTTCGAGACGGTGAAATCGGTGTTCGGACTGTGAAAGGAGGAAGAGGGATGCAGCTGGAGGCGGTGATCGGGTTTGGATTGTGTGCGGCGGCGCTGAGTATGCTCCTGCGGCAGTACCGTCCCGAATATGCGCTGTTTTTGTCGCTGCTGTGCGGCGTCGGCATTTTGCTGTGGCTGGTGCAGACGCTGTCGCCGATGCTCGGCGAGCTTGAGCAGCTGGCAAAGCTGGCACTGAGCGAAAACGAAGGAGCGCAGATTCTGCTCAAGTCGCTGGGTATCTGTCTGGTGACCCAGGCAGCCAGTGACACCTGCCGCGACATCGGCGAAACCGCCATTGCCTCACGGCTGGAACTGGCAGGTCGGGCAGCGATGCTGTTGTTGGCGATGCCGCTGTTCGGACAGCTGCTCGAAGAGGCGCTGCGTTTGATCGGGTAGGTGAGCGCATGGGTCTGAGAAGAAAAATAGCAGTTTTTATCTGGACGGGCCTGATCGGAATGCTGCTCTGCACGAATGTCTGCGCAAGCTCGGTGACGGAATCGGACACGGCGCTCGACCAGTATCTGTCCCAGACGCTGGATGAGCTTTGGGCAGAGCTGTCTCCACAGCTTCCTTCGCAGGCGCAGGAGGCGATGGATGAGGTGGAGATCGACGGCATCTCGTCGCTGCTGTCAATGACGCCCGGGCAGCTGATTGAGCAGGTGCTGATTTTGCTGCGCGACCAGCTGGACTATCCGATGGAGGTAGTCGGGCGGCTCCTTGCCATTGTGCTCTTGTGTGCGATGGTGCAGGCGGTGTGCAGCAGCAGCCTTTCCCAGCAGCTACAGCAGATTTTTTCGATCACCGCCGTCGCCTGTATGGTTAGCTTTCTCAGTCAGCCGGTGCTGCAGTGCATCGAACGGACGGTGCAGGCTTTGCACGAATGTGCGCTGTTTATGATGTCGTTTGCGCCGGTGATGAGCTCGGTGGTGATCGCAGGTGGAAATCCCGCTTCGGCAGGGAGCTACAATCTGTTTTTGTTCTTTGCCTGTCAGGTGATTGCCCAGCTTGCCAGTCAGACACTGGTGCCGCTGTTGAGCATCTACCTTGCACTGTGCATCGTCGGACCGCTGGCACCTTTTTTGAAGATGGACAGCATCACCGGCGCCATCCGTTCGGTGGTCTGCTGGGGATTGGGCATCCTGACGACCGTCTTTGTGGGAATGTTGTCATTGCAGACGGTCATCAGCACCGGCGGCGATTCGCTGCTGCTCAAGACCTCCCGCTTTTTGGCGGGCAGCTTTATTCCGGTGATCGGCGGGACCATCTCCGATGCGCTGGGTGCGGCACGCGGCTGTGTGCAGGTGATGAAAAGCGTCATCGGCTCGGCGGGAATCGCGGTGGCGTCGCTGACCTTTCTGCCGGTGCTGTTGGAGGTCGGGCTATGGTATCTGGCGGTCAAGGTGTCGGCGTGGGCCGCGCAGATGCTGGATGCCAAACAGGGTGCAGCGTTGCTTTTGAGCATCGCGCAGACCTTTTCGGTGCTGCTTGCGATGATCGTCTGCTTCATGCTGCTGGTGCTGGTATCCACCGCTCTGCTGATGATGCTGACGGTGGGATAGAAGGGAGGAAGGTTTGATATGGAATCCATCCGGCAATGGGCGGCCTGTCTGTGTTTTGCAGCGGCAGCGGCAGGCATCTGCCGTCTGCTGATTCCCTCGTCAGGACTGGGACGCACCTTGCAGCTGAGCCTGTCGGTGTTTTTTCTTTGCAGTGTACTGCTTCCGCTGCGCACCCTGCACCTGCCGTTTGTGCTGGATATGGGAGCAGAGGTACAGCAGCAGGCAGAACAGCTGTCCGAGCAGACGGTGCAGCAAAGCCAGAGCGCTGCTTTGGAGATGGCAAAACAGCAGATCGAAGCCGAGCTTACCAATTTTCTGCTGGAAGAAGGCATAACCCCTGTCCGCATCGGCATAGATATGATGCAGCAGGATGATTCGGTCACCTTGGATTTGTACCTTCTGCTCCAACAGCAGGACCGTCCGAAGGAAAGCTGGCTGCGGGAACATCTGGCGTCCGAGCAGCTTAGGCTTACCATCGAATATCAGGAAGGAGAAAACAGCAATGAATCCCAATCGTGAACAGATTCGCTCGTATGCAGAGCAATTCCTGCACCGACTGCGTGCGTTTTGGGAGAGGACCGACCGAACCCGACTGCTGGTGATTGCGGGCCTGGTGGGAATGGGGCTCATCCTGTGTTCCGAGCTGATGCCGCAGGCATCAAAGGAAGCAGAGCCTCTCGTGCAGGAGCAAAGCAGCAGTGAGCAGTATGTCCGCAGCATGGAGGAGAGGCTCAAAGAGATTCTTTCACAGATCGACGGCGCAGGAGAATGCAGCGTGATGGTGACTCTGCGGGAAAGCAGCCGCAGCGTCTATGCAAGCGAGGACAAATCCACCCAGCAGTCCAGCCAAACCCAGGACACCAGCACCAGCGAACAAAATCTGGTCCTGGTGGAAAGCCGCGACGGCCAGAGCAGTCCTGTGCTGGAAAAAACCATCGAGCCGCAGATCAACGGGGTGATCGTCGTCTGCGAAGGAGCCGACAGCGCGCAGGTGCGCAGTCAGGTCATCGAAGCGGTCACAACGGTGTTGGGGATACGCAGCACACAGGTGTGTGTCTCTCCGCGCCGTTAGTATGATAAAAAACTGCCGTCCGGCAGCGGCAGGCACTGACAGGAGGAAACGTTATGAATATGATCGTAGGAAAGAAACAGATTGTTTTGGCATCACTGGTGGCTGCGCTGGGTGTGGCGGTGTATCTGAACTATCAGTTTGCTGGCGAGGATCTGGCGCTGGTGACCGCCAACACCGAGCAGACCGAGGTCAGCGAAACACTTGTTGAGGACGGCGAGGAAGAAAACTACGGCGACGCACAGTTTGTGGATACCCAAGAGGTCAGCGCCGGACAGTCGAGCGAGGAATACTTCTCCCAGGCACGTCTAACCCGAACTCAGACCAGAGACGAGGCGACCGAGGCACTGCAGGTTATGCTCTCGGATGAAAGCCTTGCTCAGGAGCAGAAGGAGGAGCTGACCGCACAGGCCAGTGCGATTGCTCAGTCGATTGAAACCGAAGGCAAGATCGAAAATCTCATCAAGGCCAAAGGCTTTGAGGAGTGCATGGTCTATTGCTCCACCGAAAAGGTGGACGTCATCGTCAAGGCGCCAGACCTGCAGGAAGGAGATGTGGTACAGATTCGCGACATCGTCCTTGCCGAAACACAGGTGCCGGTGGAAAACATCTCCATCGTGCCGGTACAGTAAGCCGGTTGCAACGGATCGCCCTTTTTGGGGACGGTCCGTTTTTCTGTGCACTATTATAATAAGGAAGGAAACATTGCAAACAGGACAGAAAATGCCGCTTTTTGACAGATACGAAACAGAAGAAAGGGGAAAAACATCGAAGAAATGTAAAAAAAGCTATGCCAGAGGATAAAAATATGTTAAAATAGAAGGAGCGAAAATTGGACGGGACGGAGGCGCTGTTAAGTGAAGATCAATCACGGGGAAAGAATCGTTTTTTTCGGAGACAGCTTGACCAGGCGGACCGACTTAAAAGAATCGGACTGTCCGGCAAGACGCTACGCACTTGATTACGGGGAAAGCTATGTGGATATTCTGGTCAAGCGTCTGCTGGTACATCATCCACAGCTGGAGTTTACCTTCCACAACTGCGGACACGGCGGCGACACCATCCTTCATCTGCTGGAACGGTACAAAACCGACATTGTGCCGCTGATGCCCTCGTTGATGATTTTGTGGATCGGACAAAACGACGCCAAGCACTTTGACCCTGCCCGCTTTGAAAACGGACTGCGCTGTCTGCTTAGCTGGTGCAAAGAGGACAACATTCGAGTGATCCTGCTGTCCACCTCGGCGCACCGCGATCAGCAGAAAATGATTTCTCTTGCCAAAGCCGACCAGATCATCCACCGGCTCAGTCAGGAGTTTTCGGTCGGCTTTGTCGATGTCAAGACGCCGATGGAGCGGGTGATGGACTATAATCGCACCGCCGAATTTCCGGTGGAGATGTTCACCTCCGGTTCGCACCTGTCGGAGCTTGGCAATCTGCTGGTAGCGGATACCGTCTATGAATACCTTGTGAAGTAGCGGCAGATATGGGAGAAAAAGATGAAAAAGAAGATATTCAGAACATTACTGCTGGGTGTGTTTGCAGTGCTGACTTTGTTGGGAACCATTTTTCTCGTCGGGTGCAGCGCCTGGCGCAGATTGCCCTCGCCGGATGCGCCAAAGGAAATTCCCACCAGCACATCCGCCCAGGAGAAGTAACCTACTGCGGCAAACCGAAAAGACAGGAAGTAAGAAAATGAAAGGAACGTTTTTGATACAGACAAAAAAGCTGGCGGCAGTGCTGATGGCTTTGCTGCTGCTGGGAGGATGTTCCTCCTGGCGCAGGGACCCTTCCACCGACCACCCCAAGGAGATACCGACCAGCGCCTCGGTGCCCGACGAGCAGACCGGCACAGAGGACACACAGCAAACGGTCGAGGAGGTGACGGCAGGGGAGGAAGCAAACGAAGCGCAGGTGCATACTGAGGACGAAGCGGTCGAATATGTGTCCGCCGAAGTTACCTCCAGTGCGGACGAAACGGTGTCGTGGTCGAGCACCGACGAGATTCTTTCGCGGCGGCTGTACGACCTGCTGATGAACAAAAACGAGCTGTTCACCGAAAAGTTTGACGAGCGCGTTTACGACTATCTTGCAGTCATCACCGACAGCGAAGGCAACCGTCATGAGCTGTACCTGTGGATCAACTTCCAGCGGGAAAACGAGATCATCGTCGAAGATCCACAGGGTGAGCAGTGGAACCTGTCGGTGGAGGACAGCAACCAGGTGCGGTCGATCGTGTCGTCGTTAAACTAGGGGAACGTACGGTTGACATCCTCAAAGTGATCTTATAAAATAAGACAGGATTTTTCGATAAAAAAGGAAGGTGTCGGTCTTGGAACAACAGCAAAACTGGATTGCCGCCAAGGATGCGTGCGTCTATGTGGGACAGCAGCAGCTGCGGCGCGGCTACACCACCGGAACCTGTGCGGCAGCGGCGGCACAGGCAGCAGCGCGGATATTGTTTGGAGAACAGCCGCCGCAGTCGGTGACACTGACCGTGCCAAAAGGACTGCAGCTGCATCTGGAGGTACATTCGGTGCAGCAGGGACAGGGCTGGGCACAGGCCGGCATCATCAAGGACAGCGGCGATGATCCTGACGTCACCCACGGCATCGAGGTGCTGGTGCGGCTGGAACAGTGTTCCGGTATCGGAGTGACCATCTGCGGCGGACAGGGCGTCGGCCGTGTGACCAAACCAGGACTGGAAATGCCGGTGGGAGAGGCAGCCATCAACAAGACTCCCCGACGCATGATCTCCGAGCAGATCGAGGCGGTGCGCCAGCTGCATCCGCAGTGGGAAGGTGTAGGACTTAAAGCGACGGTCATCATCCCAAAGGGTAAGGAGCTTGCCAAAAAGACCTACAATCCGCGTCTTGGCATCGAGGAAGGTATCTCGGTGCTGGGAACCAGCGGCATCGTCGAGCCGATGAGCGAACAGGCGTTGACCGATTCGATCCGGCTGGAACTGAGCATCCTGCGCAAGGCAGGCCATCGCAGCGTCCTGATTACCCCAGGCAACTATGGACAGACCTTTTTGAGTCAAGGAGAGTTTGCAGCGCTCTCTCCGCTTTCGCCGTTTTCGGTCAAATGCTCCAACTTTGTGGGCGATACGCTGGATATGTGTGTTCAGCAGGGCTTTGAAGCGGCGCTACTGGTCGGACACATCGGCAAGTTTGCAAAGCTCGCCGCCGGTGTGATGAACACCCACTCGCGCTATGCGGACGGACGTCTGGAGGTCTTTTGCGCCCATGCAGCGCTGTGCGGCGCTTCGCTGCCGACGCTGCGCGCCATCATGGACAGCGTGACTACCGACGAGGCTATCGCGTGTCTGGACAAAGAAGGACTGCGCGCGCTGGTGATGGAAAGCATCCTGCAAAAGATCGACCAGCATGTGCAGGCGCGGGCAGGCCAGACGCTGCAGACCGGCGTCATCCTCTTTTCCAACGCCTGCGGCTATCTGGGACAGACAGCGGGCTGTGCGCCGCTATTACAGCGCCTGACCGAAGAATACAGGACGTCGATACAACAGGAAATTTAATCCGAAGGGAAGAAATATTATGACAGCAAAACTTTACGGGATCGGTGTCGGTCCAGGAGACCCCGAACTGATGACCCTCAAGGCGGTGCGCCTGATCGAGGAATGTGACTATGTAGCCGTGCCAAAATCGGGCGACGGCGAAGGTGTCGCCAAGCAGATTGCACGTCAGGCGGTCAAAAACTTTGACCAGAAGCAGCTGCTGGAGGTGTCGATGCCGATGACCCGCGATCCACAGGTGCTGGAGGAAAGCCACCAGCGTGCCGCCGAACAGATCGAAGCCTGTCTGTCCGCGGGAAAATCGGTGGCATTTCTGACGCTGGGCGACCCAGCCATCTATTCGACCTACATCTATGTCCACAAGCGTGTGCAGCAGCACGGCTTTGAAGTAGAGATGGTGCCAGGTGTTCCGTCTTTCTGTGCTGTCGCGGCAAAGCTCAACATCAGTCTTGCCGAGGGCGCGCAGCCGCTGCACGTCATTCCTGCCTCCTATCAGGGCGTCGAGGAAGGACTGGAGTGGAACGGACCAAAGGTGCTGATGAAAACAGGCCGCTCGATGAAGAAGGTAAAGGAACTTTTGAGCGAAAAAGGATTGCTTGACAGCGCAAAGATGGTGCAGAAATGCGGCATGGAGGGCGAGGAAATCTACCAGTCGATGGCGGATGTGGACGAAAACTCCAGCTATTTCTCGGTCATTGTCGTAAAAGACTAGAACAGCGGTTGGGAGGAATCGGAATGGTATATTTTGTAGGTGCAGGTTCGGGCGCAGTGGATCTGATCACGGTGCGCGGACAAAGACTGCTGCATGAGGCGGACGTTGTGATTTACGCAGGATCGCTTGTGAATCCCCAGCTTTTGAAGGAGACGCGTCCTGACTGCCGGCTGTACAACAGCGCCAAGATGACGCTGGAAGAGGTGCTGGAAGTGATCGAACAGGCAGAGAAGGAAGGTTCGGTGATCGTGCGTCTGCACACCGGCGACCCGTGTCTGTACGGAGCAATCCGCGAGCAGATGGATCAGCTCGATGCGCTGCACATCCCGTATGAATATGTGCCAGGAGTCAGCTCGTTCTGTGCAGCAGCAGCGGCGCTCAATGCCGAGTACACCCTGCCGGATGTTTCCCAGACGGTCATCATCACCCGCATGGCAGGACGTACTCCGGTGCCGGAAAAGGAAGAGATCGCGAAACTCGCAGCACATCAGGCGACCATGGTCATCTTTTTGAGCACCGGTCTGCTGGAAGGATTGCAGGAGCGGCTGATGGTGGGCGGCTATGCGCCGGACACACCGGCAGCCATCGTCTATAAGGCAAGCTGGCCGGATGAGAAGGTATTCCGCTGCACCGTTTCCACCTTGGCGCAGACAGCAAAGGAAAACAACATCACCAAAACGGCGCTGATTCTGGTCGGCAACTTTTTGGGCAGCGAGTACGAGCGCTCCAAGCTGTACGACCCAAGCTTTACCACAGAATTTCGTGAGGCGACCCGATGAAGATTGCGCTCATCAGCTTTACGGCACAGGGCGCCAAGCTTGGTGCAAAGCTGGGCAGTCAACTGGAAGACTTCGAGGAATTTCACGGCTTTGTCAGTGCGCGGTTTGCAGGAGATCCGCCGCTGCCGCGCTGGGAAGGAAGCCTGTCCGACTGGACACAGCATTGGTTTTGCAAGGCCGATGCGCTGATCTTTGTCGGAGCGTGCGGCATCGCTGTGCGCGCCATCGCTCCTTTTGTCAGGGACAAGTTTGCCGATCCCGCAGTGCTGGTCATCGACGAGAAAGGAAAGTTCTGCATCTCACTGCTCTCCGGCCATGTCGGCGGAGCCAATGCATTGTGCAGTCGGTGTGCAGCTTACCTTGACAGTACGCCGGTCATCACCACCGCCACCGATCTCAACGGGAAGTTTGCGGTGGATGTCTTTGCCCGTCAAAACGACCTGCACTTAACCGACCGCAGGCTTGCAAAGGAAATTTCGGCAGCGGTGCTTGCGGGCAAACCGATTGGATTTACTAGCGAACTGCCGGTGGAAGGAAAGCTCCCGTCCGAGCTTTGCAACAGCAGCGACTGTGCATTTGCCATTTCAGTGGGCTTTCATCGTCCCGAGAGCGATCACACACTCTGGCTTGTGCCGCGCACGCTGGTGCTGGGCATCGGCTGCCGCAAACAGACGGCGGAGGAGAGCATCGAAGCCTTTGCCCTCGATGAGCTTTCAAAGCTCGGACTGCCGGTGCAGGCGGTGAACACCGTGGCATCCATCGACCTCAAGGCGCAGGAGCAAGGACTGCTGCAATTTTGTAAAAAGTACGGGCTTGCTTTTCGCACCTACTCTGCCGCCGAGCTGATGCAGGCGCAGGGAACCTTTGCATCGTCCGAATTTGTGCGCGGTATTACCGGCGTGGACAATGTCTGTCAGCGCAGTGCCGTCTATGACGCGCAGACCCATTATGAAGAACATCATCTGCTGCTGGAAAAACAAAAGGGAAATGGTGTCACGCTTTCGCTTGCTGCGGGCGTGCGGACCATTCGTTTTCCGGCGATATAATATAGGAAGAAACTACCATAAAAATACAGGGAGGAAGGATGTCATGAAGCTGTATGTTGTAGGAATCGGCCCGGGAGAGCTTGACCAGATCACACCGGCGGCGATGGCAGCAATGGAAGAAAGCGACGTGATCGCGGGATATACCGTTTACATTGATCTTGTGCGGGAGCGCCTTGCAGGGAAAACCTTTTTGACCACCCCGATGAAGCAGGAGGTCGATCGCTGCCGCATGGCGATCGAAGAAGCGGTAAAGGGCAAGACCGTGTCAATGATTTGCAGCGGCGATGCCGGCGTCTACGGTATGGCAGGGCTGATCTATGAACTCAGCCAGCAGTATCCGCCCATCGAAATCACCGTCATCCCTGGCATCACCGCCGCGATGAGTGGAGCTGCCGTTTTGGGTGCGCCGCTCATCCATGATTTTGCGGTCATCAGCTTAAGCGACCTGCTCACACCACTTGATAAAATCATGAACCGTGTGTCCCTGGCGGCACAGGGCGATTTTGTGCTGTGCTTCTATAATCCGGCCAGCAAAAAGCGCGCCGACTATCTCCAGCGCGCCTGCGAACTGATTTTGCAGCATCGCAGTCCAGATACTCCTTGCGGCTGGGTGCGCAACATCGGCCGTGAAGGTCAGGAGGCAAAGACCATGACGCTGGCAGAGCTCTGCCACGAGCAGGTGGACATGTTCACCACCGTTTTTGTCGGCAACTCCCAGACCAAGTTGATCGACGGCAAGCTGGTCACTCCGCGAGGCTATAAAAATGTATAAGGTGCTGCTGTTTGCCGGCACCACCGAGGGCAGAGAACTGTGCAGCTATCTTGCCGGATGTGGCGTACGGATCGTCGCCTGCGTCGCCACCGAGTACGGACAGACGCTCATCGACGAGCAGCCTTTGGTGCAGGTCCATGCCGGACGGCTGGACGAGGAGCAGATGGAAGCGTTGATGCGGCAGGACTTTTCGATGGTGATCGACGCGACCCACCCTTATGCCGAGGTGGTGAGCCAAAATATCCTCTCGGCTGCCAAAAACTGCGATCTGCCCTGCTACCGCTGCCTGCGCCAGCAGAGCAGTTTGAAAATGGACGCACCCGATATTTTGTGGGCGCAGGACACCGCACAGGCAGTTTCGATGCTGGGCAGAATCGAGGGCAACATCCTGCTGACCACCGGCAGCAAGGAGCTTGCTGCCTATACCGCTGTTCCAGGCTTTGCCGAGCGCGTCTATCCGCGGGTGCTGCCGCTTGCTTCGGTGGTAGAAAGCTGTCTAAAACTAGGTGTGCCTGCGGCGCACCTGATTGCGATGCAGGGACCATTTTCCACCGAACTTAATCTGGCGATGATCCGCCAATGGAACATCCGTTGCCTGGTCACCAAGGAGTCGGGCCGCGCCGGAGGTTTTGACGAGAAGGCGCAGGCTGCCCGACAGGCGGGTATCCCTTTGCTGATCATCGGGCGGCCGCAGGAGCAGAATGCCATGCACTTTTCGCCCGAACAGCTCAGGGAGGAGCTGCACAAACGCTTTGGCATCGCGCCGAAAAAGCAGGAGGCTCCGTATTTTCCGATGTTTGTTTCCCTTGCAGGTAAACGGGTGCAGGTCATCGGTGCAGGCGTCATTGCAGCGCGCAGAATCGCCACCCTTTCCCGCTTTGGATGTACGATCGAGGTCATCGCTCCACAACTTCACGAGCGTTGCCAGGAGCTGTATGCTAAGGGCGTCTTTGTCTGGCACAAGCGACCCTATCTCAAGGGCGATTGCACCGCCGACCTCTGCCTTGCTGCAACCAATGACCCTGCGGTCAATGCCGCGGTGACTGCCGAGTGCCGTCAGAAGGGAATTTTGGTTAACCGCTGCGACTGCCGTGAGGACTGCGACTTTTTCTTTCCGGCGGTCGTCGAGCACGACGGAGTCATCATCGGACTGGGATCGGACGGAAGCGACCATAAAAAGGTAAAAACCGTGGCGTCACAGCTCAGAAAAAGTCTGTGTACGCCGGAAAAATAGAATCAACGAGAATCAGAAGGAAGAAGGAAAGACACGATGCCGAAAAAGACGATTCGGGTCGGCAGCAGAGAAAGCGTGCTGGCGGTGGAGCAGACCAGGCTGGTGATGGACACCATCCAGAAGGCCCATCCCGAAATCACACTGGAACTGGTGACGATGAAAACGACGGGGGATAAAATCCTCGACAAGACTTTGGATAAAATCGGCGGCAAGGGACTGTTTGTCAAAGAGTTGGACAAGGCGTTGATGGACGGCAGAATCGACATTTCGGTACACAGCCTGAAGGATATGCCGATGGAAACGCCCGACGAACTGCCGATTCTGGCCTATTCCAAGCGCGGTAATCCGTTTGACTGTCTGGTGCTGCCAAAGGGTGTGGACCAGTGGGACAAAACCCAGCCGGCAGGCTGTTCCGGTCACCGCCGTCGGGTGCAGCTGCAAAAGCTGATGGGAGCGGATATTCCCATCAAGCCTATCCGCGGCAACATCCACACCCGTTTAAACAAACTGGACAACGGGGAATACGGCGCGCTGATTCTGGCGTGCTCAGGACTGGAGAGGGTTTCGCTGTCCGACCGCATCCACCACATCTTTACGCTGGAGGAGATGATTCCTTCGGCAGGTCAGGGCATCCTTGCAGTACAGGGACGTGCCGGTGAGGATATTTCCTGGCTGACCGGCGTGGATGACCCGATCTCCCGCATCCAGGCGCAATGCGAGCGCGCCTTTGTGCGCACGTTGGACGGCGGCTGCTCCTCGCCGATTGCTGCCTATGCACAGGTGCATGGACAGGAGGTGCTGCTGACCGGACTGTACTGTCCCGAAAGTGAGGATGTCTGTGTGATCGACCGCATGGTTGGCACCGTTGACCGCGCAAGCCAGCTGGGAGAATCGCTGGCTGTCGAACTCAAGAGCCGCTTTTTGTGCGGCGCCGTCTGTGAGAATGGGGGAGAGTAGGATGCAGAAAACAGGAAAGGTCTGGCTGGTGGGGGCAGGTCCCTCCGATGCCGGACTGCTTACTTTAAAAGGAAAACAGATGATCGAACAGGCGGACGTTGTCGTTTATGACGCGCTGGTGTCGGCGTCGATTCTGTCGATGATTCCATCGACGGCGCGCGCTATCTGTGTGGGCAAGCGCGCGGGCAACCATCCGGTTCCACAGCCGCAGATCAACCAGATTCTGCTGGAGGAGGCATTGGCAGGCAACCGTGTGGTCCGCTTAAAAGGCGGCGACCCGTTTTTGTTTGGACGCGGCGGTGAGGAGCTCGAACTGCTCATCCAAAACGACGTTCCCTTTGAGGTGGTGCCAGGTGTGACCTCCGCCATCGCCGTACCGGCGTACAACGGAATTCCGGTTACTCATCGCGACTACTGTTCGTCAGTCCATATCATCACGGCGCACAGCAAAAAGGGCGGCGAGCTGAAGATCGACTTTGATGCGTTGTGCCGCTTAAACGGAACGCTGGTTTTTCTGATGGGAGTCACCTCGATGCAGATGATCTGTGACGGTCTGATGCAGGCGGGCATGGACCCGCAGATGCCGGCGGCAATTTTGCAGCAAGGCACCGGCGCCAACCAGCGCAGAGTGGTTGCGACCATCAGCGACCTGGTCGAGAAGGCGCATCAGGCGAACATCCAGGCACCGGCAGTGTTGGTGGTCGGCACCGTCTGCTCGCTGGCGGAGCATTTAAGCTGGACCCAGCAGCGTCCGCTCGACGGAGTGCGCGTGGTGCTCACCCGTCCGAAGGAGCTTGTTTCCCGCATGGCGCAAAGCCTGTATGCGCTGGGCGCCGAGGTCATTGAGCTGCCGAGTATCTGTCTGGAGCCGTACGAGGAGAATGAGACGCTTAAAGATGCGCTGCAAAACATCGACAGCTACCACTGGGTTGCCTTTACCAGCGCCGCAGGCGTGCGCTTCTTCTTTGACTTTTTGCAGAAGAACCGCGTCGATCTGCGCAAGCTCTCCCATCTGCGCTTTGCTGTTATCGGTTCCGGCACCCAGAAGGAACTTGCCGGCCACGGCATCTTTGCCGACTTTGTGCCCGAGCGATACTATGCAGCGGATCTGGCACAGGGACTTGTCAAGCTCGTGCAGCCAGGACAGCGGGTGCTGCTGCCGCGCGCAAAGATCGGCTCGAAGGAGCTGACCGCCATTTTGCAGGAGCATCAGATCGACTTTACCGACATCGCGCTGTATGACACCATCTATGCAAGCCATAATACCGATGCTGTCCAGAAGCTGGTGGAAAAAGGAGAAATCTCCTGCGCGACCTTCACCAGCGCTTCGACCGTCCATGGCTTCGTTCACAGCATGGAGGGTGTCGACCTTTCCGCACTGACGGCGGTCTGCATCGGCGAAAAGACAGCTCAGGCGGCAGAAAGTTATGGAATGAAAACCATCGTTTCCAAAGAAGCGACCATCGACAGCCTGACACAGTGTCTGGTCGAGGCAGCCGACACCCTGCGGCTGCACCCTTTGGAGAAATAAGATAGACTACCATTGATGAAGGAGTGTAACACAATGGAGATGTTAAAAAGAGCCAGAAGACTCAGAACCAATGAAGCAATCCGTTCGCTGGCAAGAGAAACCAGAATTTCCAAAAGTGCGCTGATCTATCCAATGTTTGTCCGCGAAGGCAACGGCATCCGCGAGGAGATTCCTTCGCTGAAAAACCAGTATCATTACAGTCCGGACACCATCTGTGACGCAGTTGCAAAGCTTGTCGAGCAGGGAATCACCAAGATTCTGCTGTTCGGCATTCCGGAACACAAGGATGAGATCGGCTCGTCGGCGTGGGACGAAAACGGCGGCGTACAGCAGGCAATCCGCGAGATCAAGAAGAAATTCCCGCAGGTCTACTGCATCACCGACGTCTGCATGTGCGAATATACCTCCCACGGTCACTGCGGTGTGCTGTGTGAATGCACCACCGTCGACAACGACAAAACCCTCGATCTGCTGTGCAAGGTCGCACTTTCCCACGTCCATGCCGGCGCAGATATGGTTGCACCGTCCGATATGATGGACGGCCGTGTGCTGGCAATCCGCAAGGCACTGGATGCAGAAGGATATACCCACATTCCGATCATGGCATATTCGGCAAAATATGCTTCCGCCTTCTACGGACCATTCCGCGATGCGGCAGGTTCGGCGCCTTCCTTTGGCGACCGCCGTTCCTATCAGATGGACATTCACAACCGCAAAGAGGCGATGAAGGAAATCGACAGCGATACCGCCGAGGGCGCCGACATCGTCATGGTTAAACCGGCGATGAGCTATCTGGACATCATCCGCGAGGCGGCAAATCGCACCCAGCTCCCACTGGCTGCATACAGCGTCAGCGGTGAGTATGCCATGATCGAGGCGGCTGCCGATGCAGGACTGATCGACCGCGAGCGCATCATCGGCGAGGTTGCCGTCAGCATCTTCCGCGCAGGTGTGGATATTCTGATCACCTACCATGCGCCGGAGATCGCAAAACTGATCGACGAAGGAAAGATCGGCTAACAGCGGGAGGGATGTGCGGATGCCGCAGGTATACTTGATTGGAATTGGGTTGGGAAATCCCGATACCCTGACGGTGCGCGCAAAGCGGCTGATCGAACAGAGTGACTGTCTGATCGGCGCAAAGCGGATGCTGGAATCGGCAGCAAACGACCATGCCGCGCGCCATTCCACCATCAAAAATGAGGAGATTGCCACCATCATCGCAAGCCAGCCCGAAAATAGCATCGTGTCGGTGCTGCTTTCGGGAGATGTCGGATTTTACAGCGCCGCCAAAAAGCTGACGGCGCTGCTGAGCTGTCCGGTGGAGATGGTCTGCGGCATCAGCTCGCTGCAATATTTCTGTGCAAAGATTGGAACCTCGTGGGACGACATGCAGGTGCTGAGCGTCCATGGACGGGAAGCCAACGTCGCCGCCGCCGTGCGCAAATCGGGCAGGCTGTTTGTGTTGACCGGTTCAAACTGCACGGCGCAGGAAGTCTGCCGCCAGCTTTGCGACCAGGGACTTGGCGAAGCGCAGGTCTGGGTGGGAGAGGAGCTTTCCTATCCGACCGAAAGAATTACTCACGCAACTGCCAAAGAACTTTGCAGCAGCAGCTTTTCCACCCTTGCAGTGATGGTGATTGTGTCTGACGCTGCTCCCAAAACCGATGGTCCGATGCTGGGATTGGAGGACAGCGCCTTTCTGCGCAACACCGAGGGCAAGACCGTTCCGATGACCAAGCAGGAGGTCCGCGCGGTAGCACTTGCAAAGCTGCGGCTGCGTGAGGACGGCTGCGTCTACGATGTGGGCGCAGGCACCGGTTCGGTCACTGTGGAAGCGGCACTGACCGTGCGCGGCGGACGAGTGTTTGCTATCGAAAAGGAACCGCAGGCGGTGGAGCAGCTAAGGCAGAACATCGACCACTTTGGACTAAAAAATGTCACGGTGGTGGAGGGAACGGCACCGGATGCACTCAACGAGCTGCCCGCGCCCGACTTTGTGTTTATCGGCGGCTCCTCGGGTAATCTGGGAGAGATTATCCGGCTGTGCCTTGCCAAAAATGCACGGGCGCGTGTCGTCGTGACCGCCATCACCCTCGAAACGCTTTCGCAGCTATTGGAAACGGTGCGCCAGCTGCGGACCCAGGGTGAATACACCTTTGACATCGTCCAGCTGAGCGCCGCTCGTGCGCGGGAGTTGGGCGGCGGGTCGATGCACCTGATGACCGGACAGAATCCGGTGTACATCTGCACCCTTGCAAAACAGCTGCCCGAAGAATAGGGAAGCGATAAAGGAGGAAATTGCCATGTCAACCACACCACGCCTGATGCTGGCGGCTGCCTGCAGCGGCAGCGGCAAAACGACGCTGAGCTGTGCCATTTTGCAGGCGCTGAAAAACCGCGGACTCGACGCAGTCAGCTTCAAGTGCGGGCCGGACTATATCGACCCGATGTTTCACCGGCAGGTGCTGGGCATTCCGTCGCGCAATCTGGATTTGTTCTTTACCGACGGACAGACGGTGCGCCATCTGCTGCACAAAAACAGCGCCGGCCGCGACCTTGCCTTCATCGAAGGAGTGATGGGCTACTACGACGGCATCGCCACCACCAGCGATGCCTCCTCCTGGCAGCTTGCCTGTGAAACCAAAACGCCGGTGGTGCTGGTCTTAAACTGCCGCGGCATGTCGGTGTCGGTGGCAGCCCAGCTGCAGGGCTACCTCCACTTTGAGGAACAAAGCTGCATCCGCGGCGTCATCCTCAATCAGGTAAGCCCTTCGCTCTACCCTGAACTCAAGGCGCTGATCGAACAGCGCTGCCAAATTCCCGTCTGCGGCTATATGCCGAGGATGTCCGACTGTTCTTTGGAAAGCAGGCATCTTGGGCTTGTGACCGCGGCGGAGATTTCCGACCTGCACCAGCGGCTTGAGCGTCTGGGAGAGCAGGCGGAGCAGTCACTCGACCTTGATCTTTTGTTGTCGATTGCAGCCGATGCGCCCGCCTTTTTGCCGCAGGAGGTTTGTCTGCCTGCAGTGGACAAACTGGAGCCGGTGGCAAAGGTGCGCATCGGTGTGGCGCAGGACAAGGCGTTCTCCTTCTATTATGAGGATAACCTCGATTTACTGCGCCAGCTGGGAGCGGAGCTGATAAGTTTTTCTCCCTTGTGTGACACGCTGCCCGAAGACTTGGACGGCCTGCTCATCGGCGGCGGCTATCCCGAAATTTATGCGTCCGAACTTTCGCAGAATCAGACGCTTCGCGACCAGCTCAAAGCTGTGCTCTCGGACGGACTGCCCTGTATTGCGGAATGCGGCGGTTTTCAGTATTTGCAGCAGTCGCTCGAGGGACAGGACGGAAAGGAATATCCGATGGTCGGCTTTTTGCAGGGAAGAAGCTACCGAACCTCCGGTCTGCGCCGGTTTGGTTATGTCCGGCTGACAGCAAAACGTGACAACCTGCTCTGTCGGGAAGGCGAGGGCTTTGCCGCCCACGAGTTCCACTACTGGGACAGCGAGATTACCGGCGACGCCGTCCATGCCCAGAAGCCGATGCGAAAAGCAGGTTGGGACTGCGTGGTCGCAGGCGACCACTTCTGGGGAGGCTACCCACATCTGTACTACTATTCCTGCCCGCAGATGGCAGAAAATTTCCTGCTGCGCTGCAAAGCCTACCAGCAGCGCAAACATCTTGATGAAGGAGTGAAGGCTTGATGGAGCCGTTGGAAATTAAACTTACTCAAACGCTCAAACAGATTCAGCCGGTGGATGCAAAGGCGATGGAGCTTGCCCGCAAACGCTGGGATTCGATTGCAAAACCGTTGCACAGCCTGGGACTGCTGGAGGATGCCATCACAGCCATCGCCGGCATCCAGCGCACAGCACAGGTGACCCTGTCTAAGAAGTGCGTCGCTGCCTTCTGCGCGGACAACGGTGTTGTCGCTCAGGGTGTCACCCAGTCGGGACAAGAGGTCACCGCCATCGTCACCGAGAACTTTTGTTCCGGTCAGACCAGTGTCTGTGCCATGGCGCGGGCGACCGGCGCGGACATCATTCCGGTGGACATCGGCGTAGCGCGTGACGTCCACGGCAAAGGACTGCGCATCCACAAGATCGCCTACGGTACAGCGGACATCACCGAAGGTCCTGCCATGACCCGCGAACAGGCTGCCGATGCCATCCTCTACGGTATCGAGCTGGTCGGAGAGCTGAAAAAAGAAGGCTATCGCCTGATTGCCACCGGTGAAATGGGCATCGGCAACACGACCACCAGCAGTGCGATCCTATCAGTGCTGCTCAATCGTCCCGTTGTCGACATGACCGGCAGGGGAGCGGGTTTGAGCACCGACGGACTGCACCGCAAGATTGCCGCCATCGAAAAAGCAATTCAAACAAATCATCCAAACCCCGAAGACCCTATGGACGTTTTGCACAAAGTCGGCGGATTGGACATTGCGGGACTGGTAGGCGTCTTTCTCGGTGGTGCGCTGGAAAATATACCGATAGTAATAGATGGCGTCATTTCTGCAGCAGCGGCATTCACTGCGATGAAATTCTGTCCAACAGCGGCGGACTATTGGATTGCTGCCCATGTGTCCAAGGAACCCGCAGGAAAGATTGTTCTGGATGCCCTCGGCAAAAAACCGATGCTGACCTGTGAAATGTGTCTGGGCGAAGGTACCGGCGCGGTCGCTGCTTTTCCTATCTTGGATGTTGCCAACGCGGTCTACACCGAGATGAGCACCTTCTCTCAGATCGACATGGACAACTACGAACCGCTCGACTGATTTGGCGGCATCGTACAAATCCAGGCTTCTGGATTTGTCTGTCGGGACATTTGTTGCGAACATATGCCATAAATAAAAAGAAAGAAAATAAAAGAAAACAAAAGTAAATAAAATCATCATTATAAAACTCTTTCTTTCCCTTGCGGGAGGAGGAAGAGGAGGAGAGATACACCTGCTTTTTTGGAAGGGGTATCTTCTAAGGAAGGATGGAGGATAACGGATGCTGACACTGGTGAGCGGAGGCAGCGCCAGCGGCAAATCGGAGTTTGCCGAGTCGCTGGTGACCTCCTCGGCCTGTGAAAAACGTTACTATCTGGCGACGATGATCCCGTACGACGACGAGTGCCGCCAGCGGATCAGGCGCCACCGGCAGATGCGGGCGCAGAAAGGCTTTGACACCATCGAGGTGCCGATGGCGCTCGAGCAGGTGTGCTTTCCGTCGGGAAGCCCGTCGGAGCGCTGCGCCCTGCTGGAATGTATGTCCAATCTGGTCGCCAACGAGCTGTTTTCGCCCGATGGCTCCCATGAGGACTGCGAGCGAGCCGTCCTTAGCGGCATCGAGCGGCTGGTGCAGCAGTGCGGCGAGGTGGTCATCGTGTCCAATGAGCTGTTTTCGGACGGAGTGCGCTATGACGAGGGCACCGAGGAATATCTGCGGCTGCTGGGCCGCCTGAACCAGGCGATTGCTGCGCGCGCCGATTATGTCTATGAGGTGGTGGCGGGCATCGCCCTGTGTTTGAAAGGAGAGGACAAAAGGTGAAGATTCGCACCTTGCTGGAATCGGTGGACGTGGCTGTGTCGATGTACTCAGCCATTCCGATGCCGCAGATTGAATGGAATCAACAAAATATGAAGTATATGCTCTGCTTTTTCCCGCTCATCGGAGCGGTACAGGCGGTGCTGCTGCTGGGCTGGACGGCGCTTGCGCCCTGGCTGGGCGTCAATTCGGTGCTGTTTGCGGCGGTGGCGACGCTTATCCCGCTGGTGGTCACCGGCGGCATCCATCTGGACGGCTTCTGTGACACCGTCGATGCGCTGGCGTCCCATCAGACCCGCGAGAAAAAGCTGGAGATCCTCAAGGACCCGCACACCGGCGCCTTTGCGGTGATGGGCTGTGCAGCCTACCTGCTGTTTACCTTTGCACTGTGGAGTCAGCCTGAGGAAGGCTTTCGGCTGCTGTGCGCGCAGATGATGGCGGTGGGCTATGTCTTTTCCCGCTCCATGAGCGCCTTTGCAGTGGTCACCTTCGGCTGTGCCAAAAACAGCGGACTTGTCCACAGCTTTTCGAGCGCTGCTCAAAAATCACGGGTGCGCACTGTTTCCGCTGTTGTTGCGCTGCTGTGCGCCGTGCTGTTTCTGGCGGTGGATCTGTGGTTTGGCGCGGCAATACTGGTCGTATGTGCGCTGACCTTCTGGTACTATCACCACATGGCCTACGGACAATTCGGCGGCGTCACCGGCGATCTGGCTGGCTGGTATTTGCAGGTCAACGAACTGATGATCCTGCTGACCGTGGTTGTGGGTTCCATGATTGCGCTGAACATGATATAATGCCGTTATATAAATAGGAAACAAGAAAGGAAGCGAGCGTTATGCAGCTGATTCTCGGCGGAGCAAACCAGGGAAAACTGGAGTGGGTGCTCCACCACAGCGGTTATACAGCCGAGCAGGTGGCAGACGGAGAGACCATCCCGTTGGACACCCTGCCGGACAAGCCGGTGCTTGACCACCTGCACCGCTGGATTTTTCGACTTATGCAGGCAGAAGCAGATCCTGCGGCGGCGCTGGAAGCCTATCTGGAGCGGATGCCCGACGCCGTCCTTATCTGCGATGAAATTGGCTGCGGCGTCGTGCCCATCCAGCCGCAGGAGCGTCAGTGGCGTGAGCAGACCGGACGGCTGTGCTGTCTGCTTGCAAAACGTGCCGAGCGTGTGGTGCGCATCTTCTGCGGGCTGCCGATGGTGCTCAAGGAGGAAAAACGATGAAGGTAGCTTTGATTCGTCACGGCATGACCCAGTCCAATCTGGAGCGCCGCTACCTGGGACGCACCGACGAACCGCTCTGCGACGAGGGTGCCGCGCAGATTGTCCGATATCGGGCAGAAGGCATCTATCCGCAGACCGACCTACTGTTTTGCAGTCCGATGCTGCGCTGCCAACAGACGGCACAGCTGATTTCCTCGGCAATACCGGTGCTCGATGAAGGACTGCGGGAAACCGACTTTGGCGATTTTGAAGGGAAAACCTATGAACAGCTCAAAGCGGACCCTGACTACATAGCATGGCTTGAAACCAACGGCGAAGGAGCAGTGCCAAACGGCGAATCCCGCGCCCAGATGGCAGCTCGATGTCTGGCAGCCTTCTGCCGCCGGATGGAGCAGGCGGTGCAGCAGGGAAGTGGGGCGCCGATGTTTGTCGTCCACGGCGGCAGCATCATGGCGATTTTGGAGCGGTTTGGCGCTCCGCCGCGCCCGTTTTATGACTATCACGTTCCAAATGGACAGGGATTTGTGCTGCAAATCGACCACTGGGACGCGCAAAAGCGCTACCCAGTCCATCCGATTGGAACAAAGGAGGAGGAAGAACGATGAAAACAATCCTCTGGCTGCTCATCGGTGCGGTGGTGCTCGACCTCGTCATCGGTGACCCGCGCTGGATTCCGCATCCCATCTGCGGCATCGGAAAGCTGATTTCTGCCGAAGAAAAGCTGCTGCGCCGTCTGTTTCCCAACCGGCTGCGGCTGGCGGGGAAACTGCTTGCTGTGAGCGTCCCGCTGCTCAGCTTTGCCATCACGGCGCTGGTGGTATGGGGACTGGCGTTGATTCATCCGCTGCTGGGCTTTGCTGCACAGCTTGTCCTGGGCAGTCTGACGCTGGCAGCAAAATCGCTCAAAACCGAGAGCATGAAGGTGTACGACCGGCTCAAAGCGGAGGATCTTCAGGGAGCGCGCCACGCGGTTTCGATGATCGTCGGCAGAGATACCCAGGCGCTGGACGCCGCCGGTGTGACCAAGGCGGCGGTGGAAACGGTCGCCGAAAATACCAGCGACGGCATCATCGCGCCACTGTTCTATTTTGCTATCGGCGGCGCACCGCTGGCGATGTGCTACAAGGCGGTCAATACCCTCGACTCGATGGTGGGCTACAAAAACGACAAGTACCTCGAGTTTGGACGGGCAAGTGCAAAGCTCGACGATGTGGTGAATTTCCTTCCTGCGCGTCTGGCGGGACTGCTGATGGTGGCTTCCGCCTTTGTGACCGGCATGGATGGCAAAAACGCCTGGCGCATTTTTTGCCGCGACCGCTTTAACCACGCAAGCCCCAACAGTGCACAGACCGAATCGGCCTGCGCCGGCGCTTTGCAGGTTCAGCTTGCCGGAAATGCATATTACTTTGGAAAATTGTATGAGAAACCGACCATCGGCGACCCGATCCGACCGGTCGAAAGCGAAGATATTGTCAGAGCCAATCGCCTGATGTACTGCTGTGACCTGTTGTGCCTTGCGTTGTGCTGTTTGGTGCGCGGATTGGTGTTCTGGTTGATTGGATGGTAAGATTGGCGTAATAAAGCCAAATTTTAACTGTAAAGGGGAGTGCCTTCACATGATAAAACTGACGCATGGCGGCGATATTTACTCCGCAAAAGAGCGAATCGACGGTCCGATCGTCGATTTTTCTGCAAACATCAATCCCATGGGACTGCCGGCATCGGTGCGGCAGGCGTTGTGTGACTCGATGGATGCTTTTTCCTGCTATCCTGACCCGCTGTGCAGGGAATTGGTAGAAGAAATTGCAAAAAAGGAGGGCGTTTTACCCTCGTCGATCCTGTGCGGAAACGGCGCGGCAGACCTGATTTTTCGGGTGGTCTGGGCGATGCGTCCGCGTTCGGCACTGATTGTCCAGCCGACCTTCTCGGAGTATGAGCAGGCACTGTCCGCCTGCGGCTGCCGCATCGAGCACTATCAGCTGAGCGCACAAAACGACTTTGTGCTGACCGAGGAGGTGCTCGACCAGATCCGCAATCAGACCGACATCGTCTTTCTGTGCAACCCGAACAACCCGACCGGACAGCTGATCGACCAGTCGCTGCTCGAGCGCATTCTGGTGCGCTGTGCTGCCTGCGGAACGCTGCTGGTCGTTGACGAGTGCTTCCGCGACTTTCTGGATCAGCCGCAGGACAACACCATGACCTCGTGGGTAGCTTCCTTCCCGAATCTGCTGATTCTTCGCGCCTTCACCAAGCACTACGCTATGGCAGGCCTTCGTCTGGGCTACTGCCTGTGCGGCAATCCGCCGCTGCTTGAGCGGATGGAACAGTGCGGTCAGCCGTGGAGCGTGTCGGTTCCAGCGCAGATTGCCGGTGTCGCTGCACTGCGCGATGAGGAATATCTCAACAAAAGCCGCGAATTGATTTTGGCAGAGCGCACCTACTTAAAGGAAAGTCTTACAAACCTCGGCCTGCCGGTCATCGGCTCGCAGGCAAACTATCTGTTCTTCCGTTGTGAACAGCCGCTGTCGGAGGCGCTGGAAGGCTACGGCATCCTCATCCGCTCCTGTGCAAACTATCGCGGCCTGGATGAAAGCTACTACCGTGTCGCGGTCAAATCCCACGCCGACAACGAAAAGCTGGTGGCGGCGCTGACAGCGGTGCTGAGCGGCGAGCCGCTCTCTGCATCGGAGGAAAATACCGATGCACCGGCAGCAGAACCGTCCGCACAGCAGTCTCCGGCAGAAAAACCTGCTGAGCCAAAGACAGAAAAGCCAGAGCTGACCGCCGAGGAACCGGCTGCAGAGCCGCAGCCGACCATCGAGCCGCTGCAAACCCAGACGGTCACTGTGACGGTGGAGGATGCACCGGCGGAGCAGCCCGAGCCGGAGGACGATCTGCCGCTGAAGATTCCGAATCAGGACGTGGATACTCCACCCAGCGCTGAACAGAAAAAACAGTATCGTTCGCTGCGGGAAAAATCCAAAAAGTATGACTGGGAAGGGGAGGAGCACTAGCGATGGCAAAGGCAATTATGGTGCAGGGGACGATGTCCAATGCAGGCAAAAGCTATCTGGCGGCGGCGCTGTGCCGCATTTTTAAGCAGGACGGCTACCGTGTGGCGCCGTTTAAATCGCAGAATATGGCGCTCAACTCGTTCATCACCGAGGAAGGACTGGAGATGGGCCGCGCACAGGTCATGCAGGCGCAGGCTGCTGGCATCAAACCATCGGTGCTGATGAATCCCATCCTCTTAAAGCCCACCAATGACACCGGCTCGCAGGTCATCGTCAACGGCGAGGTGCTGGGCAACATGTCCGCCCGCGATTATTATAAGCAGAAGCTTTCGCTGGTGCCAAAGATCATGGAGGCTTACCGGCAGCTGGACGAGCAGTACGACATCATCGTGCTGGAGGGCGCCGGCAGTCCCGCAGAGATCAACCTCAAGCAGGATGACATCGTCAACATGGGCATGGCAAAGCTCGCCAAAGCGCCCGTCCTGCTGGTCGGTGATATCGACCGCGGCGGCGTATTCGCCAGTCTGGCAGGCACACTGATGCTGCTGGAGGAGGAAGAACGCGCGATGGTCAAGGGACTTGTCATCAACAAGTTCCGCGGCGACGTATCCATCCTGCGTCCGGGACTGACGCAGATCGAGCAGATCACCGGCAAAGAGGTGGTCGGCGTCGTTCCATATATGAATCTCGACTTGGAGGACGAGGACAGCCTGTCCGAGCGCTTTACCCGCCACAATGCGCCGGCGCTGCTGGATATTGCGGTGATCCGGCTGCCACGCATCTCCAACTTTACCGATTTTAATAGCCTGGAGTGCATCGACGGCGTGTCGCTGCGCTACGTACAGTCGGCAGGTGAGCTGCGCTCGCCCGATCTGGTCATCCTGCCAGGCACCAAAAATACCATGGAGGACCTGCTCTGGCTGCGTCAGAGCGGTCTGGAAGCCGCCATCCTCAAGCTGGCAGCACAAGGAACACCGGTCTTTGGCATCTGCGGCGGCTTCCAGATGCTGGGGCAGGAGCTGCATGACCCGCACGGTGTCGAGCACGGCGGCAGCCTGAAGGGATTGGGACTGCTGCCTACCGTCACCGTCTTTGGCAGCGAAAAGACCCGTACCCAGGTCAGCGGCAGAACCGGAGACTGGTCGCAGACCATCTTCCCTGAGCTGTCCGATACGCCGTATGAGGGCTATGAGATCCACATGGGCCAGACAAATATCCTGTGTGAATCAAACAAAGTGTGTGATTTAAATCAAACAACAAAATCACACAAACCAGAGGACAGCACCGCAGCACATGAAGGAAAAGATGCAGCCATCCACTTTGGCAGCATCGAAACACGAAACGGTACCTCCTGCAAGGAAGAACAGGGATGCTGCGCGGGCAATGTGTTTGGAACCTACCTGCACGGCGTGTTTGACCATCCGCAGATGGCGCAGCGTCTGGTGGACGGACTGTGCCGCCGCAAAGGCTTGGATGCAGGACAGCTTTCCGCCGTGGATTTTGCGCAGTATCGCGAACAGCAGTACGACCTGCTTGCCAAGGGCGTGCGCGAAAGTCTGGACATGGAAAAAATCTATCGCATCCTGAAAGAGGGCATCTAAGATGGAACAACGAACAGGACTGGTCCACATCTATTGCGGCGACGGCAAAGGGAAAACCACCGCTTCGCTGGGACTTGCCATCCGTGCCGCTGGACGCGGAATGAAGGTCGTGATCGTCCAGTTTTTAAAGGGCGGTCAGACCGGAGAGCTGTCTATTCTGCGGCAGCTGCCCAATGTACAGGTTATCCGCTGTGAGGAGCGGCTGGGATTTACCTTCCGCATGGATGAGCAGCAGAAAAAACACGCCGCCGGCATCCAGCAGGAGCTGTTTGCCAGCGCGAAGGCACGTGTCGGACGCTGCGACCTGCTCATCCTCGACGAAATCATGGCTGCCATCAATACCGGCATGGTCAAGGTCGAGCAGGTGCAGGAGCTTGTTGCCAGCCGACCGCCGGAGCTGGAAGTGGTGCTGACCGGACGCAATCCGCCAGACGAGCTGCTCGAGCTTGCCGACTATGTGTCAGAAATCCATAAGGTGCGCCATCCGTTTGACCGCGGCGTTCCGGCGCGCGACGGCATCGAAAGGTAAGTAGATGCTGCCGGATAAATAAAACAAAAGTTTTTGGTCGAGCTTTTTACAAAAAGCTCGTGGGGGTACGGGGGCAAAGCCCCTGTGACACTTAAACAATATAATGTAAAAAGCGATAGAGGTAAAGAGCTGTTTCGGTGCTGTCGCACGTTAGTGCGCTGGATGCGGATGTAGACAGTTATGACAGCTTTCATTTGGACGAAAACCAACGGACGCCGGATTCTAAAGGCAGACCCTCTTAGAACGCTCCGCAGAGTACAAAATATTTTTGGTTAGATGGGGAGGGTAACAATGATTACAGTTAGAAAAGAAGCATTTGTTGTCATCGGAAAAGAAGGTTCCACAATGGATGGAGAAGGCTTTATTCAGAAGTTGTGGGATGATGCAAACAGCCATTTTGCCGAGGTTTCCCATCTGGCAAAAAGAGACGAAAATGGGAATCTTGTGGGAGTATGGGGCGCTATGTCCGATTTTTCCCGCTCGTTTAAACCGTGGGAAGATGGCTTTCACAAAGGCTTGTATCTGGCAGGAGTGGAATGTGTAGATCATGCAGAAGCTCCTGATGGTTGGACCAAATGGAGGGTGCCTGGTTATGAGTATCTTGTTGTGGAGAATCATGACGGGGCGTTTAATAAAACAATAGAACAAATGCGCAAGGACGGAATTTCTCTGGCAGGTGCAGTTCATGATTTTACCGATCCTGCAACAGGGAAGGGCTATCTGTATTTTCCGATCAGAGAAATTTGATCCGTTTGGGCTGCTGACAATTAACAGTAGAGCATATAAATAGGAAGGAAGTGTTTTCGATGGAAACGATTCACCTGCAGGAAGTACTGCCGCATGAGATTGAAAAGCGCAGCTTCGAGATCATCACCGAGGAGCTGAAAGCGCGTGGTTTGCAGGATAAGATTCTGCCGGAAAATGAGCTGGTGGTCAAACGGGTCATCCATACCACCGCTGACTTTGACTATGTCGATAACCTCTATATCTCCGAGGGCGCCGTCGCCGCCGGCATCGAGGCGCTGCGCCGCGGCGCCTGCATCGTCACCGACACCCAGATGGCGCGTTCGGGCATCAACAAAACCCGCTTAAAACAGTACGGCGGCGAAGCCTACTGCTTTATGTCCGACGAAGATGTCGCACAGAAGGCAAAGACGCAGGGAACTACCCGTGCAACCGCCAGCATGGAGAAGGCAGCCGAGCTTTCGGTGCCGCTCATCTTTGCCATCGGCAATGCGCCGACGGCACTGGTCAAGCTCTATGAGCTGATCAAGGAGCAGAAGCTCCGCCCAGAGCTGATTATCGGCGTGCCGGTCGGCTTTGTCAACGTCGTCGAAGCCAAGGAGCTGATCCTGCAGACCGGTGTCCCTTGCATTGTGGCACGCGGCAGAAAGGGCGGCAGCAATGTCGCCGCTGCAATCTGCAACGCCATGCTCTATCAGATGTAAATTCTATCAGGACCTCAGCGGATTGGCTGAGGTCCTGCTTTGTATATATTAAATAGGAAGAAAATCTGCGAATAAAGTTTGGTTGCCCTGTGGGACGCTTTGTGCTATACTAGGACATAATTTCAGATTTTTTAGGAGGAAGACCCCATGAGGTTTCTACATACCGGCGACCTGCACCTTGGCAGGGTGTTTTCCGAGGCACGCTATGGCAGAGCCTTTGCTCAGCAGCGCCGCAGGGAACTGCTGGATACCTTTTCGAGAATCATTGACTATGCAAACGAACATCAGGTGGATCTGATTTTGTGCTGCGGAGATTTTCTCAACAGCGACCAGCTTTGTGTGGAGGAGCTGCGCAACATCAATGCGATGATCGAGCGTTTGAAGCGCGCTGTCGTGTTTGCCATCTCGGGCAACCACGACCCGCAGATCGAAAACAGCGCCTATCAGAAGATCAGCTGGAGCCGCAGGCTCTATCTTGCGCCGCCTGGAATCAGCAGGATGACGCTGGAGCCGCTGGGCGCGTCGATCACCTGCCACAGCTGGGATAAAAAGGAGATGACCGAGCCGTTTAGTGTCCCAAAGGCGGACGCACACAGCAGTTTATACCAGATTCTGATGCTGCACGCCGATGCACTCTCCGAGGAGAGCCGCTATCTGCCGGTGGACAAAACTGCTCTAGCGCAGGCAGGCTTTGACTATGTAGCGCTGGGACACATCCATGCACCGATGGAGCTTGCACCGAATGTGCGCTACGCCGGCAGTCCAGAGCCGCTGGACTTTGGCGAGGAAGGCAGCCATGGCTTTTGGCTGGTGGACACAGACGCTGCAAACCAACAGGTGCAGTTTGTTCCTTTTGCCCGCAGAAACTACCGCACACTCACCGTGCAGACCGCGGCACAGGATGCCGAGCTTGCCATCGCTGAGCGCATCGCCGCAAAGCTGCCCTGTCAGGACGACATCTACACCGTTGGACTCTACGGCACTCATCCGTCCTGCGCAGGCTGGGATCTTTCGCGCATTCGGGAGGAGCTGTTGGGTCAGGGCTATCTCTGCCGCCTGGACGATCAGACCACTCCTGACTATGACCTCGAGCAGCTCGGTCGGGAGAATCAGGGCAACCTCATCGGCGACTTTATCGCGAGCTTCCAAGGGGAAACGATGGACGCTGTCCATCGCCGCGCCCTGGAATACGGGCTGGAAGCGTTGATTTCACAGAAAGGGAGGGAAAGCTAGTGCAGCCGCTGGAGATTATCCGCCTGGAACTGGTGGGATTTGGACAGTTTCGCGGACGAAGTATCACCCTTGGAGAGGGCCTTAACCTGATCGAAGGAGAGAACGAGGCTGGAAAAAGCACCGTGCAGGCGTTTTTGACGGGGATGTTTTACGGCTTTTTCCAGCCGGAGGCAAAGCGCCGCAGCTATACCATCCATCAGGAAAAGTATAAGCCCTGGGACGGTGGAAGTTATCGCGGCGTGCTGGTCTGCCGACGTGGAGAGCGCAGCTACCGCATCGAGCGCAGCTTTGACCGCGACAGTGAGTCGGTGCGGGTCTACGATGCGCAGACCGGCGAGGACTGCACCCAGGAGTTTCCCTATCATCCGGTCACCCGACAGGTGCAGGTGGGTGAAACACTGCTGGGCATGACCAAAACCGCCTTCCTCAATACCGCCAGCATCGCCCAGCTGAGCTGCGGCAGTGTTTCTAAGGAGGAGAGCTTCTCGGCGCAGCTAAACGACCGGCTGCTCTCGATGACCGGCACCGGCGATGCGGGACTTTCCCTGCAGGCGGTGCTTTGTCAGCTAGAACAAAAGTCCGAGGCGATCGGTACGCCCAAAAAGAGCAGGACTCCCTATGGGCAGGCCTGCCAGCGCCAGAAGGAGCTGGAAAGCGAGTGGACGCTCGCCTGTCAGAAGGAGGCGGAGGAACTCCAGCTTCGCCGCCAGCGCACCGAGCTGGAACAACAGCTGCGGCAGCTGCAAAAGGAAAAGACCGCTCTGGAAGCGACCATTCGCGAAGGCTGCCGAAGACAGCTGGAGGAAAAGTACCTCAAGGCGCAGAACATCAAGCAGCGCATCGAGCGGCTGGAACGGGAACAGGAACGGCTGCAAGTCTACAGCAAGGTCGATCTGGCAGCGGTGGATCAGGCGCAGAAACGGCTGGGAGCACGGATGCAGATTGCCCGCACCGCCGAAAAATATCGCCGTGCAAACGAACAGCTCACTCAGCGGTGCCGTGAACTGGAAAACCTGTATGCCACTCTGGAGGTACACAGCGCGGACGAACAGCTGCTGCAGCAGTACGACCTGATGTGCGAACGCAGCCGCCAGCTTGCCCAGCAGAAAGAACAGATCGTTCAGCAAAAGCAGCAGCTGGCAGCGCTCACCGAACAGTGCCGCAGCATTGGATGGGTGGACGCAGAAAAGCTGGAGGCAGATGTGCAGACAATGCGACGGCTGTCCAAACCGCAGACCTCCTCCTTTCAAAATGCCGCCTGGCTTGCGCTGGGCGTCGGAGCGGTGCTTCTGGTGGCGGCAGTCGCGACAGCAGTGCTGGTGCCGTCGATGCGCACCGCCGGTGCGCTCACCGCTGTACCTGCGCTGGCGTTATTGATGCTGGGAGGATTTTTGCTCTTTCGTCCGGCACAGCATCCTTCCCGCCGTGCGAAGGTATTGCTCGAGCAGCTGATGGACGATTATCCGCAGCTGAACACCCAGTCCGATCCGCTGGCAGCCATGGAGGAGATGCTCCGCAAGGCGCAGCTGGACAACGACCGGTTGGAACAGTATTCTCGCCAGCAGCGGACATTGGAACAGGAGCTTCGCGACCGCATCCAGACCGCCCAGCAGCTATATCAGCAGCTGGGACAGTATCTTGTGGCGCTGACCGGCAATCCGCAGGCGGATCTGTGCTCCAAATCGCTGCGCGAATCGGTCGGACAGGCAAAGCGCATCCTCGCCGAGCTGCAGCGTCTGCGCCTGCAGCAGACCCAGATGCAGCAGGAGGAACAAAACTGCGCGAAGCAGATCGAGCAGATCAACGCCTCGATTGCACAGGCGCTGGTCACCTCCGACCCGCAGAAGGAGAGCATCGCTGCCGACGAGCTGGAATATCGCCGTCAGGGCAAGCGCCGCTACGACGAGGTCTGCATCGAACTGAACCTCCAAAAGCAGCTGTTTGACGAAACGCTGGGAGGATACAGCTATCACGAGCTGGAACAGACGGTGCGCTCCCATGCTCCATCGGACGGACAGGAAGTTCCCGAACTTTCGGCAGCGCGGGAGCAGCTGCATGAATTAGAACAGCAGCTGGAAATACTTTCCAAGCAGGCAGCCAATCTGGACGGACTGTTTCAGGGCAGGGAGGAAGCACAACGCCCATCAGGACAGGTGCTGGCAGAGCTGGAGAGCGTCAAAGAGCTCTGCGAGGGCTATCGCTTCGAGCTGGAAGCATTGGGACTTGCAAAGGAAAAACTTTTGCATCTGAGCGGTCAGCTGCACCGCGACTTTGCTCCGCAGCTCAATGAGCGGGTATCCGCCGCCATCGAACAGATCACTGAAGGACGATACACCCGCGTGGTCATCGACCAGATGCTGGGCGTCCGTGTGGAGGACCGCCAAAGCGGACAGCTGGTGGAGGCTGCAAATCTCAGCAGCGGCACCTCCGATCTGCTTTACCTAGTGATGCGCATTGAGCTGATGCGCCTGTTGTGCAGCGACTGCCCGATTCCACTGATTTTGGACGACAGCTTCACCCAAATCGACGACCGCCGCGCCGCACAGCTGCTGCGGTATCTGCTGCAGACCACCGACGGACAAATCCTGTTGTTCAGCTGCCATCGCCGCGAAGGCAAAATGCTGGAACAAGCAGGGATCCATTTTGATAAAATTGTGCTGTAAAGCGCACAAACAGTAAAAGGGATGGACAATTTACGTCCATCCCTTTTTACATTGCACAAAAAATGTTGCAAAAGATGTTGGAAATATTAAACTGTGGGATCATTTGTTTGAAAATTGAAAGTTATATGTTATAATAAGAAAAACTATCTGTCATAATAAACGACAGGACAAAAAGAGGGGAGGAAGATCGAATGGCGTGAGGAGTCAGCTGGATCACAGTGCCGGCGGCACTGTACCATGCCCTGATGGCAGCATCCGTTTTGATGATGCTGTGTTCGGTGGCAGCCCTGATCCTCGGGCGAAATCGAAGCGAGCGCTTTTTTACCGGCTGGATGCTGGTGTTTGTGGGAGGATTTTTGATATTTCTGCTGATCTTCAGAGGAAAGATCGCAATGTGTTGAGAAAAGAAAACGGGCAAAAAGACGCCCGGCAGAGAAGGGAACGATGGATGTGTCTTTTGGGGAAAACTTAAAAAGAGCAAGGAAAGCTGCCGGCATCACCCAGAGTGAGCTGGCCCGCCAGACAGGAATCACCGAACGGTCGATTCATAACTACGAGAAAAACAGCCGCGCACCCAAGATTGATATTGTGGAACGGCTTTGCCGAGCACTGGAGGTTCCCACCGAGCTGCTGATGCAGAGTGGAGACGATGCAGCAGGAGAATCACAGCTGCGGGTGCAGCAGGTTCAGAACATGGTGCAGGTGTTGTTTGAAAGCGACATGCTGGACGCCAAAACCAAGGAGCAGTTCTTCCGTCAGGTGACGATGCTCTACTTTGCTTTCAAGGACAGGGAGGACGCATAAATATGGAAAAAATAATCTATCTTGCTGGGGGATGCTTCTGGGGCACCCAGAAATATCTGGATCAGATCAAAGGAGTCGTGCGTACCCAGGTTGGCTTTGCCAACGGAACCACCGAAGCTCCCAGCTATGAGCAGGTCTGCCACGAAAACACCGGTCACGCCGAGACGGTCTGCACCGTCTATGACGATGCCCAGATTTCGCTTGCACAGCTGCTGCAATACTATTTTCAGGCGATCAATCCGACCTCGATCAACTGTCAGGGAGAGGACAAGGGCAGCCAGTATCGCACCGGCATCTATTATACCGATCCTGCTGACGAGACAGTGATCCGCCAGCAGCTCGATGAGCTTGCCAAACGCTATGACAAGCCGATTGCCGTCGAATGTCTGCCGCTGCAAAATTACTATCCTGCTGAGGAATATCACCAGAAGTATCTGGAAAAAAATCCACACGGCTATTGCCATCTGCCAGGCAGCCTGTTTGAACAGGCCTATGAGCAGTCCCACAAATCCTAAAAAACAGCAAAAAAGGTTCCCATGTGACCATGGGAACCTTTTTTTATGCGGTTTATTCACCTGGGTGCTGTTCGACCAGCAGCTGCAGGTAGGTGTGATAGAAGGTCTGGTTAAAGTGCAGACCGTCGCCGGCATCGTACCGGCTGTCGAGGTTGCCTTCCTCGTCCTTGAACTGATCGGAGATGTCGAAGAACAGATAGCCTTTCTCGTCGCAGTAGTCCTCGAGCAGTCCGTTGTAATAGTCGATGCGTTCATTGGTCAGATTTGGCATGGCGTTGTACCACCATGCGATCGGCAAAATCGACTGGATGATGATTTTGCTATCCGGCGATGCCTCGACCAGCAGCTCGATCAGCTCGTCATAGTCCTCCATAAACTCGTCCTCGGTCATCAGCGGGATGGCATTGACGCCGAAGGCCACCAGAATCCGGCTCGGCTGCCGTTCTTTGACAGCTTCTTCCAGTGTCAGCTCCTCGCCATTTGGCTCCAGCTGGATAAAGGCGTGGTCAAGAATCGTCTTTTGGGTGCTGCCGTCGATGGCAAACACCTGTTCGGGAGGAAGGAGGCTGTATCCCAGCAGGCCGTTGGTACGGCTGTCGCCGATAAAGACGGTGTCGCCCAGATAAAGTTCCGAGTCCAGCTCGGGATCAAAGGCGGTTTCTGCCTCCTGCTCGGAAGCGAGCACAGTCGACTCGCGCGTCTGAGCGGAGTCAGAACAGGCGCCCAGGACAAAACAGCAGGCGGTCAGCAGCGAAACCAGCCACACAGTGTGTCTTGATAAATGCAAATAAAAACCCTTCTTTACGATAAGATTCAGGGGATACCCAAATAACTATCCCTCATTATAGCATACTATTTTGGAAGGGTAAATAATAAATCGGAATTTTTTTAGGCATTCTGTCCCTTTTATGTACAGACAAAAACAGAAGCAGGGAATATCCCTGCTTCTGAAAGGTTTTATGCTATTTTCCCTGACGATACAGGTCCAGATGAACCGGAATGCCGTTGCAGGTAGCCGGAAGTACCTCGCCGCGTACCAGCGGACGCAGGTAGGTGAGCATCTGCTCGGTGACGTCGTTTCCTTCGGCGTTGATCCACTCGTCCGGAACCTTCTTTTCAAAGTTAGCGACCAGACCGATGTCGGTGGTGGAGTAGGAGACGCGGTATGGCTCATCCGAGCGGCGGACGACAACAGCCATCTGTCCGCCGACGCCGTTCAGTGCACGGTCGGCAGCGGTCATGCCCAGCATCTTGGATTCGCTCAGGTCGTTTGCCGAAGCCAGGTGTGCTGCACAGCGCTGCATGAGGTTTAACTCGATGGAACGAACCTTGCAGCCGATCTGCTCCTTGACCAGACCTTCCAGCACCTTGGCAGTGCCGGACAGGGCAGCGTGACCGAATACATCCACGCCGCGGCCTTTGCTCTCGCTCAGATAGCTGCCGTCGGCATTCTTCACACCTTCGCTGACTGCGACGACGACGGCGTTTTTCTCGCTCAGGCAGCGTTTGACGTCCGCGATAAACTTGTCGGTATCGAAGGCGCGCTCACACAGGTAGATCAGCTGCGGACCGCTGCCGCCGTTTTCACGGGAGAGTGCAGCCGCTGCGGTCAGCCAGCCGGCATTGCGTCCCATGATCTCGACGATGGTGACTGCCGGAATGTCGTAGACCTCGCAGTCGCGGACGATCTCGGTGAAGGTAGCTGCGATATATTTTGCCGCCGAACCAAAGCCAGGGCAGTGGTCGGTCACCGGCAGGTCGTTGTCGATGGTCTTTGGTGCGCCCATGACATACAGATCCGGGATGTTGTGTTTTTTGATGTAAGCCGACAGCTTGTCCACGGTATCCATCGAATCGTTGCCGCCGATATAGATAAAATAGCCGATGTTCTTGGAAAGGAGCGCATCGACGATCTGTCCCAGCTGTGCTTCGTCAGCATTGTTGAGCTTGAGTCGGCAGGAACCCAGTGCGGCAGCCGGTGTGTGGCACAGCAGTTCCAGCTGCTCCGGAGAGGCAAGGGTATCGGTGAGGTCGATGAAGTTGCCGTTGATAACGCCCTTGATGCCGTTGACGGCACCGTAGATGCGGTCAACCTTGTCGCTGGTCATGCAGCGTTCGACCACGCCGGCAACGGTTGCGTTGATAGCGGCGGACGGTCCGCCGGACTGTGCGATCAGCATGTGTTTCATGTTGGAAATCTCCCTTTCTGCATTGTATTCTTGTTTGTTCTGTTCCGGTTACAGGACGGTGACACTGTTGAGAGCAGCGTCGTCCAGCAGCTTCTGGCTGGGTGTCTTATCGGTGATGAGGTAGTTGACGTCCTCCATCTTTGCAAAGGTATAGGGCAGCATCTTGCCAAACTTGCTGCTGTCCATCAGGATGATGACCGAGCGCGCCTTTTCGATCAGCAGCCGACGCAGCTTGGACTGCTCCTCAAACCCGCAGGTAAAACCGCCCTCTGCCGAATAACCCGAGGCGGAGATGAAGGCAACGTCGATGTTGATTTTGGAGAGCATCTCCTCGGCGGAATAGCCGAACACCGACAGATTTTTGCGGTTGAGCTGACCGCCGCAGAGGGTGACCGCCGGACGCATTTTGTCCGCGATGGCAAGCGCAATGTTCGGACCGTTGGTCATGACGTTGATGTACATGTCGGGGATGATCTTAGCAAGCTCCAGCATGGTGGTGCCGCCGTCCAGAAAGATCGAGCTTCCTTCCCGCACAAAGTCCACCGCCTTTTGGGCGACGATGTCCTTTTCGGGTTTGTTGCAGATGTCCTGTCCTTCCACGTCCAGACGGTCAGCGGCATCGACATACTTTGCACCGCCGCGGATGCGGATGATAACCCCTTGTTTTGCCAGAAAATCCAGATCCCTGTGGATGGTCATGACGCTGACGCCCGAAAACTCGCCGGACAGTTCCTTTAAGCTGACCACCCGTTTTTTCTTGATATACTCCTTTATCTTTTCTCTTCTAAAAATATTCAAAATAAATCCCCCATAACTTAGGTATATGGATTTTACATTTCCTATTATATAGGAAGAATAACAAAAAGGCAATAGTTTTTTGTTATTAAATGTTATGTTTTCGGGAAATATGCTGTCGTTTCGCCACAATAAAATTGTCGAGTTTTTGTCAATCCTGTTTGTTTTTCGATTTTATTTCCAAAAAAATATACAAAAATAAGCCTTCTTACAGGAAAACACCTTGGAGGATAGGGGAAAATCTATCAAAATCTATCAGTCCATTGATAAGCCCCGCGAAACCACCCTGCACACGCCTTCTTTTTTGAGGGCACAAAGCGGCAGGTTTCGTCCGCTGTACAGAGGTATAATCAGGCTGTCCTCCAAACAGGACAGGGAAACGATATTTGCTGTGACATACATGGGGAGGGAAACGAATGGTTCAGGGCGTCTATGTGGACATTCTGCTGTGCACCAATTTTATCGTTCATTTTCTGCTGTTGTCCCTGCTGGGAATGTTCTGTCCCGTCGGTTCGCGCCGCCGAATGGTGCTGGCAGCGGCGGTCGGGTCGTTGTTTTCGCTTTCCATTTTCCTGCCGCCGCTGCCGTTTTGGTGCAATGCCGCCATGAAGCTGGGTTCGACACTTGGCGTGGTGCTGCTTGCCTGTCCGCGGGCAGGTGTTCGCGGCATCCTCAAAAGCTGGCTGCTGCTGTTCTGCCTGAGCAGTCTGCTGTTTGGCATCCTGTCGGCGATGCAGCAGCTGTACACCCTGTCGGGCATGTATGTTTTTGACAATGCGGTTTATTTTCACATCCGCGTGCCGGTGTTCATAATTTGTCTGGCAGCTGCATACGCTGTGGTATGGACAGCCAATCGGTTTTTGCTTGCACAATCTCCGACGGACAGCCTCTTTGAGGTGCATCTGCGGGTGGACGGGCAGGAGACCTCGCTGATCGGGCTGATGGATACCGGCAACAGTCTGACCGAGCCGTTCAGCGGCGCACCGGTGGTGGTCTGCGGTCTGGACACTGCCGTCCGTTGGCTGCCGGTGCAGACGCTGGAGGAAGTGCTGAGCGGACAAAGTGTGCGTCTGCGGCAGATCCCGTTTTCGGCAGTGTCCGGCAATGGACTGCTTCCGGCACTGCGTGGAGAATGGCTGGAGCTGCATCAGGGAGAACGGTGCTGGCGGTGCGAACAGTTTTACCTTGCCATCAGCACAGAGTCGATCGGAGATGGCGACTGGCAGCTGCTGTTAAACCGACAGCTTCTGCGCGCCGGCAGTGAAATGGAAAGGACAGGTGTGGGAAGATGAACAGATTGACAACCGAAAACACGATGGTACAGCTTGTTTACAGCCGGCTGGCGACGGGATTGCGCTGGCTGTTCGGCGCCCAGCTGCACTATATCAACGGAGCGGACACTCTGCCGGCGCCGCTGAGCCGGCAGGAGGAGGAGCTGACCTTTGCCCGACTGGTGGAGGGAGACGCCGATGCCCGACAGGAACTGATCGTTCACAACCTGCGGCTGGTGGTGTACATCGCCAAAAAGTTTGAATCGACCGGCATCAACGTCGAGGACTTGATTTCGATTGGAACCATCGGGCTAATCAAGGCTGTGAACACCTTTTCGCCGCAGAAAAACATTAAGCTGGCGACCTATGCCTCCCGCTGCATCGAAAACGAGATTTTGATGTACCTGCGCAAGAACCACAACCGCCGCAAGGAGATTTCGATCGACGAGCCGCTGAACATCGACTGGGACGGCAACGAGCTGCTGTTGTCGGACATCCTCGGCACCGAGCCGGACACGGTAAGCAGCGACATCGAAAAGGACGCCGAGCGGATGATGTTGCATCGTGCCATCGACGGTCTGGAGGAGCGGGAGCGTTCCATCATGGAGCTGCGCTTCGGGCTCAAACAAGGCGGGCGAGAACATACGCAGAAGGAGGTAGCGGATCTTATCGGTATCTCGCAGTCGTACATCTCCCGTCTGGAAAAGCGGATCATCCGCCGTTTGCAGGAAAACTTCCGGCGGGAATCGCTGTAACGTAAAAAAGGTTTCGGAACCAGTCAGTTCCGAAACCTTTTTTTGATAAATCAGGCAAGTCCGACCACAAAGCCGCAGACTAATGTCAGACTGATGAGTACGCCGATGTAGGTGGCGATAACCTTGGGTTTGAGCACCCGACTGAGCAGCACCACTCCAGGGATAGATACCACCATGGTGGAGAGGGTGAAGGTCAGCGATACCGGCAGCGAGATGTTGCCCAGCAGCTGCAAAATCGGCGAGATGGTAAAGACGTCCGAATGAATCGGGAAGCCGATGAGCGCAGCAATGAGGATGGACAGACCAGTGTTGTGCGAAATCATCTGCGAGATGGTTTCCAGCGGGAAGTAGGCTTCCAGTCCGGCTGCCAGCACTACGCCCAGCAGAATCCACATCCATGCGCCGCGGAAAACGTGCCAGGTGCTGTGCAGCGCCAGCGATGCGCGACCTTTCATCTGGTCATGGTTGTCGTGGTGGTCCAGATCGTGTTCATGACCGTGGCAGTGGGAGAGCTGATATTCGACGGTGCTGTCCCGAAAGTGCAGCCGCGACAGAATCAGCGAGCTTGCCGCGATGATCGCCACCGAGCAGACAAGGTACAAGGTCGCATAGGAAGCGCCCATCAGACTGTACAGGGCGGTGACGGCGGTCAGGTTGAGCAGCGACGCCGAGGTCAGCACGCACAGGCAAACCGGCATCGGCACACCGACGGCGATCAGTCCCATCAGCACCGGCACGATGCTGCACGAGCAAAACGGAGAGATGACACCCATCACCATGGCCAGCAGATAGCCCCAGATGCTGGTCAGACCTGCCAGCTTATGCTTCATGCGGTCGGTATTGACGTAGGTCTGCGCAAAAAAGACCGCAAACATGACGATGAACAGAATCAGATAGATTTTGACAGCGTCGGCGACCAGATGGCTTAAAAATTCGACAGTTGCTTCGCCGCCAGGCAGACTGCCTTCCAGCGGTTCAAGCAGTTCATGCATCCACCCGTGGCTTTCTGCTCCATGTAAGTACATTGGCTGTATCAAAGAAGAACACCTCACATCTTTTATTTCTGCATCCTATCATACCTCTTTTTGTTTAAATTGTCAAATATTATTTGTAAGTTAAATGCAATTTGCACAAATACACATATGAACAAGGATTCATATTCCCGACCACAGAGCAAAGGAACAATTTCTGCTTTAAATTGATAAAGTATTGTGGTATAATGGGGATAGTTTGCAGGGAAATCCCTAGGCCTGCGCCCGTACATTCTGTAAGACCGTTCCTTTTGCTTGCGCAGGCATGAGAATGGGCGTTGCCCATTCTCCGAACTTTCTGCAAAAAATGATTGCGGGCTTTCGCAGCCCGCACCTTTGGTTACTTTCTTTTCGAAAAGAAAGTAACCAAAGATTCGCCAAAGAGGAGGTTTCCTCTTTGGAAACACCTCTGAGGGGCAAAACCGCACCTTTACTTCCTGCGATACCCGACTTTTTTATGTGCGGTCCCGAGAATGGGCAAAGCCCATTCTCCGAACTTTTCCACAGAAAAGATACTCCCTCGGGAGCTTTGCTTCACAAAGCTCTCTACCCCTGGCTGCTCCGACAGCGGGAGGTTGCTAAGCCACTTCCGTGCCACTTCGGGAAGTAGTGTACTTTTGTCGAGTGTAGTCACTAACGATACAGAGGGGTTTCAAAAGGGGTCATACTTGACCCCTTTCGCTGGAGGTCAAGGAACCAGGAGGTTCCTTGCGCGCCTTTCGTCCATTTCCTCGCGATAGGAAATGGACCCCGGGGTGCAGGGGCGGGGAGCCTCCTGCAAAAAGAGGTTTGCAGGAACCTTCCTGCAACAAAAGAGGTTTGCAGGAACCCTCCTGCAAAGATGACCGCAAGTGCAGGCTGCGCAAGCCTGCAAAGAAATAAAACAGTTAGGAGATGCAGCAGTATGAAACTGACATTGGAACCCGTCACCACAGCTAGCCAGATCGAGCAGGTGGCAGCACTTGCAAAACAAATCTGGCACCAGCATTATCAGGAATTGCTGGGAGAAGCACAGATCAACTATATGGTCGAAAAATATCTGAGCGCGCCGGTCATTGCCCAGCAGCTCCAGGAGGGCTATCGCTACTATCTGGCAGTCTGCGAGGAAACAGCCTGCGGTTTCTGCGCCGAAAAAAGGGAAGAGAAGCGGATGTTTTTGAGTAAGGTCTATGTGCTCAAGGAGTTTCGCCGCCGCGGCATCGCTTCCGCGTTTTTGAATCAGGTCGCTGCAGATGCGCAGGGACTGGACAGCATCTATCTGACCGTCAATAAACAGAACACCGGCTCGATCGAAGCCTACCGTAAACTCGGCTTTGTCACCATCGACGCCGTCGTCACCGATATCGGCAACGGCTATGTCATGGACGACTATATCATGCAGAAGGACTTAAATCCTGCACAATAACCCGTACTGCGGCATTTTATCCCGCCTCCTCACATACCTTGTTACAGAAATCAAGGATGAGGAGGTCTTTTTTTATGCGTAAACGCTCGTTGCTGGGGCTTGGAATGTTGTTTTGTCTGATTTTTGGGATGGTCGCCTGGGGAATTTTGCACATCGAACAGGTGCAGCCGGTGTTTTCGGTGCAGGGAGGGGAACAGCCGGTGGTCATCCTCGATCCTGGACACGGCGGTATCGACGGCGGCGCCGAAGCCAACAACCTGATCGAAAAGGACATCAATCTTGCCATCGCACTCAATTTGCGCGATTTCTTGTCGGTGCAGGGATTTCGTGTTATAATGACCAGAGAGGACGACCGCTCCATCCACGACCAGGGCATCACCCAGATCAGCCGTCAGAAGCGGTCGGATATGTACAACCGGCTGGCGATCATCGAGGATCACCCCGAGGCTATCTTTGTCAGCATCCATCAGAATAAATTTGAACAGGCTTCGGTCTGCGGTGCACAGGTGTTTTATAGCCAGAATCACCCTGACTCACAGCAGCTTGCCCAGCAGATTCAGACCTCGTTTGCCTCGCTTTTGCAGCCGGACAATACCCGCGAGATCAAACCCGCGGAAAATAACCTCTTTTTGCTGTACGAAGCAACCGTCCCTGCCGTCATGGTGGAGTGCGGCTTTCTGTCCAATGCACAGGAGGCTGCAAACCTCAGCGATCCCGACTATCAGCGCAAGGTCGCGTTTGTCGTCGGTCAGGCGCTCTGCCGTTTTGTCGCCGGTGAGGAATAAATCTACTATAATAAAGGAAGAAAACCCATGGCAAAATCAAAGATCAACTATGTCTGTACCCAGTGCGGCGCAGTCCAGCCCAAATGGATGGGCAAGTGTCCCGACTGCGGCAGCTGGAATACGCTGGTGGAAAACGTGGAAACACCGGTCTCCCGCTTTGCTGCAAGCTCCGCGCCGGTCGCCGGCTGCACGGTGCAGCGGCTTGAGCAGATCGACTCCAACGAGGAGCAGCGCTACCTGACCGGTATGCAGGAGCTCAACCGCGTGCTGGGCGGCGGCATTGTGCCAGGCTCGGTGGTGCTGCTCAGCGGCGACCCTGGCATCGGTAAATCCACTTTGCTGCTGCAAATCTGCCAGACGCTGCCCGCTCATCTGCAGATTCTGTATGTCTCCGGCGAGGAAAGTCTGCGCCAGATCAAGCTGCGCGCCGCACGTCTGGGCGTCGATACGCCCAACCTCAGCCTGAGCTCTACCACCAATATTGAGTCGGTGGTCGATGCCATCCAGACCACCAAGCCCGACCTTGTGATGGTCGATTCGATTCAGACGATGAATCTTTCGGCGCTCAATTCCTCGTCGGGCAGCGTCACTCAGGTGCGCGAATGTACCCAGCTGCTGATCAACCAGGCAAAAACGCTGGAAATTCCGGTGTTCATCGTCGGACACGTCAACAAGGACGGCGCCATCGCCGGACCGAAGGTGATGGAGCACATGGTGGACGCCGTTCTCTACTTTGAAGGAGAGCGTAACCTGTCCTATCGTATTCTCCGCGCCATCAAAAACAGATACGGCTCCACCAACGAGATCGGCGTCTTTGAGATGGGCGACACCGGTCTGGACGAGGTCGCCAATCCCTCCAAAGCCATGCTGGAAGGCCGGCCGGAGAATGTTTCCGGCACCTGCGTCGCCTGTGTCATCGAGGGTTCCCGTCCGATTTTGGCAGAAGTGCAGGCGCTGGTATCCAAGAGCGGCTATGCTGTTCCAAAGAGAATGGCGACCGGCTTTGATTACAACCGTCTGTCGTTGATTTTGGCGGTGCTGGAAAAACGCTGCGGCTACTTTTTCGGCACGCTGGACGCTTATATCAACGTCATCGGCGGCCTGAAGCTGGACGAACCCGCCGCCGACCTGCCGATTGCGCTGTCGATGGTGTCCAACCTGACCGACAAGGTCATTCCGGACGACCTTGTCGCCTTTGGTGAAGTCGGACTTGCCGGCGAGATCCGCGCGGTCAACCGCGTACTGGTGCGGGTCAAGGAGGCGCAGCGCTTGGGATTTCGCCGCTGCATCCTGCCAAAGCAGTGCGTCGCGCCGATTGCCGACGAGGTGGACATCGAGCTGATCGGTGTCTGCAGTCTGAGTCAGGCGATTTCGGTCGCGCTGGGGTAAGGGAATGGACCGCTTTCTGCAGGAGCCAAACCTACCACAGTTGTCGGTTCGTGTGGCGGCAGTTTCCGAAGCTGCTCCAGCGCTGCACGATGCACTGAAAAGGCGCGGCATCCGCGTACTGCCGGTGCAGGCGGCTGCACAGATGGCGCCGCCGGTTGCCTCCCATGCGGACATGCACCTGCTGATGCTGGAGGGACAGACCGCGCTGGTTTCGCCGCATCAGCCAAAGCTTGCCGACGATTTGCGTCAGCTTGGCATCACAGTGCTGATTGGACAAGCGTTGGGAGAAACTTATCCGACAGATGTACCATACAATGTTGCTGTCGTAGGAAACTACTATATTTGTAATGTACATACCATTTCGGAAACGGCGCATCGCTGGCTGACCGCACATGGATTGCAGCCGATCCACACGCGCCAAGGTTACAGCAAATGCTCGGTGTGTGTGGTCAGTCCAAATGCAATCATCACGGCGGATTGTTCGATTGCCGGCGCAGCACGTGCAGCCGGACTGGACGTTTTGCAGATTCGCGCCGGACATATTCAAATACCAGTTTATGATACCGGATTCATCGGCGGATGCTGCGGCAAGCTGGCGCCGGATCAGATGGGATTTTATGGAGATGTTGACACACATCCAGACGGCGAAGCCATCCGAAACTTTTTGCAGCAACATGGCGTGCAGACAATCTGTCTGTGCGATGGACCGCTGACAGACATCGGCGGAATCATTCCGGTGATGGTTTCGGCGGACAAAACCAGATTATAAGCATCATGATCTGATTCGGAAAAAAAGCTCCCTCAATTTCGCTAAATTTTCATTTAGCGAAATTGGCAATACCAAAAAATGGGGCTTCCCTGCAACCAATCTGTCCGCCGTATCTGAGATGCTGTCCAAATCATCATTTAACAAACTGCAAACCAATTTTGTTTTTTATTATATTTTGGATGGAATTTGCGCGTTCTGACCGAACAAGCCGCCGGTTTGCCAGTAAAGAATCACTAAACATCCAATTTTAAGCCAAACACATCAATTTGGAGCGATCAAACAATTATGGATAAAAATATTCTGTTTGAATGTCCCGAAATCCTGCGGGAGTTTTTGTTTTATATGGAAACCATTCTGGGACGTTCGCCAAAAACGGTTCAAGGTTATTACATCGAGCTGCGGACCTTTTTTCGGTACATCAAGTCGGTCAAGGAGTTAAACCGTGTTCCGCAGAGCCTTCAGGAACTGGAAGAAATCTCGATTCAGGACCTTACCAAGGAGATGGTCTGCGGCGTGACCCTCAACGACATCTACGGCTTTCTGCATTTTTGTATGGATGTGCTGGGCAACAACACGGCCAGCCGGTCGCGCAAAATCGCCAGCATCCGCGGACTGTACAAATACCTGACCACCCGCACCAATTATATGGAAGAAGACCCGACCAAAAATCTGGACACGCCTTCCCAGCGCAAGAGTATTCCGAAATATCTGACACTGGAACAATCGCTGGAGCTGCTGGCGCATGTGCAGGACAGCTCTCCTGCTACCACTGCCCGTGATTACTGTATGATTACCCTGATGCTCAACTGTGGGATGCGTGTGTCCGAACTGGTGGGCATCAATTTGGAGGACATCCGCGATAACACCCTCAAGCTGCTGGGCAAAGGCAACAAGGAACGGATTGTCTTTCTCAACGAGGCGTGCATGACGGCACTGGAACAGTACCTGAAGTTTCGCAAGACGCCGGACACAGGCACCGATCGGACGGCACTGTTTTTGTCCAAGCAAAACCGCCGGATGACCGCCCGCCGCGTCGAACAGATCGTGCAGAAATACCTCAAAGCCAGCGGTCTGGACGGTCAAGGCATCTCTCCGCACAAGCTGCGACACACGGCCGCCACCCTGATGTATCAGCACGGCGGCGTAGATATCCGCGCACTCAAGGAAATTCTCGGACACGCCAACATCGGCACCACCGAAATCTACACCCACATCACCGACCGGATGATCGAGGACGCTGCCAATCGTTCGCCGCTGTCTGAGGTCAAACGCCGTCCCACCCAGCAGGAACTGCTGCTGGAGGAGCTGGAAAAGGAAAAGCAACAAAAGGAGAAAGAAAAAGAACCGGCAGCGGAGGAATAATACGACACGCTTCTCCCCTTCTTCCCTGCCCTTCCCTTTTATTCGACAAAATTAAAACAGCAAAAGAGAGCAAAATACAGGAGGAAAAACGATGGATCTCAAAGAAAAGGCCGTACTGGCCGTTGATGCGCTGGAAAAAGAATATCCAGACGCTGTCTGCTCGCTCGAATATGACCCTGCCAAGGCGTATGAGCTGCTCATCTCCACTCGCCTATCGGCACAGTGTACCGATGCACGGGTCAACATTGTGACCAAGGATCTGTTCCAGAAGTACACTTCCCTCGCCGACTTTGCAGCGGCGACCCAGGAGGAAATGGAGGAAGCGATCAAGACCTGCGGCCTGTTCAAGACCAAGGCGCGGGACATCATCGCCATGTCCAAGATGCTGCTGGAACAGTACGACGGCATCCTGCCGGACACCGTGGAGGAGCTGACCAAACTGCCAGGCATCGGACGCAAGACCGCCAACCTGATCGTCGGCGACATCTACCACAAACCGGCGGTGGTCTGCGATACCCACTGCATCCGCATCACCAATCTGCTGGGACTCAGCCAGGGCAAAGACCCGCTGAAGGTGGAAAAGCAGCTGCGCGCCATCCTGCCGATGGAGCGTGCTAACGATTTCTGTCACCGGTTGGTGCTGCATGGACGGGCGGTCTGTGTGGCAAACCGCCCTCAGTGCGACAACTGCTGCATGAAGGCATTTTGCAGCTTTGCAAACGGCGAACAGCCAAAGCCGGAAAAGGCAGCCAAACCCAAAAAGGCAAAATCCGCAAAGAAAGACTAGCTAAAGAAAGAGCGTGGACAGATTCAGACTGTCCACGCTCTTGTTGTTTTACGGTCTATGCTCGGTCAGATTCGTTCAGGACGACATAGGTGGTCGGCAGCATGCCATCACCAGTATATGGCAGCAGGTACTTTCTTTCGCAGAGGACTGCCACCGGCGCCGAGATGGCATCCTCAAAGAGTCGGAGATATGCCATCTCATGTGCCTGCTTTTTCAGATGGACCGGAACATGACTTTTCAGTATCGTTGTCACCACATCCATCATCGCTTCTGCTTCCTCTGCAATCTGCTCTGCCGCCACGGAGAAGATTTCCTTCAGCCGCTGCTGCTGCACAGCGGTCCACACGGGCGCATTGATGCTCAATCCCGACGCTGTGGAGAGGACATACCCCTTGCGCACCAGCTCGGCGGCGATCGCCCGATCATTCTCGCCAAAGTGCTGGTACTCTCTTCTGGCGATGTCCCAAAATACGTTGGTGATGTTCTGATGGCCGAAGAAATCAAAGTGCACCATCTCGCCGTTGAGCAGAAAATCCATAAACTGCACGCGGTCTCCGCGTTCACTCTCCATCGTCGAAACGCCGAAGGTAAACGCGGACAGTCTGTCGTTTGTCCTGCTTTTTTCCTTTCCCCAGACAAAACATTCGTTTCCTTCTTTGTCCTCCGGATAGACGATCTGAACCCTGTTCTGCAGTTTGTCCATCAGCGCCAGATACAGGAGAAATGCGCTCATCTGCCATTGATAGGTTTGATTGTGGTGTTTTACCCAATCAAATCCAAGGCGGCAAACTTCTTCCTTCTGCTCGTCGACCGTCTGCTGTACGATGTCTGCAATGCGCTCACAGAGTGCAGCTGTTTTGACGCTGACCTCGTTGATAAAGTCCTCGGTAAAGATGACGATGTTAGTATAGTAGCGGTTGCCGTCCTTTTTCAGCAGCTCATGTTGGTACAGTTCCTCCAGTCGGTCCTCCATATAAGGCAGAGCAACTCCGATTTCCAGGCTGATCTGCTCTGCGGTCAGCCGGTCGTTGTAGCAGGCAAACAGGATATTCTGGGAAATTCTGCTGTCGCACAGGTGACAGCAGGGACTGGCTCTCTTTCCCCAAAACTGGAGGGATAACTCTTTCGGATTGTAGCTTTGACTTCCATAGTTTCGTTCCATACTCATACCTTCTTTCAGAATGCGTCTTGATTTAAAAAGCAGGTATTTTACCATGCTTTCACTGACCGAGAGGGCGCGGGAGATCTGGGCGCAGGACTGATTCTCGATATAATAGAGGATCACCGCCTTGCGATATTTTTCGGACAGCAGCGAAAGTTCACGGCGCAGAAGATACAGCTGGTTGTCCTCCTCCGCGGCAAAGTCCTCCTCAAAGGGCAGAGTGTCGGGAAGTTCGCATTCCCGCTGCTTTGTTCGCTTTTTGCACCAGCCCTTGTAGACATTGCCTGCCACTGCCCACATAAACCCATAAAAGGCATGTTCGTCGCGCAGGCTGCCGACCGACTGATAGAGTGCAAGGATGATATCCTGTGCCAGCTCCTCCGCTTCCCACTGGTTGGATGTTCGTGCGCGGCAATAGGAAAGCAGCACTTTTACAATCTCTCCGATTTTGCTGTCGAGCTGTTCCTTCTCCACCATGGCACCTCCCTTCTATTGATTGGTTTGGTCGTATCAAACCATCTCATCACCGGTGATTTCACTGATATAGTGGAACGAAACGTCGTTTGGTTAATCTTTGCCGATAAATTTTTTATAATTTGATCCAAAATGGACAGAGATACATAAAGAGAACAAAAAAGGAGGAAGAAATCAACGTTCCTCCTCCCTTGTTATCCGTTTATAAAGCCTCGTACACCTGCTGTTCCACCGGTTCCAGCCATTCGTTCGCGGTTTCTGTGCCAGGAACCTCCACCGAAAGATGTGCAAACCAGCTGTCTTTGGCGGCACCGTGCCAGTGTTTTACCTCCGGCGGGATGACCACAACATCACCGGCATGCAGTGCTCTTGCTGGCTGTCCCCATTCCTGATACCAGCCCTGACCGGCTGTGCAGAGCAGAATCTGTCCGCCGCCGGTTTTTGCGTGATGGATGTGCCAGTTGTTGCGGCAGCCAGGCTCAAAGGTGACATTGCCGATGATGACGCCTTCGGTGGTCAGCATCTTCAGATAACTCTGACCCTGGAAAAACTTTCCGTATGGATTTTCCTCTCCCATCTCAAAAATGGGGTTGATGTCTGGTGTTTTCATGATGATTACTCCTTTGCAATTTCATTGATCGCGGCGATGGCATTGAGGGTGCGTGGAAAACCGATCATTGGCATACACCAGGTGACCGCGTCGATCAGGACAGGACGCCGGTTGCCCACCTGAAGATTTCCGGCAATGTGCGCTTTCAGCTGGGACTCGCATCCTCCCAGCGCACACAACGTGCAAAAGGTCAGCAGTTCGCGGGTCGAAAGCTCCAATGTATCTCTGGTATAGAAATCGCCAAAGCAGTAGGCGGACAGCGCATCCTGAATATGTTTTAATTCTTCGGGCGCAGTGCTGCGGTTGTGGTCGATGGTCTGTCTGCCAAAGATGGCATACTGTGCTTCCAATCCCTTTTGCAGTCGGGTGTCCGGCTGCACAGTGGACTGGCTTTGAGGCAGCTCTATTCCCTTCTGACGCAGAACCTCCTCTACCAGCTGCAGCGCATCCATCACTCTGGGATAGCCGACATAGGGTGTTGTCTGCATCACCGCTTCGACCATCTGTTCCGCAGTGACACCCTGTTCCAGTGCATCCTCCACCTGCTGCTTTAAAGAACAGTTGCTGCCCAGTGTTGTCAGCACGGCCAGAGAAATCAGGCTGCAAAGCTGTGGTTCCAGCGAAACATTGGGCTGCACCTGTGTCTGCTGAAAGGCATTCACGATTTTTTGAAGTTCTTCCATTTTGTTAAAACCTCCCGTGCATCATCTTGTTTCTTTTTACCTATATTATAGTACCATGCACACGCAATGTCCAATGCCTATTATTGTTATGTTGTCATTCCTGAAAAGCATAACAGAAAAAACAGGGACACAGAAGATTCTGTGTCCCTGTTTGCTGTATCAAAGTATCCTACTGCGGCAGAAAAACGGAGGTAACAGACTACTGCCGCAGTAGGACGAATGGTTTAGTCCTTCATGAAGTCCTTCAACTTGTCAAAAAATCCTTTTCGTTTTCGGTAGTTTTTCTCACCTGTCATGCTGTCAAACTCCTTGAGGGCATCCTTCTGCTTGGTGCTGAGATTGGTTGGAACCTCAAGGTTGACGCGGACATACTGGTCACCGCGTCCACGTCCGTTGATATACGGAATACCCTTGTTGCGCAGACGGAAAACGGTTGCCGGCTGGGTTCCCTCTGGGATGTTGTATTTAACCTTGCCGTCGATGGTTGGAACGACGACCTCGTCGCCCAGGACTGCCTGCGGGAAGGTAATCGGGATTTCGCACCAGACATCGAAGCCGTCGCGCTCGAACAGCGGATCAGGACGGACCGACACAGTGACGTTGACATCGCCGGCAGGACCGCCGTTGACGCCGTGGTCACCCTGACCGCGCAGAACGAAGGTCTGACCGTTGTCGATACCAGCTGGAACATCCACTTCCAGTTTGACCGATTTTCTGACGCGGCCCATGCCCTTACATTTTTCGCACGGAGTTTTGATGACCTTACCGGAGCCGGAGCACTTGGAGCAGGCTTTGACGCTCTGAACCACACCAAATGGGGTTCTCTGCTGGACGCGCACCTGACCGGAGCCGTGACATTCTGGACAGGTTTCAGGGGTAGTACCCTTGGCAGCGCCGGTACCGGAACAATCCTCACACTTAATCAGGCGGCTAAAGCTGATTTCCTTTTTGCAGCCTTTGGCAGCCTCCATAAAGGAGAGAGCGATGTCGATGTTGATATTGTTGCCTCGAATCGGTGCATTCGGGTTGCGGGTACGGCTGGAACCGCCGAATCCGCCAAATCCGCCGCCGCCAAAGAAGCTATCAAAGATGTCGCCGATATCGCCGAAGTCGAAACCGCCGGCACCAAAGCCGCCAGCGCCGCCGCCATAGCTTGGATCGACACCGGCATGACCGAACTGGTCATAACGGGCACGTTTTTCCGAATCCGAGAGGACAGCATAAGCCTCGTTGACCTCTTTGAATTTTGCTTCAGCCTCTTTATCGCCAGGGTTCAGGTCAGGGTGATACTGTTTTGCCAGCTTACGGTAAGCCTTTTTCAGCTCATCATCCGAGCATCCCTTCTGAACACCCAGCACTTCATAATAATCTCTTTTTTCCTCTGCCACTCTTTTGTTCACCTACCTACTTTTTCTTTCCCACCTTTTCTTTGCTAAAAGAAAAGGTGGGTCCAAAAGAAAAGTGTTTATCTCTCAAGTTAGTTTATGGATTTATCTTTGGATAACTGCTTCCACGTTAGGAGTTTTTCTCTCCCAGAGATAAAGCAGACCCAAAAGAAATTGCCTCCCGAGATACGCTTCTTCCTTTTATTCGCGTACATACCATGAGGATTGGAGCGGTGACCCCAATCCTCATGAACAATTATCTTGCAATCAGAGAAGATTAAACCTCTTTGAAGTCAGCATCTACAAAGCCATCGTTGTTCTGATTGTTGTCGTTGCCGCCCTGTGCGCCCATGTCAGGACCTGGCTGACCAGCCTGTGGGTTGACATTCTGATACAGTTTTGCGGATACATCGTAGAATTTCTTCTGCAGATCCTCCTGTTTAGCTTTGATGTCGTCCAGGTTGGAACCTTTGACAGCTTCTTTCAGAGCGTTCAGCTTGGTTTCCAGCTCGCCCTTGTCAGCAGCGTCGATCTTGCCGTCGAGGTCTTTCAGAGTCTTTTCGGTCTGGAAGATCATCTGGTCTGCGCCGTTGCGGATATCAACTTCCTCACGCTGTTTCTTGTCAGCTTCTGCATACTGCTCAGCTTCTTTGACAGCCTTTTCGATGTCGTCCTTGGACATGGAGGTGGAAGAAGTGATGGTGATGTGCTGTTCCTTGCCGGTGCCGAGGTCTTTTGCGGATACATGAACGATACCGTTTGCGTCGATATCAAAGGTAACTTCGATTTGTGGAGTACCTCTCATTGCTGGAGCGATACCATCCAGACGGAACATACCCAGTGTCTTGTTATCTTTAGCCATTTCACGCTCGCCCTGCAGAACATGGATATCAACCGAGGTCTGATTATCAGCAGCGGTGGTGAAGATCTGGGATTTCTTAGTTGGGATGGTGGTGTTTCTCTCGATGATCTTGGTGGATACACCGCCGAGGGTTTCCAGACCAAGGGACAGAGGAGTAACGTCGAGCAGCAGCAGACCTTTTACTTCGCCAGCCAGAACGCCGCCCTGGATAGCAGCACCAACAGCTACACACTCATCAGGGTTGATGCCCTTGAATGGGTCTTTGCCGGTGATTCTCTTAACAGCTTCCTGAACAGCTGGGATACGGGTGGAACCGCCAACCAGCAGAACTTTGTTCAGGTCGGATGGAGTGAGGCCTGCATCGGACAGAGCCTGATTTACTGGGCCCATGGTCTTTTCAACGAGGTCTGCGGTCAGCTCATTGAATTTTGCACGGGTGATGTTCATGTCAAAGTGTTTTGGACCGGTAGCGTCTGCGGTGATGAATGGCAGGTTAACGTTTGCCTGGGTCATACCGGACAGCTCGATCTTTGCTTTTTCAGCAGCTTCTTTCAGTCTCTGCATTGCCATCTTGTCGCCGGACAGGTCAATGCCGTTTTCTTTCTTGAATTCGGATACAAAGTAGTCGATCAGTCTCTGGTCGAAGTCATCGCCGCCCAGTCTGTTGTTACCAGCGGTTGCCAGAACTTCCTGTACGCCGTCGCCCATCTCGATGATGGATACATCGAAGGTACCGCCGCCCAGGTCGTATACCATGATCTTCTGATCGGTTTCTTTATCAACGCCGTAAGCCAGAGCAGCTGCGGTTGGCTCGTTGATGATACGTTTTACATCCAGGCCAGCGATCTTACCAGCATCCTTGGTTGCCTGACGCTGTGCGTCGGTGAAGTATGCAGGAACGGTGATAACAGCCTCGGTGACAGGCTCACCCAGATATGCCTCTGCGTCAGCTTTGAGCTTCTGCAGAATCATTGCGGAGATTTCCTGTGGGGTGTAGGATTTGCCGTCGATGGTTACTTTGTAGTTGGTGCCCATCTCACGTTTGATCGAGCTGATGGTTCTGTCAGCGTTGGTAACAGCCTGACGTTTTGCAACCTGGCCGACCATTCTTTCACCGGTCTTGGAGAAAGCAACGACGGATGGAGTGGTGCGAGCGCCTTCTGGATTTGCGATAACGACTGGTTCGCCGCCTTCCATAACGGCTACGCAGGAGTTTGTAGTACCTAAGTCAATACCGATAGTTTTTCCCATGATAAATTACCTCCATTTTTTTCTATAAATAAATGATATGTTTTAACAAAATTTAGTTTGCAACTTTGACCATTGCATATCGAACAACGCGGTCGCCGATTTTGTAGCCTTTCTGCAAAACCTGAGCAACAACGTTTTCGCCGTAGTTTTCATCCTCCACATGCATCACTGCGTTGTGAAGATCAGAGTTAAACGGTTCGCCCTCCTTGCCGATTTCCTCCACCGACAGCTCGTGCATCGTTTTGATAAACGACTGGAAGATCATGTCGATGCCCTTTTTGAAGGCCTCGTCCGAACATTCGGTCTGCATGGCTCTTTCAAAGTTGTCGATAATCGGCAGGAATTTTTCGACGGTGTCCGCCTTTGCCTGTGGATAGATCGCATCTTTTTCCTTGATGGAACGTTTGCGATAGTTGTCATATTCTGCCAGCGTGCGCAGCAGGCGGTCGTTGAGCTGGTCCAGCTGCTCCTGCAGCTTCTGCTCAGCGGTTTCCTGTTCCGGTTGTGCTTCCGGTGTGCTGTCCGCAGCTTTGGTTTCCTCCGGTGCTTCTACCTTTGCGTCCTGTTCGGGCGCCGACTGTTGGTCTTTTTTCTTTTTCTCCGGCACGTCCATATCTCCTTTTTATCCCGATTCTGTGTATTTCAGATTGTATTCTGCATTATGGTTGTTCCCGCATTGCTTCGCTGAGAAGCTCGCTTAGCATTCTGGCAAAGTATTCGATATGCGGAATCAGCTTTGGATATTCCATCCGCACCGGTCCGACCAGCGCCAGCGTTCCGCAACGGGAAGGTCCGATGTTGTAGCGAACTGCCACCACCGAAGCGTTTGCAAGCTCCATGCTGTTGTTTTCCTTGCCGACGGTGACGCGAACATCGAAGTTTCCGTCGCCCAACAGCTCGATGGCCCGCTCCTTCTTTCCCAGCATCAGCAGAAGATCTTTGGAAAAGTCTTTCATCTCATCATACGCCAGGAGGTTGGTCATTCCGCGGGTGCAGAACTGTCCGTCGTTGATCTCTTTGCACAGCGAGTAGATTGCAGTCAGCAGGCTGGTGAACACCTCGGTGTAATCCCCTACCGAAAATGTCAGGGAATTGATGTAGGCCGACGAGATCTCGTTGATGCTCTTCCCTGCCAGCCTTGCATTGGCAAAGTTGGTGAAGAACTCGCAGATATTCTTTGTGACCTCAAAATCCACCCTGCATACTCGGCTCTTGACCGCACCGTTGGAGGCGATCACCATGATGATGACGGTTCGTTCGGCGGCGGGAATCAGCTCGATGTGCCGAACCAGCACTTCCGGCGGCGTTGTGGTCGAGGAGATCGCAACACAGTGGGTGTAATCCGCCAGCGCCTGTGCTGCATCCGAGAGCAGCCGATCTGGGTCTGGGTCACGGACGTTGAACATCGCTTCGATGGCCGCCATCTCTTTTGGAGAGATGGGACTTGGTACCATCAGATGGTCGATGTAGTACCGATAGCCCATGTGGGAAGGCACCCTTCCTGCCGAGGTATGAGGCTGCTCGAGCAGACCCATGTCAAACAGAATCGCCATATCATTTCGAATGGTTGCCGGTGAAGCCACAATGTCCAGCAGCGACGCGATACGCTTGGAGCCGACCGGCTCACCGGTTCTGGTGTATTCTTCAATGATAGCCTTGAGGATCTTTTGTTTTCGATTGTCCAATTCCAAAGCCATCACCTCTTTTGATTCTTTAGCACTCATCATCCTTAAGTGCTAAACATAATTTAACACGATTCCCAATCAATGTCAAGGGGTTTCATAAAATATTAACAACTTGATGCAAGTTTGTTCTTATCTGCCCTCTGGAAGGTTTTTCTTTTTGCAAAACAGCTCCCTTTTCCCCATTTACAGCTTCTGCGTTGTGTGGTAAACTCAAATTCGGATGTAAATGAGTTTCCATATAAGATAGGAAGCAAACAAAGGAGGAATTTTCTTTGCAGATTACAAAACCCTCTCCCCGACGCCTCTTGTTCTATCTGGCGGTCGTGGTTCTGTCGGTCGTCTATCTGCTGGTCGGCGCAAAGCTGTGGGTGGACCAGGCAAACTTGTTTCGCAACGAAACCGAGCTAGTGTCCGAAAAGGCAAAGGTGCTTTTGATTTTGTACGACCGCAATGATATTGGAGAGATCGGCGGAAATGTATATTATGAACAGGTCATCACCTTCCAGGCGCAGTTTCTGTCGGGTGAACAGGAGGGCGAAACGGTCATCGCCACCCAGACCATCGACAACATGACCACCACCGGCTCCATCCCTGTTCAGGTGGGCGACAAAATCTTTCTGACACAGGTGGAGCTAAACGGCGAACAACAGTGGGTCGCCGGCGATTACTGCCGCACCGACGGACTGTTGATTCTGGGCGGTGCCTTCCTTCTTGGACTGCTCATTCTGGGCGGACTCACCGGCGTCAAGACGATTTTGTCGCTGGGCTTTACCTGCCTTGCAGTGTTTGTAGTCTTTGTTCCCGCCATTCTGGCAGGATGTAATCCTTATTTTATCTCGATTGTCACCTGCCTGTATGTCATCGCGATGACACTGGCGCTGGTCAGCGGTCCCAGCCGCAAAAGTCTGTCGGCGGCACTGGGATGCACCGGCGGCGTTCTGGTTGCCGGACTGCTCACCATCCTGATGGAGCAGATGCTGCATCTGAGCGGCTACCTCGACGACGAAACGATGTACGTTTCGCTGCTCAACGAGACAAATCCCATCGACCTGAAGGCGATCATCTTCGCCGCCATCATCATCGGCGCCATGGGTGCGACGATGGACGTGGCAATGGACATCACCTCTGCCCTGTTCGAGATCCGCCGCAAGGTGCCGGATATCTCCTTCTGGCATCTGGTGCAGTCGGGCTTCACCATCGGACGGGACATCATGGGCACCATGGCAAACACACTGATTCTTGCCTATATCGGCGGCTCGCTGACGACGGTGCTGCTGTACGCCTCCTATCAGGCGAGTCTCGAACAGCTGCTCAACCGCGAGCTGATCGTGGTCGAACTGCTGCAGGCGCTGTGCGGAAGCATCGGCATCCTGTGTACCATCCCGATCACGGCGCTGATCGGCGCGGGACTGGCCTGCCACAGCCGTACAAAACCGGAGCAAGAGCAGGTAGACCAACTGCCGGAGCTTTCAGAAGCATCGGAAAGCAATACAGAAGAATAAACAAAAAATGTGCGGGGTCTGCATCAAAAGGATGCTTCCCCGCACATTTTTTATGCGCCGTCCGGCGTTTATTTTGCACGATAGGTGATGATGTCCACGTCGATTTCGGTATCCAGCGTCCCGAGCGCGTGCAGACGGGCGGTGGTTTCGACCGAGGACTTGTAGTAATACGGCGTCATGGTGAACAGGTGGTCGATGTCCTCCTGGCACGGCAGCGAGATGGTGGCAGACACCTTGTGTTTGCCGATCATCTCAAATCCCTCGTAGACGTGGTCGAACTTCTCGTTCTCGTACGGCTCGTCGTAGATGCGCTCCTTGAGCTGCCAGAGGTGGCGGGTCGAGGTGACCGCAAACACCAGAATTCCTCCGCGCTTGAGCACACGGCGGTATTCCTCGATGCACACCGGTGCAAAGAGGTTGGTCACCACATGGCAGCTGTGGTCCTTGACCGGCAGCTCAAAGACGCTTGCCACCGCATACTGTACCTTTGGCGCGATTTCAGGCAGACGAGCGACAGCTTTGGCGGCGGCATCCACCGCAAACTTGGAGATGTCGATGCCGACCATCGAGAATTCCTGACCGGCATCGGCACAGGCTTGCGCCAGACGATTGGTATAGTATCCTTCGCCGCAGCCGGCGTCCACCATCTGAAGCGGGACATTCTTTTTGCAGTATTCCAGCACGGCGGCATTGAGTGCGTCGCTGACCGGCTGGTAATATCCCTTGCTCAAAAATTCGCGGCGCGCACGCACCATCTGTTTGTTGTCGCCAGGGATTTTGGCGTGCATCCGGCTGGAGGGCAGCAGATGCAGATAGCCCGACGACGCCAGATCAAAGCTGTGTCCGTTGCGGCAGCAAAAACGGTTCCCCTGCTGCTCCAGTCGGGTGCGGCAGTTGGGACAAAGCAGAATACTCATAACAAGGATGCCTCCCTTTGATGTTGATGGGGTCTGCCCGTCAAAGCGGGCGAATGGTGTCCGATTTCAGGATTGCCATGGTCAGGGTGCGGGTGCCGTTCTTTCCAAAGAAGGCGGTAAAGACGCCGCGGGTGCGGTCGACGCTCATCACCTGTCCCCTGCCAAAGTTTTTGTGTTCGATTTTAAGCCCGGGATACAGCCGCAGCTGGTTTGCGCCGATCGACAGATCCTTTTCCTGCGGATGCAGCAGCCGGTCGAGAAACCGCGACGGAACCACCGGATCGTTTGCAGAAAACTGCGCACAAGGCAGCACCAACCGGCGGCGGGCACGGGTGCAGGCGACATAGAACAGACGCGCTTCCTCCTCCATTTCCTCCTCCATCTCGAGCTTGTACTTTTCCACTGCTCCGTGGGCCGGAAATACATCTTCCAGACAGTCGAGCAGCACCACCGTGTCAAACTCCAAACCCTTGGCGGCGTGGGCGGTGGTCAGTGTGAGTCTTGCGCCGCGCTGTTCGGCGTGCTGAGCGATAACCTCGTCGAGCTCGTCGATGCGGTCGAGAAACTCCTCCACCGTTTTGGTGCGGGAGGCAAGACTCATCAGGACGTTGAGCTTCTGCGCCTGCAGCGAATAGCCCGAACCGCTGATATATTCCAGATAATCGGCATAACCGATCTGATGCAGGATGCAGTCGAGCGCCTTGACCGGCGGCATGGCATGCAGTCGGTCGATCATCGCGCCGATGTAGCGGATGCGTCCGGTGTTCTGGTTTTCGTCGCACAGCTCGATGATTCGGTCAAAGAAGCTCTCGCCTGATACAAGCGGCGCCGTCGAAACGTGCGGCAGCATGTTGCGCTTAATGCAGGATGAGGTCTTGTAGAAGATGCGGGAGAAGGCGTCGTAGTCGTTTTTATCGTAACTGAGCGAAAAGAAGGCAAGGATGTCGGTGACGACGTAGTGATGACTCAGCCTCGTGCGATGCTCACGGATGAAAAAATCGACGTCGTTGCGCTCGAGCATGTCCGCCATCGGCACCGCGGACAGGTTGTTGCGGTAGATGATGGCGGTGGTGCCAGGCTCGGTCAGATAGGCTTCGATCGCAAGCCGGTACTGCTCGGACAGGTCGCGCAGCCGCACGATCTCGATCGGGATTCCCTGCGGATTGTTGGTGAACATCCGCTTGGGGTATCGCTCGCGGTTGAGCGAGATAAAATGATTTGCGTGCTCGACGATCTCCTTGCTGCTGCGAAAGTTTTCTTCCATCTTTAACAGCGTGGCGTTCGGGTACTTTTTCGGAAAGTCCAGCAGGTACTGCGGACAGGCGCCGCGAAAGCGGTAGATGCTCTGGTCCTCGTCTCCGACCAGAAACAGGTTTTCCTCACCCTTTGCCAGCAGGTCGATGACCGCATACTGCAAGCGCGAGGTATCCTGCGCCTCATCGACGCACAGATAGCGGTATCGGCGGCGGTAGTGATGGAGGATGTCGGGATACTTTTTAAAGATGGTCAGCGTGTAGCCGAGCATGTCGTCAAAGTCCATCCGGTCGTGCTCACGCTTCCACGCCGAATACTGCTGATAGAGCTTCCACAGCTGCCGGATCTGGGTTTCCAGCACCTTGGGATCTTCCGCCTCAGCCTGAGTGAGCATCGCATTTTTGATGAAGCTGAGGTTGGACACCAACTCCTCCTCCAGATCCTCGGACAAAAACTCGCCGTTTGTCTGCTGGTACAACTCGCGCAGAGCCGCGTGACGCTCCGCCGGTTCGATCAGCTTGGGTGCGGTTCCGCCGGTCAGCTTGCAGTAGCTTCCTACCACGCGGTAACAAAAGGCGTGGATGGTACAAAATTGCGGCAGCTCTCCGCCAAGATCCCCAAAGAGCGACTCAAAGCGGCGGCGCATATCCAGCGCCCCCGCTTTGGAAAAGGTGATGGTCAGGATGGAACGCGGGTCGATGCCGCAGCGATAAATCAAGTGGGCGATGCGCGCCACCATGACGGTGGTTTTGCCAGCGCCTGGCACTGCCAGCAGCAGCACCGGACCTTGTACGGTCAGCACAGCCTGTTTCTGCTGCTCGGTCAGCTCGATCCCAAATCGTTCCTTCAGATACGCAGTGATCTCCTGCGTCATGATTCTTCCTCCGTATGATGCGCCTGATAAGCGTGACGCTGTTCCGGTGTTTCAGGGTGACGTCCGTCCAGATCACACACCTCCACTCCGCTGCGCGGCGCCTGATCCTCAGGATGGTAGTTGACCTTCTGGAAGATCGGGTGTTCCTCGGAGGCAAAATCCGGCGTCTGAGTTTTCATTCCCTTTTTGCCCAGCAGATATTCTGCCAGATTGCGGATGAGCGAATAGATGACCGCGAAGGTCGGCACACCGATGAGCATGCCCACAAAACCGAACAATCCGCCAAAGAAGGTGACGGCGAAGATGACCCAGAAGGCGGACAGGCCGGTGGAGTCGCCCAGAATCTTTGGACCGATGATGTTGCCGTCCAGCTGCTGAAGAATCAGCACGAAAACGGCAAAGATCAGCGACTTGATCGGGTCAGCGATCATGATGATAAAGATGCTGGGGATGGCGCCGATAAACGGACCAAAGTATGGGATGACGTTGGTAACGCCGACGATGAAGCTGACCAGCACGGTATACGGCATACCCAGCACAGTGCAGCCGATAAAGCACAGAACACCGATGATGGCAGAGTCCAAAATTTTACCGGAGATAAAGCCACAGAAGATGGCGTTGCTGTCGTGGGTGAGGTTGAGCAGTGCTTGAGTGAAGCGGCGCGGGAAGAAAGCAAACATCAGCTTTTTGACCTGCGCATAGAACACTTCTTTGGACAGCAGCAGATAGATGGCGATGATAATGCCGACGATCACGTTGAGCAAACCGCTGGTAAAGCGAACCACGCCGCCAAAGAGGTTTGGCAGCACCTGTGTCAGGAAGGTATAGCTGCGGGCAGCCAGACGCTGCAAAGCAATCGACGGGTCGGAGATGTCGATGCCAAATGCGGACATCACCATCACCAGCACTTCATTGGAGCCATATTCCTCGACCAGGTCGCCCAGAATGAGCTGGGCCTTTGGCAGAAATTCATAGATGGAGGTTGCCAGGCTGTCGATGCTTTCCACGATCTGCGGGATCAGGATTGCCAGGAAGATGGCAACCACCGCTACGGCAAACAGCAAAGTAATCAGGACACCCAGCCGGCGGCGTCCGCGCGGAGTCATCGAATTGCCAAAGAGGTTGGGGAACACCTTCTGTTCCAGCCAGTTGAGCACCGGATTGAGGATATATGCCAATGCAGCGCCGTAGATAAACGGAATCAGCAGATTGACCACGCCTCCGAGCACCCGTCCGACGGTGGTGTGTTCATTGATTAAATAGAAAAAGCAGATAGAGGCTGCGATGACCAGAAAAGCATAGACTGCAATCGACAGATATTTTTTGTTGATCTGAAATTTCAAATGACATCTCCCCTAATATTTATTCCCTACCTTTTCTTTGCTAACTTACTTTTTCTTTGCTAAAAGAAAAAGTAAGCAAAAAGAAAAGGTAACGCTTCGCGATGCACTATTTTGGTTTGCTAAAAGAAAAAGTAAGCCAAAAGGAAAGTTAACGCTTCGCGATGCATTATTTGGGTTGGCAGAAAAACGAAAGCCAAAAGAAAAGGTAACACTTCGAGGTGTACAATTTTAGTTTGTACCTCCGCAGAGCAGAAACGCTTTCATAAGAATAACGAAGCTATGCAGTGTAATTTTTCACCTTTGAAAGAAAGATTTGTGTTTTTGTCGGATTTACTGTTCGCTTTCCTCCTCCGAAAGCTCCAGCCACTCCTCACTGAACGCATCGTTGTCGTTTTTGAGCTGTTCGATCTGCTGGCAGATCTCCTCCACTTTCTGATAGTCGGCGGCAATCGCTGGGTCCGCCATCTGGGCAGTCAGCTCCTCGATGGTCTGCTCGTTTTGCTCGATGGTTTTTTCCAGCAGCGCGATCCGCTTTTTGACGGCGACCTGTCGTGCGCGGTCGGCCTTGGTGCGATAGAACTTCTGGGTGGCAGCCTTTTTCTCCTCAGTGGCCTCCACCTTTTTGGGCTGTACCTCCACCTTGTGCTCCAGATAGTAGTCGTAGCGTCCGTTATAGACCTCGTATCCGTCGGAGGACATCTCGATGATTTTGGTCGGGATACGGTTTAACAGGTAACGGTCGTGCGATACCATCAGGATGGTGCCATCGAAGCTTTCCAGCGCATCCTCCAGCATCTCCTTGCTGCCGATGTCCAGATGGTTGGTCGGCTCGTCGAGGATGAGGACGTTTCCGCGCTCCAGCATCATGACGGCAAAGGCAACCTTGGCGCGTTCGCCGCCGGATAAACTGCCTACCTGCTTGTAGACATCGTCGCCCGAAAGCAGTACCCGTCCCAGGATATTGCGCACTTCCACCTCATACATATTGGGAAAGCGGTCCCAAATTTCGTTGATGGCGGTTTTTTCGGGGTGGAGCTGGCGGTTTTCCTGTTCGTAATAGGTGGTCTTGACCTTCTGTCCCCATTCAAACGAACCTTCCGCCAGCGGAATTAGGTTCTGAATGGCCTTGAGCAGAGAGGACTTGCCCACACCGTTCTGACCGATGATGGCGATTTTTTCGCCGCGCAGGATGTCCAGCTGCATATTGCGGCACAGCACCTTGCGGTTATCTCCTTCGCCGACGGCGATGCTCATATTTTTGCCGTGGAAGACGTCCTTCACCGGCGGCTCATCGTAGTCAAACTGGAAGGCAGCCTTCTTTTCCCAGATGACCGGTTTTTCGATGCGGTCCATCCGTTCCAGCGCCGCCAGTCGGGACTTGGCGCTCTTGGAGGTGGAGGCGCGGGCGATGTTCTTTGCCACAAACTCCTCCATCGACTTAATCTGCTCCTGCTGCTGTTCGTACTCCTTGAGCTGACGCTCGACGCGCTCCTTCTTCTGGACGACGTAGGACGAATAGTTGCCGCGGAAGCAGGTCAGCACGGTGCGCTCCAGCTCCCAGATGTGATCGACCAGACGGTTTAAGAAGTAACGGTCGTGCGAAACGACCAGGATCGCTCCCTTGTAGGAGGAAAGATAGTCCTCCAACCAGCCCAGCGTCTTAAAGTCGAGGTGGTTGGTCGGCTCGTCGAGGATGAGCAGGTCGGGTTCGAGCAGCAACAGCCGCGCAATGGCAAGGCGGGTCTTTTCGCCGCCCGAGAGGTTGTCGGTGATGATATTGCGGTCGTAGTTTGCAAAGCCCATGCCGCCCAGGATGGTATTGATCTTGACGTCGATGTGATAACCGTCGCGCGCCTCAAAGCGGGCGAGCTTTTTCTGATACTCCGCCGACACCTGTTCGTAAGTCTGCGGGTCGTCGTGGACCTGTGCCATCTGCTTTTGCAGGGCATCCACCTCTTTGCCCAGTGCGATGAGGTCGGCAAAGACCGCCTCCATCTCCTGCTGGATGGTTTTGCCGTTAGAGAGTCCACTGTTCTGTTTGAGGTAGCCGATGACCTTGCCGTTGGTGACGCTGACCGAGCCTTCCTCATAATCAAGCCCGCCGGTCAGCACATTTAACAGGGTGGTTTTTCCCTCACCGTTAGGGCCGACCAGACCGATGCGGTCCTTTTCGTTGATGGTGGCGCTGACATCGCGCAGGATGCAGTCGGCGCCGTAATATTTGAATACATTTTCAAGCGATACAATCATATTGTCTACTTATCTCCATATTGATAAAAAATAGCAGAAACCTGCTATCCTCTATATTAACATATTGTTCCACCTCACTCAATACCTTTTGGATACAATCAAAAGAGTTTCTCTGTTTTCAGCATCTATTAAATAGGAAAGTTTTTTATTTTATCTTGTTTTACATGGAAATTTTTCTACACGGGTGAAGGATGGGAAGAAAATCGCGTCGAAAGGATGAAAAAAGCAGAAAGGTGTTTTCAAAGGTCTAATTTTGTTGTATAATGAAATTACCTATTTAACCGAATTTTTCGATGGAGGTTTATCCATGCTTTTGATTCACGCCCACGTATACACCATGCAGCCGTCCGAACAGGGCTTTGTCACCTACTCCGACGGTTTTGTGCAGACCGAAAACGACAAGATCGTCGCCGTCGGTCCGATGAGTGACTGCCCTGAGCTGAGTGGCTTTGCCGCAGATCAGGTGCTCGACCTTGCGGGCGCCATGGTCTGCCCTGGCTTCATCGACGCCCACTGCCACATGGGCCTTGCCGAGGAGGGCTTAAACTTTGAGGGAGACGACCTCAACGAGATCACCGACCCTGTCACTCCGCAGCTGCGCGGCATTGACGCCATCAACCCATTAAACCGCAGCTTTGACGAGGCGGTGGACGCCGCCGTCACCACCGTTGTCACCGGTCCTGGCAGCGCCAACGCCATCGGCGGACAGTTTGCCGCCATCAAGACCTATGGACGCAACGTCGACCGCATGATTCTGCGCGCACCGGTGGCAATGAAGTTTGCACTGGGAGAAAACCCCAAGAACTGCTACAACGACAAGTCGGAAACGCCGATGACCCGCATGGCGACCGCTGCTCTCATCCGCGAACAGCTGCAGAAGGCGCTGCGCTACCATGAGGATCTGCTCAAAGCCGAGGAGGACGAGGACACTGATCCGCCGGATTTTGACGCCAAATGCGACGCGCTGCTGCCGGTAGTCCGCGGCGAGCTGAAGGCACACTTCCACTGCCATCGCGCCGACGACATCTTCACCGCTATCCGCATCGCCAAGGAGTTCTCGCTCGACTATGTGCTGGTACACTGCACCGAGGGCCACCTCATCGCCGAGGACCTTGCCGAGGAACAGGCAAAGGTGATCACCGGTCCGCTGATGACCACCCGTTCCAAGCCGGAGCTGCGCAACGCCACCGACAAAAACTCTGGCATCCTGTCCAAGGCCGGCATCCCCTGTGCTATCTGTACCGACTATAACGTCATGCCTATCGGGATGCTGCCCATCTGTGCAGGCATGGCCGTCCGCGAAGGAATGGACTATCTGCAGGCACTGGCAGCCATCACCATCCATCCGGCACAGATCGTCGGCATCGACGACTGCGTCGGCTCGCTTGCTCCAGGCAAGGACGCCGACCTGGCAGTATTTGCATCCGACCCGCTGACCATCGCCGCAAAACCTGCGCTTGTCATGATAAACGGCAAAATCGTAAGGAGGTAACCATTTATGAGGATCATCACTTCAGAAACCATCACCCGCACCGTCAAAAACCTTTGTCTGCGTGCAAACAAGTTTTTGCCGTCGGACATCAAGCTGACGCTGGATACCGCGTATGACTACGAGATTTCTCCGAACGGCAAGCGCGCCATCCACAGCATCATCGAAAACTACAAGCTCTCCCAGCACACCAACATCCCGATCTGTCAGGACACCGGCATGGTCGTTGTCTTTGCCGAGATCGGTCAGGACGTCCACATCGTCGGCGAGCTGTTTGAGGATGCGGTCAACGAAGGTGTCCGTCAGGCTTACACCGAGGCAAATCTGCGCAAATCGGTGGTCAATGATCCGCTCAACCGCGTCAACTCGGAGGACAACACTCCTGCCATCATCCATACCCGTCTGGTACAGGGCAACGGAATCGCTCTGACCGTCATCCCGCAGGGTGCCGGCAGCGAAAACGCCAGCGCCATGAAGATGTTCCATGCCAGCGCCACCCGCGAGGACATCATCTCATTCGTGGTCAACTGCGTCCAGGAAAACCGCGGCAAAGCCTGCACACCGCTGATTATCGGCGTGGGCATCGGCGGCAACACCGAGATGTGTACACTGCTTGCCAAGAAAGCACTGTGCCGTGATCTGTTCACCTACAACCGCAAGCTGTACTACACCGATATGGAAAGCGAGATCCTCGACCGCGTCAACCGTCTGGGCATCGGTCCGGAGAATATGGGCGGCTCGGTCACTGCGCTGGCTGTCAATATCATCTCCTACCCTACCCACGTTTCCAGTCTGCCGGTTGCCGTCAACATGGGATGCCATGTGACCCGCCACGCAACCGAAGTCATCTAAAGAACCCCCTTCTCTGTCCCATCCTGTCACCGCGGTAGCCATCTGCCGGCGGCAGGATGGGATAATTTTCTTTTTCGGAGAGTCCGTCGGGATGTTTTTGCTTGATGTTTGTCAAAAAATGGGTTATACTGGTACTATTCATCCAACTTCTACACAAAGGAGGGACTTACTTGTCCAACGAAAGAAAAAACCTGCTGGCAGTAGCCGTACTTCTCGTTGTGCTGCTGATTGCAACGCTGGCGCTGTCCCTGCTGCTGCCGTCACAGCCGCAAGAGGAACAAGAACAGGAAGACCAACAACAGGAACAACAGGTGCCCGAACAGCCGGAGGACGAAGCCGCATCGGATCATGCCGATGAGATGGCCGACCTGCTGGAACAGGATACACCGGATCAGGAGGCATCGCCTGACAAGGAACAGGTTGTACAGATCACCATGCCGATGATGGAAGACGGACAGCCTGTGGAGGGTCAGGGCGTCGACATCTCGGTGGAACTGCCTGGCGACTGGATTTTGGACACGGAGTACTCCCCTGGTACCATGTTCCACTATCCGGATGGCACCGTAGCGGTGGAGGGCTTTTATGCATCCTCCTACAATGAGAACGCTACCCTGTGGACCAACTCCCGCGCATGGACCAGATCCAACTATCTCAGCTCGGATGTTATCAGTCTGGGCGGCACCGACATTATGCTGAGCATCTATGGTCTGAGCGAGGATGCCACCGAAACCTCCCCTTATGCCTACGTCTATGCAATTCCGCATCGCGACATCATCTATTTTGTCGAATTCCAGGCCTCCGGCACCGATAACGAGGAGGCCAAGGCAGAGCAGCTGGAAATCCTGCAAAATATCGTCTTTTTGGGGTAACCCACAGTAAAACAGCCACCTCTTTTAAAAGAGGTGGCTGTTTTTGTTATTTGCTCAGTGCATACTTCCCGCGGACGGTCAGAACGGCAATGCCTTTTTTGACAAAAGCATAGTCAAACAGGTAGCCTTCCCGCTTTGCACCTTCCTGCGCCAGCTGGCACAGCTGTGCAAAGACGTCGCTGTCGTGGTACATCTGATAGTCCGACTTGACAAAGGTCTTTAAGCCGTAGTACAGCACGATCAGTCCCTTTTCTTCCAGTTTCAAAAGCAGTGCTGCCCGTGCCTTGATGATGTCCATCGTGTCCTGTGCAGACTCCAGATGCACCGCATTCAGTGCAGTGCTGACAAGCTCCTCTTCACGGGTGCTGCGCAGCTCAAACCGGCAGACCGGATAGCGACGGCTCTGCCCGATCTCTCTGAGCAGTGCGGCTTCTTCCGCGGTAAGTTCCGGGGATACGGTATGACAAATGTGAACGTTCATGATAATGTCCTCCTTTTTTTATCTTCCTTTATTTTTTGCTCCCAGTGTGGCAGGGAGCTATTTTACAGGCGCAAGGTGGTTTAATCCCGCCTGTCGGATGATCTTTGGATAATCTTTATAACAGATGTTTTCGTCGACCTTGCCGCTGATGCCGTCCACCTTGGAATCCCAGGTGAACTGCCAGATGCCGTACGGCTTTGCATAGTCGGGCTGCTTGACTCCGACGTGGGCAATCCAGCGGTCGTACCGGTCGAGCGCCGGTGAGGACAGCTTGGTCTTAAACCAGGATACAAAGCTGTACAGCATCGCATAATACTGCTGCTGTTCCAACGTGCGGCAAAAGGCAGCTGCAATGTCGGTCAAATCGTCGATCGAGCGCTGTTCCGGTGCCTCCAGATCCAGCACCAGCGGCAGATCCAGCTGCAAGCCCTGGACATTGTGCAGGAAAAACGATGCTTCTTCCAGAGATTGGCTGGGTGTTCCGGCGCGCAAAAAATGATAGGCGCCGACGTGCAGTCCGTTCTGGATGGCCTGGGTATAATTTTTATGAAATGCCGGACTGAGGTAGCGGGTGCCCTCGGTGGCTTTGAGCATCACGCCCCAGATGCCCGCCTTTTTGACACGGGCAAAATCAATCGTTCCCTGATAAGCAGAGAGGTCGAGTACGCGGTAAGTCATGTGTTTCTGCCTCCTTTTGGCAAAGCTGGTTTGGGCTTCGCCCGTTCTATCCTATGCAAAACCGCTTTGCACGGTCCGTTCTACTCTTTAGACTGTAATAGAATATCTCGTCGGAGGCATCTGTCTTTTTCGGATGATTTGTTCTTTTATTTTGAGAAATTGACTTTAATTTCAGAAGAATCATTCTGTAAAGGCATTACCCTTCACACTGATTTCCACCCAAGTTTGACGATAACCTGCCTGTATTGCCGTGCGTTTGGAGGCAAGATTGGACCAGGCAGCGCCATAAAACGGCACCTTGCCCATCGCAAGAATCTGTCGAGTCAATTCCCAGACCAGCGCCGCAGCGACTCCCCTTCTGCGAAATGCAGGCAGCACGTCGATGCCCACCTGCCACAGCTTTTCGCTGTCGTCGCTGGCACCGGCAACTCCTGCCAGCTGTCCGTCAAGATAGCCCACGGCGGCGATGACGTCCTTTTTCTCTGCGGTGGTGGTGTAGCTCAGCGCCATGGGAAAGCGCCGGTCGGCATACAGACTTTCGATCTCACCGCCGTACAGCAGCTGAATCTGCAATCCCTGCGGCATCGGCGGAGGCGGCAGCTGCGGATCGGGCAGGAAGTATTCCGCCATAAAGCCGATCGACTGCTGATAACGGGCAGCCTTCCGCACAAGCTCGTTGAGATGCGGCGCATCGAAGGCGCGAAACGGCTCGTCCAGCCGGCCGAGATAGCCGCGCATAAAATCAGCAAAGCGCGGATCGACCGCCGCTACCACGCCATTCCCATAGCAGACCAGATGGCAGAACGGCGGCTCCTTGAGATATTTTTTGGCGCCGTCCCTATTTAGCGGCGACAGCACCGTATTTTCTTCCTTGAAAAAATCCTCGGGCAGGCAGCCGCAGTCGCGCGCCGACTGTTCCACCGCGGCACGCAGCAGCTCCTCCCTTGTCCATGTCCGGCTCATCAGTCGGTAAAGCGGATGTTTGCCGCTTCCCTCGCCTGCGACAGCACACGGTTGACCGAGAGCGCCAGCGACTGCACATAGCGGTACTGCGCCTGATATGTTGGCATCTCGGTGATGAACCGATAGAACGCCTGTGCCTCGTGGGACATCTGCAGGTACTTTTCGGTGTAGACGCTCAGCGGCTGCTCCTCACCGCCGACCGGCGTCAGGGTCATATCGGTCAGCTTGGAGATGCGCGGAATACGGATGACGCCGTGTTCGCCCTGAATCTCCGAGCCGATGACGCCTTGTGCCGTCTTGGAATAGGTCAGCACTACCGTCTTGTCGGCATAATGCAGTGTGACGCAGCCGCTGCCATCGGCGCCGGTGCGCAGAAACCGCGCATGAGCGGACACCTTGTCGGGTACGCCGAACAGCATGACCGCCGGATAGACGCAGTAGATGCCCAGGTCCATCAGACCGCCGGTCGCCATGGAAGGATTAAAGATGTTTGGTGTTTCTCCGCGCAGATAGGCGGGATATTTCGAGGAGTACTGGGAGAAGTCAAACCGCGCCAGATGGACGCCGCCCAGCCGTTCCACTGCACCCTGAAGCACCTTCATTTCGGGCAGATAGACGCCGATGAGCGCTTCCATGTAGACCAGATGGTTCTGGTCGGCAAGCTGCTGCAGCTCCTCGAGCTGCCACGGCTCGACGGTGATCGGCTTTTCGCAGATGACGTGTTTGCCATGCTGCAAAAACAGCTTGCTCTGCTCATAGTGCAGCATGTTAGGGCTTGCGATGTACACTGCGTCGATGTCGCTGTCCTGCGCCATCTCATTTAAATCGGTGTACACCTTCTGTGCACCCCACTGGCTTGCAAAGGATTCTCCGCGCTCCCTGTCGCGGGAATAGCAGGCAGTATAGGACAGGCCCTCGACCTGTTTGGCTCCTTTGATAAACTCTCCGGCGATCCAGCCGGTTCCTACCGATGCAAAACGAATCATGATGTTCCTCCTGTTTAGATTCTCTGCTCGAAATGTCTTTCTGTGTAACTCTGGTGAGGTGTCTGCTAGTGACGGAAACGGTTGCCGGTGTTCTGATAAATCACCATCCAGCCGATCAGCAGGACAAACAGCGTCCAGCCAACCACGTTGACGATTCCCGTCGGCAATCCAGCCAGCGGGAGCACGCCTGTGAGAATGACGATCCCGCCCAGTGCGAGCAAGCATCTGCCGTTAAAGCGCAGCAGCCGTTTTTCGTCCCACTTCATCTTTTCTTCGCGAGGCATGGTGTTCCAGCCTGCCAGCAGTATTCCGCCTTTGCCGTGGTACAGCAGCAGTCCAATTCCCATCATCAGCAGACCGAACAGAAGATAGGTTAAAAAAAGTACCAGCTGTTCCTGCATGTGTTCTCACCTCTTTTGGGAAGGTTTTTTGTTTTGTTTTCCTGCCCTTCACATTTTCCTTCTTAAGGATACCCTTTTGGACAGGGGAAAGTCAACCGCTTTTTCCATTTTCTGTAAAATAAAGCAGTCTTTTTTTCATCCGTCTTGTTTTTGCCTTGGCGTTTCATCATCAAAAAAGTTCACCCCTGTTTGATTAGAACAGGGGTGAACTTTTCTAGAAAAGCTACGGTGTGATTTGGACATTTCCCGACGAGGATACGGCAGTGATATTCTCCGATGGTAGGGTCACACTGGCGGGCTGGCTTAAGAACTCTCCCGCCAGCACCGGATTGACGTAGTATTGTGCGACAAAGCGATTTGCCGGTGCAGTTCCATCTCGGGAGGTATAGCGGTAGAGATAGCCGCTCAACTGCTGTTCCTCGTTGTCCAGAACAAAGACGTTCTGCTCGGTGTCCCGCATTTCATACGGTGTGCAGCCGTAGATATAGCGCATTCCCGATGGGATGCTGTCGGTGATCTGATAGCATCCGTGCGGAGCATCGTCGGCAAAGGTAACCACCAGCTGCACCTTGACCAGCTCGGCGACGGTGCTGTTCTGGGCCGGTGTACAGATCTTCTCGATGGTGACCGGCGGCTGATAGCTCGACTGCGGCTGGGTCAGCTGATAGCTGCGGACGTTGGCGTAGACCTTGTCTGTATCTGTCTGGAAGTTTGCCTCCTGCATCTGCTCGAAGCTCAGCTGCATCGCAAGGCATCCGGTCGGGCCAAGATATTCGGTCTGCTGTTTGCCGTCGCGGGTATAGGTGATGGCAGCGCCTTTTTGCTGGGAAGGCTGCTCCTCCTTGTCGATGCCCAGCCGCTGACGATAGCTTTGCAGGTAGACTACAATCTCCAGATGCGGCACGACCGAGGTTTCGGAGGTACGTTCATCCGCCCATTGCAACATCCAGCGCATGAGAGCGTCGGCAGTTTCATTGTCGCCCACCAGCGAATAGAGCACCAGCGCAGCGGCGGTGGTCTGTGCCTGTTCGTTTTTGTCGTCGCTGCGGTAGAACCTTGTGTCGCCTTCGGTGACAAAGACGTCGCCCAGCGAAGCTGCCGCCTGTTTTGCACCGTCATAGTCGCCCATTTTAGCGAGAGCGGCGCCCAGCCACAGGGTCTGCTTGGCGGTCAGGGTGATCTCCTCGTTTTGTAAGAGCTGTCGGATTGGCAGCAGCATTGCCTGACCTCTGGCGGCAAGTCCGACGTAGCTCATCACCTTTTCATCCATCGAGACGCTTTCGTCCGCCAGCTGGATGTAGTAGAACTCATCGTCGTTGGTCGCCAGCGACGGATCGACCAGCTGCAATTTGGCGTTAAGCTCGGCATCGGGAGCAGCTGCCGGCAGGATGCGTGCGCCGTCGTTGTTGAGACCCAGCCGCTCATCCTTGGACAGAGGCAGCTGTTGGTCGGACGGCAACAGCTCGTTATAGAGGACGCGCGCCTGATTGTTTGCCGCGATGATCTCAAAGCGTTCGCCGCTCTCCGAGAGCAGCCAGTCGAGCGTATCCATGTACAGCTTGCGCTGCTCGTCGTAAAAGAGGATATTGACTGGATAGCGGGCGCTGTCGAGGGTGGAAAGCTCCTCCACCGAGAGATTCTGCGTCGTCACAAGCTCGACACCGGCAGCCGCTACACTGGCCGGCAGGCTGACGCGGTCGCTGTCGTCGCCGCGGCTGCCTTCAAATAGCAGGGTGTATTCGCCCACCGGCTGTTTGCCGAAGTTGATGTTCGTCTGTTTGCCCCAGGTGAGGCTGACCGTCTTGGTGTCCACCGGCTGATTTTGTACATCGTACAAGGTCACGGTGCAGTCGGCGGTATCGGCGGAGGACAGATTCTGTCCGTTGAAGCCGACGTTGACGCTCAGGTCGTCTCCTTCCAAATAGCGGCTGGTGACCAGCGGCTGGAGGTAGAACGGCAGAGTGGCGATGGTGCTGGAGGTGTTGTCGCCGGCAAGCAATGTATCCGCCATAGCGGCGGCAGTGATGCGCCATTCGGTGATGTTGTCCGGCAGCTGGATGGTAAAGCTGGCTTTGCCGTTCTTGTCACAGGTCTGCTGCTGGAACAGAGCAGTATCCAAAAATTCGTCGCGGATGGCGCCGAGTGCTTCGCCGTCGCCGCCGCCACGGCCTCCGCCGCCTTCCCAGCCTTCCAGATCGTAGTGGATATAGGAAGCCTGCTGGGCGATGTCAGGACTGTAAACATCTTCGTACAGCTGTTCGAGCAGTCGCACCTGCTGGTCCTGGACGGCAAAGATGGCTTCATCCACCACGCCAAGGCAGACTCTCGCCTCTGGAACCGGCTGACCGGACTGGTCGGTGACGGCGACCTGTGCGGTGACCGTCTCTCCTGGAGCATACTGCTGCTGGTCGGTAGAGATGTCGAGGTTCAGACGGCGCGCCTGATAATCAAAGGCAATCTGCATCTGACGGATGCTGTAAATGTGCCGTCCGTCGAAGTAGGCGCCGCAGATGGTCATATTCGGCAGATACTCCTCCTTCATCTCCAGCTGCTTCTGGTCGGAGGTGAAGATGTCGGTCAGCAGGACGCGGTCCTGCACCAACGAGTAGAGCACCCGTCCGTTATTTTTCTGGGTGACCTGATCTCCCTGATAGTGCAGAGAAAGCTCGATCTGATCCCCGATCTCATAGGTCGGCTGAGTGTAGTCCCAGCTGTCCACCACCCGTTCGAAGCTGTAATACGTGTTGTCATAAGCTTCCCAGTCGTTATAGTTGACAAGGTAGACGCTGTCGCTGACCGTTTCTCCGCAGCCACCGTCAAACCGGATGATACAATAGTAGCTTTCGTTCACGCGTTCGGCAGGTGCAAGGTCGGTCAGATGGAGCTTGCCGTCGGTCGTCTGCACCTTTTGGGTGTCTAACAGCTCGGTCTGATAGTCAAAGTTATATTCATAGACCGTTTTTTTATTGATCTGGTCGTAGTAGCTGTCCTTGACGGTGCGCTCCCACCAGCCATGCCAGATTTCGATTTCCAGCGACTGGTCAACCGCATCGAGCAGCGACTGGCTGATCGGTGTGCCGTCGGCGACCTTCTGCGCATCAAAGCTGTTGAGCGCAATCTGCAGGTCGGTGCCATCAGTGGACTGGGTGGAGACGGCGGTGCGCGACGGCATCACCGGAACCTCGATCGACTTCTGGGTGCTGACGTTGTCCAGTCCGCTGGTCGTTATGGTAAAGTAGGCGTATTCGGGTTCCCAATCGCGCCGGTATTCGGAATAGCTTTCCTGTTGCGTCTTGGCGTCGAGCATCTTTGTTTCCAGCCGAGCCTTGCCGTTTTCGTCCAGTGTGACCGGCTCGCCGCTCAGACCACATTCATAGCAGCTCACCAGCAGCTCGCCGCCGTTGACCGGTGTGCCGTCATAATAGCTGGCGCTGAGGTTGAGCACGATGGTCTCATCCAGATAGTAGTAGTCCTTCTCAGGGCTTACCTCCACAAAATAGGCGGGCTTTTGGAAGTTTTCGACCTGAAGCCACTGGCTGCAATACTCTTTGCCCTGCTGGTCGCGGACATAGAGAAAATAGCTGTCCTTTTCCAGACCGGTAAACGAGAGCTTGCCCTCAAAATAACCCTGCTCATCCACGGAAACCGTCTGGGAATAGAGGTCATTGCTGCCCCAGCTCTTGGTCAGCACCAGCTCGACTGTTTTGGGCAGCGTAAACTCGCTGCGGCGCGGCTGCAATCTTCCCCAGACCTCGAGGGTATCGGTTGCACGGTAGACGGTGCGGTCGGTATAGATCGCCGCATAAAACTGTTCGCTTAGATCCTCCTCCTGTGGCTGTGTGAGCCGGAGCTCCTGGAAAGCGTTCAGCGTCTGACCGTCATAGACCTTGAGGTAGACCTCCTCCATCTCGCCGGTTTCCAGCGTGACCAGTCCGTCCTGGTCGGTGGTGCCTTCGACGCTCTCACCGGTCAGCGGATCGGTAATGACGGTGCGCAGTCCCTTGCACGGCTGGGAGGATGCGGCATCGTTGAGCCAGAGTGTCACGCTGCCGTCAAATGCCTGCGAATAGACGGTGGTGTTGGAGATCTGGATAAACTTGTGAATGGTGTTGTCGCTGCCCTCTATCTTGACAAGATAGTATCCCTCTTCCATGTTTTCGGGTAGAATGTCGTAGGCACGGCCGCTGTATTCCCGCTGGAACAGCGGCGCAGTAAAGCTTGTCACCTGCTGCATCCGATAGGAGTCATAGTCGACCTGCTCTGTGCCAAAGGAGTACATCTGCCAGCTCTGCTTCTGCACATCCCAGACTGCCTTTTCATACTCCGCTCCGTCCTCGAAGCGGTAGATGGTGGTGGTCACATCCGACCCTTTGTCATAATTGCCGGTGGAAAGCTCCACAACCAGCTGATCGCCTGGGACAAACATCTCGGTAAAGTTGCGGTAGAGCGACATCCGGTTTACATATTTGTCATACACCTGAAAACGGAAGGTGTAGTCCTCCGCCAGCGTGCTGCCGTTCTGAGCAGGCGCGCCTTTGCCGATGGTGACGGTGTAGATCTGATTTCCTTCCAGCGGACTGTCCGGCACAAAGGTCAGGCGGTAGCCTTCGGCGGTGAGCTTGCCCGAAACCTCCGGTTCGATGTGAAAGTAGTCCGCCATCTCGCCTACCGGCTGGTTGAAGTTCAGCTCAACGCCGGTGTTGGTCGAAACATAGGTCGCCGTATCCCGCGGATAGGTCGAGGAGACCATCAGTTCGCTGGTGGTCTGGAAAGCACAGGAATTGACCTGCTGTCCCTGGGTATCCAACAGTCCAAAGGCATAGACCGTTCCCGCCTGCATCGGCTGATCGGGTGTGAGCTTCCAGCCCTCTCCTTCCTTGTCGAGGGTATAATCAAACGGCGGCGTGATGTTCAGACACTGCCGGACCATTTCCTGGGAAAGCCCTCCCTCGACCTCCAGCAGAAAGCTGGTGTCGGTCGGGATGCCCGTGTCACTCTCCTGCTGTGCCGTCACATTCTGGACGCTGCCTTCCTCCTCCTTCTTCCCAAACAGCGATTCAAAAAAGCCAGGGCTTGTGTCGGCGGAGGAGTCCGGTTCGACCTGCCTCTGTGAGGAACATGCTGAGCTCAGCAGCATCACTGCCGCCATGACTGCTGCCATCTTTCCTTTCCAATGTTGTTTCATCAGATTCCCTCCTTTTTCTCCCTTCTCATCTTCCCGTATTATTTTGACATGATAAATGTCAATCTTTTGATGAAAAAAAGAGGACTTCCGACCGGAGAAAAGGCAGAAGGACGGCAGATTTGCCGTCCTTCTCCACCTTTGTATCGCCCGAAGAAGTCGTCAAACTCTCATCAGCGGTTTACAAATTTTTACAATATCAGTTAGAACCGGCGGTACTTGAACCGTCCGATGTCAAACAGGTTTCTGCCGGTGCTGTCGGCAGCGACAGTGACCGGAAAATCCTTGAGCTTGTAGCGGCGGATTGCCTGATCGCCCAGCTCCTTGAGGGCAACGGTTTCCCATTCCTCCACACAGCCGGACAGCAGAGCACCTGCTCCGCCCACCGCAGTCAGGTAAACTGCGCCATGCTCGGCGATGGTATCATACGCTGCCTTGGAGCGTTCGCCTTTGCCGATGGTCACCTTGACGCCGAGATCGAGCATCTCGGGCAGATAGATGTCCATGTTCTGGGAGGTCGCCGGACCAACGGCACCAATGACCTCTCCTCTTGGTGCAGGCGAAGGATTGGTATAAAAGATAATGGCGTTTTGCAGGTCGATCGGCAGCATCTTTTCATCCTCCAAAAGGTCATGCAGCTTCTTATGCGCCTGATCGGTGAATCCATATACCCATCCCGAAAGCAGCAGATGCTGCTCAATCGTCAATTCTTTTGCCTGTTCTATCAGTTGTTCTGTGTCCATTCTGATCATATCTTCCATCGAATAGGGCACCACCTTTCCTGCCGCGCCGCATCCTGCGCGCGGTCAAAAATAGAAATCGAAGGAGAGCTTTCTCCTTAAAAGTAGCGATGTTTTCGCAGTTCCTCCTCGGTGAGGGACAGCTTGCCGACCGAGGGTGCCGGTGGCACGGGAGCGGACTGCGGCTCCTGCTTTGGCTGTTTGGGAGGCTGCGGCAGATTCAGCTCGCGCAGCACCATCTCGCGGGCAGCAAGGATATCCTGTTCAATCTGGTCATACCGCTCGTTGAGCAGCTGGACCGACTGGTTCATGCGGTCGCGCATCGAAACGAAATCCTGCTGCATCCCTTCGATCTTTTCGAGGATGCCCGCTACAAAGACGCCCGCATTCTGCGAGATCTTCTCTGCCTTGTGGTTTGCATCATGGATGATCTTCTCGGCCGTATTCTGTGCTTCCAGAATCGCCGCACCGATGGTGGCAGCCGCCTGATCCAGCTGCTTGGATTTCTCCGTGGCGGTGCGCATCTTTTCCTGCATCTCGCGGTTATTTTCCTGCAGGGTCTGGAAGTCCTTTTCGCGGCGTTCCTCCCACCTGCGCTGGCGGTCGATCTCCTCCTGCAGCAGGCCGATCATCTCGCTGAGCTTTTTATTTTTGCCGCGCTCTGCGTCCAGATCGACCGAGGCTGTCTGCAGCTTTTCCTCAAAGGAAGAAATCTGTTCCTCCAGCTCCTGACGGCTGCGGGTGATCTGCTCCATCTTTTCCTGCAGCTGCTGCTCGGACTGACGCGCCTGATCGGTCATCTGTTCGATATATTGCAAAACCTCTTCCTTTTTATATCCCCAAAGGTTTGAGGTAAATTCGGGCTTATTTTCCATGTGGCTCACTCTCCATCCTCTCCGCTGGGATTTACCTTATTATATCATCTTTCTATCCAAAAGGAAAGGGCTTTATTACCTTATTTTTGTAATTTATTCCACCTGTCTGCAACAAAAAAGGGCAGCCATACAGCTGCCCTTACAAAAAAGCGAATGAGGAGAGGATGATAGAGAGACTATCCTCTGATCTGCAACAGTTTTTGTTTGAGTTCCTCCTCGATGCGTCCCAGCTCCACCTCGGCGTCGCGGCGCTTCTGACGGCCTTCCTCCTGAATCTTCATCACCTCGTCGAGGGTGGAGATGAGCGATTCGTTGGTGGCTTTGAGTGTTTCGATGTCCACGATGCCGCGCTCCGATTCCTTGGCGGTTTCGATGGTCGCCATCTTGAGGGTGGCGGCGTTTTTGCGCAGCAGCTCGTTTGTCATATCGGTGACCTCGCGCTGTGCCTGGGCTGCCTGCTGGGAATGGGTGATGCCCAGCGCCAGCACCATCTGGCTTTTCCACAGCGGAATGGTGTTGACGATGGTCGACTGAATCTTCTCGCTCATCAGGGTGTCATTGTTCTGCACCAGACGAAGCTGCGGCGCCATCTGGATGGACACCATGCGAGTCAGCTCCAGGTCGTGCAGCTTTTTCTCAAAGCGGTCGCAGAGGTTTGCAAGGTCGTTTGCCGCCTGTGCATCCTCCGGAAGGTTGGTCTGGGCAGCCTTTTCGATCAGTGCGGGCAGCTGGGTCTGACGCACCTGTGCCAGCTTTTTCTGTCCAGCGAGGATGTACATCGACAGCTCCTTGAAGTAGGTCTTGTTGATCTCGTACATCTTGTCAAGCATCGCCACATCCTTGAGCAGCAAAATCATGTGATTTTCCAGCGACTCGACGATCTGGTTGATGTTTGCCTCCGCCTTGGCATACTTGGTCTTGAGGTTGTTCAGTTTGTTGGAGCTTTTCTTGAAAAAGCCGAGGAAGCCTTTTTCTTCCTCCTCGTCGAAGTTTTTGAGCTCTCCGACGATGCTGGAAAGCATCTGGCCGATCTCGCCCAGATCCTTGGTGCGCACATTTTCCAGCGCACTTTCGGAAAAGTCTGCCATCTTCTTCTGTGCACCGGCGCCGTATTGCAGCACGACGGTAGAATTGCTCAAGTCGATCTGATTTGCGAAGTCGTTGACCATCTTGCGCTCTTCTTCGGTGAGCTTGCTCTCATCAAATACCGGCTGCGGCTGTGGCTGTGGTGCCACCTCCTCCTTCACCGGTGTTTCCATGGTCGGTGCCGGCTGTGCAAACGGGTCGAGGGTCAGCGTCGGCTGCAGATCCTTGGCTGTAGGGTCGATGTTATTCATAAGCTCGTCCTCCTATTATCAAACTTGTCGTCCATGTACTACTTTCGCTCAAATTCGGAACCGGTCAGTCCCTCCTGTTTGAGCATCGTTTCCAGCACCGAGATGTCCGAGCTGACGTCGAGCATCTCATCGGTGAACAGGCGGTCCAGCAGATTTTCAAAGGCGTGGTTGATGGTGTCCAATGTATTTTCGATCTGCTGTTTTGCGCTCTGGATGTTCTCTCCCTGCACCGGCTGGGCGTCAAATTCCTCATAGGCGTCCAGCAGCTTGAGGGTGGTCGGCAGATAGTAGTTCATCAACTTGCGGATGTCCGGCAGCTTTTCGGGGTGATCCTGCACCTGGGCAAAGATTTTCTCGGCGATCTCCTCCAGGCGGTCCATCTTGCGGGAGACCTCCTCCCCTTCGATGCGCTCGTTGGCATCATGGATCTTCCTAATCATCTCGCGGCCCTGTCGGATGGCAGCGGCAAGCTCCGGATTCTGGGAAAGCTCGGCTTCCTCCTGTTTGCGCTGTTCCTCCATCTGACGGCGGCGTTCTTCCTCCTCGCGGCGGCGGGCATTGGCCTGCTGCTGTACATAGAGATATTGGTTGTACACGTCGTCCGAGAGCATCAGGCAGGTTTTTTCGTCGTCGATGTGCGCATCAGGCAGCACACGCTTGCGGATCATCTTCTGCAGATCACGCAGTACAAAGGGCTTGTCCCAGCCGGTGCCGCGCACCAGCATGTCGATCGGACAAAACTGGCTGTTGCCCACGATTTTGAGGTATTTTTTCAGGCGGGAGGTGCGCTTGAGCAGCGAAACGCCCTTGCACAGCAGCACGCCGCTGACTGCAATCAGTGCCGTGAGGACGCTGCCGATCACCGCAAAAGGTGTGCCGAACAGATTCATCGCGGCGGTCAGTCCGGTGGTGACCAGCAAAAGCGTCAGAAAGATGCCCAGCCCGATTCCGCCAAAGACGGTGAACAGGATGCCTGCGACGCTGACCGTCTTATATTTTTTTTCGGCGGGAAGGTGCTGATTGGTATATTGATTGGAAGAATTCCCATGATTGGAATAAACCGGCTGCTTTTTCTGTGCGCCGTACTTCTGTTGACTTTCAGGGTTAGCATAGCGGTCACGACCGGTCTGCGCAGAGGTAAATTCTCGCTTGACGTCGTTTGCAATGTCCATCACATCTTTTTTGAGGTTCTGCATCTCGGGAGAGCGGGAAAAATCGCTCATCTGTTTTATTTTTTTGCGCAGCATGCGTTCAAACTGGTCACTCACGCCGGAGCACCTCCGTTCAGACTCATTTTTTATTCCTATTATAGAACATTTTGTCCGAAAGTACAAGAAGCACAAAAGAACTGCAGAAGAATTCAAGATTTATTAAATTTTTGAAATTGAAAATTTAGGCGGCGGACAAAAAAATTCCCTTCAATAATTTTGCTTTCGCTGCAAACAGTAATCAGGAGAAAACGTTTTTTTGATCAAAATGTTTTCTCAGGCCGATTCACAACGGCCGGACGAAAATCATCAGGAACTGTGAGGAATCAGGTTGAAACAGACGTATGTAAATTTAAGACCCCTTTTTTATCGCTGCTATCGGGTGGCAGCCGCCTTGTTTTCTCTTTTTGTATTATGCGGGATGTGTACCGCCGCATACTTTGCGTCGGTACTTCCCGACCGTTACTATCTGGCAAAGGGAGAACAATTTTCCATCGGCGACAGCCAACTGATTCAGTGCGGCGGCAGTGGAAAAAATTATCCGCTGTCGGTCTATTCGGCGGCGGGCAATACCTTTCAGATGCAGCTGAGTCTGCTTGGCATTATTGACATCAAGGATGTCAGCGTGCAGGTGGTGGACCGTCGGGTCGTCGCCCTTTGTGGAACTCCGTTTGGCATCAAGATGGTCACCGACGGCGTCATGGTGGTAGGCACCGGCGCTGTCACCGACCAGAACAGTCAGTCTGTGCAGCCTGCCAAGGAAGCAGGCGTGCAGGAAGGCGACGTGATCCTGTCACTGGACGGAGAGAAAATCTCCTCCAAAAGGCAGCTGACTGAGCTTGTCAGCGCATGCAGCGGCAATCCTGTTTCGATGACGGTGCGCCGCGGAGATCAGCTGACCGAAATCACCATTGAACCGGTCAAATCGCCGCTGGACAACAGTTATCACCTGGGATTGTGGGTGCGGGACAGCTCGGCGGGCATCGGTACGATGACCTATTACGATCCGGCAAACGGCTGTTTTGCCGGTCTGGGCCACGCCATCTGTGACGTAGACACCGGCCAGCTGATGCCGTTGTCCCAGGGCGAAATCGTGGAGGCGTCGATCATCGGCGTCAAAGCGGGCACTGCGGGCAATCCAGGACAGCTGCAAGGCGCCTTTGTAGGCGATCAGGCGCTGGGAACCCTTTGTGCCAACAGCTATAACGGCGTTTACGGTGTCTACTCCACCCAGCCGACCTATTCGCAGACCATTCCGATGGCGCAGAGCCAGGAGATCACCGAAGGACCGGTGAAGATTCTGACCACCATCGACGGCGAAAAGCCGCAGCTGTTTGACGCCTGCATCGAGAAGGTGACGCTGTCGCAGGACGAACCGACCAAGAACATGGTCATCCGCATCACCGACCCTGTGCTGCTGGAAACCACCGGCGGCATCGTACAGGGCATGAGCGGCAGCCCGATTATCCAGAACGGGATGCTGGTCGGCGCGGTGACTCATGTTTTTGTCAATGATCCGACCCGCGGCTACGGCATCTTTGCCGAGAACATGGACGGCACGCTGCTGACCATCGCTGCACAGACGGGTCAAACCCAATCCGTAGCATAACAAAAACCCACCCGTGAAAGGGTGGGTTTTCTTTATGAGTATTTTATCCTTATAAAAGAACTAATGAAAAAGAGAAGTCTGTACCAACTCCTCTATCTGAGGAATCAGGCTTGCTTTTGAGGATTGGCTTTCTTCCAGCCGTTGTATTTTCTTTTGGAGTTCTGCTTTTTGAGCTTCCAGATCTTCCATCGAAAGGACAAGCTTTGCTCTTCTGTTCTGAAATACCTCGAAGGAATACACACCCTGTTCTACCAAGTCAAAGGTGTTTTCAAGCTGTTTGGATAACTTTTTAATCTCCTGTTAAATTTTCATCAGTTGTTTTTTGGTAATCTAGATATCGTACGTATAACCGACCGTATCGATTTTAACCTTATATCCCTTCAACCAGCTTTTCAGTGCTCCAATAATCTCCTTCTCTACCACATCAAAGTATGCACTGCAATTATGGCAGTTCCTTGAATTGGTGCAGCGAAGGCGCGGAGCATGGTTTCTTGCTGCGGTCATGGTTGTTCGACCGATTCGCTTGCCGCATATCGAGCAGAAGAGCAATCCAGAAAAAGGATTCATCAGCTGATATTCTTCCCGAACCGGTGCTGTTGGTTTTCGGTCCAACCGGATTTCCTGCGCTTTCATGAAATCTTCTTCACTGACCAGCGCTGGATGCAATCCATTATAAATATCGTAAGAGCTCATATCCTTTTTGCGTTTGATACGTTTTTTCCTCTCCGTTTTCGATACTTTTGACCTGCCTGCTCCACCCTCTTCGAATCTTCCCCATATAGACGGGATTGGTAATAATCTGAGAGATGGTCGAATAGGTCCAAAGATCGCCATGCCTGGTTGGAACTTCGCGGTCATTGAGATAGTTTGCAATCATCTTGGTTCCCTGATGATTGAGATACATCTCAAAAATTTTCTGGATAATCGGTGCTTCCTCTGGGTGCGGCTCCAAGGTATAGCCTTTTTCGTTGAGAATCTTGACCCGGTTATATCCATAAGGAGCGATGCTTCCAATCCATTTTCCCTCTGATGCGCTGCTATCCCGTCCGCGAATCAATCTTCGGTTGATGGTCTTATACTCTCTTCGGCTCATAAACAAGCCAAATTCGAAGTATTCCTCATCAAATTCGTTGGATGGGTCATAGATCTTGGTCGGAGTGATAATCTTTGTTCCGGAAAACTGAAACACCTGGCTGATATACGCCTGATCGGCTCCGTTCCCTCTTGCCAGACGCTCAACATCGACAACAAGGACTCCGGCATAAAATCCGGCATTCACCTCTTCCAGCAGCTTCTGAATTTCCGGTCTTGCGGCGATTGACTCTCCAGAAACGACCTCATAATAGGTTTTTGCAATATAATACCCTCGCTGTGCAGCCAGCTTGTCCAGAATTGCTTCATGGCGCTTAAGCGTTTCCTCAATGCTTAGCTCTGCATAATCTCTGTCAAAACGCGACTTACGAAGATATTTTACATATTGCTCCATCTGGGGCCCCCTTTCTGGTTTCATTATAAGGTGAAACGTATTTTTCCGTCAATGATACGGATCACGCTAAATTCTGGAAAAATCCGCAGCTTTATTGCGAGACGGTATTTTCATCTTGAACAGCAACCGCTTCCTCTGTTGTATTCCTTCTTTTGTAGTAATTGCTCACAATCTGATTCAGATGAGAGATACAGCCTTCGCTTGGAGCGTTGCAATACTCATCGTGGATGCGAACAATCGAAGATTTTGTTTTGATTTCAGTTCTAATCATAGCTTCTCCTTTCGATGAAAGAAAAAAATCCTGCAATAACAGTATGAACCACCACAAACAAAACTATTCAAATATAGGAAACAGCCACACCTTGAACCAACATTTTGAAAGTTCCGGTGTGTCTGTTTTATCTTCTTATTATATGTATCGTATTCTTACTCGTCCCCCGATACTGGGAATATGCAGGCCTGTCTGCGGCAACAGACACCGTGATATCAGTTTTTTACCGATACCCCCCTTTTACCCTGCGGTACGGGCTTTTTACGGTCCTCTTCATCATGGAGTCATGGCGTATCCGGACCTGCCGGTGCCGGAGTATAAACGTTCAGGTTACCGCTCTTACCTTTGATACCATTGATTTAGCGGAAAAGTGATTGAATCACTTTTCTGCAGGTAGTCGTCGCGTCTGCGCTTATTTCGCTTTCTGTTTGCAATACAGGCCATGATGAAGTTTATAACCTACATACTGATGTAAGCGGACTTCTGCCACTGTTTATCAAAGTACACGAGAATAAAAATTCTCTCATATACTTTCCCGTTCAGAAGGCCCATTTACAACTAAATATTGCTTTAAAACTCATAAAATTCTTTCAGAAGTTTTCTTAATTTTATCAGCACTGCCTGCTTTCTTTTGTTCACTGCCTGCTGGGAGATATGAAGCAGTATCCCTACCTCCTGTTCTGTTTTTTCTTGATAAAACAACAGGTTGATCAGATCCCTCTCTTCTGGGTTTAAAAACGACAGAGCCTTCTTGACCATCTCTGCATCCAGAAGCTTCTCAACCTGAACTTGCACGCTTACTTCCTGAATCACAAACTGCTGGTTTGCCTCCAGCAGACGCTCATAGGAGTCTTCCCTGCTTGGGAGAAAGGATGCTGTTTTCTTACTAAATTTTTCTGCTTTGAGGTCATAGGTGAAATACTCCTCTTTTCGCTCAAAGTGTTTATAAGTCCGATAAATTTCTTCACTTACCGGGACTGCTTGTCCATTTATGTAAATATTGTAACTTGTATCCTTCTTACACATTTTATTTTCTCCATTTCAATTCAATTAGTGATTTACAAATTGAATTGAAATGGAGGCGAACGACAATGTTGAGTATATGGAGTATATGGAGTATCTAGATTTCTTAAAAAGGTACAAATGCATTAACTACATTTGTACCTTTTATTTTACATAGATAATAAAAGTATATTTTACATTTCATGATCAGTCTATAAGGTCATACTATTCATGCACAAAATATTAAAAATTATGAATACCCAATCATCTGCAAATAGTGTATAACAATTTTTATTTAAAAAGCAGGACAGCCTTTTAACTGCCCTGCTTTTATAGATTTTGTCTTATCTACCCTATTTATATTTGGAAAACAATCTCTCCGTCTATCATAGTACAGAGAACCTTTGCATTCGTATCCAGTCCCAGTTTGCCTTTCATAACCACGATATCTGCATCCTTGCCTGCTTCCAGACTTCCCATGCGTTTATCCAGATGAAGGTGACGAGCCGGATTGATGGTGACCATGCGGAGCGCGCGTTCCTGGCTGACGCCTTCGCGAACTGCTTCACCGATATGATGATACAGAGATTCCTCGCTGAGAAGCGGAGAATCGGTGATCAGCGACACATTGACGCCGGCATCATCCAGCAGTTTAACCGCCTCGATATCTACCTTTCTGCGTTCACCTGCTGCACGATAGGTCGCAATCGGTCCATAGCAGATGTCGCAGCCGCTCTCTACAATTTCTTCCAGATAATCCGTTGCGCCCCATGCATGTTCCAGAGAAAATTCCACACCATAAGCGTTTGCCACATCGATCGCGGTGAGCATATCGTACTGGGTGCAGTGGATCTTACATGGAATCTCTTTTTTGAGCGCAGGAATGATTGCTTCCATGTTTGCATCAAAATCCTGTTCCTCTCCACGCTCTTTTTTATCAAGATATTCTTTTGCTTTTCGGAAGGTTTCCCAGAGTACATTTGCGATTCCCATACGGGTCATTGGAAGACGCTTCATATCTCCATAGGTGTTTTTCGGGTTTCCACCCAAAGCAATCTTTACTGCCGCAGGTGCTTTTACTGTCATCTCAAAAATGTTGTCACCGTATGTTTTGGCTGCAATCGCCTGACCGCAGAAGACGTTGCCGCTTCCTGGAGTGAACAGGATGGTGGTGACTCCGTGCTCATAGGCGACCTTCAGCTCCCGCGCTGTGGGATCAATGCCATAGCGGGCATCCATCGCCGATGTCACCGGATCGGTCATCTCGTTTGCATCATCCACCGAAGCATCATGATTTAAATCAAACAATCCAATATGACTGTGTGCATCAATCAGTCCCGGAAGAACATAATTGCCGGCTGCATCCATCACCTGTGCATCGGAGCAGTTGATCTCCTCTGCGATCTGTGCAATTTTTCCGTCCTCCACCAGCAGGTCTCCACGAAAGATGCTGTTTTCTCCATCTGTCATTGTATATAGGGTTCCGCCCTTGATCAGAATTTTGCCCATTAGAAAATCACCTCACCATTTACGATACTGTGCAGCACTCTGGCAGCATAGCTTGTCACCGGATTTGCCGAGAATATCGACAGGTCTGCATCCTTGCCTTCCTCCAATGTGCCCACACAGTCCTGGATACCGAGCATATGAGCCGGGTGTTCGGTCATCATGCGGACCACTTCTTCTGCAGGAACTCCTGCGCGATAAGCCTCAATGGCAGACCAGATGAATACTTCCCGTCCCTCCGAATAGCCTCCGTTGGAATTGGTGAAGGCGATACGGTTGCCGTTTGCTGCCAGCTCACACAGTTTGGAAAGATCGATTCCATTTTTTGCAATCTGAGAACAGCTGTTGACGTTTCCCAGAACCAGACCGACCTTCTGCTCCTTGATCTGTTTCAAGGAGTCTGCAAAGCAGTAGCCGTCAACGAGATTGATCTCTGCTTTTTCCTCTTTCAGCAGATGGAGCAGACCATCAATTTCCATCTTTGTGGAAGCTGCCACAAACAGAGGCATACTCTTGTTATCAAAGACATCGCAGATGACCTTCTGTGCCTGAGTGCGCTTTTCCTCCTTTTCTGCTCTTGCCTTGCGAAGGCTTTCTGCAAACAGGAAGAAGATGCCCATCTTAGTTTTCGGCAGCTGGTCGCGGCAGCCATAGGTTTCTTTAACACTTGTGGTCACGCTGCACTTGAGTCCGGCATGTTCCCTGACGATGCGCTCCTTCATCTTCATCGGCGCCGTTTTGCAGACAACAATCTGACCGCCCATGATGTTATTGTTTGTCGGCGAAAGTCCGACGGTGGTGATACCGCTCTTATAAAACTCCTGATTGTTGAGCTCATCCGGGTCCACGCTGTAGCGAAGGTTCATCTCCGGAGTGATAGGATTGGTCGCTTCATTATTGTCCAGATATCGGCCTGGCATTCCCATTGCGCCAACGCTGGAAACCGGGTCGATAAATCCCGGGAAAACCTCGCAGCCGGACGCGTCTATTACCTCTGCGCCCTCTGCTGCAAGGCTGCTGCCCACTGCCCGGATGGTTTTGCCATCCACGAGCACATCGCTCTGTTCGAGTACTGTACCGTTTCCAATATGTACAGTTGCATTTTTAATCAGATACATTTTGTCCTCCTAATACCGTGGTTGTTTAAAACAGGCACCCCAAAAACAAAGGTCTTCAGGGTGCCTAAAAACATCAGTTATTTCTCAACATATACACGGGACCAGTCCATACTGCCGTTTGTTGCAATTGGATAATTCTTAACTGTTTTTGCAACGAAGAATGGGTTTGCATACAAGAACTCCGGAGAGATCAAAGATCCTTTTACCAGCAGCTCTTCTGCCTGGAGATAGAGCTGTGCCTTTTCTTTGTCGTCAACAGTGAATTTTGCTTTTTCGTACAACTCATGGAATTTGTCTGCATCTTCGCCGACCCAGCCGGTCTTGGAAGCATCGAAGTAACCGTTGACAGGGTCGAACAGGGTCAGAACTGCACTTGGTTCGTTGTAATATGGAGTCCATCCTGCTACTGCGATGTCGTAGTCACCAGCATCAATACGATCCCACATGATGTTCCATTCCATCATATCGATCTGAACATTGATGCCCAGAGCGGTTTCCCACATCTGTTTGAACCATTCTGCTGTTTTCTTGGACCATTCGTTGGTACCGCGGCTTGCGTAGCGAAGTGTGATCTGAGATGGATCCGGGTCCTTGCCCATTTCTTTCAGACCTTCGATCAGCCATGCTTTTGGATCAGTGATCTCTTCCTGGAGCTGGGTAACAAAGTAGTTCTGGTCACCCACCAGCTCATGATATGGGGTATCGCCGACCATCATGGAATCAGGCATGATGCTGTTGAGCACAACGCCCTGGCCGTCACAGAGGTCGTTGACCAGTGCCTGACGGTCAAAGGAAACTGCCAGTGCCTGACGGATCTTGGTGTTGGAGAGGTATTCGTTGTTCAGGTTGAACATCAGGAACTCAGGCATATTGCCAGGAACCAGTGTGGTGTTTGCAATGCCGGATTCCTCGATCAATTTTACCCAGTTTGGTTCGCTGGTTCCATTTGCATCAATATCACCGCTCAGGAATGCCTGAAGTGCACTGGTGCCACCAATAACGCGGCTGTTGATCTTGTCCAGTTTTACGTTTTCTGCGTTCCAGTAGTTTGGATTCTTAACGAAGATCATTTCTGTGGTCTGGTTCCATGTTTCGATCTGGAAAGGACCGCTGCACAGCAGTTTTTCTACAGAGCTGCCATAGCTGTCTCCCCACTCCTCATACTTATCCTGTCTTACAGGATACAGCGCATTGAGCAGCTGCAAAAAGTAGGATGCCGGATGAACCAGCTGGATCTCCAGAGTGTAATCATCGATTGCTTTTACACCAATATCTTCAGGGGTCTTGCCATTGTCGTACAGAGATTCGCCGAAGTTTACGATAACGCCGTCATACAGCCATGCATTAGTCGCACCGACTTTTGGATCAGCCATCATTTTCAAGGTATACTCATAGTCTTTTGCAGTCAGCTGCACACCATCACTCCATTTTGCGTTTTCACGGATATGGAAGGTGTATGTCATACCGTCCTCGCTGATGTCCCAGCTTTCTGCAGAGCCAGGAACGATCGAAGTTGTATTGCCTTCTTCCGCACGATATTTGACCAGAGTATCACAAATCATATTGTGAATGTCGTTATCCGGTCCGGTCGTGTTCAACAGTGGGTTCAAACCAGATGCCGGTGTACTGCCGGTCAGATTCAATACCTGTTCTGTTTCCCCGTCTGCGGTTGTGGCTGGTTCTTCACCTCCACCACAGCCTGTCAACGAGCCGAGCACCATTACTGCCGCCATCAAAAGTGCTGTCAATCTTGTCTTTTTCATGGTAGGTTACCTCCTCATACTATTTCAGCTGTGTACAACACATCAGCTTATATACTTTTTTAATGAATGATATGGCAAGCCACAAAATGTCCTGGCTGTACCTCTTTCAGTTCCGGTGTTGTCTGCCTGCAAAGTTCGGTTGCATATTTGCATCGAGATGCAAAGCGGCAGCCTGGTTTTGGATTGATTGGGCTTGGAATCTCTCCATCCAGATGGATACGATGTTTTTCCTTCTCTGCCTTTGGATCAGGGATCGGAATTGCTGACATCAATGCCTGTGTATATGGGTGCAGTGGATGGGAATAAAGCTCATCACTCGATGCATACTCTACCATACTTCCCAGATACATAACGCCGACACGGTCAGAAATATGTTTAACCATCGACAGGTCGTGTGCAATGAACAGATAGGTCAGACCCAGCTCTTTCTGCAGCTTGATCAGCAGATTGACGATTTGTGCCTGGATAGAAACGTCCAGTGCGGAAATCGGCTCATCACAGACGATGAAATCTGGTTCAATAGCCAATGCGCGTGCGATACCGATACGTTGTCTCTGTCCACCGGAAAACTCATGCGGAAAACGTGTTGCATGTTCCTTTTTCAGACCTACCATTTCCAGTAGCTCGTGGATTCTCTGTCTGCGGGCTTCACCTGTATACAATCCATGAATATCAATTCCTTCCCCGATAATATCCTCTACTGTCATACGAGGGTTCAAAGAAGAGTATGGATCCTGAAAGATGATTTGTGCACGCTTTGTAAATTCCTTTTTATCTTTCTTATTCAGGCTATGAATGTCAACACCATCAAAGATGACCTGTCCATCGGTCGCCTCATAAAGTCCCATGACCGTTTTACCGCAGGTCGTTTTGCCACAGCCAGATTCTCCTACAAGGCCTAAGGTTTCTCCCTTATAAATTTTAAAATTAACACCATCGACTGCCTTTAGAGTAGCTTTTCTTCCTACTTGAAAATATTTTTTCAAGTCTTTTACTTCAATCAGTACTTCCTTTTCAGCCACTGTCTTTACCCCCTCTTAAACATATTTTCCGGCAATCCACTGGTGTCTGCCTTCGGATGATGCAGCCAGCAGGAACATTCCTGTGTTGTGCTGAACTGGGTAAGCTGTGGATACTTCTGACGGCAGATTCCCATGCCATATTCACAGCGCGGTGCAAAGGAGCATCCGACCGGCGGATTGATCATATCAGGAGGTGTTCCCTTGAGCGAGTAAAGTGTTTCTTTATTGTTGGTATGGATCTTTGGTACGGAATTGAGCAGTGCACGGGTATATGGATGGGTCGGATGGTAGAAAATCTCATCTACGGTACCTCGTTCGATGATCTTGCCGGCATACATAACCTGAATCCGGTCAGCGACGCTTGCCACGACGCCCAAGTCATGAGTGACCAGAATTACTGCCATGTTCAGCTCTTTCTGCAGGTCTCCAATCAGGTCCATGATCTGCGCCTGAATCGTTACGTCCAGCGCAGTTGTCGGCTCGTCCGCAATCAGGATTTCCGGTTTGCAGGCCAGTGCGACCGCAATCATTGCTCTTTGACGCATACCGCCGGAAAATTCAAATGGATACTGTTTCATACGCTGTGCTGCATTTGGAATCCTTACCAGTTCCAACATTTCCAAGGCCTGCTTCTCAGCTTCTTTTTTGCTAATCTTCTGATGGATCAGGATACTTTCCATGATCTGATTTCCAATCTTCATGGTTGGATTCAGGGAGGTCATCGGGTCCTGGAAGATCATGGAGATCTTGCTGCCTCGAATCTGTGTCATCTGTTTCTCTGTATAGTTGAGCAGGTTTTCTCCATGAAATAAAATAGCGGAATTGCCGTCTTTTTTGATCTGTGTAGAGGAATCTGGCAACAGACCCATGATCGCCTTAGAGGTAACCGTTTTTCCGCATCCAGATTCGCCAACGATAGCAAGGGTTTCTCCCTGATTCAGATGGAAATCGACGCCTCGAACCGCCTGAGAAACTCCCATATATGTATGGAAAGAAACATTCAAATCTTTGACTTCTAATATCTTTTCGCCCATTGTTTTTTCCTCCTACTGTCTGAGTTTTGGATCGAGAGCGTCAGAAAGTCCGTCGCCGATCAGATGGAAAGACAGGATGGTTGCAACGATCAGCAGGCATGGGAAGAACAGCTGATATGGATAGAACATCAACTGTCCTGCGCCCGAGCTTGCCAATGCGCCCCAGCTGGTTTCCGGCGGTCTTACACCCAGTCCGACGAAGCTCAGGAACGATTCGCTGAAGATGAATCCAGGTACAGACATGGTGATATCAACCATAATGATGCCCAGTGTATTCGGGAGCAGGTGTTTGATAATGATTCGGCCGGTATTTGCGCCCAGTGCCTTTGCTGCCTGAACATAGTCCTGTTCTTTCAGCTGAAGGATCTGTCCGCGGACCATACGTGTCGTTCCTACCCAGGAGGTCAGCGACATCGCGAACACCAGAGAAAACATACTTTGTCCAAGAATCATCGAAAGGATGATAACAATGATCAGATATGGAAGGTTGCCGATCAGCTCGCAGAATCTCATAACGAGGTTGTCGATCCATCCGCCCTTCAAACCGATCAGCGATCCGACCAGAGAGCCGATGACAAACATGACTGCGGTACAGCACAGACCGATATAGATGGAAATTCTTCCGCCGACGCAGACACGGGTAAACAGGTCGCGTCCCATATCATCGGTACCAAACCAGTATTCGCTGTTTGGCGGTGTATTTTTTACTGCCGAGTTGATGAACTGATAGTCCTTTCCCGAAAGAGTAGGACCTACGAACAGCAGGAAAATGACAAAAATCAAGATGCCAAGACCCAGAATTGCCATTTTATTGGAGCGGAATCTTCTCCATACATCCGCCCAATAAGTCAGGGACTTTTCGCCGATATCCTCACCGGACAATCCTTCTGTTCCGATGCGTTTAAAGAGGTCGTCATTTGCAGTGACTTCTGTCATTGTGTTTTCCATATTTTCACCCACTTTAATTCACCTCATCTATTTCGATTTTGCAACACGGATTCTCGGGTCAACGATTCCGTACAGAATATCGACCAGAATCAAAGAACCAACAAACAGGATTGCGAAGAAGATCGTCAATCCGATAACCATGGTATAGTCGTTATCGGTTACGGCGCTCATATAATAGGAACCAAGACCTGGGATCGAATACATGTTTTCGATAACGAAGGAGCCGCCGAACACACCCGCAATCGCAGGACCGATCATTGTTACGATTGGAGTCAACGCATTTCTGAGGATGTGCTTTCCAACGATGCGGACCTTGGAGCAGCCTTTTGCCTTTGCGGTGACGATATAGTCCTCACTGGAAACCAGCAGCGTGCTGTTTCTCATGTACTTGGTGTAGGAAGCGATACCGCCGATGGCGTAGGCTGCAACCGGAAGCACATAGTTGATCGGTTTGCCCCAGCCATAGATCGGCACCAGCTTCCACTTGAACGCCAAAAAGTATTGTAGCAACGCTGCAAAAACGAAACTTGGAATACAGATTGCTAATACGACGGATACTCGTATAAAGTGGTCAACCGGTTTCCCTCGGTTCAGAGCGGATACAAGTCCCAGCGAAATACCAATCGTTGCCTGGAAAGCCAGTGCAATCAAACCGATTTTAGCTGAAATCAATGTGTTTTCCTTAATAACGTCATTGGCTGTACGGCCAGTGTAGATGATAGACTCACCAAAATCACCGGTTGTGATCAGTCTCTTCATATAGATCAGATAACGCTGAAAGACAGGTTTATCAAATCCATATTTCGCACTGATGATTTCCCTTGCCTGATCCGGCATCTGGCCAACCTTCGCTGAGATCGGGTCTCCCGGAGCTCCTGCGACAAGGAAAAATGTTGCTGTTGCTATCAAAAACAGCGTAACAACAGCATACGCAAGTCTTTTCAAAATAAATCTTAACATTTTTCTTCCTCCCCTTACTTTTATAATTATTGCTTTGCGCAAAATTATTCTTTTTCGTGCTCCTCTTTCTGACGAAGTATTTCAGGTGTCACCATATAGTGGTCATGAATCTCCTTGGTAATCAGCTCTTCCGATGCTCCGCACTTAAACATATTGAAAATCGCCTGGTGGTTGCTTCCGACAAAGTCATACGGCATCAGATCCTCTGTTTTCATCGTGTAATAGGTGCTGATATTGGAAGCTTGCAACTGCTTCCATATCTTATACAGTTTTTCACAATGAGCTTCTTCTACAATAACAGAATGGAATTCCTCATCCGCTTTTATCATTCCATACAGTTCTTTATTCTGTGATGCTGCTTGAATATCGTTTACCGCCTCCTCCATTCTTTGCAGTCCTTCATCACTCATTTTTGCCTGAAAAATCTGCACTGCCAGAGATTCCAGTGTGGAACGGATCAAGCTTGATTCCTGCATTTCTCTCTGAGACATAGTTTTAACAACACATCCTTTATGAGGCTGGTAGGAAATCAAACCTTCTTCTTCCAACTGGCGCAGCGCTTCTCTGATAGGTCCTCTGCTCACACCATACTCTTTGGCAATGTCTTCCTCCACGATCCTTTCTCCTGGTGTAATCTCCGCTTCCATGATTCTTGAACGAAGTGCATCCGCCAACTGCTCTCTCAATGTTTTTTTCACAAACTCTGTTTTTTTCTCTCTCGCCATATTTTAGATTCCTTTCCTTATTCTCTAATTGATTTCGTTGACACCATTATATATTGTCAACAATCCATTTGTCAATTGTTGACAATTTGTTTCCGCACAAAATCTATACTTATGTTAAATATGAATGCTGTTTTTTATCTATTTCGCTATACTTCTATACAAAAATATCATATCATAAAAAAACGACAGCTATATTTTTATTTCTTTGGCTATTTCTCAGTAATTTTTTATTTAAATAAATTCTCACCAACATAAAGTGCAACAAACGAATTTCTTATACATACTTTATGAGTAACGGAAAATATATGATAAAATCCTATGTATCGATCTTTATCTATCTTCATTATTCTTCACCAAACATCTTCTTTAAACCGGCATCGCGATTTCCAAATTACTAAATAGCAATAATAGCAAAATCTAATATTGTCCAATACAAGTAGACATGTTCGAATTAGCAAGCAATGCATCGCGATATCCTTTTGGCAGTTTATCCTCGATACCATTTGTTGGTGCTCTGCCCCAAACCCTAGGACAAATTAATTTTATTTTTTGTCGAACACACTTCGTGTGGCTTTTTGTCATATATTATATTATCTTCATGGCATACATTTGGTAAGATATTGTATTTTAATAAAAAAAGATATGGTTTGCAAAACTCTGGTAGAATATAGCAAACCATATCTGATAAAATTTTATGGCGAATTAATGAAGCATCCAAAAAATTGGATAGAAAACCATTCAAAGGCTACTCGTATTTGAAGTGAAGAATTCCTACTTAGAAAGTACTAAGAGTTACAGAGTTATCGCAATAGTCACTACAGTCCCACAAAAACTTCTGCAAATACTACAGTACCTAAAATTAAGGAAGTTTCCTTTTAACGTATCATTATTGAAAAACATTTTCATAAATAAAATAGTGTGGGAAACAAAATTCATAGTTCAAATATAAAAATCGAAAGGAAATAATATCTGGTCTTCCCATCCACATAATTCTTATCAATGAGGATAATATCATCTTTTTACTTTCAATCATTTTCTTTGAGTGTTGGCATATTTTTGCATCAATTCTTCCTTTAATTGTTTCTTTTTACTAGCATCAAATGGGTTTTTCATATATTTTTTTAGAAGGAATCCTACTATCCCCAGAAGAACTGCATCGATGCTGTATAATGGATCTTCTGCATTCGTGCCAAAATAGGTTGTTCTTATCCAATTGCAAATCAGAACTGCAAAATTCCATTTGTTATCTTTGCAAATAAACTGAAGTACAATGAACACAGCACATACTATCAGTAATACAACAAGCAAAATAGGAACAATATAAATTTCCCAAATATACCTTCTCGTAACTTTACCCTTTAAAAGTACAGCAATTTGTTCTTGTTGTTTTTTTAGCTCTCTATCCTGTTGTTGAATTTTACACTTGGACTCTGTTAATTCATTGTCCTGCTTATTAATCTTTTCCTTCATCGCTTCAACTTCTACTCCGCGTTGCAAAACATCTTCTTGAAGAGATTGGATTTTATCTTCCTTGTTTTGGAGCTCTTCATGCAAAAAATTTTGAGTCATCTGCTGGACTTTTTCATAAAGATCCCTATCAGAAGAGCTATTCTTAATGATATTTTGGAATTCATCATCATAAACAGCCGCAACCATGTATTCTTGTGCTTTAATATCTTCTGTGATAGAACTAATACCAGACAAAATAATATTTGCATTTTCTGGAGTAACTTGTTTCGACGTGGGCCTTATATTTATGAAACTCACAAAACTGTCATAATCATTTTCAGAGCGCCCGCAAGTCTTTAATAACACAAGAAAAAGTTGACTTGGATAAATAACTACGGGATAATCAACATCAGAACGATTCATATCCCAAAGACGTAATGCTTTGTCAGAAGATACTAAAAATATATCTGTGTTACTAGAATCTTCCCGAAGTAATTCAATATATCGAACAACAGTTGCATCATGAGTATCTCTCTGAGTATAGCTATAATCGTCGGATAAATAACTATCTCTTATTCCTTGCTTCATCTGTTTGATAGCCGCTGAATATCTGTTTCTGGTGTTTTTAAATTCATTCGAATTATATATCGATGTGGACATCTTAACATCATCATTGATCTCATATGCGTTTACCAAATCTAAATAAAGTGATTTTATATAAAAAATAAAATTTTTCAACGATAGATTAGGTCGTTCCTGATGCCAATTCTCATAAAAGGCAAATATATTATAATCTGTAATTTGCTCATATGCACCAAGATAGATATTGCCTCTTGGATAATGCTGCATCTGAGATACATAGTAATTAATTGTATCGAAAAACTCTTTCTTTGTTTGGTGAGAAATAATTAATTTTAATTTTGCTTGCCTACATTTATTAAGAAATGCAATAATTACTTTTCTTCTGGGTTCACCATTGATTCCCAAAGCTCGAAAAATCACATTTGTATCCAAAAAAATTTCTCTATTTTTGATGAAACCTTTTAATAGATTGTTAGGAGAATCCCCATTAATTAAAAGACAGTATTCAAGACAACAATATACAAGATTTCCTAAAACAGCATTTTTGGCAGGATTATCCCATGATAAGAAATCATGAACAAGTTGTTTTTCAGAATCAGTAAGTTCGGAAACATCCACTGACAACTCACTATTGGTAAATTGTGTTCCATCTTTTCCTGCTAACAATACCCGATAGGAATTAATATTTGTAGTTGTCAACTCATACAGATAATCATGAATAGCATCTTTACATTCTTCTTTTTCAACAATATCTCTTTCCTCAATAAACAGATCAATATATGTATCAATGTTATTTTTTTGAACCTCTACCGATTCTGAATATGCCTGCTGTGTGAGACTATATGCCTTGCATCTATCCTTTGTGATGGATTGAAATACACCTCGAGATCTTCTAATTATTATTTCAACTTCGTCTTCTGAAATATGATATTTATATACATCTAATAAATTAGATACAATTTCACTTTTCGTTAAATATTGGTTTCCTGTAGCAACAAACATACATTTAATAATTTCTATCTGAATTTCTGAATCAGATACTACATCGCTACTTTCAGAATAAATTGCCGCAGCAAGACGAAAAATGTCTTTTTGCTTTGCAATATCATTTTTCAGAGGGGCTGATACAATACCCATGTTTTCTTCTTCCTTTCAAGTGCATTTTTTAAATTACTATTCTACCATATATTTAATTTACATTTATCCAATCTGATTTCAAATTACCCAATTTCTTCATCAGCGGAAACAACAAATCTATCACGACATAAAATCCAAGATTCTTTGCGAAAAAATATTTTATCTTTCTACTCCCCGCTATTTCGTCAAAATCTCGTTTATTATTTTGTCCTGTCTCTTATACACATCTGACGCTGCCGACGACTAGTCGA